>Ga0208826_1002425_pt1 | contig 13851 bp, 10 predicted proteins | sample AD_UKC115_MetaG_FD_184451 | JGI IMG/M metagenome (GOLD analysis project Ga0208826, IMG submission 184451) | Active sludge microbial communities of municipal wastewater-treating anaerobic digesters from Hong Kong - AD_UKC115_MetaG (SPAdes)... | ecosystem: Engineered > Bioreactor > Anaerobic >...
CGGCCAGCGGGATCAAGACCCGCGGCGCCGGGCCGTTGCGCGATTGCGCGGTGCCGGACGAGGAGTTCTGCGTCGAGGACGACGGCAGCACCCTGGACGAGTTGCTGCCGGCGCAATGACGGCGCAACTCGGGGCGCACGGGGGCGCGCACGCAATGCGGCCAGCGATGCGGCCGCCGCGGGCGCGCCAGAGGGCATACGCCTTCCGGCGAATGGCTGCGTTGCCGATGGCTATCTAGCCTGTGGCGATACCGGGCGCGCACGCCGCGAGGCCCGGGCCACGCCGCGGGAACGCCATGCTCGACGAGCTGCTGCCCTATTACGAGAACGAACTGACCTACCTCCGGCGGCTGTCGAAGGAGTTCGCCTCGAAATACCCCAAGATCGCCTCCCGCCTGCAGATGGAAGGCGAGGTCTGCGAGGACCCGCACGTCGAGCGGATGATCGAGTCGTTCGCGTTCCTGACCTCGCGCATCCACAAGAAGCTGGACGACGAATTCCCGCAGATCACCGAGGCGATGCTGTCGGTGCTGTATCCGCATTTCCTGCGGCCGGTGCCGTCGATGTCGGTGGCGCAACTGCAGCTCTCGCCCGGCGCCGAGATCAGCGCCATGCAGGAGTTGCCGCGCCACAGCCAGTTGCTGACCCGCCCGGTGCAGGGCCTGCCGATCCGCTACCGCACCGGCTATCCGGTCGAGGTGTGGCCGATCCGCATCGCCGACGCGCGGCTGGAGGCCGCCGAGCGCTCGGCGTTCGCGGTCACCCAGGACGATACCGTCGCCACCTTGCGCATCCGCGTCGAGGCGACCGGGCAGCTGCCGCTGTCCAAGCTGCCGATCAAGCGGCTGCGGCTGTACATCGACGGCGAGAGCCCGCTGGTGCACGCGCTGCACGAACTGCTGCTCAATTCCGTCGCCGGCATCACCCTGCGGGCGCCGGACGACGCGCCGCAGGTGCCGCCGCTGCGCCTGCCGGGCAGCGCGTTGCAGCCGGTCGGCTTCGACGACGAGGACGCCCTGCTCGACTACGACCCGCGTTCGTTCCTGGGCTACCGGCTGATCCAGGAATACTTCGTGCTGCCGGAGAAGTTCCTGTTCGTCGACCTGACCCGGCTCGATACCTCGCGTTTCGACCGCGCCATGGAGATCGCCATCGAACTGGGCAGTTTCGGCCGGCCGGAACGCCTGCAGCGGCTGGAGCAGGCGGTATCGGCGGACACCTTCCGCCTGTTCTGCACCCCGATCGTCAACCTGTTCAAGCAGCAGGGCGAACCGATCCGCGTTTCCCAGGAACGCCACGAATACCAGGTGGTGCCGGACGTGCGCCGTCCGCTCGGGCTGGAGGTGTATTCGGTGGACTGGGTGCGCAAGTCCAGCCGCACGCCGAGCAGCAACGACGTGGTCGAATTCCATCCGGCGTATTCGGTGAAGCACGGCCTGCACGACGACGGCAACGGCCATTACTGGTACCTGCAGCGCCGGCCGTCGATGTTGCCGAACGACGACGGGTCCGACGTGATGATCAGCCTGGTCGACCGCGACATGAACCCGCGCGCGCCGGTGGTCGACACCCTGTCGCTGAGCCTGACCTGCACCAACCGCGACCTGCCCTCGGCGCTGCCGTTCGGCGGCGACGAAAGCCAGCTGCAGCTGGAACAGGGCGGCGTGATCGCCAGCGCGCGCCTGCTGAAGAAGCCCAGCGCGACCTGGCGCGCGCCGATGCGGCTGGCGAACCAGTGGCGGCTGATCTCGCACCTGTCGCTCAACCACCTGTCGATCGTCGATGGCGGCCGCGAGGCGCTGCTGGAGATCCTCAGCCTGTACAACTTCGCCGACTCGGTGACGGTGCGCAAGCAGATCGCCGGCATCAGCAACGTGTCCGGGCATCCGTCGGTCACCCGCGTCGGTCAGGCGCCGCGCCAGGCCTTCGTGCGCGGCACCGAGATCGAGCTGGAATTCGACGAGAACCAGTACGTCGGCTCCGGGGTGTACCTGATGGCCTGCGTGCTGGACCGGTTCTTCGGCCTGTACTGCACCGCCAATTCCTACACGCGGCTGAGCGTGCGCAGCCAGCAGCGCGAGGACTTCATGGTCCGCTTCGCCCCGCGCAGCGGCAGCCTGCCCCTGGTATGAGCATGGATGCGCCCGGCAATGCGGCCACCGCCAGCGACCTGGTCGCAGCGGGCGATCCGATGCAGCCGGCGATCAACCGGCTGCTCAACGAGCCCGGCCGCTTCGGCTTCTTCCAGGCGGTGCGGCTGCTGTACGGCGCCAACGGCTTCGACGGCCGCGGCACCGGCGCGCGCCCGGGACCGCTGCGCTTCACCACCCCGGCGTCGCTGGCGTTCCCGCCGTCCGAGCTGCACTCGATCGTGCAGGCCGATGCCGCGACCCGGGTATGCGTGAACTTCATGGGCCTGACCGGCCCGAGCGGCATCCTCCCGCGCACCTATACCGAGCTGCTGATCGCGCGCAAGCAGGTCCAGCGCGACCAGAGCGCGCAGGATTTCTTCGACCTGTTCAACCACCGGCTGGTCTCGCTGTTCTGGCTGGCCTGGGCCAAGCACCGGCCGGAGATCGGCCGCCAGTTCGGCTTCCACAATTCGGTCTACCGCTACCTCGAGCACGTGGTCGGGCTGGGCACGCCTGCATTGCAGGCGCGGCTGCATCCGAACAAGCGCAGCAGCAGCCCGGCGAAGCCATTGCCGAGCGCGGCGATGACCTACTTCTCCGGCCTGATCGCGCAACGCCCGCACGGCGAACGCGCGATCGCGCAGGTGGTGTCGGCGGTGGTCGGCGCGCCGGTGCAGGCCAGCGGTTGCCTGGGCACCTGGCAGGACATCGCCATGGATGCGCGCACCCGGCTCGGCCGCGACAACAACCGCCTGGGCGCTGGCTGCGTGCTCGGCGCCCGCTACTGGGATCGGCAGACCACCCTGCGCCTGACCATCGGTCCGATCGACCGCAACAAGTTCAACGCCCTGCTGCCGCGCGGCGCGCGCCTGCCCGACATCATCGAACTCACCCGTTTCCTCACCGGCCTTGCGCTCGACCTGCGCATCCGCCTGTCGCTGCGCGCCGACCAGGTGCCGCCGCTGCGGCTGGGTGCGCGCAACGCCGACCGACCGCAACTGGGCTGGAACACCTGGCTGCGCGGCCGCTCCGATCCGCGACCCGCAAACGACTGCGAATTCCACTTTTCGGCAATGGGAGGCCAATCATGGCACTGAACCTGCGTGCGCTGATCGCGCGATTGAACACCACCGTCCGCGGCGCGATGGAAGGCGCGGCCGGCCTTTGCATGTCGCGCGGCCATTACGAGGTGGAAGTGGAACACGTGCTGGCCAAGCTGATGGAGGTGGAGAACAGCGACATCCGCCGCATCCTGCGCCAGTTCGAGATCGCGCCGGAGGCGCTGGAACGCGAGCTCGGCAAGGCGCTGGACGGCTTCAAGACCGGCAACCAGCGCACCCCGGCGCTGTCGGCGATGATCCCGAAGCTGTTCGAGGCGGCCTGGGGCTGGGCCTCGATCGAATTCGGCGAAGCGAAGATCCGCAGCGGCCACGTGCTGGTCGCCCTGCTGGCGGATTCGGAACTGCGCAGGCTGGTCAGCGTCAGCGCGCGCTCGCTGGAGAAGATCAATCTCGAGACCCTGACCAAGAATTTCCACGCGCTGACCGAAGCCTCCAGCGAAGCCAAGGATGCGCGCGCCCTCGGCGATGCCGGCGGCGCGATCGGCGGCGACGCAGCCGCGCCCGGCGCCGCTGCCGGCGGCGGCAGGCCGAGCAAGACGCCGAACCTGGACCAGTACTGCATCAACCTCACCCAGCGCGCACGCGAAGGCAAGCTGGACCCCGTGCTGGGCCGCGATTCCGAAATCCGCCTGATGATCGACGTGCTCACCCGGCGCAGGCAGAACAACCCGATCCTCACCGGCGAGGCCGGCGTCGGCAAGACCGCGGTGGTCGAGGGCCTGGCCCTGCGCATTTCGCAGGACGACGTGCCGCCGCAGCTGAAGGGCGTGGAACTGCTCTCGCTCGACCTCGGCCTGCTGCAGGCCGGCGCCAGCGTGAAGGGCGAATTCGAGAACCGGCTGAAGGGGGTGATCGAGGAGGTCAAGTCCAGCCCGAAGCCGATCATCATGTTCATCGACGAGGCGCATACCCTGATCGGCGCCGGCGGCGCGGCCGGCCAGAACGATGCGGCCAACCTGCTGAAGCCGGCGCTGGCGCGCGGCGAGATGCGCACCATCGCCGCCACCACGTGGAGCGAATACAAGAAATACTTCGAGAAGGACCCCGCCCTCACCCGCCGCTTCCAGGTGGTCAAGGTCGACGAACCCGACGACGACAAGGCGGTATCGATGCTGCGCGGCGTCGGCCAGGCGATGGCCGCGCACCACAAGGTGCGCATCCTCGACGAGGCGATCGTCGAAGCGGTGAAGCTCAGCTCGCGCTTCATCCCCGGCCGGCAACTGCCGGACAAGGCGGTCAGCGTGCTGGACACCGCCTGCGCCAAGATCGCGATCGGCCAGAACGCGACCCCGGCGCGGATCGAGGACGCCAAGCGGCGGCTCGACGTGCTCGCCACCGAACGCGCGCAGCTCGACAAGGAAACCGCCGGCGGCAGCGACCATGGCAAGCGCCTGGGCGAAATCGCCGAGGAAACCGCGAAGCTGACCGAAGCGCTGGCCGCGGACGAGGCCCGCTTCGCCCAGGAAAAAGACCTGGTGGCGAAGATCCACGCCGAACTGGACAAGGTCGAGGCGCTGGCCGCCGACGATCCCGCCCGCGCCGACGCGGTGGCCACGCTCAATGCATTGCGCGGCGAACTGAAGGCGCTGCAGGGCTTCGAGCCGATGATCCTGCCGGTAGTGGATTCCAGTGCGGTGGCGCAGATCATCGCCGGCTGGACCGGCATCCCGGTCGGCCGCATGGTCGCCGACGAGATCCAGACCGTGTTGAAGCTCAAGGACGCGCTGGAGGAACGCGTGATCGGCCAGAGCCATGCGCTCGACGCCATCGCCCAGCGCGTGCGCACCTCGCGCGCCAACCTCGAGGACCCGGACAAGCCGAAGGGCGTGTTCCTGCTGGTCGGCACCTCCGGCGTCGGCAAGACCGAGACCGCGATCGCGCTGGCCGACGCGCTGTACGGCGGCGAGCGCAGCATGATCACCATCGCCATGTCCGAATACCAGGAGGCGCATACCGTCTCCAGCCTCAAGGGTTCCCCGCCCGGCTACGTCGGCTACGGCGAGGGCGGCGTGCTGACCGAGGCGGTGCGGCGGCGGCCGTACTCGGTCGTCCTGCTGGACGAGATCGAGAAGGCGCACCCGGACGTGCTGGAACTGTTCTTCCAGGTGTTCGACAAGGGCCGCATGGAGGATGGCGAAGGCCGCGAGATCGACTTCCGCAACACCCTGATCATCCTCACCTCCAACGCCGGCACCGACCTGGTGATGCAGGCCTGCAACGCGTCCGATGAGGTGCCGACCGTGGCCTACCTCAACGACCTGCTCAAGCCGGAGCTCAACCGGGTGTTCAAGCCGGCCTTCCTCGGCCGCACCGCGATCATTCCCTACTACCCGCTGCGCGACGAGAACATGCGCAAGATCGTGCGCCTGAAGCTCAACAAGATCGGCAAGCGGATCAAGGCCAACCACGGCGCCGGCTTCGAGTACGACGAGGCGGTGGTCGACGCCATCGCCAAGCGCTGCACCGAGGTCGATTCCGGCGCCCGCAACATCGACAACATCCTGACCGGGACCGTGCTGCCGGAAGTGTCCGGGCACGTGCTGGAGAAGATGGCCGAAGGCGGCGGCATCGCCAGCATCCGGATCGCGGTCGGCGAAGACGGCGGCTTCGCCTATTCGGTGGCTTGAGCCTGTCCGCCTCCCGCCGCGTGCAGGCACCCGTACCAACAGGACTAGGCCCTTCGCGCTATCCGCGGCGATGCAGTACGCCGCGGATAGCACTTCGGACGAATGTCGCGCGGCCGCGCGACCGCGGACGATAGGCATCGACAAGCGACCACGACCATGCCCAGTCTCTCCACCAGCAACCGCATGTACTTCCTCGCCCTGCACGAGTACGGGGAGGACGACCTGCTGATCGAGGAAATGGCCGGCCACGAGGCCATGTCGCAGCTGTTCGAGTTCCGCCTGCGCCTGCTCTCCGAACGCGACGACATCGACCCGCGCAAGATCATCGCCAAGCCCGCGATCCTGCGCATCGAGACCTGGGACAGCAACCACATGGGCGGCGAGCGCCACTGGAACGGCGTGGTATCGCGCTTCCAGCGCACCGGCCGGGTCCCTTCCGCCGACGGCGAGGACCTGTATTCCTACGAATGCGACATCGTGCCGTGGTTCTGGTTCATGACCCAGCACGAGGACTGCCGGGTCTTCCAGAACAAGACGGTGCGCGAGATCGTCGAGACCATCTTCGACGAGTTCGCCTACGACGATTTCCGCTTCGAGCTGAGCGAGGACCATCCCTCGCTGGAGTACTGCACGCAGTACCACGAGACCAGCTTCGACTTCATCTCGCGCCTGCTCGAACGCGAGGGCATCCATTACTACTTCCGCCACAACGAGGAAGGCGGCGAAACGCGCCACATCCTGGTGTTCACCGACAACAACGCCAGCAACCCCGCGCTGGACCCGGCCACGATCCCGTTCCACCACGCCGGCACCGCCGAATCCTTCGACGCGATCCGCACGCTTTCGCTGGACCAGCAGATGCGCACCCGCAAGGTGACGCTGCGCGACTGGGACTATGGCAAGAAGAAGCTGGTGCAGGAAGACACGCCGACCGTGCTCGAGATCGGCGAGGACCGCGATCTGGAGCGCTACCGCTATCCCGGCGGCTTCGTCGAGTCCAACGTCGGCAAGTACCGCTCGCGGGTGATCATGGAGGCGGAGGAAGCCAGCCACATGCGCTTCCGCGGCGACAGCCAGGTGCGCACCCTGGCGCCGGGCCACACCTTCACCCTGGAAGACCATCCGTTCGACGAATTCGACATCGAATACATGGTGCTTTCGGTCTGGCACCACGGCCGCAACAACCTGACCAACGACGGCAGCGCTTCCGAATACGGCAACGAATTCACCCTGCAGCCGCACGAGGTCACCTGGCGCGCGCCGCTGAGCACGCCGAAGGCGCATGTCCGCGGCCCGCAGACCGCGCTGGTGACTGGCCCGCCGGGCGAGGAGATCCACGTCGATGCGCTTGGCCGCATCAAGATCCAGTTCCACTGGGATCGCCTCGGCCAGTACGACGAGAAGAGTTCGTGCTATGTGCGCGTCATGCAGTCATGGGCGGGCAATGGCTACGGCAGCCTGTTCATCCCGCGCATCGGCATGGAGGTGGTGGTCGGCTTCCTGGAAGGCGATCCGGACCAGCCCATCGTCACCGGCTGCGTCTATAACGGCGTCAACAAGCCGCCGTACGCCAACGATGGCTACACCACGCGTTCCGGCATCAAGACGCTGTCGTCCAAGGGCGGCGGCGGTACCAACGAGTTGCGCTTCGAGGACAAGAAGGGCAGCGAGGAAGTCTTCCTGCAGGCGGAGAAGGACTTCAACGTCAACGTCAAGAACAACCGCACCGAATCGATCGGCGCGGACTCCAACCACGACATCGGCGGCAAGCACCTGATCCATGTCGGAGGCGATCGCCACCTGAAGGTGGACGGCGAATCGTTCACGGGCGTCACCGGCAACTTCTACCAGGGCAGCAAGAGCGACCACGAGGTGTGGGCACAGGCCGAGTTGCGGCTGCTGGGCAAGTCCTCGGTCTGCATGGCCACCAAGGGCACCATGGACATCCATGGCGGGCAGAAGCTGGTGCTCGAGGCGAACACCCTGATCAGCCTCAAGGTGGGCGGCAGCGGCATCGTCATCGACCCGAGCGGCGTCAGCGTGGTCGGCCCGATGATCAAGCAGAATTCCGGCGGCGCGCCGAGTGCCGCGATCAATCCCAGCGGCTTCGATGTCGAGCAGGCGCAAGGCACCCATTCGACCGAGGATGGCCAGGTCACCGACCCCATCCAGCAACTGCAAGCGCAGGCGTTGATCAACGCCGCGCAGCAGGGCCAGCCGTTCTGCGCCGAATGCGAAGCCGCGCGCGCCGCCTACCAGGCGTTGATGGCATGACCTGTTTCACCGCCCCGTTACGTATGACTTATGGCACGGGGATGGAACCCTTCCGTCGTCGGCGCCATGGTTCGCGACGGTCGCCGCATGCCGCCTTCGGCCGCATCCGACGCCAACGGCCATGCCGATGAACGCCCGGAGACGTGACCAGGTGATCCCGCAAGGCCAATACGAATCGCTGCACAGGATGGTCTTCGGGCACCCCGCGCGCGCCGTGTACGCGGTCATGGACGGCGCCATGATCGAGGGCCTGCCCGGCCGCCTGGCGAAAATCGCACCGGACGCGGCCTGCCTGTTCGAGGGCACGCTGGATCCGATGCTCAGCGCCGCCGCCCCGTGGCTGGTGAAACTCGACCCCGAGAGCACGGCCACCCAGATGGCCTTGCGCGAGGGCTGGAACGGCCATTGGGGCATCGTCCTGCTGACCGACGCCGGGCTCGACCTGCGTAGCGTGCGCTCGCACCTGCGCCGGGTGCTGCGCGTGCGCGCGCCGGACGGCGCCAGCATGCTGTTCCGCTTCTACGATCCACGCGCGTTCCGCACCGTCATCCCGGTGCTGGATCCACCGGCGCGCAGGGAATTCTTCGGTCCGATCCACGGCGTGTACGTGGAAGGCCGCACACCCGACTGCGCGCTGTTCTTCGCGCGCGATGGCAGGCCCGAGCCGCAGGCGCTGCCGCTGTCGACGGCGGCCTGAAGGAGTTCGAGGTGCTTGCAGTCAAACGCAAACAGATGGCGGCGATCGGCGAGGTGCAGTTGCGCAACAACCTCGCGGATTTCCTCGGCCGCCACGTGGACGGGCTGTCCTCGCTGCCGCTGGACCGGCTGGACGCCGAACTGGACGCGATCATCGCCTACTGCCGCAAGGCCGGGCTGAAGAGCCAGCGCGCGGTCGCATCCTATGCACTGGCCTGCTCGCTGTTCGGCAACCAACGCGTGGCCGGCGACCCGTCGATCATCGGGGTGCTGGCCGACCGCAGCAGTTCGCAGCTGGACCGCGCGCTGCTGATCGAAATGTGGACGGCGGCCGCCTATGGCGACTACCGCCGGACGCAGGGAGGCTGACATGTTCGAAGGACTCACCGAAGGCCTGTCGAATATCGGCGCCGCCGCCGGCCAGGCGGTGCAAGGCGCGCAGCAACAGGCCGCCGCTGCGGCAAGTTCTGCCGCGAATGCCGCGCAGGGCGCGATCGGCGAAGCGCAGACCGCGGTTTCCAACGCCGCCGCGGCCGCGGCCGGTGCCGCCAACGGCGCGGTCGCGCAGGCGCAACAAGCGGCGCAGCAGGCGGCGGCCCAGGCCGGCGCCGCCGCGCAAGGCGCGCTGAACCAGGCCAACCAGGCCATGGATGCCGCGCGCAGCGCCGCCAACGACATGGCGCAAAACGCGCTGGCGCAGGCCAACGAGGCGCTGACCAATGCCAGCCAGCAAGCCGGCGCCGCCGCGCAGAACGCGCTGGCGCAGGCGCAATCCGCGGTCGACGATGCGCAAAACCAGGCCAAGGCGATCGCCCAGGGCGCGCTGACCGCGGCATCGCAGGCGCTGGACAACGCCATGGCCAGCGCCGAGCAGGCCGCGCAAGGCGCCATCGACAATGCGATGGGGATGGTCGACAACGCGATGTCGATGATCGAGGACGGGGTCGGCAACGCGCTGGATGCCGCCAACAACGCCATCGACCAGGCCCAGGACATGCTGCGCGACGCCGCCACCGATGCGCTGCAACAGGCACGCAGCGCGGTCATCGACAACGCCCGCGATGCGCTCGGCCAGATCGCCTCGGCGCTGGACGCGCTGCCGACCAGCTTCCCCGACCTGCCGATCGATTTCCCCGCCTCGGACTGCCCGTACGTGCGGGCGCTGCAGGATGAACTGGCCCGTCGCGCCGCGCAGGCCAACAATGCGCTGGGCAATGCGGTCGGCGCACTGAACGACATCGCCGGGCCAATGCTCGACCAGGCCAACAACGCGCTGGACCAGGCCGACGCGCTCGCCGACCAGGCACTGGCCGCGATGGACGATGCGATGGGGGCGCTGGACGACGCCCAGGCCGCCGCCAACAGTGCCGCGCAGCAGGCGCTCGGCGCCGCCAAGGATGCCGTGCAACAGGCGCAACAGGCCGTGCGCGACCAGGCCGCCGCGGCCATCGCGCAGGCGAAGGATGCGGTCAACGGCATGAAGGAGCAGGCGCAGCAGGCCGCGCAGGGCGCCATCGACCAGGCCATGGCCGCGGTGGATTCCGCCCAGCAGCAGGCTGGCGACGCCGCGCAACAGGCCCTCGCCGGCGCGCAGGATGCCGCCGCGCAGGCGCAGCAGCAGGTGACCCAGGCCGCGCAACAGGGCTTGGCGCAGGCCAACCAGGCCGCGCAACAGGCGCAGCAGACCTTGAGCGGCGCCGCGCAAGGCGCGCTCAACAATGCGCAGAACGCGGCGCAAGCGGCTGCCGCGCAGGCGGGCGAAGCCGCGCAGGGCGCGATCGCGAGCGCGCAGGGCGCGATCGGCGAAGCCTCGAGTGCGGTCGGCCAGGCCGCGCAGGGTGCGGTGGCGACGGCGCAATCCGCCGCCGCCGGCGCTGCCGAGGCGATGGGCAACGCCGCCGAGTCGCTGGGCAACCTGTTCGGTTGAGCGCACGCGCTCGGCTGCGCATGCGAAAAAGCCGGCGCATGGCCGGCTTTTTCGTGGACCCCGGCCTGGATTCAGGGAATCAGCTCGGTGAATTGGCCGGGGCTGGTCACGCTGACCACCCCGCCCCACAGGCACATGCAGGTGCAGGTGTTGTCGACCGCCGGCATGTTGCCGATCAGCAGGTTCGGCACGCCGGGCATCCAGGGCGTCTGCGTCATCGGGATGCAGGGTTGCGGCGTGAGCACGCCGCTGGCCGCGGCGGTCGCCGCCGCCACCTGCGGGTTCGACGGCGTGATGCACATCCCGAACGGCTGGATGTTCACCATCGGCTGGTGGTCCAGGATGTTCGCCGCCGGCTGGTTGCCGGACAGCACCATGTTGGTCGGCAGGACCACCAGGCTGGATGGCGCCACGCCGAAGCTGCACATCAGCATGGCGCCATTGACCACCTGGATCGGCATCGCCGGATCCTCAGCCGCCGGTGGCCTGGATCTCGACGCGGCGGTTCTCGGCGGCGTCCGGATCCTCGCTGTTGAGCAGCTGGCTCTCGCCCTTGCCCATCGCCTTCAGGCGCGCGGCGGCAACGCCGTTGTCCATCAGGTAACGGCGCACGGCGGCGGCGCGACGGTCGGACAGCGCCTTGTTGTAGGCCGCGGAACCGCTGGCATCGGTATGCCCGATGACGGTGAACTTGCGGCCTTCCAGTTGCGGCGAGGCCAGCGCCTTGGCCAGGGTGGCCATGGTCTTCTCGGAGCTGCCGGCGATCTCGGCCGAGTTGTACTCGAAGTTGATCTGCATGTTGATCGAGGCCGGCTTCGCCTTGGCCGGGGCCGGCGCGGGCGCGGTGGCCATCGCGGCGGCGCCGGGGCGCAGCGCGCGGGTCTGGCCCGGGCCGGCCGCGGGCGCATCGGCCTTGAGGCTCTCGATGATCGAATCCACGGACGGCGCGCTTTGCGCATCCTGCGCATGGAGGCCGCCGCAAGCGGCCAGCACGGCGATCGCCAGTGCGGAGCGGAGAATCTTGGTCGTGCTCATGGTTGTCCTCGTAGCGTTGCGGCCTTGCGGCCAGGATGCCTGCCGGCGGCTGCGTGCCGCGCGGCGACCGGCGCTTGCCGATCCTCGGTAGCGAGTCTGCACCGCGATCCGGGCAATTTCGATACCACGTTCGGCCTAGTTCAGACGCCGCGTGGCGGATCCCGGCGGGCGCCCGGCTAGCGCCGATGGGATATCGCGGCGGCAGATCGGCTTGCCTAACCTGAACCTGCGTTTCGAGGGACGTTCATGGATGCGATCCAGCAACTGGCGCTGGCATCGGGCATCGCCATCGGCGGGCTGTCGGGCGCGGTCGTGTCCGCGATCCTGCAACGGCGCGCGCAAGCGCGCGAAGCGCGGCGGCTGGCCGGCCTGGTGGCTTCCGGGTCGTCGCCATCGGCCGACGCGGTGCATCCGTTGTCGCCCCTGCTCGCGGCGATCTCGCAGCGCATGACGGCCTTGCATGGCGCGCACGACGAACACGATGCGCAACGCCGGCAACTGTCCGCGGACATGGTGCGGCTGATGCACCAGACCGACGGCGCGATGCGCGCGAAGGACCGTTTCCTGGCCGCGATCAGCCACGACCTGCGCCAGCCGCTGCAGTCGATGGACCTGGCGCTGGAGCGCCTGCGCCGCGAGGCCCTGCCTGCGCAGGCAGGCGACGTCGGGCAACTGCAGGCGGGCATGCGCACCCTGACCGACGTGCTCGACAGCCTGCTGCTGCTGTCGCAGCTGGATGCCGGCGCCTTGCGCGCGCAGGCCGCGCCCTGCGAATTGCAGGACCTGTTCGCCGAAGTGCTGGCGGCGCAAGCGGAAGCCGCGCAACGCGCCGGCGTCGCCCTGCTGGCGCATGCCGGCAGGCAGGCGGTGTACACCGACCCGGGCATGCTGGCCGGCCTGCTGGGGCGCCTGATCGACAATGCGATCAAGGCCAGTCCGCGCGGCGGGCGCGTGCTGCTGGCCGCGCGCAGGCACGGCGGGGAGATCCGCATCGAAGTGCGCGACGGCGGGGTCGGCATCGCGCCGATCCACCAGCCGCGCGTGTTCGACGAGTTCTTCCAGGTCGGCAATCCGGAACGCGACCACCGCAAGGGCTTCGGCCTCGGCCTGCCGATCGTGTCGCGGCTGGCCGCCCTGCTCGGCACCCGGGTCGAACTGCGCTCGCGGCTGCACGCCGGCAGTTGCTTCTGGTTGCCGCTGCCGCGCGCCTCGGTGCTGCAGCGCCCGCCACGCGCGGTGCTGCTGGATGCGGATGCCGCGCAACGCGACGCATTGGCCGCGATGCTCGGGTCGTGGGGCTATGCGGTGCACGCGGAAGCCGCCGTCGATGCCGCGTGCGCACGCATCGGCGGAGGCGTCGGTGCCGTCGATGCGGTGCTGTGCGCGATCGATGCCGATGACGATCCCGCGTGGGCCTTGATCCGCGCCGCCGCCAGCCGGCAGGCGCAGGCCGCGCGGATCGTGCTGTGTTCGGCGCCCGGCCCGGCATTGCTGGAACTGGCCGCTCGCCATGGTGCGCAGGCGCTGTCGCGGCCGCCGGCGCCGTCCAAGCTGCGCTCGCTGCTCGCGCAGCGGCCGCTGCAGGCATTGCGCGGCGCCGCCTGAGCGGGCGCCGCGCATATCCGGACGGAACCCCGGCTCAGAAATCGCCGCAGCCGTTCTTGCGCTCGGTCTCGAAGCAGTTGGTCAGATTCGGGCGCGAGCGCACCTTCGACCATTCGTTCGACAGTTCGTCCCCGGTCGACGCCAGCTGCTGGTCCTCGAGCGAGGCGTTCAGCGCGCACATCGGCGCGCCGCCGAAGTTGCGGTCGTACACGTAGGTGTTGACCGTTTCCCGGATCAGGTCGATCGGGGTGGACGACAGCTGCGGCAGCGGGATGATCTGCAACGCCGTGGCATTGCCCGGAGCCTGGGCGAACACGTAGTTGATCGCGCTGGTGCCGCCGTTGATCGGGTAGAAGCCGATCGGCGACAACAGGCCGGCCGGCGAATTCCAGACGATGCCGTCGCCGAACACGCTCTGCACGGTGTCGCCGTTGC
>Ga0208826_1002426_pt1 | contig 13847 bp, 10 predicted proteins | sample AD_UKC115_MetaG_FD_184451 | JGI IMG/M metagenome (GOLD analysis project Ga0208826, IMG submission 184451) | Active sludge microbial communities of municipal wastewater-treating anaerobic digesters from Hong Kong - AD_UKC115_MetaG (SPAdes)... | ecosystem: Engineered > Bioreactor > Anaerobic >...
GTGTTCCAGGCTGGCGCCGCGCCGGCGGCAAGCGGCATCGCGAGTGCCGAGGAGAACACAAAAAACAAACTGCCGAATTTGCGCAACCGGTGAATCGCAGACATTCTCATACCCCTTCTTGCGCCGCACGTCGGAGGGCACGGGCGCTTCCCATTCAAAGAAATACGCAAAAGCGCACGGGCGACTCTCACGGCGGAAAAATATTTCTCTTTCGGGCGAAACGAAGCGGTTAAGATCGTCGGGCGTGGAATTGCGTCAGCGGCGCATATCGTTGCATTGGGAAATGACGATGCGACTGGAATCGACGAGGGGGCGTGGTGACGAACGAAGGCATGCAGGTCACGCGATTGCTGGAGTCCTTGCGCGGCGATGCGCGAGCTGCCGACTTGTTGTTCCCGATCGTCTACGCACAACTGCACAAGCTGGCTCAGCGGCAGTTGGCCATCGCTGCCGGCGCCACGTTGACGCCAACCGAACTGGTACACGAAACCTACATCAAGCTTTGCAACGGCAATCTGTCCGAGGCGATCGATCGCAGGCATTTCTTTGCGATCGGTGCCAAGGCGATGCGTCAGGTGTTGGTGAGTCGCGCCCGTCAGCGCAACGCCGACAAACGCGATGGCGGCGAACGCGTCACGCTCACGCCCGATCTGCCGGTCGCGGCCCGGGCCTCGGCGGTGGTCGATGTGATCGCACTCGATGAAGCCTTGAATGCGCTCGCAGCCGAGGACGCGCGCAAGGCGCGCGCGATCGAACTGCGCACGTTTGGCGGCCTCGAATTCGATGACATCGCCGACATGCTTGGCATCTCGCGCGCCACGCTCGCGCGCGATTACCGCGCTGCGCAGGCGTGGTTGCGCGTGGCTTTGGATCTTCCGGGGCCGGCATGAGCGCCGTCGTCCGCGCGCTGGAAATTTTCAGCCAAGCGGTGGAGTGCGATGCCGCCACGCGCGAGGCGTATCTGGACGCGGCGTGTGGCGACGACGCGGCATTGCGCACGCAGGTCGAACACATGTTGCACGCCGATGCGTGCGACGGTGCGTTTCTGGAGCAGCCGTTGATCGCAGCGGAAAGCGATCGCCGTGGCGAGCGCGTGGGCGCCTATCGGCTCGATGCGTTGATCGGCAGCGGTGGCATGGGCAGCGTCTATCGCGCCGCACGGGCGGACGGCGCGTTCGATAAACCGGTCGCGATCAAGTTGCTCGCCTTCGACGTCGGCGATCTGCGTGCGCGCTTTGCGCGCGAGCAGCGCATCCTCGGTCACTTGAACCACCCGAACATCGCCACCCTGCTCGATGTCGGCAAGGATGCGCGCGGCGCGCCGTTTCTGGTCATGGAGTTCATCGACGGCCTGCCGATCACCGACTACGCGCGCGAACACGCGCTCGATGTGCGCGCAAAAATCGCCTTGTTCCTGCCCATCCTCGATGCGGCGCAAAGCGCGCACAGCCAGCTCATCGTGCATCGCGACATCAAGCCGGGCAATGTGCTGGTGGATGCACAAGGCGTGGTCAAGTTGCTCGATTTTGGCATTGCCAAATTGCTTGGCGACAACCTTGTCGGCGCCGCCGCCACGCGCACGGGGTTGGGGCCTTTGACGCCCGAATACGCAAGCCCCGAACAGGTGCGCGGCGCGCCGGTCGGTACGCCGTCGGATATTTATTCGCTCGGCATGCTTTTGTACGAATTGGTGACCGGCGCGCGGGCGTATTCGATCGGCGACACCAGCCCCAGCGGCATCGAGAGAACCGTGTGCGATACCGAGCCGCTGCGCCCGAGCACGCGCTTCGCCAGAGGGAAACGCAGTGGAAGCGCGCGTGACCTGGATGCGATTTTGCTCAAGGCGTTGGCAAAGTCGCCGATGCAGCGTTATGCGAGTTGCGCGGAATTCTCCGCCGATCTGCGCCGCTGGTTGCATGGCGAGAGCGTCGTCGCGCGCGAACCGATGGCGCACGAACGCTTGCTGCGCTATGTGCGGCGGCATCGTTTCGGCGTTTCCGTCGCGGCGGCGGCAAGTCTTGCGTTGCTTGCAGGCCTGGCGGTCGCGTTGTGGCAAGCGCAACTGGCGCGCGAGCACGCACGCATCGCCAATGTCGAGCGCGATCGCGCGCGACGCGCGAACAAATTCCTCACCGATACGCTCGGGGCCGCGAACCCCTCCGACATGGGGCGCAAGGCGACCGTGCTCGATGTGCTTGCGCGCGCGCGCAAGCTGGCGGACAAGGAATTGACCGGCGATCCCGAAACGGCGGCAACCACCCAATTGGTGCTGTCGCAAACCTATCGTGCGCTGGCGGACTTCACTACCGCGCGCGATTGCGCCATCGCGGCGTTGCAAGCCGCGGAGCGTGGCGGCGATCCCGTGCTGGCGATCGATGCACGGCACGATCTGGCGGCCGCGCAATTCAATCTGGGCGATCTGAAAAGTGCGGCGCAGAACGCAACCGCAGCGCGCACCGCTGCGCTCGCGCAGGGCACGGCGCAGCAACGTGGCAACACGGCGGTGCTGTTGGGCCAGCTCGCGAGCGAGAACGGCGACACGCAGGCCGCGTTCGACTGGTTCGACCATGCGCTCGTCGAATTGCCGCCGGACGATGTGAAAAACCGCGCCGCCGCACTCAACAACTATGGCGTCGCCCTGCACGTCAAGGGCGACGACGTGGCCGCGCTGGCGAAATACCGTGAGGCCATCGCGCTGGCTGCTGGCGCGCACATGGATTCGGATCCGGTCGCCATTACCCAATACGGCAATTTCGCCGCCGCCTTGCGTGCCAACGGAAAGCTGGACGAAGCGGTCGACGTGCTGACCGGTAAAGTGCTGCCGAAACAAATCGAACTGCTTGGCGAAAATTCGGCCGATGTCGTCTGGACGCTGAGCAATCTTGCCACCATCGAGTACGAGCGCAAAAATCCGGCAGCGATGCTCGACTACGCGCAGCGCGGGTATCTCGCGGCGGAGCATCTGGCCGACGCGGATGAATGGAAAGCGTTGGGGTTCAAGAAATACGGCTTGAGCCTGATTCGCGCACATCGTGCGCAAGAGGCCGTGCCGATTCTCGAACGCGCACTGGCGTTGAGCCGGCAAGGTCTGCCCGAAGGTCACTACGACATCGGCTCGCTGGAGAGTTGGCTCGGGCTCGCGCGCAGCATGACCGGCGATCGTACCGGCGGCGAAGCGTTGGCGCGCGGTGCTTACGCGCGTCTTCTCGCCAAGTACGGCGAGAAAAACGAGTCCACGCGCATCGCGAAAAAAAATCTGGACGCCATCGCCGCATTGCCGGTGCCGTGAGGTGCGGCGACGTCGATGCCGGCAGCCACAGTGAGCAGCGGCGGAGGCACGAAAGCCGTTTTCCGCGTGCGACGCGGCGACATGCTGCGAGGCTCTTCCATCATCCGCTCTGCGGGCACCTTCTCCCGGCGAGAGAAGGGAAGCAATTACACTTCCACTGCGCTGGCGTGTTCGCGCGTGGCGGCGAAGGTCACGTCGGGCCAGCGCTCTTGGGTCAATTGCAGATTCACGCGTGAGGGGGCGATGTAGACCAGTTCGCCCGCCGCATCCAGAGCGAGGTTGGGAGCGGCTTTCTCGCGGAATTCTTCGAGTTTTTTCGCGTCCGCGCAATGAATCCAGCGTGCTGTGACGACGTTGACGTTCTCGAAGGTGGCTTCGACGCTGTACTCGTCTTTCAAGCGGTAGGCGACGACGTCGAACTGCAACACGCCGACCGCGCCCAAGATCAAATCGTTCGACATCAATGGGCGAAAAAATTGCGTTGCGCCTTCTTCGGACAACTGCGCGAGGCCCTTTTGCAGCGCTTTCATCTTGAGCGGATCACGCAGGCGCGCGCGACGAAACAGTTCCGGTGCGAAATTTGGGATGCCGGTGAAAGCCAGCGCCTCGCCTTCGGTGAAGGTATCGCCGATGGAAATGGTGCCGTGGTTGTGGATGCCGATCACATCGCCCGGATAGGCGCGCTCGACGATGTCGCGCTCGCTGGCCATGAAAGTCAGTGCATTGGCGAGCTTCATTTCTTTCGCCGTACGCACGTGGAACGCTTTCATGCCGGCGCTGAACGTGCCCGAGCAGATGCGCATGAAGGCGACGCGGTCGCGGTGCATCGGATCCATGTTCGCCTGAATCTTGAACACGAAGCCGGTCAGCGCCGCCTCGGTCGCTTCGATCTCGCGCGTCGTCGTCGCATGCGACTTCGGCGCCGGCGCGTGTTCGACGAAAAAGTCGAGCAGCAGCTGCACGCCGAAATTGTTGACCGCCGAGCCGAAGAACACCGGCGTCTGCCGGCCGGCGAGATAGCGTTCGATCTCGAACGGATGCGAGGCGCCCTGCACCAGTTCGAGTTCCTCGCGCAGTTCGCGCAGCATGTCGCTGCCGATCTTGGCTTCGAGCGCGGGGTCGTCGAGCGAGGCGAAGATGGTCGAATCCTGGCGGGTGAAATTGCGCCCCGGCTCGAACACATGCACCTCGCCGGTGATGAGGTGGTATACGCCCTTCAGGCGCGAACCCATGCCGATCGGCCAGGTGATCGGCGCGCAGGGAATTTTCAGCACCGATTCGATTTCATCGAGCAATTCGATCGGCGCGCGGCCTTCGCGGTCGAGCTTGTTGATGAAAGTCATGATCGGCGTGTCGCGCAGGCGGCACACGTCCATCAATTTGATCGTGCGTTCTTCCACGCCCTTGGCGCAGTCGATCACCATCAGCGCCGAGTCGACCGCGGTCAGCACGCGATAGGTGTCCTCGGAAAAATCCGCATGGCCCGGCGTGTCGAGCAGATTGACGACGCGGCCTTCGTAGGGAAACTGCATGACCGAGGAGGTCACCGAAATGCCGCGCTCTTTTTCCAGCGCCATCCAGTCCGATGTCGCATGCTTGGCTGCCTTGCGCGACTTGACGCTGCCCGCCATCTGGATCGCGCCGCCGAACAACAACAGTTTCTCGGTCAACGTGGTCTTGCCCGCGTCCGGGTGCGAAATGATGGCGAAGGTCCGCCGGCGGCGGGTTTCGGTAGCGTGATTCATGCGGGCCGGGGTAGGTGGGCGACAAAGCGCGGGATTATAGCGGGTCGCCTTCGCGCGGCGGTTGCGCCATGGGCGGGCTCCAAAGAAAACTGCTACTGAGGATGGGGCCTCGCATTTACCCCAGCGGCATCGACACGGTTTATGCGAACTCCCCCGGTTCGCTGCGCATACCACTACCGGTGATCGTGCTGGCGCGCAACCCGTTGACGGCGCACTACTCGATGGTCACCGTCGAATTCATGCCTTGTCAGGCCAATGGCGTTTGCGATTGAGCGACAACGCGCGCCAGGCGCGGGCGACCGGCGCACATTCGGCGACTGCGAATACGGCGATTTCGCCGGCGTGCTCGACCACGCGCCACGCGCGCGCGACGACTGGCGCAATATCGAACGGGTTGCGAGGGCAAGGACGCCTGTCGCTCACATCGACGTAACGCCGATATGGCCGACAGGCCGTTGAGCGAGGCTTACTGCGTCATTCGCGCCGTCGACCTCACCCGATTCGCAGGCGGCGAACGAGTGCGCCAGCGCCCAGGGCGAGCAGCAGCGTGGCCAGCATCACGCGCAGGTTGAAGCCGAGCGCGGGCGCCGGTACTGCTGCGGCAGGCGTGCCGTCCATCACCATGGCGGCAAGGAAGGGGCCGCCGTTGCCGAGGCCGTTGCCCTTGAAATCGATGCGCAGCAAGGTGTCGGTGGCGAACGAGCCGGGCAGGGCGATCTGTTGCATGTCCAGGCGATCCGGGCCGAAGTTGGCGGTGCCGGCAGCGCCGCTCACCGTGTTGCAGTACACGCCGTTGTAATGGTCGCGGATGTTGGTGCCTTCGGTGAGCGTGTAGACATAGGTGCTCGATGCGCCGACGAAATCTACCTCGCCGGCGACCTGCCCACAGGTGCCGTTCGCCGAGTTGATCAACGTGTACGCCGTGGTGACGCCGGTGCGATTGATCGGAATGGAGAACGTCTGCGCGGCCGTGTTCGAGGTTTGCACCACCCAGGTGCGGGTGTTGGAGCCGGCGGTCAGATTGAACGTGATCGCACCGACGGCCAGCGAGCCGCCGTTTTGCGGGTAGTTGCCGCCGCCGGTGTAGGTGGTCAGGTCGGAGTTGACCTGGGCAGCGATATTCACCGGCGTCAGGCTGACAGGGGCGGCGAAACTCGCCATCGAGACCAGAGCGAGAAGGGCAAAAGGTGTGCGCAGGAACGGGCGTGCGAAACGATTCATGTCGTTCTCCAGAGTTGACTCGATATCAAGCGCGGCAAATAGAACCTGCACTTCCCTGGATCCCCATCGCACGGAAGCGAGGGGCATCATGGCACGTCGCGCAAACCCGGGCAACACACGTGCCGACCGGTTCGACTTTTGGGGGTGCGAACGACACGAATTGACGCGACATCGGATGGCGGCGAATACGCCTCTGCGCTATGGCGCGCCGAGCGGCATGCCTTCCTTCGGCACGAAGGGTTTGCCGTCCGCGCCGATGAATTGAAACGGCACCGACAACATGGTCATGTTGGCATTGCGCTGGACGACGAAGTGCAGATGCGGGCCGTTGGTGTAACCGGTCTCGCCGGACAAGGCCAGCACCTGCCCCGCATGCACGCGATCGCCCACTTGCACGCGGGCGCTTTCCAGTTGCAGGTGCGCGTAGACGGCCATCGTGCCATCGGCATGCACGATGCGCACGTTGTTCGCCCGATCGCCGTACTTGTCCAGATCCAGGCCGTTGCCGTAGTAGTCGTTGTCGACGGTCATGACGATGCCGTCGCGCGCAGCGAGCACCGGCGTGCCTTCGGGCATGCCGATATCGACGGCATGGCGGTTCTGTGCTTCGTTGTGGCTGAATGCGCCATCGAAACCCTGGCTGATGCGAAACCTGCGATCGGCAGGAAAAGGCAACGCATAGCGCGCGTCGGCATCGGGCGTCGCGCGGTAGTCGCCGGGCAGATAAGTATACTTGTACCCGTAGCGGAAGCCGGCCGCGATATCGGTCGCCACGATGCGCAACGCGCGGGTTTCGCTGCGTGCCGGCAACACGATGCGTGCCGGCAGCACTTCGGGCTCGGTGCGCACGTTGCGCGGGTCGGTCACGTCGATTTCGATCGTCAGCGGCCCGCCGGCGTTGTTGACGAAGACGACGGTACGTTCTTCATCCGGCCCTTCTTCGCGCGTACGCAAAAGCGGCTGCGCATCGGTGCGCACGAGCGTGGATTGCACCCCGGGCGTGTTGTCCGGCGGCTTCACGTCGGTGAAGTGCACGATGCCTTGCGCATCGGTATAGCGATACAGATGCTTGGCCTGCACGAACGGGGCGAAGCCGGCAAACGCGACGATGGCAAGCATGCGCATGACGTTGTGCGAAAAATTTGTCGACACGTTTCGGCTCCACGAAATGCGTCAGGGCCTTCCGCACGCGGCCTGCATGTCGTGCCAGAGCACGTCGAGCAACTCGCCTTGCGGATCCTGATCCTGCGACCAGTACATGATGCCACCCAATCGCTGTGTGCGGATGTAGTTCGCCTTCGCGTGCAGCGACTGCGCATCCTCGTAGCTGATGAAACGATGCGTGGTTGCATTCCACAGAAACGGCGCCTTTGCCGCCGCATCCCAATGTCGATGATACCCGTTGCGGTCGATGAAGCCCGCGCGCAGCGACGACCAGCTGCGAAACGCCACGAAATGCGAATAACGTTGATAGAGGCCATCGTGCGCCGGCTCCACGCCGTCGAATTCGCGCCCGTAGAACGCGGCGCCGAGCACGAGTTTTGCCGGTTCCGCACCCGCAGCGAGAAACTGTTCCACGGCGCGTTCACCGGTCCGTGCCGTGGGTGGCGTCAGCGCCGAAGCATACAGCCCGGCGTGATGGCCGGTCGTCGGCGTCATCGCGTTGACGAAGTCGTAAGTCATCAGGTTGAACCAGTCGATTTGTTTGGCGACGGCGGCGATGTCGACGTGATCGACGAACTCCGCATCGGCCACGGCGATGCTGAGCGTGTAGCGATCGGCGTTGTGCCGGTCGTCTTGTTCCGACGCCCGATCCAGCGCCGCGCGCGTCGTCGCGAGCAACGCGGTGAAATTCTCGCGGTCGTGCGCGTTCGCGGCGATCCCGCTTTCGTGGTGGCCGGGATACTCCCAATCCACATCGAGCCCGTCCGCGTGCTGTGCGCGCAGCATCGCCACCGCACTGCGGGCGAAACGCTCGCGACCTTGCGCCGTCGCCGCGGCCTCGGAAAATCCCCCCGCCGCCCAACCACCAATCGAGATGGCCACGCGCAATGTCGGATGGCTGGCCTTCAGCGCAAGCACGGGTTGCAGCCGGCGCCTTGCGACATCGGTCAGCCCGACTTCGCCCTTCGTTATTTCGGCGAAGGCGAAGATCAACGTGTCGACCTTGCCGGCATCCCACGTATCGCCCGAGTTGCGAGCGCCGACGTAGCCGACGATATGACAGGCTTGCGCTTGCCCGTGCGCTGCGAAAACCGACAGCGCTGCGAGAAGAATCCGGCTTGTGAATTTCGGCATGATGTTGTCGACGACCTCATATGACACATGCGCGCGAATGGCATCGCCGCCCGTTCGCGGCTACCCCGGAGAGAATGACTGGAATTCAGGCCGGCTGCCACTTCACGATCGCGGAGTGCGCACGCGCGCGAGTCAGACGGAGGGTGGAAAGAAGGTGATGCGCGGCGATATGGCGAGTTGTTATGACGAGGCGATCTCGATGTGACAACCTGATTAGCCACGACCATCAGCCATGATAATTCGTCCTGATTCGCGTCAATTCTCAGTGGAAGCAAACAAACTCCCCCTCCCCCAACAGATCTATCGTTGGGGGAGAGGGCTGGGGTGAGGGGGGATTTTGATCTTCGGCAATGCAAGAGCGAAAAAACGCCCCCTCACCCAACCCTTTCCTCCGATCAGGCTCGTGGGAGAGGGCTTGCTCCGCGCTGAGATTCAGCACTAATCAGGTGTGACAATGCCCGGAGAAAAAAGCCCGGCACAAAGCCGTAGTTCATGCGGCGATGCCGTGTATACAGTGGCAACCTGACCCCGTTACCGTACAGCCAAACAAAACGGGCGCCTCGCGGCGCCCGTTCCATTTCAAGCTTCGAGAACTACAAGCCGATCAGTAGCGATAGTGCTCCGGCTTGTACGGGCCGTTCACATCGACGCCGAGGTAGGCGGCCTGTTCGGCGGTGAGCTTGGTCAGCACCACGCCAATTTTTTCCAGGTGCAGGCGGGCGACTTCTTCGTCGAGTTTCTTGGGCAGGCGGTAGACGGTCTTTTCGTACTTGTCTTTGTTCGCCCACAGGTCGATCTGCGCCAACGTCTGGTTACTGAACGAGTTCGACATGACGAAGCTCGGGTGGCCGGTGGCGCAGCCGAGGTTGACGAGGCGGCCTTCGGCAAGCAGGAAGATACAGTTGCCGTTGGTAAAAGTATACTTGTCCACCTGCGGCTTGATGTTGGTGTGCTTGACGCCGGCCAGTGCCTTGAGCGCATCGACCTGGATTTCGTTGTCGAAGTGGCCGATGTTGCAGACGATGGCCTGATCCTTCATTTTCTTCATGTGATCGAGGGTGAGCACGTCCTTGTTGCCGGTCGTGGTCACGTAGATGTCGCCCTGACCGAGCGTGGATTCGACGGTGTTGACCTCGAAGCCTTCCATCGCCGCTTGCAGCGCATTGATCGGATCGATTTCGGTGACGACCACGCGCGCGCCGTAGGCACGCAGGCTGTGCGCCGAGCCCTTGCCGACGTCGCCATAGCCGCAGACCACGGCGACCTTGCCGGCGAGCATCACGTCCATCGCGCGCTTCAGGCCATCGGCCAGCGACTCGCGGCAACCGTAGAGGTTGTCGAACTTGCTCTTGGTCACCGAGTCGTTGACGTTGATCGCGGGCACCAGCAGTTTGCCGGCCTCGGCGATCTGATACAGGCGATGCACGCCAGTGGTGGTTTCTTCGGAGACGCCGCGCCAATCCTTGACCACGCCGGTCCAGAAGCCCGGGCGCTCTTTGGCGACGCGCTTCAACAGGTTCTTGATCACCTGTTCCTCATGCGAGGATGAGGGCGAATCCACCCACTTGTCGCCTTGTTCGAGCTCGTAGCCCTTGTGGATGAGCAGGGTCACGTCGCCGCCGTCGTCGACGACGAGTTGCGGGCCCTTGTTGCCCGGGAACGTCACCGCATCGAGCGTGCAGTCCCAGTATTCTTCGAGCGTCTCGCCCTTCCATGCGAACACGGGCGTGCCGGTCGCGGCGATCGCGGCGGCGGCCTGATCTTGCGTGGAGAAAATATTGCACGAGGCCCAGCGCACGTCGGCGCCGATGTCTTTCAAGGTTTCGATCAAGACGGCGGTCTGGATCGTCATGTGCAGCGAGCCGGTCACGCGCACGCCCGCGAGCGGCTTGGTTGCGGCGTGTTTTTTGCGGATCGCCATCAGGCCCGGCATCTCGGCTTCCGCGATGTCGATTTCCTTGCGGCCCCAGTCGGCGAGCGACATATCGGCAACTTTGTAGTCGCCGGTGGATTTCAGAACAGCATTCATTAAAGTCTCTCCAGTTTGCACTGGGCGCGGTTCGCAAAGGGAACCCGAAGACCCGCCGAGCCTGATTTCGACTTGCGAAAATGCAGCGCCCCTCGGCGGGGAGGGGCGGGCATTATATCGCTTGTTCGCGATGAAAGGATGAATGGACCGTCAGGGTTGCTCGAAGCGAGCGATTTCGTCCAGCAGGGACTTCGCGTCGCGCAGACCACGAGGGATGTCGCTGCCATCCGGCTTTCCGGTCGAACGTGCATCGCGCCAACGCAGATAGCCAACGGTAACGGCGAATCCGATCGCGCCGATTGCGGCGCTGCTCCAGATGAAGGCTGGGGCGGTCACGAATAGATCGGCACCGAGGTTGGCATTGACCTCCAGCACGAAGATGGCGATCCACAAGAACCACCACGGCAAACCCAGGAAACGATTGCCGATGACGTAGGTGCGCCGCAGGGAGGCGATGCGCTTGGAGATATCCAGCACCGGCGCCGTGTAGTCGATGTTGGAAACTTTGCCAATGGTTACGCCGCCGAAAATCACCGTAAGTAGTCCGTAGGCCAGCATGAACAGACTGCAAGCCAGCAGATGCGGCACGTCGCGGTTGTGTATCGCGGCCATGATGCCGAAATAGATCAGCGCATCGCCGAACAGGATTTGCGCGATATGGCCCCAATACACGCGCCGCAATCCCTTGCGCACCTTGTCGAGTTTCTCTTCGCGAAACCGATGCAAATTCAATGCAGATTGTTGCTGCATGTGTCGATCCAGCATCTGCCACGCGGATTTCATTTCATCCAGTTCCATCATCGTCTCCATCGTCATGCCTCGCTCATGTCATTGCGCAGGCGTTGTTTCAATCGCCCGATCTTGGTGGCCACATTGGTTTCGCTGATGCCGAGAATCTCGGCGATGTCGCGCTGGCTGCGTTCGTCCAGATACAAAATCAACAAGGCGCGGTTGAGAGGGTCGAGCCGCGCGATGCAGCGGTGCAGCTCGCGCACGCGCGCGTCGGCCTGTGCATCTGATGCGCTGTCCGCAGCATCATGCACGGCGATGTCCAGCGGCTCGTGGACGCTGTCGTAACGGCTGCGCTCGCGCAGATGCGAGATCGCCACATTCAGCGCGATGCGGTACATCCAGGTCGAGAAACTGCGCGTGCCGTCGTATTTGGGAAACGCGCGCCACAACTGTGCGGCGATCTCCTGCGCCAAGTCTTCGCTATCCTGCGCGCCGCGCGCGTAGCTCGCAGCCACCTTGAACACGATGCCGCGGTGGTGTTCGAGCAATTCTCGGAATTGTGCTTCCGCATCCACCGTACTCATTGGGAGAGTCTGCTCCATTTCATCGGTTCCGTTGGCGTCTCGAAACCGTGATTCGCGCGACAGGGCAAAAAATCACAGGCAACAACGAACCGGACCGGCGCGAACTCTCGGCACACGACGCAAGCCCTCTCCCCCAACGATGGAGCCGTTGGGGGAGAGGGGGCTTGTTGGGTTGCGCTGAGAATCAACGCCAATGAAGAAAAAAAGCGGCCCGAAGGCCGCTTTCTATCGGGGCGGGCGGCATGGCTGCCGCGACGCGATCAACCGCCGTTGCCGCCGAATTTCACGTTCAAATCCAGATACAGCGCGCGTCCCAGCGGGCTGAACCAACGACGCGTGTAGTACGGATACGAGGTCCAGGTGTTGTCGTGGCCGGGCTTGGAGTCGAACAGGTTGTCCACCGCAACGCCGATGTTGACGTTCTTCGCCAGGCGATAGTTGGCCGTTGCGTTGTACAGCATGGTCGGGCCCATGCGCTGGTCGCCGTTGTAGTTGGGCAGGCCGCCGAGGCGTGCGCCATAGACGGAGGTGGTGAAGTCGCCGTACTCCCAGCTCACCGAATAATTGGCCTTGCTGCGCGGGATCACGTAATCGTAGTAGTCCGACAGCTCGTTGACGAACGGGTCGCCCGCGTAGTTCTGGATGCGGTTGGTGACGACGTAGGTGCCGCCGAGCTTGAACTCGAAATTGCCGAGGCGATCGGTTTCCCACAAGTAGCGGATGTTGAAGTCCACGCCCGAGGTGCGATGCGTGGCAGCATTGATCGGCAGCACCAGCACCGAGGTGATGTCGTTCGTGGCGTTGCGGAAAACCTGGCCGGTAGCGGCCTTGCACAGACCCGAATTCATGTCGAGCTGGCCAAGGCGGCATTGCGCTTCCCAACGCAGGATCGTGTCGCTGTCCTGATATTGGACTTCGTCGCCCAGCTTGATGATGTAGTAGTCGGCGTTGATGTCGAGGTTGTGCAGCGGCGAGAACACGAAGCCGTAACTGAGCGATTTGCTGGTTTCGTTCTTCAGGTTGATGCTGCCGTTGCTGCGCCCGTTGAAGCTGACGCTGCTCCAGTCGCAGTCACCGATATCGACGGTGGGCTCGTACTTGGCGCAACGCCAGTAGTCGGTGCCGCTGGAACTCGATCCGCTCGGGCCGGCGTACAGGTACGACAAATCGGGCGCGCGGAATCCGGTCGAGTAGGAGCCGCGCAGCAGCAGCGAATCGATCGGGCGATATTCCAGACCCAGCGCGTAGGTGAATTTGCCCGCCGAGTTGGGGCCGTATTCGTAGCGGTCGTAACGGCCGGCTGCGGTGGCGGTGAGCTGCGAGAAGATCGGCACGCTGATTTCAAAGCCCGTGCCGGCGTGGCTGCGCGAGCCCACGGCAACCGTGTTGTGCAAACCGAAGTAACTGCCATCGAGCGACATCGGATCGGGCTTCAAACCGAAATACTGATTGCCGAATTCGGCCGTGGCGGCAAAGCCGACCGCGCCGGCGGGCAACTGGAATAGTTCGGTGTTGCTGATCTTGGCGGAGTAATTTTCCGCGCGGCTCTTGTCGAGGTCGATCGAATCCTGCGTGATCGAGGCGAACTGCTGCGGCGTCAACGGCGTGTACAGGCGGCTGACCGGCGCGTTGTACATCAGGTAACCCGAATCCGGATCGGTACCCAAGGCCGGCCCGAGATAGAACGCTTGCGCCTTGGCGGCGACGAGGGCCGGCCATTTGGCTTCGAGCTTGTTCTGCGAATGGCTGAACATCGCCTCGTAGTTCCAGGCGTCGCCGAACGTGCCCTTGATGCCGGTGTTGATCGAGTAGGTGTTGTTGATGTTGCGGATCATGGCGCGCTTGAGGCCGCCGTTTTCCTCATAGGTGAAATACTGGCGTTGCCACTGCTCGACCTGCCCCGTGGCGGTGTTGTAGAACGGCGTCGGCGAGGCATCGCCGTTGAGCGG
>Ga0208826_1002427_pt1 | contig 13846 bp, 13 predicted proteins | sample AD_UKC115_MetaG_FD_184451 | JGI IMG/M metagenome (GOLD analysis project Ga0208826, IMG submission 184451) | Active sludge microbial communities of municipal wastewater-treating anaerobic digesters from Hong Kong - AD_UKC115_MetaG (SPAdes)... | ecosystem: Engineered > Bioreactor > Anaerobic >...
CCTTGCCCAAGCGCTCGCGCGCGCCGCCCGCGCGGTCGGGCGCATAGATGCCGGGGATGCGCAGGATGCTGGCGCGCGTGCCCACGGCGCGGCCGAAGCCGCGCACCCAGCCTTCCGCCGCCGCGCGCGCTTGGGCGCGCAGCGTCTGCGGGCGGATGGGCCGTGTCTCGCGCACCAGGGCGCCCGCGCAGTCGCCGTACACGCCCGTGGTCGAGCCGTACACCAGCGCCTGCGGCGCGCTGCGCCGTGCCAGCGCGTGCAGCAGGGCGCGGGTGCGCGGGTCGTCCGCCCCGCCGCGCGGTGGCGGCGCCAGGTGCAGCACGCGGGGGGCCAGGCCGGCCAGGCGTTGCAGGCTGGCCGCCTGATCCAGATCGCCCGCCAGCGGCGTGATGCCCAGCCCGCGCAAGGCGGCCGCGTCGCCGCCCGAGCGCACGAGCGCCAGCACGCGCACCCGCGGCAGCAGCAAGCGGGCCGTGCGCGTGCCCACGTCGCCGCAGCCGACGATGAGTACGCGCGGACGCCGAAAGCGCGCGGGCAGCGCGCCGAGAGGGCTTTGGTTTGAGGGCAAAATAAAACACGAAGCAAGTTAAGACCTGCGCAAGGATACCGAGGCCCATGCCCTACACCATCACCGTGCAGCCCAGTGGGCGCACTTTCGAGGCCGACGCGGGCGAGCCCATGCTCGCGGCCGGCATCCGCCAGGGCATCGGCCTGCCCTATGGCTGCAAGGACGGCGCCTGCGGCTCATGCAAGTGCAAGAAGGTTTCGGGCCAGGTCCGGCACGGCCCGCACCAGAGCAAAGCATTGAGCGCCGACGAAGAAGCCGCCGGCTACGTGCTGACCTGCTGCGGCGTGCCCGAGAGCGACGTGGTGCTGGAGTCGCGCCAGGTCACGCACGCGGGGGCCTTCCCGATCAAGAAAATGCCGGCCCGCGTGGCCGAGCTGGAGCGCCTGGCACACGACGTGATGCGCGTGCGCCTGCAGCTGCCCGCCAACGACGTGATCCAGTACCACGCGGGCCAGTACATCGAGATCATCCTGCGCGATGGCAGCCGCCGCAGCTACAGCATGGCCGGTGCGCCGCACACGCTGGTCGCCAGCGGCGCGCCCATGGTCGATTTGCACCTGCGCCACATGCCCGGCGGCAAGTTCACCGACCATGTGTTCGGCGCCATGAAGGCCAAGGAAATCCTGCGCATCGAAGGGCCTTACGGCAGCTTTCACCTGCAGGACGACAGCCCCAACCCCATCGTCTTCCTGGCCTCGGGCACCGGCTTTGCGCCCATCAAGGCCATCATCGAACACATGCAGTTCATGGGCATCACGCGCGAGGCCGTGCTGTACTGGGGCGGCCGCCGCCCGCGCGATCTGTACATGGACGCCTGGGTGCGCGGCAAGCTGCCGGAGCTGCCGCACCTGCGCTACGTACCCGTCGTCTCCGACGCGCTGCCCGAGGACGACTGGCACGGCCGCACCGGCTTCGTGCACCAGGCCGTGCTCGAAGACTTGCCCGACCTGTCGGGCCATCAGGTCTACGCCTGCGGCGCGCCGGCCATGGTCGACGCCGCGCGGCGCGACTTCGTGCAGCAGGCCGGCCTGCCCGACTATGCCTTCTACGCCGACGCCTTTACCAGCGAGGCGGACAAGGTGCACGCTGCTTGAATACCACCAAACAGCCCTGACAGCCGGACGCAGAGGACGCAAAAATCACGCAGAGGACGCAAAAAATTCAAAAAATCAGTTGGTCCAGTGTTCGATCACCCGCACCGGCCAAGACAGTTTCTTCTCTTTTTTGCGTCCTCTGCGAATCCTTTGCGTCCTCTGCGTCCGGCTGTTCCAGCGCTTCTCAACAACCCCAGCACCCCCGGAAACCCACGACCCATGAAACGCCGCACCCTGCTCTCCTCCACCCTCGCCCTCGCCGCAGCGCCTGCCTTCGCCCAGGGCGGCAAACCCATCCGCCTGATCGTGCCCTATGCCCCCGGCGGGCCGCTGGACATCACGGCGCGCGCGCTGGCCGAGCAGGTGCAGGGCAAGCTGGGCACGGTGATCGTGGACAACAAGCCCGGCGCCGGCGGCAACATCGGCTCGGATCTGGTGGCCAAGGCGGCGCCCGACGGCTTCACCATCGGCATCGCCGCCGTGGCCACGCACGCCATCAACCCATGGCTGTTTTCCAAGATGCCGTTTGATGCGGCCAAGGACTTTGCGCCGATCACGCAGATGGTGCGCGTGCCCAACGTGCTGGTGATGAACGCCGCCGCCGCCGAACACCTGCACATCAAGACGCTGGCGGATTTGATTGCCTACGCCAGGAAGAACCCCGGCAAGCTCAACTACGGCTCGGGCGGCAACGGCTCGGCCGGGCACCTGGCGGGCGAAATGTTCAAGCAGGGTGCGGGCATCTTTGCCGTGCACATTCCCTACAACGGCGGCAACCCGGCGCAACTGGCGCTGCTGGCCGGGCAGGTGGACTTCAACATCGACAACCTGGCCACGGCCGCGCCCAACATCAAGGCCGGCAAACTTATCCCCTTGGCGGTCACCACCGCCCAACCCTCGCCGCTGCTGCCGGGCGTGCCCACCATCGCGCAGACGATCCCGGGCTTTGCCATCGACACCTGGTGGGGCCTGGTCGCGCCCGCCGGCACGCCGCCCGACGTCATCACCAAGCTCAACGCCGCCTTCACCGAGGCCTTGCGCACGCCCGCCACGCGCGAGCGCTTTGCCCTGCTGATGGCCGAGCCGGTGCCCACCACGCCCGAGCAGTTCGGCCAGTTGATGACGCGCGAACGGGCGCGCTATGAGTCCGTCGTCAAGGCCTCGGGCGCGCACGTGGATTGAGCGGGGGCCGAGTGCGGCGGCAGCACGCCGTCGCAGCCGCTGGCTCCATCGGCCCGCGGGCGCCAGAGCACCGGCAGCATGTGCGCGCTTTGCAGCGCGAAGGCCGCGCACCACAGCAAGGCCGCCAGTCCCATCAGCGCCGTCGGCGCCACGGCGTAGGCGCTGGCACGCGCCAGCGCGGCGGCCACCAGCAGCGCGGCACCCCACAGCACCCAGGGGCGGTCGCTTTTTTCCAGTCCGCTGTGCGTATAGCCGGCGATGGCGATCACCAGATAGATGTTCAGCCCCAGCACGCCGGTGGTCAGCACGTGCAGCCCGGCGCTGGGGCTGAAGCCGCCGCCCAGCAGTGCCACGCCGATCAGTGCGTAGCCCAGGGCCATCAGCCCGTAGACCGCGTACAGCATCAGCGGCCAGCGCTGCATGAGCGGGCGACCGACGTGCCAGTCGTTCAGCAGGTTCAGCGCCGCCGCCGCCGCGGCCAGCGCCAGCCAGGCGCTGACGGGGCCGCCCGGCTGCACAAACTCGGCCAGCGTGAACAGGCCGATCGCCAGCAGCGCCAGGTTGCGCCGCGGCGGGCGCGCCAGATACGGTTCGCGCGCCTGGCCGTCGGCCGCCACCTGCGCGTCGATGCCGGCGTTGACGATGCTCATCGAGATGCGACTCATGGCGATCACGATCAGGCCCATCCACACGCCCACCAGCGCATGCAGCCAGCGCGTGGGCGCCGCGCCGCGCAGCGCATCGACGTAGAAGCCCGCCGCGACCACCGCCAGCACGGCCAGCGCCCACAGGAACGCGACGTAGCGGCGCTCCGGGTCGCGCAGCAGGCGCGGCGCCATCAGCGCCATCAGGCCGCCGATCAGGCCAAGCTGCGCCAGCGCCGCCACGGCCAGGCCAGCCATGGGCCACCAGCCGCTGAACCAGAAACCCAGGCGAGCCAGCAGCCATAGCCCCACCAGCACCCGCACCGGGCGCGCACCGAAAGGCGGCGTGCGCGTAAACTCGGGCACCGCCGTCAGCACGAAACCCGCCGCGCCCGCCAGTGCAAAACCGAGCAGCAGCTCGTGCGCGTGCCACACGAAGGGCCCGCCGGGCACGGCCGGCAGCGGCCAGCCCAGCAGCAAAAAGCCGCCCCACAAGCCCATCAGCGCCCAGCCGGCGATGAGCGCGAGCGTGAAGAAGGGTCGGAACGGGCACAGCCACAGCGGATGCGCCAGCGACCAGGGCGCCATGCGCGTTGGCGTGGCCATGGGGTTTACCGGGCTTGCCGCGCTCACAGCACGACCTCGCAGCCGTCGCGCGGCGCGTGCTGCATGGCGGCCACGGCCCGGCCGACGCTCAGGCCCTGCTCGAGCCGAGGCTCGGACAGCGATGGCGCCGCAACCACCAGCGGCGGCAAATCGAAGGCCTGGCGCACGGGCGCTTGCGCCAGCAGCAGCGCGGTCTGGTGGTGCACCCAGGCATCGCCCCGTTCTGCCGCGGGCAGCGCCAGGTCGAGCCGCCAGCGAACGGACGCTGGCGCGCCGGCCAGCACCAGCACCGTGTCGGCCAGGGCCACGGCCTCCATCACGTCGTGCGTGATCATCAGCACGGCCAGCGGGCGGCGCGCCTGCTCGGCCAGCAGCAGGCGGTGCATCTGCTGCTTCATGCCGATGTCCAGGGCCGAGAACGGCTCGTCCAGCAGCAGCAGATCGGGCTGCAGCACCAGCGCGCGCGCCAGCGCGGCGCGGCTTTGCATGCCGCCCGACAGCTGCGGCGGAAACTGCGCCAGCGCCAGCTCGTCCAGCCCCATGGCACGCCCCATGGCGCGCGCCGCCACCATGCGCTCGGCACGCCTCATGCCCTGCGCCTTCAGGCCCAGCGCGATGTTGTCCAGCGCGCTCTTCCAGGGCAGCAGGTGCGGCTGTTGAAACAGCATCGCCGTGCGCGCAAAACCGTTGGCAATGCGGCCCTCGCGCACCGCCAGCAGGCCGGCGCACAGGTGCAGCAGCGTGCTCTTGCCGCTGCCCGAAGGCCCGACCAGCGCCAGCGTGCGGCCGGCGGGCAGCGCCAGGTCGATGTTCTCCAGCACCGTGCGCGGGCCGAAGGCGTGGGACAGGGCTTCAATGCGCAAGCTGGGCGTCATGCCGCGCCTCCGCTCACTCCGCCCGGTTCGCGCCAGCGCTCGATCTCGCGCTTGATGGGCTCCAGCAGCAGGTACTCCAGCGCCAGCAGGATCAGCACCACGGCACCGATCCAGGCCAGCGTGGCCGGCATGTCGAGCTGGGCGCGGCTGGTGGCCAGCATGGCACCGACGCCGGTGTCGGACGACAACAGCTCGGCCATCACCACCACCTTCCAGCTGCTGCCCAGCGCCACGATCCAGGCCGGAAACAGGTAGGACACCACGTGCGGCAGGTAGACGTCGAGCACGCGCATGCGCCAGGGCAGCCGGTAGGCCTGCGCCAGGTCGCGCCAGTGATGCTCCAGCGTGCGCGCGCCCTGCATGCCGCCGACGAAAACGATGGGAAAGCAGGCGATGAAGACCGTGAACACCGGCGTGCCGTCGCCGGTGCCAAACCACAGCATGGCCAGCACCAGCCAGGCGATGGGCGGCGTGCCCAGCAGCACGGTGACCCAGGGGCGCGCCAGCATCGAGGCCGTCATCGACACGCCCGCGGCCACGCCCAGCGCACTGCCGGCCAGCACCGCCAGCGCCAGGCCGATAAAGGCGCGCCGCGCAGTGATGGCCAGCGTGGGCCACAACGCGCCGCCGCGCCCCATCCACTGCGCCAGCGTATGCGCCGTCTGCAGCGGCGTGGGCAGCACCAGCGGGCCGTAGACGGCGGCCAGCGCCTCCCACAGCGCCACCCCCATCAACAGGCTGGCGATGGCGCCCCAGCCGCCCCACAGGTAGCGCGCAAAACCCGGCAACCAGCGACCGCGCCCCACCATGCGTCAGCCGTAGAACGCGCCGGCCGGCAGCTTGCCACCGACCAGGCCCGGTTGCCGGTCGAGCAGTTGCTGGTAGAAGAACTCCAGCTCGGGACGGGCCGCGGCGGCATCCACCCACTTCATGGTCGATTGGGTGGCGCGGATGGCGTCGGCCACCCCCTCGGGCGTCAGCATGTCGACGTGGCGCGCCGCCATCGCGCCGCAGGCTTCGGGCTCGGCCTGGCACCAGGCCAGCGCCTTGGCATGTTCCTGCTCGAAGCGCGCCAGCAGCGCGCTGTCGTCCCGCACGCCGCCCAGCGCGGTGATGCCGGCCTGCGGAATGCGCGGCGGGCGTTTCAGCACGCGGCCCCACTCCTGCTGCAGGTCGACGCTGCGGTACAGCTCGGGCGCGATCACGCTGACCGGAAACGAGTGCGTCTTGCGCAGTCCCATCGACACCGCCGGCTCGGCCAGCAGCGCGTGGTCGGCGCGGCGCGTGATGAGCAGCTGCATGGCGTCGATCGGCGAGGCGACGTAGCGCAGCGTGATGTCCTTGCCGATGGCCAGACCTTCGCGCTCGCTCAGCAGGCGGAAGATGATGTCCGGCATGTCGCCGCGAAAGGGCATCACCACCTCCTTGCCGCGAAAGTCAGCCAGGGTCTTCAGGCCCGGGTCGCGCGAGACCATCCACAGCAGGCCCCAGGTGGTGATGTCCAGCAGCCTCAAGGGCACGCCGCGGTTGTACAGGTTGGCCGCCACGTTGCTGGGCATGGCCACCAGGTCGGCCGACTGCTGGATGGCGAGCGCGCGCAACTGATCGGGGTTCTTCCAGGTGGTGAACTCGACCTGCTCGGCCACGTCGTTCAGCGCGCCGCTGTCGGCGATGCGCATGAGCGGATAGGACACGAGAGCAAAGGGGCCCGCGAGCACCAGTTTGGGCCGCTTGACGGACGCTGGCTGCGCCTGCGCGGCTGGCACCGCGCCCAGCGCCAGCGCAGCGCCGGCGGCGAGCACGTGGCGGCGCCCTGCATCGAAAGGCAATGGATGGGACATGGTCAGAATCGTCCTTGCCACGACACCCGCAAGCTGCGGCCCGGCGCGATGACTTCGCGCCCTGGCAAGCCTTCGCTCAGGTGTTCGTGATAGCGCTTGTCGCCCACGTTGTGAATCGCCAAGCGCAGCGTATTGTCCTTGTTGATGCGCCAGCTTGCGCCCACATCGAGCACACCGTAGCCGGCGGTGGGGTCTTCGCTGCCGCGCGTGAAGATGCTGGCCACACGGTCTTGCCGGCGCACCAGCAGCGCGCGCGCATCCAGCGACCAGCGGGGCGTGATGCGACCCTCCCAGCCCAGCGCCAGGGTGTCGGCCGGCATCTGGAACAGCGGCTCGTTCAGGTCGCCGTTGGTGCCGCGCACGCGCGAATACGAGGCACTGATCCAGTGGTCGGGGTGAACGCGCCAGCGCAGGCTGGCGTCGATGCCGCTCAGCGTGGCATGGCCCAGGTTCACCGTTTGCTTGCAGGCGCTCGCCTGCGCCGCGCCGCAGGCCGCCACGGCGGCAGGACCCGCCAGTTGCATGCCGGTGATGTAGTGGCTGATGCGGTTGCGCCACAGCGCCAGGCCGTATTCGAGCGTGCCCGACTCGCCCTTCAGGCCCAGCTCGACCTGGGTGGCCTTTTCGGGCTGAATCTGCGGGCTGCCGGCCCAGTAGAAACCGTCCTGGCGCGGGCCGTTCTGGTAGCGCTCGCGCAGGTCGGCGGCGCGAAAGCCGCGCGCCACGTTGACATAGGGACGCAGCAGCGGCGACGCCTCGTACAGCACGCCCACGCTGCCCGAGACCGCGCCATCGCCGCGGTCGATGCCCGAGGTGACGCTGCCGTTGTTCATCGCCGCGGCGCGTCCGGCCACCGTGTCATGGCGCAGGCCGGCCAACACCTTCCAGGCACCGAACTGCATGTCGTCCTGGACGTAAAAGCCCAGCGCGCGCAGGCGGCCATCGGTAAACGGTTGGTTGGGCTGCAAGCTGTTGAACTGCGGCGGCGCCGCGGCCAGGCTGTCGGGGTTGGCCTTCATTTGCCAAGCGTTCAGGCCCAGCGACAGCAGGTGCCGCGGATGCACCAGCCATTCGGCCCTGGCGTCCAGCCCATCGGTGGCAAAACCGACGTCCGTCAGCGAGATGTCGCGCCCCAGGCCGTTGGCCCAGCCGTTGACCTGGCGTTGCAGGGTCTGGCGGTATACCCGCACGTCCAGCGTCACAGGCTGCGCGCCGCTGCCGCGCCGGTTGTAGCCCAGCTCGTACAGGGTGCGCGCCTGCTTGGGCGAATGAATCGTGAGGCTACCGACCGCCGGCACCGGGTGCGGCCGCGTCGAGCCGGGATACCACACGTCGGAGTCCTGCTGGCGCTGAAAGGACAGGCGCAGCTGCTGGTCGGCATCGAGACGATAGCGGTACTGCCCGATGAGCGCATCGGAGTCGTAACCGGTGCGCGCGACGCGGCCGCCCGGAGCGTCGTAGTCGCGCGGACGCGCCAGCGACGCGCCCAGCATCAGCGCGTGGTCGCCGCCACTGAAGTTGGCGACCGCAGCGCCGCTCGGCCCGCGGCTGGCCGAGTCGTAGCCCAGCTGCGCGCGCAGGTGCGCGCCCGTCTCGAAGCGCGCCTGCGGCAAGCGCACGTTGATGGCGCCGCCCAAGGCGCCAGTGCCGTAAAGCACCGAAGCCGGACCCTTGACCACCTCGACCCGCTCGGCCAGCCCGAGCGACATGAAGGATGCGATGGCACCAGCCGGCTGCGCCGCATTGAGGCGCACGCCATCGATCATCAGCACGATGCTGTCTTTCTGCAGGCCGCGGATGACCGGGTTCTGGCCCTGCGCGCCGTCCAGGCTGACGGACAGCCCCGCTTCGCCGCGCAAGGCCTCGCCCAGGTTCTGCGCCTGCTTGCGCGCCAGGTCATCGGCGGTGAGCACCGTGGTTGCGATCGGTGTCTCGACGTCGGACGCGGCGTAGCCCTTGGCAGTCACGCTGACCTCGGCCAGCGCGCCGGTCTGGCCCGCGCCATCGGCATCACCCGTTTGCACCTGCGCATGAACCGTCTGCAAGGTCGCAAACAGCGTGAGCCCGAGCACCGGCAGGCTGACCGCTGCGCGCGGTGCAAAACGAGCCCGTGGACGAGTGTTGGCAGCAGCTGGCGATGCAATGAAACGCATGAAGATCGACCTCTTGGAGTTGAGTCGATCTTAATAAGAATCATTCTCGTTAAGATTGCATCAGATCAAGAAACGGCCGTCGTCGCGCCCACGGGCCGGCGTCGTCCAGCGCGGCCATGCCCGCCGTTGAAACGGCCGGCCGCGCTTACTTGGGCGACTTCATGGGACAGGTGCTCATGCCCAGCAGCTTGTACGCGGGGCAGGTGCCCGCCAGGCCGGTGAGCAGCGGCACCACGCCGATCCAGCCCCACCAGCCCACGGTGCCGGTGGCGGCCAGTGCGATCAGCACCAGGCCGACGACGATGCGAAGAATGCGGTCGATGCCGCCGACGTTGTGGTTCATGACAAAACTCCTTGTTGACGTTGAAAAACGGGGTGATGGATTTCGGACCCGGATACGCGCCGTGCCGGGCATCAGCCGGACTTGCGCAGCAGGCGCACGTGCATGGGGCGCTGGAAGTGGGCTCCGCCGGGCCCCATGTGCGGCTCAAAGCGCGCGCGCACGCGCTCGCGCAGCTCGCCGTCCAGGTGGCGCTCGGCAAACGTCACATCCAGCATGCGGCGCTCGAACGCGGCAAAGTCGGCAAAGTGCGCGGGCATGTCGAAGCGGCGCTCGGCCACCTGCGCCCAGGCTCCCGTGGCAAGCGCCCGGTCCAGCGCGGCCTGCGCGGCGGCGCGCACTGCCTGCTCGTCGTTGAACAGGCGCGTGATCTCGTTGAGCGCGCCGGCAAACACCGGCTCGGACACGTACAGATGGCCGCCGGGGCGCAGCACGCGATGCACCTCGGCCAGCGCCTGATCCATGATGAGCTGCGGCACGTGGTGCAAGGACTTGAGCATCAGCGCCAGATCGAATTGCGCATCCGGCAGCGGAATGGCTTGGGCGCCGGCAGCGATGAAGCGCAGCCGCTCGGCAGGCGCGGCCAGGTTCCTGGCATGCTGGATGGCATCGACCTCCAGGCCCGTGACCCGCGTTGCCGGGTAGCGCACCAGCAGTTCGCGCGCCAGGCGGGCGGCGCCGCAACCCAGCTCGATGATGTCCTGCGCCGCCAGCAGCACCAACCGATTCAGGACGATCAACTCGTCGCGCTCGACGCGGGGCTCGGCACTCATGGCTTGGGCTCCTGCGCGACTTCGGTGTTCAGTGTGGCGCTCACCTGTGCCAGCAGGTCTTCATCCAGTCGATCGGCCAGCGCCGCCAGCCTCAGGCGCGTGAGCACCTGGTCGCTGCGCGCCTGCGCCAGCGCCAGCACGGTCTGCGCATGGTCGTTCTCGGCACCCAGCACGTCCAGCAGAGTGCGGTCGCCCACCTCGCGGCCCAGGCGCGTGGCGTCCAGCCGGGCGCTGCTCGCGGTCTGCGCATCCTGCAGGGCGGCGATGCGCACCACGCCAGTCTCCAGTCCCTGCCAGGCGCTGCGCGCCTGCTGCCCGACCTCCTCGCGCGCCAGCTCCAGTTCGGCGCGCGCCTTGGCCAGGCGCTCGGCGGCCTCGCGCTCCTGCGCCCGGATCATGCCGCCCGCGTCGATCGGGATGTTGATCTGCACGCCCACCATGGCGTTGAGGTTGCGGTTGCGCGCGCTGCCAAAGTCACCGTGGCCGGCGATGCGGTCGTGGCTGGCCTGCGCCACCAGATCGACGGTGGCGCGGCCTGCGGCGCCTTGCTGGCGCAGCTTCTGCTCGGCCACGGCAACCGCCTGGGTCAACAGGCGCAGGCGCGGATTGTCGGCCTGCGCGGCCTGCTCCCAGCCGGGCCAGCCGGCCACCGGCGCCAGCGGCTGCGCCGGCAGCCGCGCCGTGGGCCTGGCAAGCCCTGTGCTGTCGGCCAGGGCCCGGCGGCGGGTGCTGGCCTCCAGCACTGCGGCCGACTGCTGCGCACGCGCACCGGCCAGGGCGGCGTCGGCCTCGTGGGTGTCCGTGATGGGTGACGAACCCAGGCGGTAGCGGTCGTGCGCCTCGTCGCGCGCACGTTCGAGCGCACGCACTTGCTGGCCGAGCACGCGCACGCGCTCCTCGGCCAGCGCCAGCGCCAGGTAGCGCTCGGCGGTGCGCAGCATCAGGTCGGCCTGCGCGCTGCGCCAGGCGGTGTCGCCCATGTCGGCGCCCAGCCGCAACTGCGCGCGCTGGGCATCGCGCCCGGCATTGACCAGGGGCTGCTGCGCGATGATGGCCACGCGCGTGGCCAAGCCGGCGTCGACCGAGGTGGCAAAGCGCGCCTCGTCCATCTGCCCCATGCCCGGCGCCGAGAAGCGCGCGCCGCGCATGGCGGTGTCCTGCGCGCCCAGGCCCGCGCCCAGCGCCAGCGACACGCCCGGCCGCCACAGCGCGTCGGCCTGCTCGCGCAAGGTCTGGGTGGCGCCGTGCTCGGCGCGCGCCACGGCCAGCTGGCGGTCGTGCCCGGCCGCGGCCCGCCAGACCGTCAGCAAGTCCTGCGCCCACGCGCCGGCCGGCAGCGCGGCTGCCAGCGCACAAGACAAGGCCAGGAACCGCAGTCTCATCACGCCGCCTTTTCTCCGCCGAATTCCTCGTACGCGGCCAGCGCCGCCGCCGCATACATCAGCGAAGGCCCGCCGCCCATGTACACGCACATGCCCAGCATCTCCTGCACCTCGGCGCGGGTGGCACCCAGCTTCACCAAGGCCTTGCCATGAAAGCCGATGCAGGGGTCGCAGCGCGAACCCACCGACAGCGCCATGGCGATCAGCTCCTTGGTCTTGGCGTCCAGCGCGCCGGACTTGCCCGCGGCCTGCGCCATGGCGTTGAAGCCCTGCATCACGTCCGGAATGTCCTGGCGCATCTGCGCGGTCCTGGCCGAGATTGCGGCGATCAGGTCCTTGTAGTTTTCAACCATGGGGTGTCCTTTCAGGGTTGGGTCTGGCATTCGCCGGGGCGCGCGCCCAGCTTGCGCATGATGACTTCCATCAGGCACCACTTGCTGAAGCCGCTTTGCAGGAAGTTGGCGCCCACGAAGGCAGTGAACCACAGCCAGTTGACGCTGTGGAAGATCGGGCTGCCCGGTGCGCCCAGCGCGAGTGACAGCAGGATGAACGTGCCGCCGACCGTGCGGGTGATTTGCCAGGATGTCATGTCGTTTCTCCTTCAAAAATGATTGTTGCCGGCAAAAACATTGGGTGTCTTGCTATGAATCAAGGAGCGTCGTGGCGCTCCAGGCGCACGATGCCCAAGGCCTTGAGAACGTACTTCTCGTACACGGGCTCGCTGTTGCCGGTCTTCATCTTGCGGATGAAGTACTTCTCGAAGGCCACCTTGGCCAGGTGCACCCACTTGCCCTTCTTGAACCAGTTGACGTTGCGCGGCGGAATCTGCGGCAAGGCGACAAACGCCGCGCCGGTGTCGCCCATGTCGGCCAGGCAGATGGCGTTCCAGGTGCCCTTGGCCGTCGCCGGCTGGCCGGCCAGCTCGGCCGCGATGTTGTGCGCGATGGCGCTCACCATGCTCTCGATCATGTAGCCCGTCTTGGGCGCGCCGGTGGGCACGGGCGTGACCTCCACCGGCGGAATCGCCACGCACACGCCGGCGGCAAAGATGTTGGCGTACTTCTTGCTGCGCTGGTGCGCGTCGATCAGCACGAAGCCGCGCGGATTGCACAGATCGGGCACGGCAGCCACCGCATCCACGCCCCGGAAGGCCGGCAGCATCATGGCCAGCTTGAACGGGACTTCGTGCTCCTTGTGCGGCTCGCCCTTGTCGTTGAGCTCGGTGGCAAACAGCTTGCCGGCTTCGACATGCGTGGTCCTGGCATTGGTGACCCACTTGATGTCGCGGTCGCGCAGCTCGCTTTCCAGCACGCTCTTGCTGTCGCCCACACCGGCCAGGCCCAGGTGGCCGATGTAGGGCTCGCTGGTGACGAAGGTCATCGGCACCTTGTGGCGCAGCTTGCGCCGGCGCAGGTCGGACGACACGATGAAGGCAAACTCGTAGGCCGGGCCGAAGCAGCTGGCGCCCGGCATGGCGCCGATCACGATCGGGCCCGGGTTCTTCAGGAATTCCTCGTACTCGGCGTGCCACTTTTCGGCGTGGTCCACCGTGCACACCGAATGCGTGTGCCCGTCGATCGGCCCGGACCCGGGAACCTCGCCAAAGGCCAGCTTGGCGCCGGTGGTGATGACCAGGTAGTCGTAGGCCAGCTCGTCGCCGCCGTCCAGCACCAGCTTGTTGCCCGGCGCGTCGATGGCGGCGACCGGGCGGCCGACGAAGTCGATGCCCTTCTTGCGCAGCGGCTCGGCGATCGGCACCACGATCTCCTGGCGCTCGCGCCAGCCCACCGCAAGCCAGGGGTTGGATGGCACGAACTGGAAATAGTCCACCGCGTTGACCACGGTGACGCGGTGCTCCTTGCCCACGGCGGCGCGGATTTCGTAGGCCGCGGGCATGCCGCCCAGCCCTGCGCCCATGATGACGATGTGTGCCATGCCGATGTCTCCTCTTCAGAGGTTGGTTGAGTGAACGGGTTGGGGCGCGCTGCCGGCGTCCAGGCCGGGCTGGCGCTTGCGATAGGCCACGAAATAGAGCAGCGGAATCACGACCAGCGTCAGCACCGTGGACACCAGAATGCCGAAGATGAGCGAGATCGCCAGGCCGTTGAAGATCGGATCGTCCAGGATGAACAGCGCGCCGATCATGGCCGCCAGGCCGGTGAGCACGATGGGTTGTGCGCGCGTGATGGCGCTTTGGACTATGGCACGCCGGAATCTTGTCCCCCCACGCTCCCCCGCTTCGCGTGGTGCGCTGCCCCCCGAGGGGGCTGATTCGGCTTGGGAGCGGCCCGGCGCCGAATCGTTCGCTCCCTCGGCCAGCTGCAGCTTGATGAAGTCCACCAGCAGGATCGAGTTGCGCACGATGATGCCGGCCAGCGCGATCATGCC
>Ga0208826_1002429_pt1 | contig 13843 bp, 12 predicted proteins | sample AD_UKC115_MetaG_FD_184451 | JGI IMG/M metagenome (GOLD analysis project Ga0208826, IMG submission 184451) | Active sludge microbial communities of municipal wastewater-treating anaerobic digesters from Hong Kong - AD_UKC115_MetaG (SPAdes)... | ecosystem: Engineered > Bioreactor > Anaerobic >...
GCAGGTCACCAACGTGTTACTCACCCGTTCGCCACTAGTGTATTGCTACACCCGTTCGACTTGCATGTATTAGGCACGCCGCCAGCGTTCATCCTGAGCCAGGATCAAACTCTCCGCAGAATTTTTTCGATCTTTCGATCGTTTCTTTTCGCTTCGATTCGCCGGAATTGTCTGGTTTGTTTTTATTTCTGCTGCTTCTCAATTGTCAAGGTTCTGCTTCGTTCGTTGCTTTGTTTTTTTGCAACGGGACTTTATTATATGCTTTTTCTTTGTTCTGTCAAGAGATTTCGAAATTTTGTTACAACCAATTTTTTCTATTTTCTCTCGGCTTCTTTCATATTTTCAAGCCGGAATGTATTTTACCCCCATTCCATCTTCTGTCAATACTTTTCCTAAAAATCAATTTTTTCGTGCGGAATTCCATATCCGCCAAATTATAGCTGCGATCATATTGCAACGGTTCAAAACACAGGAGAAAAAGAGCTTTCCCAAAATTTTTAAATAGAGAAAGAATTCTTTCTCTATTTAAAAAACATGTTAATATTTGTATTTGTTCCATAAAATGACAATTTCAGCGGTTTTTATGAAACTTTCTTTTCCTATTCCATGTAATCCACGGAGCTAAAACCCTTCGCAAATAGTATTTTGCAAAAATCAAGGAAAATCTCGAGCCGCCATCCCGCAGATGAACCCGTAGCATTTCAGGCCAGCAACGGGCATCGGCTGCTATCGTTTTCGCATCATCATGAAGCCGGAAGTTAGCCCAGGTTTGACCGTGCAGGTAATGAAATTGTGTGATTCGAGCTAACCGTACCCAGAGATCATAGTCCATCGCAAAATAAAAGGAATCATCCAGAGGTCCGACTTTTTTCCACAGATCAGCACGAAAGAAGAACGATTGTTGTGGAATATGGACATATCCGCTTTGCAGCTTCTTCAGATTGGTTTGTCTGGCATTGAATTTACCAATAATATTTCCATCGGAATCGATAAAATTACAATCTCCATAAACAAAACCAATCTGTGGATTCTGAATCAGATAATCAACTGCCGCAGAAACTGCACCAGGCTCATAAGTATCATCAGAATTCAGCCATGCAAGAATGTCCCCATGAGCCTGATTGAATCCCTTATTAATGGCATCGACTTGTCCATGGTCTCGTTCTGAAGTCCAACTGGCAATTCGATCGGAGTATTTTCGAATAATCTCAACGCTGTTATCCTCAGATCCGCCATCACAGATAATGTATTCGATTTTGGGATAATCCTGCGTAAGGACAGACTGGATGGTTTTTTCAAGATATTTGGCTTGATTGAAAGAAGGTGTAATGATGCTGACAAGCGGTTGTTTTTCCATCGAATTATTGAACTCCTCTTAAATCAAACACAAGGTAATCTGCCGTCTGTCGATATACGGTTGCATTGGACATCAGCCAGCGCTGAAGTCGTGGTTGTTGATAGTAACTTTTGAAATCTGTGACAATCAGAAACTCCCGGTTCATCATCGCTTTTCGAATCTTCTCCATGGCATCATACTCATTCAGTTTCTCCACTTTTTCTTCCCAGATCAGCGGTGTTCTTAATCCCCAGTAGATCATACCGGCGCCATAATCATCCATGATGCCGATCGTATTAATCTGTCCTTCATAGGGGTCCAATTCAACTGCCAATTCCTGCCAAAGCCTCGGCCAATTCCGATAATCAGCACGCTTGAGTGTAATCGCACTGTCTGCAATCCACCAGCCGAAGAATCCAAAGAGCAATAAAAAGAATAAAATTTTCGAAGATTTTTGTCCTGCTTTAAAGAGCTGAAATCCATTCGCGATGGAATCGGCAATTTTTCCTGTGCCGACAGCGAGAACAGGGAAGAACGGAAGTTGATAATAGTCATGCGTCCCGATATGATGCGGCAGTGCCAATCCATATAGCCCATAACCGGCAAGGAAACCGATCCAAAGCATCCGGTTTTTCTTTTCTGCGATGGTAACAATTCCCAACAGGCTGCCAATAACCAAAGGAATCCCAAATACCTGGTCCAGTTTTCGAATCCAGCGGATATAAAAGGCGGGAGAAATGATTTCTTCAATCAGGAATCTTCCCTGGTATTGCTGCACTAAGAAGCCCTGGATAAAATATCCCCAAAAGTTATATATCAGCATTGGAAGTAAACTCATTAGGGCAATCAGCCAAATCTGTTTGTTCCGCAGGGCTTTTTTCAGCCCAAATTCAGAAAGGACGAAAAACACAGCAGCCATTCCGAAAGGAAATATGGAAACCTGTTTGACAAGAATTGCGACCCCGGCTACGAATCCGGCTAACAATGCATGTTGAAAGGTCTGTCGGTCATTCCAGGTCAATAGAGCTTCCAATGCCCAGATCAGGAACATGATCATTAATGGATCCGGCTGGAAAGAACGACTCGCAAATATACCATAGGGGAAAAGAAGGAAAAATCCCAGACATACGAATCTGCCTATTCGGTTGGTAAATCTACTACTCAGGCGTAAAATTCCCCAGCCTCCGATCAGCCAGAAGAGGATGGAACATGCACGTGGAATACGTAGATCCGCATCACCAGCTAAAAGGTACAATCGCGCTGTCAGATATTCAAATATCGGCGGTTCTATCCATGGCTCCTGAACACCGCGCATAATTGCTTCATGCTCATATTCCGCATTAAATCCAGGGAGATCACCTTCATGATTTAAAAACTCAGCCCGTGCAATTAATGCCGAATGAAGCTGCCGCGCCGGATGAAAATCCAGCGGAGGATCATCAAAATCATATAACCGGATCGCCAGCGCAGCGAAGAAAATCAAAACAATTGACCAGTGATAAATAATATTTGTATTTCTATTTTTGCTTGTCATCAGCAGATGATTTCCTCAAATCATAAATTGTGAAACCGTTTCCTTCAAAGAAAACCGGCAAAGCCGATAAACGGGTTTTCAGCTCCGGCTGTGCATCCAGTTCATTCGCTACAGTTACCAGGAAAAAATCCTTGTTTTCTGTCTGAGCTTGAAAAAAAGATGAAAAATCATAATTTCCCCTGCCGGCAAGGTTAAACAAAGCAGTATCTTTTGAATCAGGCCAGGAGGCATCCGGGGCACGCCAACCGTAATAAATCAGCCTCAATCCATAATCGGATGTCAAAGCAATGAACGAAGAGTCTTCCGGAATTGCTTGAGCTACTTTTCGCCAGCTTGCCGGTTCCAGGGCATAGCTGGTTGCCCGCAAGGAGCCACAGGAAACAAAAGCACCATATCCGGCAGTTAAAAGAATAATGCTGTAAATTCCAACCCTTCGAATAAAATGAAGCGTTTCCATTTTCCTGAACAGGATATCCAGAAGAGGAATCAAGGAAATGGTAATCAACGGAACCAGAATCAGGCTATAATACTCATGAGTAATGATCTGGTACGGAACCACAAGTCCATACATCAGATATCCTGTCCACCAGCCTAGCAGAAGTCCAAGGGTTTTCTTTTCAGCAAGAAATACTCCCCAAACAGCCAGCAATGGAAGAATTAGACCCGTCAAACCTTTGATCAGCGCAATCCAGCTTGCGTAAAATTTAGAGGTAAGAATGAGGCCCGAGAGCGATATCACCCAAAAGCTGAAGAAATCACCGGAACGGGAGGGATTCAGAACCAGATAATAGAGGAGCGATGGAAAAAGCATCAAAGCCCCCATACTGATACCTTGCATGATAATTCGTAAGCCATTTTTTCGCTGGAAGGATGCAATCAGACAACCGAGCAGCATAAATCCGACAAAAAAAGCTGCAAAAACCTTTATCAGAATCGTAAACCCGCCCGCGAGAATGGCAAAAAAGAATCGAATCGGGATTGGTTTCTCCATCCAGCGATAAAGCGTAAACGCCGTGATCACAATCCACGAGCACATCCATGGATCAGGTTGGATCGAACGGCTCGCGGTCACACTGAAAGGCAGGAAAAAATAAACCAGGAGGCTGCAAATCACAGCAAATCGTGAAGCAAACTTTCGTCCCATCCGATAAATGAAAAATCCGCCAAGCGTCCAAAAAAACGCACTGAAAATGCGTCCGACCCAAAAATATTCCTGTCCCAAAATCACATCCATCCAGGACATGATTCTTTCCATAATCGGCGGTTCATATACCTCAAGAGAAGCCAGTTTAACCGCATTTTCCACTGTCTCTGATTCAGGTATTTTTGAAGCTTCCAATTCATAGAAAAACGAACGGGCAATAATTGCTGAACGGAGCTGTCGAGTTGCATGGAAATCCAACGGCGGATCTGTCAGATCATAGATGCGCACTCCGAACCCCAACACAAAAACGAACAGTGTCAGGAAAAGTTCAACCGCTGATTTCCCTTTTACTTTAGAGATCCAATCTTTTTGCATATTTCAATTTTACTTGTAAAGGTTAAAAGCGATAATTTCTTCATCATGCAACAAATTTTCTCTCTTTTTTCAAAAGACTTCATCAAATTTTGAGTTGCTGAATTTCGTATTCTCAATTAACTGAAAAGATAGAATGGTTTTTTGGATAATCCTGCTTTTCAGAGCAGCAATTCGAAATGTGAGAAAGACATTTGTTGTTGTGATGGTTTTACGCGAAGCATAAAAGCATCACAATAGCAAGTTTTCCCGGATCGATTCGAATAGTAAATCTCCATTTCGAATTGCTGTTTCAAGAGAAAACTTATTAAATATCTTCTTCGGTTATTACTTCAATGCCATTCTGTTTGCAGAGTGCAGCGAATATCCCATCACCGGAAATTAGCTTTCCCGTAAAATTTCCATCGTAAATTTGTCCAGATCCGCAAGAAGGTGATTTGGATTTGAGAATAGCTTTTTTCGCAGCGGTTATTTTTGCGATAGAGAGCGCTTCTTCTGCGCCACGATGGAATTGTGATGTCACATCCCCGCCGTCCTCTGTTATCACACGATCTCCCTTGATTTGAGAACAAGGCCGAGGAGTCGGTAATCCGCCTAACTGTTCCGGACAAACCGGAATCGCGTTTCCCTCTGCGACCAGGCGAATAACATATTCATTGGACTTATCTTTGCCATCATAACGGCAATGAAGCCCTGCAAGACAGGCGCTGACAAGAATCATTGGTTTCCTCATCATTTCCGTTCCAGAAGATTCAAAAAAGCAACTTCTTCCCAAAAACTTGTTCTATCATACAAGAAAAGAGAACATGGTCAGTCTCGTGATAACGATAAACGAATCAATTCGTCTTCCAAGATCTTTTGAAATGATTTCATTTTCGCCAGTCGATTGATCGATTTTTTTTCAAAAATTGCTGCCGCCTTTTTTGGCGCCACTGTCATCAGCAGCGTTAATGCCAACCGCCGGCGATCTTCGAGAACACGTTCCGGATACGAACAAAAAGCATTCCAATATCGGGAGACCGCCTTCCATGCCATTCCACCATTCGACAAATAATTGGCATCAAGCCAGGCTGCACCCCCTCGAATTCTACGCTGATTCCGTTGATATGCCTGTCTTAACAAAGGATCATTCTCCATCCATTCGACAAGGCGTAACGCTTCTCTCCCGAAATCTGCAGCATGCGCCCGATTCTTTGCCTCTGCATAAAAGCGGGCAGCTGACCATAAAGAATGTGCATAGGCAATTTTTCCGCGGGATGCAATCCGCAGCCAAAGATGGTGATCCAGCAGATAATGATAATCAAGATCGAGACCACCGGCTTTTTCCCAGGCTGTACGACGGAAAAAAACTGCAGGTTGACTGATAATTCGGAATGTCATTAAGTCGTTCATGTCATAGTCTGCAAAACGCATGACATTCAGTAACTTGCCGTAGCCATCCAGTGAAAGCACATCACCATAGACCAGATCTGTATCCGGATGCGAGGCAAAAAAATCAGCCACAGCAGAAAATGTATTGCTGAGGTAAAAATCGTCTGAATTGATCCAGCCAAAAATATCCCCAGAACAACGTGAAAAGCCTTTATTGATGGCATCCGCCTGACCGCGATCTTTTTCTGAAATCCATCCGCTTAAGCGGTTTTCATACTTCCGGATAATTTCGACGCTGCCATCTGAGGAAGCTCCATCAATCACATAGTATTCCGATGCCGGATAGTCCTGATACAAAACGGATCGGATTGCGGTCTCCAAATAAGCAGACTGCTGAAAGGATGGCGTTACAATAGAAATCGTCGGACGAATCATCTACTCCTTAGAATAGCGTGTCATAATTGACTTTTGGAAAAACCTGCAATTTTCCGCCAACCGTCGCATCGATAATCTCTCGTCCTTCCGTTTTGTATACTTCTCGCGCCAGCGTGTACGACCTTTCGGAAGTATCCAGATCCGGAAGCTGCCAGCGGAAACCTTTTCCAAAATAACCAGGATTAAAATGATTTGGATCATCACCCTGTGACACAACGGTCTCATTGGGTTTGCCCTTCGTCGCAAAATTATGGTCTACGCCGATCAATATCACTTGCTGGAAACCCAGGAAGAAGGCAGTTTGCAGTGCCATATATGTTACTGTCGCACCTTCCCATAATCGTTTCCGGATATCCTTTGCAAAAGTCGGCCCGGTATAGGTTGAATATAGGAAATAGAGATTATTCTCCGGTTTCAGCCATTTCATTGCCCGCGTTGTTACGAAACGGGGCATTTTCAAATTTTGAATATCCCCCGCAGTTTGTTCAACCACCAGATCATTGACACATAGATAGTACGACGTTTCAAAGCCCATTTCCGGAAACGCCAGGTAAATACGGTTTAATCCGAAAGTGATTTCGTTGCGCAATTTTGACAGGTCTGTGTTCTTGAGGCTGGGGCCATTTCCCATAATAAAACAACGCTGCCCTTTATGGATGTCTTTTAAAGCAGCCAGACGTTCGATGGAATCGCGCCGTTCTTTACTGAAATACGCGTCAGGGATATTACCCAGCCTTTTCAGACTGTCAAATACATCTTTCCCGGTGTTCAGAACCGATTCAGGAATTATTTTTTTTATTGTTTGCTTCATGCTATAGGATCACATGCTTCCAATGAATTTTTTTCAGTTTGTCTCCTCAGGATGATATGACCTGAGAAGGAATTTACATTTTTGTTTTTCACGTTTCAGGGGAAAAACAAAAAAAAGAACGCTCGCTTATTTCACCCAATTTCAAATTAACGGGACAGGACAGGAAGAATGCCTGCCCTGCCTTTGGGTTTCTTTAGTATTTCTTTTTAATCTCTTCGAAATTTGAAACATCATATCCCAACGGGATCAATAAATTGCGAATTGTATTCCAATGAACTCTTTCACAAGCCATCGGGCTGTAATTGGAATTGTGCGGCGCAATCATCACATTCTTCATCGACAAGAGCGGAGAATCCATCGGCAGAGGTTCTTTCTCAAAGACATCCAACGCAGCGCCGGCAATCTTTCCGGACTGAAGCGCTTCTACTAACGCTTTTTCGTCAATGACAGGACCTCGTGAAGTGTTAATCAATACTGCCGTCGGTTTCATATAACTGAGCGTTTCACGATTGATCAAATGACGGCTTGAAGGATTTAAATCCGTATGACAGGTAACAAAATCTGATTGCTCAAGCAGATCTTTCAATGGGACAGATTCAATTCTATTCTCGATCAAAAAATCCGGTTTTATCGGAGCGATATCATTGACCAATATTCGACAACCAAAAGCGCGTGCACGGCGAACCATTGCCTGTCCGATATTCCCAACACCAATAATACCCAGCGTGCATTCGGAAAGTGTTGTGATCGGAGGTTTATTCCAGATTCCGGCATGCATATCGTCATCCATAAAGGGCAGTTTGCGCGCAAAGGAAAGAATATATCCCATCGCCGTTTCGGAAACTGGAATTGTAAAAGCATTCAGTGTATTACCAACAAATACACCGAGACGAGTTGCAGTTTCTTTATCAATTGCATCAATACCTGTGCCCCATTTGGATATCACTTTAAGGCGTGGAACACAAGCCTCAATAACACGGGCACTGTATTCATCATCGCCACAGATTGTACCGTCGAATTGGCCAGCATAAGCGATGATTTCATCCTCCAACAGTTTCTGCTTGATATTCGGGACAATCATCTCGATTCCATAATATCCTTCGAGGAGTTTACGGAAACGTTCTGTCGATGCCATCATATAGGGAGCAGAAAAAATAATCGTATGTTTCATGTACGTTCTCTCCTAATTCTCAAATTTAAGGTTTTTCTTTTAAGACAAAGCAATTCGAAATTACAACAAGCCTGTTGATTTGTAGCTGCCGACGCGCGGTTATTGCAGTTTCCCCTGCTGCCGAAGCATCATCAACATTTCAGTAACATTAAACTCTGTCTCATCATCAATATCCTGCGCTTCAATGGCAGGTATTTCAAACATCATCGGGCGATCTCCAACCCGATTTCGGTTGCGAAGAAGAATATCACGTGTAAATATATAGATACACGAGTTTTCCTCATAAATCGGGGGTAAATCCTGTGTTCTTAGCAAAATGGACATATTATGATTAATCGGTCTGGCAAGTTCATCATAAAACCGCTTCTGAACCCTGGTGACCGAAAAGAGAGAATCATACAAATACGTTTTTTCAAGGAATGTCTGAATGGAGCGCGATATTGTTTCTGCTTTCAGCAACGGGTTTGTACTGTGGGTCTGCAGATAGTAATCCGCCTGAATCTGTCCAGTATCATAAATCAGGATTTCATTCATCGGAACGTCGCCTGCACATAATTTCTCCGGACGCAGCAACGTCTTAACCTGAGGAAAGTCTTTCTGCAACCCTTCGATAACAACCGGACTATCGGTATCAACAACAACTTCGTCTATCTCTTTGACTGCCAGCAGCGAATCCATGATATGATGAAAAAGCGGTTTTCCTGCAAGCATCCGATAATTTTTCCCAGAAACACGGACCGAATTGTGACGCATCGGAACAAATGCGACGATCTTCATTTTTTTCTCCTTAAATAATATTTTGAATCTAATTCCTGCTACATATTCCCAAAAAGTCATTCATGAGGAATAACAAAAGGTTTTTGATCTCGTATTCCCTCTTCAATAATTTTAAGATTGGTATTTCGACTTGAATTCAGATCGTCATTTGAAAAAGATTTCAAGGCTACATATCCATTCCAGATGGGATCCGGCTGTAAAAATTCTCCAAAAGACAAGGCGGTATGAAAAAATTGATAATATAAAAACTTCCGGGCAGTCTGCTGAAATTCCGGAGGGACATGCCAATCATCCTCAACAAGCATCTTCTGTACCAATTGATGAAATTCCTCAACCGATTGTGGAAAATACGTTATCGGTACCTGTGTATAGCGGGAACGACCGCCTGAAATTACCGCTGCGCCCATAATTGCTGCTTCCAGCCCAATAGTTGAATTGTAAACTAAAACAAATTTTGCATTTTGGATTAATTCATAGGAGCTGAAATATTGATCTGGCCCTACATATAATACGTTCGGGAGCAGATTCACGCGATTGCGAACCACCCAATCGGTGACGGTCTCCAGTGATTCTTTACCAGGACGAATCTCATCCGGATGGGCTCGGATAACAAAAAGTGTATCAGAATGTTGCGCTATCAGCGTTTTTACTTCATCCAGCCAATGAAACATATCTGAAAAAACGACATTTGCATGCTTTTGGCTTGTGTCAAAGATCACATTGGTAAATACCGGAACTATCTGACGAAATGTACGAGCCAAATTCCAGAATTCAGGTGTCAAGCTCTCCATCTGCGGCCAAAATTGAATTCCGGCTGTAGTGAATTTCCCTTGCATTCTGTTGGAGAGATAAGTATCTAACCGTGCATTTCGCTCCGGTGTCATTTCAAAATCGGCCGGCAGCTCGATCGGACAGGCAGTAGCTTCGCCCTCTGTAAAAATCGCTGTGAAGGGCATCAACCCGATCTCATGGGTAAATGTCGGAATATTTAATTGTTTTCCCAGCCATTTTACAACTGCTTCCGGGTATTGCAGCCCATTAAACACAACAATTGCCCGGGGGTTATTTGCGGAAATCCAGTTTTGAGCCTGGCGATAAATACTCCACGCAGAACAGATGAATCTGCGATGCAATTGAACTACATTGCGCACACCTGCCAAATGATGCCTCCGCATAATCCAGCGCAGCGATGGAAGTGTTAATTCTCCTAAAGGCACATTCTGATAAACAAAAGACTCCAGAGCTTCCAAATCCAGACCTTCTACTTCATTTGAAAGATTATTGTCAGGAAGGAAAGTCAGCGGAACAGTATTTAATCCCTGGTACATTTTTTTTGATAGACGCATGCACTGCCTGCAAGGTAATTCTGCAGAAAGGTTGTCTCTTTGAGCAGCCAACAGGCATGGCTTCAAGCCGCTCATACATACAAAAAATGTCACAGGAATTCCGCTGTTCTGGAGGCTATTGGCAGTCAACCAGGCAAACGCCGCATTAAGACTTGTTCGTGTCAGACGTGCTGACGCGTTAAAGAACAATACCGGCTGATCGGTACTTTGTACATTCCGGCTGGATGCATGATTAATTCGTGAAAATATCTGAGCGTTTTTTCTGTCGGTTTTTTCCATCATCCAATGATTCTGGAATTTTTTAAACAGAATTTTTTCGGTTGGATTTACGTCCATCATGAAGAATTATTTCACTCGTCGAAGTTTTTGCAGACTTGGCAATTCATCATCATAAACTTTTTTAACGCCATCGCCCAAAGCTTCCTCTGTGACGCGGATATATTTCACCAATTTTTCCATACCCTGAGGCTCGACGGATGCCGCCTGATCAGTTCCCCACATGGCTCGATCAAGTGTAAAATGGCGTTCAACCAAACAAGCACCTAAGCTGACCGAAACGACCGAAGGGATTAATCCGACTTCATGCCCTGAATAGCCAACCGGGCAGTCAAATTCCTCGATTAATCTGGGGATCATTCGTAAATTTAATTCATTGGGATTACAGGGATATGCGCTTGTCGCATGCGTGATGATCAGCCGATCCATATCACCAATCAGCTTCACGGAAGCCTGAATCTGTTCCATGGTCGACATACCCGTCGAAAGGATAATCGGCCGTCCGGTAGATAACAATTTTTCAAGCAGCGAATGGTCTGTCAGACTTGCAGAGGGAACTTTATAGGCAATCGGTTGAAACGGCTCCAAAAAATCGATCGCTTCTTCATCCCAGACGGATGCAAACCAGTCAATCCCGATTTCTTTGCATAATTGATCAATTTCTTTATATTCATCCTCACCGAATTCGACACGTTCCCGATATTCCAGGTATGTCATGTAGCCCCAGGGTGTTTCACGCATTCTGGTTTGTTCTTCGAGAGGAACACATATCTTCGGTGTGCGTTTTTGAAATTTCACTGCATTAACGTGAGCGTAATGTGCAGCTTGAATCATGCGCTTTGCAATATTCAGATCCCCGTTATGATTAATCCCAATTTCAGCAATGATATAAGTCGGATGGTCTTTGCCTACCAATTGGTTCCCAAGCATTATTTCTTTCGCCATAAAATCTATTTACCTCCTAATATCATCTCACACAGCTCTCTGACTGCTCCAAAGCCGCCGTTATGTGAAAGAATAATATCAGCGTTTGATTTTGCCATTTTGTTTGCATCTGCAGGAACTACAGCACAATGCACCAGTGAAAAACAATCTATATCATTAATGTCATTGCCCATATAAACTGCTGTGTCTGGATTAATTGAATTTTGTTCAAGAAAATCCGCTAAAACTTTCGCTTTTTCAGAAACGCCATGATGAACCTCTATTCCCAGTTTTTCACATCTTCGAGCAACAACCGGATTTTCTTCACTGGAAATTACGACAATTTTGATACCGGCTTTTTTTAACAATCCGATACCCATTCCATCACTGCGGCTGCAAGCCACCATCTCCTGACCGAATTCGTTTACATAAACACGGTCATCGGTCATCACACCATCAAAATCCATCACAAGCAGGTTCGTTTTCTTGGGAATCCCGCGATGCTGCTTTTTTTCAGGAGTGACCATTTCTAATTTGCCATTATACACCAGCGATTCATACCGTATCCAATCCGCAAGTGTATCGATATCGACTGTAAAAGCCGGATCAATCATAATCGGAAATATCACTTTCCCACTCATCAAATCACCAGCCATAAAAGTTCTTTCAGGGCGGATTGCATCAATATGACCGGTCTGCCAATACGTCGGGGGTAAAATTTGACGAGGAGCGTTGTAAGGTTCGGCAAGACCGTCAATCGGAATTAATCCGCTCATTGCACCGCTGACCGGATCGATTTTCCACATTTTATAAGGATTCTCATTGGACGGGACAACACCTCTTACGGAATCTGCTTCAGGATGATCCAGCAGTATTTGAACAGCTTCGTCAACCAAATGGAGCGGACGAACGGGAGATGTCGGACGAAGCTGCAAGACGATATCCGGCACATATCCTTCATGATCTTTCAGCCATTGCAGTGCATGCCGAAAAACCGGCAGATCCAAAGAATGATCTGTTGCAAATTCCGCCGGGCGCAAAAAAGGTGTTTCAGCGCCCCATTCCCGAGCTACTGCAGCAATTTTCTCATCATCGGTGGAGACAATGGTGCGAGTGACATATTTTGATTGTTTTGCAGCAGCGATGGAATATGCAATCAGCGGAAATCCGGCAAAATTCTTAATGTTTTTCCCCGGAATTCCTTTGGATCCGCCACGGGCAGGAATAATCGCTAAGACTTCCAACTGCTTTACCATGCAGTCCATCCGCCATCGACGACAAGATTGGATCCGGTCATGTAGGATGATGCTTTCGAAGCAAGGAATAGTATTGCGCCATTCATTTCATCTCGTTGTGCCATCCGTCCAATGACAGTCCGAGCTGAATAATGCTTAACGAATTCATCATCATTACCGTTATATATTCCTCCGGGGGTCAGACAATTTGCACGGATACCCGTACCCATATAATAAGTCGCCAAATATTTTGTTAATCCAAGAACACCGGATTTTGTAACAGAATAAAAAACCGGTTTGTATTGCCGCTGGGATGGATCCTGTCCTTCTTTTTCATAAATACGCTGATCCGGTCCAACCAGTCCATATGTCGAACAAATGTTAATGATGACTCCGTAATTTTGTTGAATCATCGGTTTTACAGCAGCTTGAGCGCAAAGAAACAGACCGGTTAAATTGACATTTAATGCATCCTGCCATTGTTTGAGCGGATAATCTTCAAAAGTGTTGAAATGTCCTGGGTGGGATGAATCAAATTTTGGGTCCATCGCTGCACTACAAACAAGAATATCCAGTCGTCCGGTTTTCTCAACAGCCAGGTTTACCATGGCTTTGACTGAATCCGGATCTGTTACATTGACGCCACACGGAATGGCATTCCCGCCTTCTGAATGAATTTCATTAGCCACATCCGCAGCAAGTTTCTTATCTAAATCAGATACGATCACAGAGGCTCCCGCCTGTGAAAGCGTTCTGCAAAACTCTTTTCCAAGCAAACCAGCACCTCCAGTAACCACAGCTGTCTGCCCTTTCAAACTGAATTTCGAAAAAATATCATCCATTGATCCCTCTACATTAGTAAAAATGCCTTTTTATTATAACGGGTATAACAAAATATGATTCCAATTAAAATCCAGCAATTCAAAATATAAGGAGAATTCTTTGTTAATGTGATGTTTTTGCGCTTGGCGCAAAAACATCACATTAACAAATTTCTTCCTTTTTCCTCGTAAGACTTTTTACGTTTTGAATACCAAAATAAAAATCCAGCAATTCGGGAAAAAGTATTGATTTAAATCATATATGCCGTCTAATCCAGACTGTAAAACGC
>Ga0208826_1002431_pt1 | contig 13837 bp, 9 predicted proteins | sample AD_UKC115_MetaG_FD_184451 | JGI IMG/M metagenome (GOLD analysis project Ga0208826, IMG submission 184451) | Active sludge microbial communities of municipal wastewater-treating anaerobic digesters from Hong Kong - AD_UKC115_MetaG (SPAdes)... | ecosystem: Engineered > Bioreactor > Anaerobic >...
CAACCCCGCCACCGGCGGGCAAATCGACGAAGTGCCCGCCGACGATGCGGCGACCGTTGCGCTCAAGGCTGCTCAGGCGCGTGCGGCGCAGCCGCGCTGGCAGCGCGTGCCGCTGACCGAGCGCAAGGCCTGCATTGAGCGCTTCCGGGCACTGGTGGTACGCGACCTCGAGTCGCTCGCGCGCACGCTTACGCTCGATACCGGCAAACCCATTCGCCAGGCCCGCAACGAGCTCAACGGGCTGTTGGGCCGCATTGACTTTTTCCTTGGCGCCGTCGAACGCTCAACGGGTACCGAGACAGTTTTCGATGAAGGCGGCATGCGTGAGCAGATTGAGCATGTGCCACTCGGCGTCGTCGGCAACATCTCGGCATGGAACTATCCGTGGTTTGTCGGCGGTAACGTGTTTGTGCCCGCGCTGCTGACCGGCAATACGGTGCTCTACAAACCGTCCGAGTACGCCACGATGACCGGACTGGAGATCGCGCGCCTGCTCTACGAGGCTGGTGTGCCCTATGACGCCTTCATCACGTTGGTGGGCGACGGCGGCGTTGGCGCTGCGTTGATGGAGCAGCGGATTGATGGCCTCTTTTTCACCGGTTCGTACGCGACGGGTGCCCGCATTGCCCGTACGATGGGCTCGCGCATGGTCAAGCTGCAACTGGAGCTGGGTGGCAAGGACCCGACCTATGTGCGCGCCGATGCCAATGTAAAAAATGCGGCAGAGTCGCTGGCGGATGGCGCGATGTACAACACCGGCCAGAGTTGCTGCTCGGTAGAACGCATCTATGTGCACGCGTCGATCTACGACGAGTTTGTGCGCAGCTTCGTCGATGTCGTCAATGGCTTCAAAGTCGGCGACCCGATGGCCGAGGACACCTACATCGGCGCCATCACCCGCGCGCCGCAGCTGGATGTGCTCGATGCACAGGTCGAAGATGCGCGGCGCAAGGGCGGCCGGTTGCTGGTTGGCGGCCATCGCCTGCCGGGGCCGGGCAACTGGTATGCGCCGACGGTTTACGCCGACGTCAATCATTCGATGGAGCTGATGCGCGAGGAGAGCTTCGGCCCCATTATCGGCATTCAGAAAGTCTCCGACGACGCTGAAGCCGTAGCAATGATGAACGACACGCGCTACGGCCTGACTGCTGGCGTCTATACACCTGATGAAACCGTTGCGCGCGGCATATTGGCGCAAGTCAACGCCGGCAGCGTCTACTGGAATTGTTGCGACCGCGTCAGCCCGCGTCTGCCGTGGAGCGGCTACGGCGACTCCGGCATCGGTCTCACGCTCTCAACCTACGGCATCCAGACCTTCTGCCGCACCAAGGCGTGGCATTTGCGCAGTGCCTGAAGCAGCGGCAGCGCGACGTTGATGAAGTGCCGCGTCGGCCTGGCCAGCTGGACTTGTCGCCATCGTGGTCAAAGGAAGTCATGCCCGCATGTATCGCCTGACGATCATTGGTGTTACCGTTAGTGGTGATGGCAAAAAAGAAGCTGACCCTGTTCGATCTCGACCACACGCTGCTGACGGGCGACAGCGATGTGCTCTGGTGTGACTTCCTGATTCGGCGCGGCATTCTCGACCGCGCCGAGTTCTCAGCCCGCAATGCCGACATGGAGACCCGCTACAAAGCTGGAACAGTGAGGGTTCGAGAATTTACCGAGTTCTATGTCAGCACGCTGGCAGGCCGCAGCCCGGAGGAATGGGAGCCGCTGCGCCGTGAGTTTCTCGACGTTGAGATCGTGCCGCGCATTCCTGATGCCGCGCGTGAGCTGGTGGAGCAACATCTGGCCAGCGCCGATCTGGTGGCGATGACAACCGCGACCAACCGCTACATCACCGAACTCACGGCAAGGCATCTCCGCATCGAGCACCTGATCGCCAGCGAGCCGGAAGTGGTGGGCGGCCGCTTCACCGGACGGACATCAGGCACGCTCAACATGCGCGAAGGCAAGGTTGTGCGGCTCCATTCATGGCTCGCAAGTCGCGAGAGTTCAATCGCCTCCTTCGAGGTCACCGCCTTCAGCGATTCGATCAACGATCTGCCTTTGCTGCTTGCCGCCGATCGTCCGGTCGCCGTCGATCCCGACGAAAAGCTGGCTGCATGGGCTGCAGAACACGGTCAGCCGGTACTGCGTCTGCGCTAGCGCCAGCGCTGCCAGTCTCGAAAAGAGCGAAAATCGCGTCTGATCAAGGCGCCCGCCACAGGCGCCGGGCCGGATATCGATGAACCCGAACCGCGATGAAGTCAACGCCGAGCTTGCCCGCGTGCTGCGCAGCCGTGCGTTCGCGCGTTCGCAGCGGGCGCGCGACCTGTTGCTGTACCTGGTCAGCAGCCTGCACGATGGTGGCAGCACCCGACTGAAAGAAAGCGTCATCGCGCTGGATGTCTTCGGCCGGGACGCCGCCACCTACGATTCAACCAACGATGGCATCGTTCGTGTTTCGGTCAACCGACTGCGCGAGCTGCTGGACCGTTACTACGGGGACGAGGGACGCAGCAACGGGTTGCGAATCGAAATCCAGCGCGGTGGGTATGTGCCCATCGTCCGCCGCAACACGCCTGCCGGGTTGCCTGCCAAGCCGCGCATTGCCGTCCTGCCGCTGGCGAACTTTACCGGACGGAGCGACGAGGACGCCCTCTGCGATGGCCTGTCCGAAGACATCATCGACGCCATGACGCGGCTGCCCGATGTGCGCGTGATCGCCCGCACGTCGAGCTTTCGCTACAAGAATGCCAATCGCGACGTGCGCGAAATCGCCACCGAGCTCGCAGTTGATGCACTGCTGGAAGGCAGCGTGCAGCTTGACGGCGCACAACTGAAAGTGACCGCGCAACTGGTGCTCGGCTCCGACGGCAGCCACCAGTGGAGCCACGTCTTCACCTTCGCACGCGACGAGCGTCATGTGCTGCTCGATGCCCTGATCGACCTGATGTTGCGGTCGCTGACTTTGGGCGCTGTGGCGGACGCGCCACATGTCGTGGCCCGCAACACGGCGCCGCAAGTGCAGGGGCTGATTGATCAGGCTCGCGGTCTGAATGTGACGCAAACGCCGGAAAATCTCGCGCTGGCCGAAGCAATGGCCACGCGCGCAACAGAACTTGATCCGCAGCATGCCGATGCCTGGTTTGTACTTGCGATGGTGCGCTACTCGCGCCGCTCAGTACTGTCGAGTGAGCCAACTCTCGATCAGGGCGATGCCGAGGCCGCGCTCGAACAGGCCATTGCCCTGGATCCGGGCAGCGCACAGGCGCGCTCGCTGTCGGCTTACACCACCATCTGCAACCAGCGGCAATGGGCGCTTGGCCTCGCACGGGCGCAGGAGGCCGTTGCGCTGGCGCCCAACCACGGCGGCGTCAACGCGCGCCTGGGCTTCATCTACCTCTCGCTCGGGCGTTTTGCCGATGCCACCGCCATCTATGAGCATGTGCTCACGCTTGATCCGCTGGCGCCACCCGCCCGCTACCACCACGCGCTGACGCTCATGGCAGGCGACCGGCTCGCCGAATCGAGGCGGGCAATCGACGATGCGCGTCGCCTGCTTGGCGAATCGGCGTTTTACTTCGATACGCTGTGCACCTGGCTGGAGCTCGCCGGTGAACACGCGCAATCGCTGCGCACCGCCGAACTGGCGCTGCAACGCTTCCCGACCGCCGCCCAGCTCGTATTCCACGCCGGGTTCGCCGAGGCGCGACTGGGTGACCTCTCCGCGGCGCGCACCCGCTACCCGCAGTTCAGTCGGCTGCGCGATGGTGCACGGCACTTCGCGATCGCCTGCGTTGAGAGCGGCGGCGCCGATGATGCAGCGTTTTTCGAGCATGTACGGGCTGTGGCAGTACCGACTGAACCGCTACAACTTCTGCTACCGTGCCAACCTGCGTTTCGCCGACACCACGGTGATCCCCGCTGGCAGGCGCTGCTGGCCACCATGAACTATCCTGCGGCGCCCTGACAGCAGGCGCCACGCTTCTCCCTTTTTCAACGCTTCGCGTTCGCAGTCAATGACGCCCGCCATCGCCGCCCGCCTTTCGCAGATCGAACCCTTCCACGTGATGGAGATTGCCACTCACGCCCGCGCGCTGGAGGCACAGGGACGCGACGTGATCCACATGGAAATTGGCGAGCCGGACTTCCCGACGCCACAACCGGTGATCGACGCCGCGCAGTCGTTACTGGCGAGTGGCCAGATCTACTACACCAGCGCCCTCGGCATTCGCGCATTGCGCGAGGCGATCAGCGGCCACTACCGGCGCTTGCACGGCCTCGACATTGCGCCGGAGCGCATCATCGTCACCGCGGGCGGCTCCGCGGCGCTACTGCTCACTTGTGCGCTGCTGGTGGGTCGCGACGACGAAATCCTGCTCACTGACCCCTCCTACCCCTGCAATCGCCATTTCGTGCGGGTGATGGAGGGTGTACCGCGCACCTTGCCGGTCGGGCCCGATGACGCCTACCAGTTCACCGCAGCGATGATTGACCGCGCTTGGGGCAGCCGCACCAAAGGCGTACTGGTGGCGAGCCCGTCGAACCCGACGGGCACCAGTCTGCACGAGGGCGAGCTCAAACGCATCGTTGACTGCGTGAAAGCGCATGGCGGGGTGCTGATCTCGGACGAGACCTATGCCGGCCTCAACTATGGCCGGCCGCCGGAGACCGCATTGGCGCACAGCGATGACGCGTTTGTCGTGAGCAGCTTTTCAAAATACTGGAACATGACCGGTTGGCGCCTTGGCTGGCTGGTCGCGCCGGAGCGTCATGTGCGCGATCTCGAAAAGCTGGCGCAGAACCTCTACATCTCGCCGGCGGCGCTTTCGCAGCATGCTGCGCTGGCCTGCTTCTCCGACGCCGCCTACGCCATTGCCGAGGCTCGCCGGGCGGAATTCCAGGCACGACGGGACTACTTTGCGACCGCGCTCGGCAAAATCGGCTTCAAGATCCCCATCCTGCCTGACGGCGGCTTCTTCGTCTATGCCGACGTCAGTGCCTTCACCCGCGATAGCGAAAAGTTCGCCAGCGAAATGCTCGACCGCACCGGCGTCGCCTTCGCGCCCGGCATCGACTTCGGCGAATTCCGCGCCCGGGAACATGTGCGAATGGCTTACGCAGTCAACATGGCAAAGCTACAGGACGGTGTGGCGCGACTTGCAGGCGCACTGGCATAGCGTGCATGCCCGACTCGCGACCGTGGCACGGACCGCAGCGCAGTACATCTTTATTGAGAAAGTGGCTTCAGCATAGTGCTCAGCGCATCAAATCATCATATGTCGACTGAGCGCATTTCTGACCTTCCAGCCCTTTTCGAATGAGGCTTTCAGCAAAAAGCTGATCGCTGCGCCGGCAACTTTCACGCATGTCGACGAGCCTCGCCAGAAAACGAAAAAGGCGGCCGAAGCCGCCTTTTTGCCGACGATGACCGAAATTACTTCAGGTCAGCGACCAGCGCATTGCGAATGGTTTGCGGCAGCGGATTGATTGCGGCCTTGTAGCGCGGGTGATCAACGCCGACCGCAAGCCCGACGCCATATTTCAGCGCGGCTTTCATTTCCTTGGTCAGCTCGAAGCGCAAGAAATGCACGGTCGATGGGCCGTAGTCGTTCTCGCGATCAACATCTTCGTCGGCGATCGAATACAGCTTGGAGCTGCCTTCAACCTGAATCCAGACGCGATCCTCGATGCCGATCAGTTGCGCCAACTGACGCTTCTTCTCGGCGTCGTCGGTGTAATCCAGCGTCATCGTCGCCTTGAAATTGCTGCCGTCCGGGATCAGCGGCAAGTAGGCATCCAGCTCGCTCTGCACGCTGTCGTGATCGGTCGCTTCGTTGTGCAGCATTTCCTGAATCTGGTAGCGCACCGTCATTTCGTCTTCAAACTGAAGCGTCAGGTGGTTGCCCAGATGCACGGTGCGATTTTTCTTGTGCGCCATCACCTCTGGTTGAAAGGTGGGGCGACGCTTTGCGTATTCTTCGAGCGACCAAAGGTTAGCCCGCGACAAAACGGGCGCTGACTTCTTTGCCATAGTCCAATCCGTGAGTAATCGATACATCCAAATCGGCGGGTTTGCTTCTGGTGGCGCCCTGCCCGACATACCGAAACGGGTGCTTCGCGGCGTCTGTTACCCGGGGAAACCCTTGGCAATTCGACACCCACTCCTGCGTGCACACTTATGAGCGGTAGACATCAATTTTAGGTCGCAGGTTCCTAAAAAGCCAGCCTTTGGCGGTCAGCAATTCGCTCTATAAACGAAAAACGCACCAACGAGGTGCGTTTTTCGGCCACTTTGGGACAATTCTTCTGCGGCGCAGCAAACCACGGCTGGCCGCGCCAGCGCTTGCGCCCCTCGCTGCGGCGGAGTGCCGACCGGATTCGCGCTAAATCTCTTCGTACAGCGGCAGTGTCAGGAATTCGGCGAATGCTTCCTGCGTGCTCATCTGCGTGAATATCTCGGCCGCGCGGTCGAACTTGCCGTCGAAGCCGCCCGCCTTGATCTTGGCCAGCTCCTCGGGAACCATCGCTTTCACCATCTCAGCCGTAACCTTGCGGCCATCGTCGAGCACCCCCTTGGGCGAGCGGATCCACTGCCACACCTGCGAGCGCGAGATTTCGGCCGTGGCGGCGTCCTCCATCAGGTTGTGGATCGGCACACAGCCGTTGCCCGCGAGCCAGGCGCCCAGGTAGTGAATGCCCACGTTGATGTTCATGCGCAGGCCAGCCTCGGTGATCGGCGTTTCCGGCTGGAAATTGAGCAAATCTGCCGCCGTCACGCTGACTTCGGGTTTCTGCTTTTCCCACTGATTGGGTTTGTCGCCAAGCACCGCAACAAACTCTTTCATCGAAGCCTCGACGAGCCCTGGGTGCGCGACCCAGCCGCCGTCATAGCCATCGGTCGCGTCGCGCTTCTTGTCGGCAATGATGCCGGCCATGGCGATGGCGTTCTTCTCGGGATCGTTCTTGATCGGAATCAGCGCGCTCATGCCGCCAATGGCTGGGGCACCGCGCTTGTGACAAGTCTTCAACAGCAAGAGAGCATAGGCCCGCATGAACGGCGCCGTCATCTTCACCTGCGCTCGGTCGGCCAGGCAGAAGTTCTTGTCGAGCTTGAACTTCTTGATACACGAGAAGATGTAGTCCCAGCGGCCGGCATTGAGGCCGGCGCTGTGCTCGCGCAGTTCGTAGAGGATTTCTTCCATCTCGAACGCGGCGACGATGGTCTCGATCAGCACCGTCGCCTTGATGGTGCCCTGCGGCAGGCCCAATTCGTTCTGGGTCATCACGAAGACGTCGTTCCACAGGCGCGCCTCGAGGTGCGATTCCATCTTGGGCAGGTAGAAGAACGGACCGGCGCCGCGCGCGATCTGCTCCTTCGCGTTATGGAACATGAACAGCGCGAAGTCGAAGATGCCGCCGTGCACGCGCTGGCCGTCGATCAGGACGTGCTTTTCGTCCAGATGCCAGCCGCGCGGCCGCACCTGCAGTGTCGCGATCTTGTCGTTCAACTTGTAGCTCTTGCCGTTCTGCTCGAGCGTGAGCGTGCGGCGAATCGCGCGGCCGAGGTTAATCTGGCCCTGGATCTGGTTCTCCCACGACGGCGAATTCGAATCCTCGAAATCGGTCATGTAGCTGTCAGCACCCGAATTGAACGCGTTGATCACCATCTTGGCTTCCACCGGACCGGTGATCTCCACGCGGCGGCATTCCAGCGCCTTCGGCAGCGGTGCGACTTTCCAGTCGCCTTCGCGGATGTGCTTCGTTTCCGCCAGGAAGTCCGGCCGCTCGCCAGCATCAAGGCGTTTGGCGCGCTCGGCACGGGCGGCGAGCAGTTGCTGGCGGCGCGGCTCGAAGGCGCGGTGCAGTTTGGCGACCAGCGCCATCGCTTCCGGTGTCAGGATGGTGGCGAAATCAGGGGTAATGGGCGCGTTGATCTGAATGCCGGCGCCGTAGGTGGGTGTGCTCATGTTCGTCGTTCAACTCGTAGGGCAAATACGCGGCAGTCATCAGGACTGCGCACGCAGCGGTTTGGGAATCGGGTCGGGAACTGCCGGACACTCGGCCACGGATCGCGTGACGGCATGCTCATCGGCAAAAAAGCGATAGCCGCATTTTAACGCCCCGTGCTGCAGTGCAATGCTCAAAAACTGGCCATTTACAGCGCGTCTTCCGGCAATGATGAGCCCGATAAGCATGGCGCCATGTGCCACCCGCAATGTTGCGGCTGCACAAGACCGCTTCAAACGTGGCGACACAAACGCAACAGCCGATCAGACCCGTCACAATTGTCCCGGAAAAGGACTGATTCCCTTCGCGTTGTGCGACAAACGCACGTTAGACTCGATGATCGTGACGGTGCAGCACCGTGCCGGTAGCACCACCCTTTTTTCGCCTCCAGTCTGTTTGCAACACGCTTTCCTTCCCGTGCCCGCATCATCGTCCACACTCTCTCTCGAAGACCTGATGCGTCTGATGGACGAAGTGCCGGTGATGCTCGCCTGCTTCGATGCGGCAACGCACCGTTGCCTGTATGCCAACGTGCACTATGCCCGTCTGGGCGGACTGGCGCCGGAACAGGCGGTCGGGCGTACCGCCGAAGAAATCATTGGCCAGGAAGCGACCGAGCGGATCCGTCCTGCGGTCGAACGGGTCCTCGCGGAGCGCACCACGGTCACCTACTCCCGTTCCATCGATACCGATGGGCAGCGTCGCTGGATCGAAGTCAGCCTGGTGCCTTGGGGCGCGCCGCAGCCGGAGCGGCTATTCGTGATGATCACCGACATCACCAAGCATCGCGCCGCCGAACTCGCCAGCAAACAAAGCAGCGACCGTCTGGCCAAGTTCATGGCCGCCAGCGTGGAAGGGATTGCGTTTCATGTTGGCGGCGTGATCACCGATGTCAACCCACCCCTGCTCCGCCTGCTTGGCTACGACAATGACCAGATGACCGGCCGGCGCACCATCGACTTTGTGCCGCCTTCCGAGCACGCCCGCGTTCGCCAGGTGATGAGCTCCGGCGCCGAGCTGTCGTATGAGAGTCTGGCGCTGCATCGCGACGGTCACGCCATCCCGGTCGAGTACATCGTGCGCGACATGGATTGGGCCGGCCAGCGGCAGCGCATGATCGTCGTGCGCGACCTCACCGAATCCCGGGCCGCGCAGGACCGTATCCGCTTCCTCGCCGTCCACGATGCGCTGACCGGGTTGCCCAATCGCGTGCATCTCGACGAGCACCTCTGCGAAATGATCGACATGAGCGGGCCCGAGCGCACACCGTTCGCAGTGCTGTTTCTCGATCTCGACCAGCTGAAACGGGTCAATGATTCGCTCGGTCATGCCTCCGGTGACGAGGTGCTGATCGCGGTAGCAGAGAAGCTGAGTGCATTCTGCGCCGCGCGCAGCCCGCTCGACCGCGAAGCCTGGCTCGCCCGCCACGGCGGCGACGAATTCGTGATGACCTATCGGGCTGCCGATCACGCCCAGCTGGTCGATTTCGTTGACAGCGTGCGCCGCGTGTTCGAAACCCCGACGCAGGTCGGCACCCGCAGCTTCCGGGTCACCGCCTCAATCGGCGTGGCCATCTACCCCGAAGACGGCGAGACGCCGTCGCAGCTCCTGAAGAATGCCGATGCCGCCATGTATCTGGCCAAGACCGCCGGCCGCGACGCTGCGCGCTACTTTGATCGGGCCATCGCGCGCGCCGCCGACCACGCCCTGATGATCGAAGAGGCGCTGGGACCGGCCATCGAAAAGGGTGAGTTCGAGCTTTACTTTCAGCCCGAACTGTCCGCCGATGGCAAACGACTGGTCTGCGTTGAGGCCCTGCTACGCTGGAACCGTGGTGACCTCGGCGTACTGACGCCCGATGAATTCATTCCGGTCGCCGAGAGCCTGCATCAAATCGTCCCGCTCGGCCAATGGGTGCTTGACAGTGCAATGACCCAGCTTGCGCGCTGGCGTGCAAACGGCTGGCACGATGCCCGGGTGGCCGTGAATCTGTCGAGCAACCAGTTCCGCTCGCCAGACTTTGTTGACTCCGTGCTGGCGGCGCTGCAGCGCCATGGCCTCACCGGGGCCAGTCTCGAACTGGAACTCACCGAACGCATGCTGATGGGAAACGATCCCGCGATGCAGCTGGCGCTGACGCGCTTGCGTGACGCTGGCATTACGCTGGCCATCGATGACTTCGGCACCGGCTTTTCGTCACTGTCGCGCCTGCGCACGTTGCCGGTGGAAACGCTCAAGATTGATCAGAGCTTTGTCCGCGAGCTGCCAGCCTCGGCCAGTTCGGTGGCCATCGTCAATACCATCATCGAGCTGGCACATGGATTGGCCATGACTGCCGTGGCCGAAGGCGTGGAGACGACGGAGCAGCGGCAATGCCTGGAATCACTGGGCTGCCGGGTCATGCAGGGCTTCCTGTTTGCGCGGCCGATGCCCGCCGCCGAGTTTGACCGCTGGCTGCAGACGCTACTCGGGCGTTGAGGCCACCTCGTCGGCACGCGCCTGGCGCGCGGCCCGACGACCATCGTTAAGCACGTAGAGCCCGCTGCTCAGAATCACCAGCATGCCGAGCAGCGTGAAGCCATCCGGCAGGTTGTCGTAAATCAGCCAGCCCCAGAACGTGGCCACCAGCAGTTGCACGTACATGAACGGCGCCAGCGTTGATGCGTCCGCATGACTGTAGGCCTTGATCATGAACCAGTGTCCGAGTGTGCCGAAGATGCCGAGCGAAGGCAGGATCAGCCACTCCGCCCACCCGGCCGGCATGCGGGCCGTCGCCGGGGCGGCGATGGTCAATGCAATCGCACCAATCGCGTTGGCGTGAAACAGCAGCGACAGTGAATCTTCATCGCCGGACACTTTGCGGGTCAGCACCAGATAGAGCGAATAGAAGGTCGCGGAACCCAGTGCGGCGACGGCACCGATGCCGGTGTGGGCAAGGCCGGGCCGAAGGGCAATCAGCACCCCGGTAAAGCCAAGCCCGAGCGCCACCCAGTGCGCCCGCCGCGGTCGTTCGCCAAGCAGAAACGAGGAGAAGATCACCACGATGGTCGGCCCGACAAAGGAGACCGTTGCCGCCTCCACCAGTGGCAGATGATGCAGCGCTGTCCAGAAGCAGAGCGTACTTGTCACCAGCGACAAGCCGCGCAAAATCTGCACGCGAGGATTGGGTGTGTGCGCGAATTTCCAGCCGCGCGTGGCAAACAGATACCCGCCCACCATGAGCGTTGGAATCAGGTAGCGCAGCCAGACCGCCGCCGTGAGCGGATAGGTACGCCCGACCCATTTGGCCGCAGCGTCCATCGTGGCGAACAGCGTGATCCCGGCAAACAACCACCACAAAGCCGGACGTTGTTCAGGGGGCAATGGGTATTCCTTGCAGCACAGCGGCCGCAGCAATCGGGGCAGAGAGTTCGGGGACCTGGTGCGCGGGCAGCGCCTGCAAGACGCCTTTCACGAGGGTCAGGGTGCGGTCGCAGCGGGCGGCGAGCTGGCGATCATGGGTCACCAGCACCAGCGAGGCGTTGCGCTCGCGCGTCGCCTGCAGCAGCAGATCGAATACGCGTTCGCCGTTTTCGAGGTCCAGATTGCCGGTCGGTTCGTCAGCCAGCACGCAGGCCGGCTCGGTCACCAGCGCGCGGGCGATGGCAACCCGCTGCCGTTCGCCGCCAGAAAGCTCGGACGGCAGATGCTGCAGGCGATGGCCCAGGCCAACGATCTCGAGCAGTTGCCGTGCCTTCTGTTCGGCGACGGCGACCGGCGTGCGCCGGATGCGCAACGCAAGAGCAACGTTCTGCACTGCGGTCAGTTCGGCGAGCAAATGGTGAAACTGGTAGACGAAGCCGAGCGCACGATTGCGCAAATCGCCGCGCGCCGCGTCCGACAAGGCAGCCAGCGATTCGCCCATCAGCGTCACGCTGCCCGTCGTCGGTGTGTCGAGGCCACCCAGCAGATGCAGCAGCGTGCTCTTGCCGGAGCCCGAGGCGCCCACGATGGCGACAGTCTCCCCCGGCGCGACGCTGAAGGTCACGTCGGTCAACACCTCAGTGCTGGCCGGGCCGCTCTCGTAGCGCTTGCCGAGCCCCTGCGCAACGAGGACCGGCGTCGCCGACGGATCACTCATAGCGCAACGCCTCCGCCGGATTGACGCGGCTTGCATGCCAGCTCGGATACAGCGTGGCGAGCAGCGACAGCCCGAGGCTCAGCAGCGTGATGGTGGTGACATCCGACGCCAGCACCTTCGACGGCAGCTCGGTGATCAGGTACACCGTCTTGTCGATGAAGGTCACGCCGAACACGCGCTCGATGAAGCCGACCACGTGGTCCAGATTGAAGGCGACCAACAGCCCAAGCACCAGCCCGATCAGGGTGCCAACGACGCCGATCACGGCGCCCTGCACCACGAAAATCTGCATCACACTGCCCGGCCGCGCGCCAAGCGTGCGCAGGATCGCGATGTCCGCCTCCTTGTCAGTCACCACCATCACCAGCGTGCTGACCAGATTGAACGCAGCCACGGCGACGATCAGCGTGAGGATGATGAACATCACCCGCTTTTCCATCTGCACGGCCTTGAAAAAACTCAGGTTCTGCGTCGTCCAGTCGGATACGCCGAGGCCGCCCGGCAGGGTACGCAGCCAGCCGTCGGCCACTTCCCGCGCCTTCATCAGGTCATGCAGCTTGACGCGAATCCCGGTCACGGCATCGCCCAATTGGTACAAGCGCTGCGCGTCGGCGACATGAATCAGCGCCACCCTGGAGTCGGCCTCGATCCAGCCGATCTCGAACAGCCCGGTCACGGTGAAACTCTTGACCCGCGGCACGCTGCCGGCCGGGGTGACCGTACCCTGCGGCGTGATCAGCGCCACTTTTTCGCCCACGCGCACGCCAAGGCCGCGCGCCAGATCGACCCCCAGAATCACGCCCCATTCGCCGGGCTTCAGCATGTCCAGCGATCCGACCTTCATGTGCTTCTGCACGCTGGCAACCTGTGCCTCGCCGACTGGCTCAATGCCACGAATCAGCGACGGCTTGTTGATCTCGCCGTTGACCCAGAGCCCTTCGCCCTGCACGTAAGGCGCCACGGCGGCAACTTCAGGATTCTTCTGAAGCACGGCAGCGATACCCTGCCAGTCATTCATCGGCGAGGTGTCGCCCTGGCTGTAGCCCTTCACCTCGACATGCGCGGTGGCGGCCAGCATGCGCTCGCGCAGCTCGCTTGAGAAACCGTTCATCACCGAAATCACGATGATGAGCGCGGCCACGCCGAGCGCGATGCCGAGCATGGAAATCAGCGAAATGAACGAGATGAAGCTGTTGCGGCGTTTGGCGCGCACGTAGCGCAGGCCAAGCTCCAGCTCGTAGCGGGAGGGGAACGACATTGCCAGCGATTCTACGTGGTAGGAGCTGCAACGCCCGCAGCGGTACCGAAGTGTCATGCGAAGCATCAGGCCACCCACGGCGGCGACGCACCCGGCGCCGATTTGCGACAGGTCAAAGTCATCAGCTTGTGGCCATAAGTCTCATTCCATATGGGCTGCAGCCGCATTTTTATTATTTATCGACTTTTAGCTTTTTACAGCTTCTAGCCCATTATTAACAAGCCTTTCCATGAAAAGCTGTTCAACGCCTGAATCGACCGAGATATGTCGCCACGGCACGCCGATTGCTTTGTTTGCAAACGTCTGCGTACTATTGCAACCGTCCCGTTGTCCGCGATCATGACCATGCACGCCATCACTCCGCCGCCTGCCCACCATTTCGACGAGATGCTCGTCACCGCCGGGGCGCCGGAACGAGGGCAATCGCAGAGCCAGAGTCAGTCCGCCGGCGGGCAGTCGCA
>Ga0208826_1002432_pt1 | contig 13835 bp, 15 predicted proteins | sample AD_UKC115_MetaG_FD_184451 | JGI IMG/M metagenome (GOLD analysis project Ga0208826, IMG submission 184451) | Active sludge microbial communities of municipal wastewater-treating anaerobic digesters from Hong Kong - AD_UKC115_MetaG (SPAdes)... | ecosystem: Engineered > Bioreactor > Anaerobic >...
TTCTCCTCCCGGCACGTGAAGGCCTCTTCCTGGATCTACCACCGTTTGGGGAGGGACGCCGTTGTGGCGGCCCACGATATCGGGGCCCTGGGTTACCTGGGGGAGAGGAGGGTGGTGGACATGGTCGGGCTCATCGATAAAGAGGCGATAGGCCTCTCGGACAAGCCCCTGGAGTTGAAGCGATTCCTCTTGGCCCAGGGGGTGACCCATGTCGCCGTTCTCGACAGCTGGTTCGCCGTTCAAAACGTCCCTCTCCTCTACGAGACGAACCCTGGGGAGAGTCCGAGCATGAGAATCTACCGTATGACTCCAGAGACACTGGTTGTCCGGCGTGACCTGGCTGGTTTGTAAGGGGGGGAGAGCCTACAAGGTTGGGAGGGCTTCCCGACGGTCTTCCAGGATGATCGACCCTTCGAATCTCTCTCCGGGCCTCACATGGGCTCCGGGTAGGAGGATACACCTGTTCAGGAAGGACCCTCCCTCCACCGTGCTCCCCTCCCAGAGGACCGACCTTTCGATCCGGCACCCCTCCTCAACCTTCGCACCCGGGTCCGCCACGGAGAGGTGTAGGCCGGGACGGAAAAAGCTCTTCGGCGCCCGGCGGGCTGCATGGACATGGTGGCTCAGGTAGCGTAGAGGGTCCGTGAACTCGATCCAGGGTCCGGAACAGGGGGAGCCGAGGATCTTCCCGTGGGCTCGGGGGTTTCTGAAGAGGGTCGGGCCGAGGTCGGAGGGCCCTTCCGGGAGGAAGTCGAAGAGGAGGGGCCTCCAGAAAGAGATTCCCGTGAAGGTGTACCCCCGGAAGGCCCCCTGGGGGTCGAAGAGGATCCTCCCCGTTTCGTCGGTGGAGAGGAGGGAATAGCCCCTACGGGCGTCCACGAGAAGCATCATCATCCAGGCGTTGGAGCGGAGGAAGGTCTCCCAGCTCCGTCTCCAGGGAGTCGTCAGGAGGGAATCTGCGTTGGCCACAACGAAAGCCTCTTCCCCCTGCAGGAAAGGCTGAAAGTTCTTCACCCCCCCGCCGGTTCCCCGGAGAACCTCTTCCCGGACGAAGGTGACCGGTTCTCTTCGGGTCTTGAGGAACTCCTCCACCTTCTCCCCCTGGGTGAAGGTGTTGACGAAGAACTCCTGGACGCCGTTCTTCTTCAAGGAGTCCAGGACCCACTCCAGAAGGGGATGGTTCAGGTAGGGGACCAGGGGTTTCGGGAGCCGATCCGTGAGGGGCTTGAGGCGGTTGCCCCGTCCAGCGGCTAAAACAACGGCTTTCATCGGGAAGGGAAGACCATGTCTCCCTCTCCGCCTCTCTCCCGGAAGAGGGTATGGTAGTTGGAGGTCAGGAAATCTTCGGGGCTCTTCCCCAGGCCTCGGGTGAAACGGAAGATGAACTCCTCGCTGCCTTCAAGCTCGATGAAGAGGGCGAAGGGGGTTCTATCGAGAGAGGCGATCCCTCCGGGGAAGTGAAAATCCTTTCGAAACTTCTGATATCGGAAGACAGGCAGGAGGCCAAGCTCCGCGAGAACACCCAGAAAACCTTCCCCTTCCCCCATCTCGGTCTGCCACTCCTCCAGTGTCTTGAAGCGGGGGTCGGGGGCTCCGGCGGGAGGCTTCTTGAAGGTCAGGAACCACCGTTCTCCACTCTTGCGAAGACGGAATAGAAGGCCCCGTTCCTTGAGGCGTCCGTCAGGGTAGTCGACGACCCAGTTGTCTTCAAAGGCCCAATCGCTCTCTTCCAAGGGGTTCAGGCCCCTCAGAAGCTCCAAGGGATTTTCTTTCTCGGTAAACTCGATCTTGACTTCTCGTTCGATCATTGGGTTCGCTCCAGGAGAAAGGGGATAAGCGCGTTCAGGCCCGTTCTGAAGGGTGTGTCCGGGAGGGAGAGGAGCAGGGCCTGGGCCTCTTGGCCGATCCGGGTCGCGTAGAGGAGGCTCTCCTCGAGGCCGAGCCTTCGAACCTCCCTCTGGAGGTGGAGGAGGGCCTTCTCGTCACCGTTCTGAAAGAAGCCTTCCGCTTGGGCCGTCAGGGAGGGCTCTTTGCGAAGGGCCAGAATCAGGGGGAGAGTGACGGTTCCCTCCCTCAGGTCGTTCATCACCGGCTTTCCGAAAGAACCGCTATCGGAGGTGATGTCCAGGAGATCGTCCACCAGCTGAAAGAGAATCCCGACCAGGGTTCCCAGCCGTTCCAAGGTCTCCCCTCTCTCCGGGGCGACCTGAGAGAGGTGAGCGGCCATCTGGGCGGCCAGGAGGAAGAGGGAGCCGGTCTTGCGGGTGATGATCTCACCGTACTCTCCCGGTGAGAGCCTCAGGTTCCTGTGGTTACGGATCTCCTGAACCTCACCGAGGAGCATCTCCTCTCCCCTCTGGTTCAGGAGCTCCAGAAGCTTAAGGTCGCCTTTGGAGAGGGCCAGCTTCTGGGTGGCCCACATGAGGAAGTCCCCCAGGAAGACCGCCGTCTGGTTCCCGTAGGTGTTGTTGAAGGAGGCCATTCCCCGCCTCTGGTCGGAGTGGTCGATGATGTCGTCGTGGATCAGGCTAGAGGCGTGAAGAAGCTCCAAGATGAGCCCGTAGTCGGCGAGGTCCGGGCGGGATGCGCCCAGGGAACCTGAGAGGAGGAAGAAGAAGAGCGGCCTGATCCGCTTTCCCGAGGCGAGGAAGCTCTCTTCGAAGTAAGAGCTGAGCTCGGTGTTCTTCAGGATTCCCTGGAGCTCTTTCTCCATCTCCGAGAGGAGAGAGGCGACCGGGGCCTCCGCTTCCCTGGGGATGGAGGAGCCCTTCATGGACGCCCCTCCCGGTACCGTGCGGGACCCTCCAGGTAGAAGTCTCCGCCCTGAAGGTCGTTGATGACCGTCAGCGGGAAGTCCCGGACCTTGAAGAGATAAACCGCTTCGGGGCCGAGTTCGGGGAAGGCCACCACCTCCATGGAGAGGATCGAGAGGGAGAGCAGGGCTGCTCCTCCCCCGAGGGCGGCCATGTAGAGGCACTGGTGGAGAAGTTGAGCCTCCTTGACCCGGGGGGACCGGGGCCCTTTCCCGATGGTCGCCTTGACCCCCAGGGAGTAGAGGAGGGGGGCGTAGGGGTCCATCCTCCCCGAGGTTGTCGGGCCTACCGATCCCACATGGCGGTGGGGGGGCTTCGGTGTGGGGCCGGCGTAGAAGAGGACCGCTCCCTTCAGGGGAAAGGGGAGGGGAAGTCCCTGGTCAAGGGCCTCCTGAATCCGCTTATGGGCGAGGTCGCGGGCGGTGTAGATGTCGCCGGTGAGCAGGACCTGATCGCCGGCGCGGAGGGGCGCCATCTCCTCATCTTTCAGAGGGGTCGTGAGCCTGTAGGGAAGGATCAAAATTCCACCCCCTTGCGGGCCTGGAGGCCCTCGGTGTAGTAGTGTTTGACCTCCCTCATCTCCGTGACGAGATCCGCCTCTTCGATGAAGGAATCCGGAGCGTAGCGGCCAGTTACGACGAGTTCCACGTTGGGTGGTCTTCTCTTCAACAGCTCCAGAATCTCCGCTTCCGGGAGGAGGCGAAAGTGGACGGAGACGTTGAGCTCATCCAGGACGACTAAGTCGAACTCTCCGGAGAAAAGGGCCTCCCGGGAACGGTCAAGCCCCCTTCGGGCGGCTTCGATCTGTTGGGGTGGAAGCGGGTCGGCGGGATGACAGAATTCGGGGAGGCCGAAGCTTTCGACGACCACTCTTCCCGGGAAGTTCCGCAGGGCCTCGATCTCGCTGTAACCCCCGGCTTTCAGGAATTGGCCGAAAAAGACACGCCATCCCGCTCCGAGGGCCCGAAGGGAGAGCCCTAAGGCGGCGGTGGTCTTCCCCTTTCCGTTCCCCGTATAGATCTGTAAACGTCTCTGTTCTTGAGGGGGCGTCGACACTCTACTCTCTCTTATGGCCACATTCCGGACAAAACTTGCTCCCCTGGGGGATCTTCTTCTTGCAGGAGGGGCATTTCTCGTCCCCGTAGACTTTGGCTCCGCATGCCGGACAGAACTTGACGTTGCCGGAGAGGGGCTCGCCGCAACCGGGGCAGGTGGCACGCAGGGATTCACGCCAGTGTTCCGTGGCAAGGTGCTTGTCCTCCTCAGCCATGGCCGCGTGTGCCCAGACCTCCTCCACCGAACGGGAGGATTGGGCCGCGGCCATCTCGACGCCTAAATCGGGAGCACACTCTTTGCAGAGACCCTTCTTGGTGTTCCAACAATGGGCGCGGCACACCCAAGTCGAACAACGGGGGCATTGAACGAAGTTGGGTTTTAGCTCCTGAAGGGCCTCCTTGTAGGCCGAGTCTCGAGCCTTCTTCCAAGCAGCGGATCCGATCCTTTCGCTCAGATCGGCGGCGTTTCCGAAAAGTCCTCCGAAGAGGCTGTTGGCCGCGTCCAGGACTCCCGAGACTCGGCCGGCCATGTACCCCTTGAATTCGGTCCGGAAGCCGGCTCCGCAACGGCCGCATTGGGCTTCGAATTGAAACCCGTCGCCTGTGCTCAGATCGTTGATGGTGTCGATGGATTCCATGGTTCCCCTCTCTCTTCTCAGAAATGGCTTTTATTATAGCACATCCTTCCCGGGGGTCGAAGGGGCCCCCTCTTGCCCACGTTGACCTCACCACGGCCCTGGGCTACAATGGTCTCTCTTGGAGATCGTCGGCGGTTGAACCTGGAGGAGAGGAGAAGAATGGACAAGAGAGACGGAGGGAACGGCCCTTTCAGGGGAGAGGAGTCTACTTCCCTTTGGGGAGAGGTCCCTCGAGAGTTTTCCGAACTTCTTCCCACCTCTCTAGCCGGGAGGCTCCTGAACGGGAAGGTGATCCCCTGGTCCGGACCCTGGGAGAGGGTTCTCTCTCCCTTTCTCTTCCAAGAGAGGGGGGAGGTGGAGGTGGGACGCTACCCCTTGTTGGGGGAGAGAGAGGCGGCCGAAGCGCTGGCCTCCTCGGTCGCCGCCTTCGAAGGGGGAAGGGGGGAGTGGCCCCGGACACCACCCCGGGAGAGGGCCGAAAGGGTGGAGCACTTCCTCCGCCGAATGCGGGAGAAGAGGGAGACTCTTGCCCGCCTCCTCTCTTGGGAGATCGCCAAGCCCTACGGGGACGCTCTCAAAGAGGTGGACCGCACCGCCGCCTACATGGACAACACCCTCGAAGAGTTCAGCCGGATGCAGAGTGAGGCCCGATATCCCAGGGAGGGAGAGGGAATCGTCGGGCGTATCCTTCCGACCCCTCTGGGGGTCGCTCTCTGCATGGGCCCATACAACTACCCCCTCTACGAGAGCCTGACCCTTGTCCTGCCGGCCCTCCTGATGGGGAACACCGTTCTCTTCAAACTCCCCAGGAAGGGCCTCCTCTTCTACAACCACCTTCTTTCCGCCTTCGGAGAGCTTTTCCCGCCGGGAGCGGTCAACGTCCTCAGCGGCGAGTCCTCCCTCCTCTGCGAGCCTCTCCTGGCGTCAGGGCAGATCGACCTGTTGGCCTTCATCGGTTCGAGCCGTGTCGCCTCTCGGCTCCAGAACCTTCACCCCCGCCCCCACCGCCTCAGAACGCTCCTGGGACTGGAGGCGAAGAACGTCGCCCTTCTTCTTCCGGGGGCGGACCTGAGGAACGCCGCCAAGGAGTGCCTCCTTGGGGCCTTGGCCTTCAACGGTCAGAGGTGTGCGGCCCTGAAGATCCTCTTCGTTCCCAAAGAGGGGGCCGGAACCTTCCTCTCCCTCCTGGAGGAGAGGCTGGCGGAGCTCGCTTCCGGAATGCCTTGGCAAGAGGAGGTCTTCCTGACGCCATTGGCCGACCCCGGAAGGCTCTCCTACCTCAGGGAGCTCCTGGAGGACGCACTCTCCAAGGGAGCCAAGGTTATCAACCGAGGGGGAGGCGAGATCCGAGGGGGAATCATGACTCCGGCTCTCCTCTTCCCTGTGGACGGTTCCATGAGGCTCTACCGGGAAGAACAGTTCGGCCCCCTGGTTCCGATCGTTCCTTATGCTTCTGTCGAGCAGGTTTGGGAGTACTTCGCCGACTCCCCCTTCGGGCAACAGGCCAGCCTCTTCGGTGAGGACGAGGGGGAGTTGGAGAGGGCCGTCTCCCTCCTCTCTTGTCAGGTGGCCAGAATCAACATCGGTTGCAAGTGCCAGAGGGGGCCCGACAGGTTCCCCTTCACCGGGAGAAGGGACTCCGCCCAAGGGGTGATGTCCGCCCAAGAGACTCTGAAGGCCTTTTCCTCCCCCCTTGTCGTCGCCCTGAGGAGCTCTTCGGGGGTCAGGGGGATTCTCGACCGGGAGCTCTGATCTCCCCTTCGGCTCTCGGGCCAGGCGGAACGAAAGGGCAGGCGCGCTTCAGAGAAGGGGGCGGATCTCCAGCTTCACCAGCCTCCCTTCCAGGGGGCCGTTGAAGAGGGGAATCTTCCGAGAGGGTCTCAACCCCAGGGAGGGGATCAGCTCGCGGTTACCGCAGAGGATCCAGGCTGTCGAACGGGGGCAACGGCGCTTGAGAAAGTCTCCAAACTCCTTGTAGAGGGTCTTGAGCTTTTCTGTCTCTCCGAGGCGCACTCCGTAGGGAGGGTTGCAGAGAAGGGTCCTGTCGGCGAGTCCCTCTAAGGTTCTGAAGTCTCCGCTCTTGAGGGAGACTCTCTCTCCGCAGGGGAGGGAGGAGAGGTTCCTTCTGGCCCTCTTGACGGCTTCAGGGGAGACGTCGCTCCCCGAGAGGAGGCCCTCAGGGAGGGAGCGGCTCTCCTCGTTGGCCTTCCGGAGAGACTCCTCCCAGAGGGGGGCGTCGAAGTCAGGGAGTCCCGAGAGGCCGAAGCTCGAACGGAAGAGGGAGTTGGGGATTCGGCACCAGGACATGAGGGCCTCCGCCAGGAGCGTGCCGGAGCCGCAGAAGGGGTCATAGAGGGGAGTCTCCCCCTTCCAGCCGCTCAGCCGGACGATCGCGGCGGCAAGGGTCTCCTGAAGAGGGGCATCTCCCCCCTCTTTCCTATACCCTCTTCGGTGGAGGGCCCCTCCGGCGACGTCCAGGCTCAACAGGGCCCGGTCCTCTTGGATCAGAAGGTGTAGCCAGAGGTCTGGGGAGTCTTCCGCCTGGGCGACAGAGGGCCGCTTTCCCAGGGTCCTGACGAAGTGGTCCGCTACGGCGTCTTTGAGCCGCTGAACAGCGAAGTGGGAGTTTTTGATCCGGCTTCCCGAAAGGTCGGCGAAGATTCGGAAGGTCTTCTCCGGAGAGAGGAGCTCGTTCCAGGCCAACTTGGTGCTTCTCTTGTAGAGCTGATCGTCGGAGAAGCAAGGAAAGGAGGCTAGAGGGGCGAGAATCCGCGAAGGGATCCTGGCCAGGAGGAGGATTCTGTAGAGGGTTGGGTTCTGGGCGGAGAAGTAGACCCCCCGGTAGGAGGGGGAGAGATCTTCGGCCCCCAACTCCTCGAGCTCGGAGGCGGCGACCTCCTCGAGGGCGGGTCCAGTGCGAGCGAAGAAACGTCTTTTTTCCAAGTATTCCCACATGGACCCCATTATACCCCTTAGGCGCTTTGCGGGAAAGGGAGGCCCCTCTTCATCTTGACAAGAGCGGGAGGGATGTACATAATAGCCATACCTATCGGGAGAGTGCTTTGATATGACCATCATCATCGGAATCGTTGTCGTCTTAGGTTGTGTCATAGGCGGGTTCATGATGGAGGGGGGAAATGTCCATATCCTCTTCCAGCCGGCGGAGTTGGTGATCTTGGGAGGAGCGGCCGTAGGCTCCCTGATCGTCTCCCTTCCCATGAAGAGCCTCATGTACGTTCTGAAGAACTCCAGCCGCCTTTTCACGGCCAAAGAGCATTCCAAAGCGGTCTATTTGGAGCTTTTAACCATGCTCTTCCAACTCTTCTCCAAGGTGAAGAAGGAGGGGCTCATCTCCCTGGAAGCCGACGTGGAGAACCCTGAGAAGAGCCCTCTCTTCAACAAGTTTCCCCACTTCGCCAAGAACCGCACCGCTCTGACCTTCGTGTGCGACAACTTCAAGGTTGTCATCGCCAGCGCCCTCCCTGCCCATGAACTGGAGAATCTCATGGACATCGAAATCGAAGCCAACCATGAAGAGTCTCTGGTCCCCGCCCACAGCATCAACCGGGTGGGGGATGCCCTCCCGGGCTTCGGTATCGTCGCCGCCGTCTTGGGCGTCGTCTTGGCCATGGGGAAGATCGATCAGCCCCCGGCCGTACTTGGCCACGCCGTCGGCGCGGCTCTGGTGGGAACCTTCCTGGGAATTCTCATGTCCTACGGCTTTGTCGCGCCCATGGCCGCCAACCTGGAACATCTCTCCAACGGGGACACCACCTTTCTCAAGGTGATCAAGGTCGCCCTGGTCGCCTGTATCGACGGTGCGGCCCCCCAGATGGCCGTTGAGTTCGGCCGTAGGGCGATTCCCGCCTCGGAGCGCCCCACCTTCTCGGAACTGGAACAAACCGTTAAGAGCGGAAAGAAATGAGCGATCAGAACCAAAACCGGCCGATCATCATCAAGAAGATTATCAAGAAGGCTGGCGGTCACCACGGAGGTTCCTGGAAGGTGGCCTACGCGGATTTTGTCACCGCCCTGATGGCCTTCTTCCTTCTTATGTGGCTTGTCACGGCCCTCTCCCAACAGCAGAAGAAGGGGGTGGCCCAATACGTCCAGTCCTATAAAGTCGGCCAGGGGAAAGGCGAGGGGAAGGGTAGCGGAGGGAAGCCTTCGGGACCCATAGACGGGAAAGGCGAGGGGATCTTCGATGAGAAGGGAATCTCCATCTTGGAAGGCGAGGGAATCGGAGCCGGTGGCGAAGGTAGCGGAATGAGCGCGGAGAGCGTTCAGGAGATGCTTCTGAGCAACATCCAGGAGCGTCTGAGCGAACTGAAGGATCAGATTCTGGTCAGCCTGAGCAAGGGAAACGTCAGAATCGAGATCGTCGACAAGGATGAACGTTCGATCTTTCCCAGCGGAAGCAGTGAACCCAGCCCCGAGACGGTGAAGATTCTCAAGGAGATCGCCCAGTCGGTCACGAAACTCGGCAACAAGGTGGTCATCGAGGGGCACACCGACGCGACCTCCTATTCCACGAACCGCTATACCAACTGGGAGCTCTCAACGGACAGGGCCTCGGCGGCCCGGAAGATTCTCGAAGACAACGGGCTGAACCCCGACCGGATCGCCATGGTCGCAGGATACGCCGCGACCCTCCCCCTGATTCCCGAGAACCCCAACGATCCGAAGAACCGGAGGATCAGTATCACCCTCCTCTACAATCCCGCAACCATCCCCGGACGTTAGTCCAAGCCTTGAGGAGGGACGGAAAAAGAGTTCCCTCCACAGAAAAGGTGTGCGAGGAACCCTTTCGGAACTCTCAGGCGTAAATGTCCACGACCCTTCCAGGGTCGTCGGGGTTCTTTGTCTCCATGGAGGGGGTGGACTCTCCCTTTCTTTCCACGCTGGCCCTCCTCTCCATCTCGCTGGAGGATTCGACGGGTTGACCCTGATGAAGGGGGGCCCTCTTCAGTGTCTCCTTTCCCTCGACTTCATCCTTGGTCGGGCTGTTCCTCTGGAGAGTTCTGTTCTCTGTCTCAAAGTTCTGAGGTGGAAGGGGCGTGACTCCACTCTTTGTAATCTCCATGGTCACCTCCGGGTTACCTCTCTAATATAGGCGGGAAAGAGAGAACGTCAAGCGTGAAAAGGGAGAAAACGAGACGATCCTTTCTTCCTTCTAAACTAGAGGGAAAAGGGATAAAAAAGGCCGGGGAGGGCTCTTTGCGGTGGAAAGGGTCTCCCCCTCCTACTTTCCTTGACAAAAGAGAGGCCTAAGAGTAAAATCTTTAAAACAAGGGTTGTGCTGGGGGGGCGGAGAGAGACCTGATTTCCCGATGAAAAACGTTGTGTTCCATTCTGCCTATCGAAGAATCTTCTTCGTTCTCTGTTTGTCGGCTCTCTCCTATGACCTTCTCCCCTGCAAAGAGGCCCTGGGCGGGCAAGAGAAGAGGGAGCGGCAAGAGCGGGTCTCTCCGGCCTACGATCTCTTGGTTGAGTTTAACGCCGACGCCGCCTGTGTTCCTCCCAACGGGCCTTACTTCTCCCGGTTTTCTTTTCAGGCCCGGTTCCAGAGGGTTCGTTTCGTCTTTTCCCCCAAGCAAGAGGAGAGGGTCTTCTCCATAAGGAAAACCCCGAAGAGGGGAGAGGCCGAGGAGAACTCCCAGGACGTTTACGGGAGTGGAAAGCTTCTGGTGGCGGATCTTTGCCACTGGTGGTCTCCAGACGGACGCAAGACCTATCCCTGCACCTTCACGAGACATCAGGACGTCTTCACCCCGATTCTGATCGCTCTCGCCAGGGACGAGATTCCTGAGGACGCTCTCCCATGGCCGGAATCGAAGAAGAGGAAGCGAGAACTTCCCCAGGCTCCCTACTATATCCTCGATTTTATCGCCTTCTTCCAGTCCTACCCTTCGGTTATCGAATGGAAGTGCGAACAGACCGAAGCGGAGTTCTCCATGAGCGAATTCGAGGTTCTCTTGCCCTTGGACAAGAGGAGGCTTCTTTCCGGAGAAGAGATTACGCTTCTAACCCCCTACGAATGGGAGGGCGTCCCCTCTCCGGGGCTTCTGAGGATTACACTGCGGAGGAGCGGCGGCTCTCGGTAGGGAGCTTTTCCTCCTCCTCGACCTACCCCGCTCTTGCCGGAAAGGGGGGATCTGTTGTATGATAGAAGATGCCCGAGAAGAGCCCTCCCCTGGAACCGGTAAGCCGATGCCCCTTATGCGGTTCCCCTGAGAGAGGTCTTCACCTGGGTTCGACCTTCGAAGAGTTCTCCTCCGGTGATTTCAAGATCACCGATTCTCACTACGGGAAACGGTGGCACTTTCAGAGGTGTCGCCAATGCGGCTTTGTTTACGCCGATCCCTGTCCTGGCGCGGAGCTTCTCAACCTCATCTACGGATCTCTGGAAGACCCCGAGTACGGCTCCGAAGAGGAGGGGAGAGGCGCCAACTTTTCCAGGATACTGAACAGGCTGGAGAGGCTGAACCTCACCGGGAAAAGGCTTCTGGATATGGGAGCGGCCACGGGGCTCTTCGTTTCGATCGCCCGAAAGATGGGGTGGTCGGCCGAGGGGGTGGAACCTTCCCGATGGGCCGTGGAGACGGCCGAGAGGCAGTACGGTGTGAAACTCCACTTGGGAGAGTTGCTCTCTTACCCCGAGAAGGAGCTCTTTGACGTTGTGACCATGCTCGACCTGGTGGAGCACCTCCCCAACCCTCGGGAGGCCCTCGAGAAGGCTCGCCGCCTCCTCAAACCGGGGGGAATCCTTGTGGTCGTCACTCCGAACGTCGATTCCTTCGCCGCCCGTCTCTTCTCCGGAAGGTGGTGGCACTACCGTCCACCCCATATCCTCTTCTTCTCGGGAAAGACTCTCCCCCTCTTCTTCCGACAAGGGGGCTTCTCCCCTTTAAAGGTCTATCCCTTCCATTGGACCTTCTCTCTGCGCTATCTTCTCTCCCGCTTTTCTCCGGGAAAGTGGATTTGTGATAAACTCACCCCTATGAGCAAGCTTCTCGGAAGGCTCAAGGTCAAACTCTTTCTCTTCGACTCCCTGGAGGCCTATGCACGCAAAGAAGGTTCTTGATTACCTGCGGGCGCTGAGGCTGGAACGTTGGCCGAGGAGTTTCGCCATCTATGTGGGAACCTTCTCCTTTTTCCTCCTCAACCCCAAGAGTTTAGCCTTTCACTACTCCGTGTTCCTCGCCCTTCTCTTCGCTTTCTTTCTGACTTGGGCCGTCTCGACGGCGAACTACATCATCAACGAGATCGCCGACGCTCCCTTCGACCAGCATCACCCGGTCAAGAAGACCCGGCCTCTAGCGGCGGGGTTGGTGAGCCGGAACGTTCTGGGGGCTCTCTTCGTCCTCTTCGCCGTGGGCGCTCTCGGCATGGGTTACGCCTTCTTTTCGACCCCCTTCGTGCTCTCTCTGGTGGCCCTCTTGATCGCAGGGCTTCTTTACAACGTTCCTCCCTTCCGGCTTAAAGATATTCCCTTCCTGGACTTCATCTCCGAATCGATCAACAACCCGATCCGCTTCCTCATCGGTTGGTACTCCTTCGGAGGCGAGAGTTTCCCCCCGATCCTGCTTCTCCTCTGGTGGTGGGCCTTCGGGATGTTTCTCATGGTAGGGAAGCGGATCTCCGAGAAGCGCTTCTTGGGCGTTCAAGGCTCAGGAGCCTACCGCCCCTCCCTGAAGAGGGTGACTGAACCGGCTCTTCGTCTCTCCATGCTCTCTTTGGGGATTCTCTCCCTCCTGTTTATCGTCGCCTTCGCTCTCAAGTACAGGATCATGACCTTCCTGATCTTTTCTCTTCCCATGGCGGGCTTTTTCTTCTGGATGTTCTGGGTGATCAACCGAAAGAGGGGGGAGCTGGAAGAGCCTGAGGAGATCCTTCAGAACCCGTTCCTTTCGATCCTTCTCTTTCTGATCACCGCCTTTTTTTTCCTATCCCTCTACCTGGAGAGGTTCAGCAGGTGAGAGTCTCCGTTTTCGGTGAGTGGCAACCCCGTGTTAAGGAGGGAAGAATGGGAAGAAAACCCGCAGCTTGGTTCTTGGTCTTAACGGTGGTTCTGGTTCTTGTTTCTCCCCAAGCATGTCGAAAGCCTTCCCGTAATGTTTTGGCTCCCGAGTATGGGCGGGGAAGTCAAGAGTTTGACCAGAGGCTCAACGCTGCCAAGAATAAGCAGGAGTACGACTCCTTCCTGAAGGAGAGGGAGACGTGGCTGAACGGCCTCGTTCTCAAGTATGCCTCCCAAAGGCTCACGGTGGAGGATTCCATCGCCCTGGCCAGAGCCTACTGCGATCTTCAGAGGTTCGACAAGGCCATCACTCTCCTGGAACCTCTCTCACGCAAGAGTGAAGATCCTGAACTCTTCAAGGCCTTCGTGAACGCCTACATGGGCGCCAAGAGGAGCGGTGACGCCGCCCTTCTTCTGGGCAGGGCAAGAACGGTTGTCAAAGACCTCAAGGGTTTGGCCCACCTCTATCTCCTGGTCGGTCTGAGCCAACAGAAGATCGCCGACGCCATTCCCCTCCTGGAGACGGCGTTGCGCTACCCTCTCCCCTCCCAGTGGGATCGTTATGTTCCTGTGGCCATGAACGTGATTCTCACCTACGGTGGTCTCTCCTCGGAGCAGAGCAGAGTCTTCCTGAAGGGGTTAAAAGAGACCTACCGAGGTGTTCCTTCGATCCTCGCGGCGGTGGAGGGGAAGGAACGGCTCTTGAATTTCATAGGCAAGAGAGCTCCCGAGCTCTCCTCGTCGGGTCGGTGGATCAACTCCCGCAGAGGGGTGAAACTCTCCTCCTTCCGGGGGAAGTACCTCCTTCTGGAGTTTTTCGCCCCCTGGTGCTCCCACTGCCGCGCCAGCATTCCCCTGGTTGAGGGCTTGAGAAAGGAGTTCTCTCCCAAAGGTCTCGCCGTCTTGGGAGTGACCCTCTTCAACGGTTCCTTCTTCGATGGAGAGGTGAAGATCGAGAAGGTCGGCCGTCAGAAGGAGTTTGCCCTGATAGAGGCCTTCGCCAAGAAGAAGGGGATGGATTTCCCGATCCTGGTGACCTCCGGCAAGCGTGTCTATGAAGATTTCGCGGTTCAGGGGATTCCCCACTTCGTCCTCCTCTCCCCAGAGGGGAAGGTCTTAAGGTTCGGGATCGGCGAGGACAAGGAGTTCTTCTCCTACTGTCAGACCCTACTGGGAAGCGAGAAAAGATGAAGGTTTTGGGAATCGAATCTTCCTGCGACGAAACCGCCGCCGCCGTCGTGGAGGATGGTAAGAGGATCCTGTCGAACACGATCTACTCCCAGATCAGGCTGCACCGAGACTTTGGGGG
>Ga0208826_1002434_pt1 | contig 13823 bp, 18 predicted proteins | sample AD_UKC115_MetaG_FD_184451 | JGI IMG/M metagenome (GOLD analysis project Ga0208826, IMG submission 184451) | Active sludge microbial communities of municipal wastewater-treating anaerobic digesters from Hong Kong - AD_UKC115_MetaG (SPAdes)... | ecosystem: Engineered > Bioreactor > Anaerobic >...
TCATCTTCCATTTGAGTATTAAGAACTTCAATCTCTCTCTTTTTATTCCTAATTTGTTTAGACCATTCAGAGTTTAATTTATCTCCAAATAATCCAATCTTACCTTTATCCGAAAGGTTTAATTTTGCTAATACTTTTTCTGCCCAAGTAATTGTACTTACTTTTTCTACTTTTGTTTCTTCTTTCTTTGCCATAATTTTAATTGTTTTATTATTAATTAAAGTTTAATCTGTTTTACTTTTGTTCTCTTAATTTCTACTTTTACTTTAGATTTATCTATTAAATCTGGAGTTTTTCTAGATTGTGGAGACTGTTTTTTCATTTGTTCAAAAATTCCACAACTAAATGCTGAAATTGGATCTACTCCTCCTATATATCTAGGTTCTTTCCATTTAACCTCAAAATCTAATTTAATAGACTCTTCAGGAGTGTAGGGATATTGTTTAACACTATTTTCTACAGGAATTTCGTGTGGAAGGGCTTTTCTTACATCCTCTAATTTATAGTTTATACCATATTTATTAATAGGATCTATTGCAGATCCCTCTCCTTTAATAAAAACTTTATAATAATCTTTATCCTCTCTAATTTGAAAAACATATCCTATAGCTCTAGTACCTTTATCCCATTTTCTAATATTTGGGGTATCTAATACAACAACCCAATCCCCAACCTTATAATCCTCATCTTTCTTAAATTGAGCATCATAGTCTTCTTTAGTTGAGGGTTCAAAATACTTAGTAAATTCGCCATTTCTATCATCGAACCCAAATTTATAAACATTATCTAGCAAAAACTCATACTGATAATTTCCTCTATTATCTTTAACTAATTTATAAATCCTATTAATAATAGGCGCTTCACCTATACATCCTCCTGTATTTATTAATTTTACATACTCAGGATATTCTTCATTTTTTTCCATCAAATTACCTTCATTATCATACTTATCTAGTTCAGATTGTTCAATAAATTTATCTTGTTTAATACAGGTATTTAGCCATTTCTTTTCATCTGGAGTTGCAAGTCTTAATAACCATCCCTCAGTATAGTCCCCCATGTAATTACAGTATTCTGCACTATATACTCCTGTTTTATACAATCCTACTGCTTTTTTGAAAGAGTTTTTAGAGTATTTTATAATATAACACCACATAGTTCCATTATCAGGACCATTTACATATATCTCACCTTCAACTAAATCCTCTACTCTTAATCCAGTTTTACTCTTACCTAATAATTCATCAGAAAATTTCTGTGCTTCTTGTAATGTTGGGAACCATTCACATTCAGTATCTTTATATAAATTACACTCATCATCCCCACTATTAAAGAAACAATTCTTTACTGTTATAAAGTGTTTCCCAGTATTTTTAATTATATCAATAGTTCCTTTAGAGTGTCCGCCATAATCTTTAAGGAATACTACATAACTTTCAACACTCCATCTTTCTATAGGTTTAACCTCTTCTTTAACTTCTTGTTTAATCTTATCTGGGTGATCTGCTGGAAGATATTGTTGGATTTCTTCTAATGATACTTCTTGAACATCACTGAAAAATACAAAATATGCATTATCTTTGCCCCACTTATCTCTATATATATATTCAGTAACCCAAAATTCTTCACTTTCAATTCTATCTAGTTTTCCAATATATTCTTTACTAAAACCAATATTCTTATACCATTTTCCAACTTCAAACTTAGGTTCAACTTTAGGTTTTTCAAGTATTTCTGCCCAATTTTCATCATCATAGATAAATCCGCACCCATCTCCATTCCAAATAACTTGTCTTCCATCTACTTTATCTAAATATATATTTTCTTTTACTATAGTTTGAAATGGATGCTTATCTCCTTTAAGTGCAGATTTAAACTTAGTCCCAATAGGATACCTTCTCTTAGCCTCTTCAAGCAAAGCATCTTTATTTAACTTCTTACCTGTCACATAGTCTATTAGTTCTGATGCTGGTACTTCTGTAGCATTTTTAATTCTGGATATGTGACTTTGTGTTAATAAAGACCACGTACCTGTATCATATCCTATTTTATACCAGGAGATTGATATAAAATTAAGTTTATTAATAGGTTCTCCAATACTTTTTAATTTATCTAATAATTCATCTGCTTCTTCCTGTGAATTTACTTTGCAATAATAATTTCTATTCATTTCATAATTTATTTTTTAATGTTTTATACTTAATCCAATACTTATCAAATGCTTCTTTATGTTTCTTACTTTTTAAACTCCATACAGGTTTACCTATATTCCATATACTACAAGCATTCTTTTCATTGTAGTATGGATTCCAGTAATTCTGCACAGTAAAGAATATTTCTACAGATTTGATACTATCATTCCTGTCTATTAATTTAAACTTCTCATAACCTACTATATTATTTGCTTCTTTAACCATAATAGGTCTAATCTGTAGAATACCAACAGCATTCTCTCTCTTTATAGCATCTAGTGCTTGTTTAGTAGTTCTAGGTTTCTCTATACTAATTATTGTTCTAAGTATATTTAACTTATGATTCTTAAATTCTAGAGTTTTGGCATATGCTGCTTCTCTAATAGAAATCATTTCTTTGGATAATGTAGGACAATATCCTTGTAGGACTGTGGTTATTAATAATATCAATATACATAATCTTTTCATCTCTTTTTATTTAGTTAATACTATGTTTATTTAAGGTATTACTTCTCTTTTTTCTACTTTTTTATAAATCTCTTCCGTCATTTCTTCAAACTTTGGATATTCTTTATATACAGAAGTTGCACCATCAAAATACATAGGAATTTCTTTATTAGTTTCAGATATATTAGATTTGAGGATTATTATACTTCTATATGCATCTTTTAATCTTGATATATTATATCCTTCATAAGTTGTAATTCCATACCTATTTGGAGCCCAGATGCCAAAAATTAGAATATGGTCTCTTTGGCATTCTTTACTATTCCCTAATCCATCAAGCGAAGGTTTGCATCTCTCTATAATTAAATTACCTTTAAAATCAAATTGAGGTTTTTCAGATTCTGCTGATTGTTGCATGATATTTACTACTGTCCAATGCCAATGTTTAGTAATTTGTAATCTACCATATTTTCTAGTCCATTTATTAATAGTCTCTCTCTCAGTTAATACTCTACCTGCATCTTTATCATACTCCATTTGTAAGTTATTTAAATTATCAATAATCCAAATAACTTGTTCATCTGGATCATTAGGTATATAATGTGAGTATACTTCTTGTTTGTAAATTTCTCCCTCATCATTGGTAAAATCTAACTCTTTTGTATGATGTGTACCTAGTTTATTACTTATTGCTCTACCCCATTTGTAGAGGCCAGTAGGATTATTGATGGAATCTACTATTTCACAGTGGGATAATAATTCATTTATCTCCTCTTCAACATCATCTAATTTACTCTCTATTTTTTGAGGTAGAGGATTACCTCTTCTACTATTTAACTCTAAAATATCAGTTCTTTCGTGATGTTTTAGAAGTATTAATGCTGCATATAATTTTGCTATAAAATCTTCTTTACTATCCTCTAATAAAGAAATAAGAAATCTAAACTTAAATTCTCTATCAGGATGTTTTTTCTTTAACTTATATACTGTTAATAGGATAATACCTACCCATGAATTACTCTTTCCTACGCCGCTGTTGGCAGTAAACATAATCTGAATTGCAGGTGGAATAACTGGTATAAATTGTCCTAATCTAGGAAATGATTCATAGATAGGTAATCCTACTAACTTTCCTTCAATAACTTTTTGTTTATTTTCTAAAAATCTCTCTTTTACTTGTCTTACTACATCCATTAACTCATTTCATTAGCTTTCCCCACAATAGGTTGATGGGTCAAATATTTAACATCTTGTTGCCACTTCTCCTGATTAATATATGTTTCTATATTATTCATAAATTCATAATCTTTACTAGAGACTCTGGCCTTAACAATCTGTACTATTTTATTATGAGATTCTACTGTAGTAATTTTAGATAAATATTTCTTTTTACATGTGATATAATCTCTAGTAGGTTTCCCTCCCCACTCTTTACTACTTGCTCTTAAAGGTCTACCAGAAGGTGTTGAACTTGGAAACACATCCCAAAATTCATCAAAATTTATATCAGAATTTTTCTTTTCAAATAACTGTCTACCCTTATCCCTAAGTATATATCCCTCCTCAACTTTCTTAATCCATAGATTTTGTTCAAGTAAATGTAATTCCATATCAATAGAACTTCCATATCCCCAATCAAAATCTAATGGATTAATTCCCTCATTAATCATTTTTAAGACAATATACTCCGTTACAAAGATAGGTTGTTTTTTCAAATCTTCCAAATTAATTACCAGTTCCATAAACTTCAATTAGTCTATTAAAATCCTTCCAATCTAAAGTTACTTTACCATCTTTAACAGATAGTTCTAATGGTAGTATAAATCCATTTTGTTTAACAGAAGTTACTTCAGGAAATAATTTACCTAAATCTCCATTAGTATTTTCCTCTATAATTTGAGTTAAAGGTTTTTTAGTAGTTATTTTTTCAACATCTACCATTTTCTTAGGATATTTAGTTACATGTTTACCTTTTCTTTGATTCTCAAAATCAAATAATTCAACAGCAAGTTTAACATCAGGTTCTGGTCCAATATACTTAGTGCCGTTAATATCTGCTTTAACAATATTCTTCTTAGCACATGCTGCTAAGAATGTAGTAGGTACATGAAATTTACTTATTACATCTCTTTGTACAAAACTTATATTACCTTGATTGTACATCCATTTTAGACATTGATGTCTATTCTCTAAATGTTTTGTTACTTCTACCATAATTAATCTTCTATTAGTTTATTAGTTTTAAAATTTAATTGCATATATACATCAAACCATAGCCATCCTATAGATAATCCTATTCCTATTTGACTTGGGTATATTTCAGGTCTATCAATCATATCTTCCATAATAAAAGTATGATTCATTTGTTTATCTATAATAATATCTAATCTAGGAATTAAGATTATATCTATATAATTCTTAGTCCACCAATTATTGAAATAAATCTCAAATCTTTCAAAGTTTTCTTTCATACCCATATAATTCATAATGTTTTGCTTCTTGTTCACAAATATAAGGTGTATAATACCTTATAATATCATCTTCTGTTACAGATAGGTTAAATCTACTATTTATAGCATTAGCCATTTCTTCATAACTATCAAAACTAACTACTTCCTCCTCTAGTGCTTTAATCATAGTTCCTAGTACTTCAGGAAGTGGTCTAGTTATAGTATGAACAGAAGGTTTAGTTTGTATTTTGGTATTATACATATTACCAACTTCTATGCTTTTCGTGGATACTTTCTATACCATCATAATCATCAATTTCATATTCTATTCCATCTGGAATTTCTATTACTCTTAATTCAGATGCCCAATTATCAGCTTCTTTTCCCAACTCTTCTACTACTTTAATCAAATTTGGGTCAGTTCTTTCTAAATTTCCTTCATAGAAATAATCTTTCTCAAATAATTTCCAATTTCCTTCAAAAGATTCTCCATAATCTTTAGTTAGAGTAATATTACCAAATCCCATTCCTTTAATAACTTCTTCTTTTATTTTATTATAAAGTTTTGAGGAGTAGTCTTGGTTATAAAAGAAACATTCTTTACCACAAAGTTCTAAATATCTTTTTATTGCTTTAGTAGATAATCCAAATCCACCATAACATTTGTTTATTACTATTTTCATAATTCATCTAAATTAATTGTTGAAACATATTCACTATCAAATCCACCAAGCATTGTACTAATATAAGTCTCATCCTGGGTATTCTCTACAAATAGTACATACTGTTCAGGATAGATACTACGCAGCACTCTTCCTGTGATTTGAACACTATATCTAGTTTGATTATCAAGTTGTACTATTATTCCAGCCTCAATATTAACTAAGTTCATTCCTTCCTTTAACATATCAACTACAAATAGTTTATGGATTTTCTGGTTATTAAAATCCTCAATTATTTGCAATCTCTTTTTCTTAGGAATTTTAGAATGAATTGCCAATTCTTTACCCAAATATACTGCTTGTGGTATTGTACCAGCAAAACATATTAATCTTTTATTATCTAACTTCTCTACTAACTGTTTAGCATATCTAGTCTTACAATCACATAAAAATTGTTTTCTCTTATTACCTGCCCTTAACCAATTTATTCTAGTCCATTTATCCTGAGTTAAATCATATTGTTCTTTTAAGTAGTTAACTCTATCATTATAGAACTTATATGCTTGCCATTCAGTACATACTGTTGATTTAGTTTTACTAAAATGGTAAGTTATATTTTTTACTGTATTATCTAATTCTATAGGAATTAAATATACAGAAGGTTTAGGTAGGATTTTCATCTTTATAGCCTCTGATAAGGATACTTTAAAGATATATGTGTTACTAAATATTGCTTGTAAGTTTTCTTTTTGTTTCCAAGTTAAAGTTGCTGATAGAAATATGTTTCTTTTGTTGAACTGATAAGTAACAATATTATTAGATAAGTTCATTCTATTGTCGGAGAATAGGTGATGGCATTCATCATAGATATAATTATAATTGCCTACAACTTTATGTAATGATTGATAACAATGAAATGAAACATTCTTTAGTAAATGTTCTTTATTATGTTTCTTGAATTCATCAATCCAATTCATTTCATGATTAGTTTCAGCAATTATAATCTTCCATTCTCCACCATACTTTTCAATAACTTTAATAGACATTAGAGACTTGCCTAATCCAGTAGCCCATTCATAGCAGATATTATTATGTGTATTAGTTAACTGTAATCCATAATCTGTAACTTCTTCTCTTGTGCTAAACATCTTTAGGTTCCTCCTTAATATAACCTATTTTAATATTTGTACAATGTTTATATAAGAAACTTAGTAAATCCCCATCATTTAAAGGTTTACCATAAAAAGGCATAAAGATATTATCTGAAGTTGTTGCTACAAATTTATCTACTGTTGTTGTACTCACTTCTAGCATATATTTCTCTTCAGAGAACACACACCATAACCAACTAATTCTGTCATAATCTCTTCTAATTTGCGCAACAATTCCAGCAACCATCTCCTTATCTGCTCTCTTAGTTTTCATAACTAGATAGTTATAGACTTCATGTAGAGTGAATCTATAACCATCTAGTAGTTCTTCATCAATAATCTTCCAAGCATCCTCAAATAGTTCTTCTGGTATATCATTTAAGTTATGCCATTGACCTGTTTTAAGTTCTGCTAAATACATAAGTGCTTTATCCATTATTACTTTATTTCTTAAAGTTTTTAATGTATTCTAAAAATTCATCCATATCCTCTATTTTAACATTGTAGGCTTCTTTAAGTATTTCAACTAAATATGCTTCCATTTCATCAAAAGCCCAAGTACATTCTACATTATTCTCTTTGTCATACTGTTTTGTATCATTCTGTATTTGCCTCCAAAATTGTCTAGCTTGATTATTTAATCTATTATACCATAATTTAGCTCCATGTTTGTAGGTTTCTTCTTTTATTTGATTTATAAATACAGATAATACACCAAACAGTATAAATACTTTACTTGTGTTTGATATTTCTTTCATTATTCAAATGCTTCATAAATAATTCTAAGTTCTCCAAATGTACCTGATTGACATCCAAATTTAATTTCAGAACTATTATTTATATCAAATTTTAATTGATATTTCCCACAAACTAAAGCTGGTGGATTTTCTATCCAACTGATGGCATCTCCGATCTCTTCTTTAGTTACTTTACCATACTCAGTAGTAGCAAAATTATCACCTTTCTTAATAGTGAATTTTACTTTACCAAAATATAGTTCTTTCTCTTGCATTTTACTTACCTCTTCTGCAGTAGCTTTTCTAATTATATGAGATTTAAGAATATTAAAATATCTTTTACCTTCTTTTACAGCAAAATCAGCATCATCAATTAATTTACCTGTTGCATTATTATATCCTTTTGGGTACAATTGAGTTATTAAATTATCTTCTGAAATTCCATTACCCAAAGCACCTTGATTTGCAGATTTAACTACAACCCAATCTTCTAACTTATAAGATTCCTCATATACTGGTTCCCATTGCTCTACAATTTCTTTTGGTAAATTTAAATGTGGTAATCCAACCTTATCTTCAAAATTTACTGGAGCATAATATTTATTATTCTTACTTGCTAATGGTTTATATATAAATCCAGCTTTTACTTCTCTATTAAATAAATCAAAAGGTGCTTTATATCCAATAATTTTCTTTTCCGTATCTTTAGTTTTTAAAACGTATTTTTCAAATTGTTCAAAGCTTATTTCTATATGTTCTGAATGTAGGATTTCATCTGCAAAATAATGTCCATTCCCACTAAATCCCATAAATCCATAATTTTTAGAATGTATCCATCCTGTATCATCAGATGTTCCTTCTGCTCCATTAGAATTACACCAATTGTTTAATATTGATGCATTATCTTTATTTCTTTTAACACACCATTTAACATACTTATCAAAGAATTCTTGGAAGGTTAGTTCTGGTAATTCGTGTGTTACAAAAAAATCTTCTTGAAAATTCTCTGTTTGTCTTAAAATATCTTCATAAAAATACAAATGCGGACTCGATAATTTTTTTATGGTTGTATCTCCACTAAGCCATGTATGGTTATTATTAAACAGGGTCTGCTGTACAATCCTAGACTGTTCAGGTGTTACTCTCATTTTAAAAGGTTTTATTTCCATAATATTGTTAATTTAAATCAGTTCTAATTTTTCTTCAAATAAAAACATTTTAACTACATTGAAATATTCCTCAGCAGTAATTTCTTTGTATTTTATTTCAATTATATCATTCCAATGTAGAATTAATTGTATTACATTTAATTGTTCATCTCTAAAACTAACTTGATATTCAAAATCAGTATATCCCAAATGAAATTTAATTCCGTAAGAATTATACTTATAATCATCTTTTAAACAACTTGAAACAGTTGTAGTAGATTTAGGGAATACTGCAAAATAAACTCTATTTTTAATTTTAATCTTAAAATATTTATTTTCTAAAAACTTAAAATATCTACAAATAAATATTTCTTTTTCACATCTACAATCTTTACTTTTAGAATTAGTTGTTCTTTGTAATTTTTCTACTGTAGTTAATATTTTTCTTAACCAATTTATATCAATTGTTTTCATAATTTAAATTAATTTTAGTGCTTCTTGTAATGCTGCTTCTAAAGCAAGTTCATAAGTTGTGTAACCCTCATCTCCAAGTTCATTAATCTCATTTCCTTTTATAGATAGTAACCCATAATACCATAATTCTTTTAAAGACTCTGAGAATTCTAAGGTTATTACTATATGAATATTATGAATTTCTCTTAACCATTTCTGTAAAAGGCTTTGTGTACATACTGGGGTATGTAAATTATCAAGAAAATCCCCTAAATTTTTAAATTTCCATTGTATCTCTTTTACAGTACCATCTTCATCACATTCATAGTTAGCTAATGTATGAAATATAAATCCTTTTTCTTTTGCTAATATAGCAGTTTCAAATGTAATTGTTTGTTCTTCCATAATTTAAAAATTTATTGTTAATTGTGATTTATTTACTCCAACAATCTGATATTTTACAATCAGCAACTACTGGAATACTTTTAATAACTTCTTGTGCAGATTCTATCATTATTCTTTCTAGTATAGTTTTCCACTCTTCTGCAAATTCTTCTTTACATAAAGTTTGTAATTCATCATATACTTGCATAATAATTTGCACTGGATAGTTGTTTTTATCTATAACATCTTGTACTCTTATCATTGCAAGTTTAATTACATTCGCATTGGTGGACTGGATAGGCATGTTTTTACTCGCACGTTCAATTTCTCCAAGTACTTTAGAATCAGATTCCTTATAAGCCTTTTCCCAGTTTTGATACCATCTTATTCTTCTGAATGGTTCTGGAGTTCTTATATATCCTCTAGTTCTACCTGAATATCCCAACATATCTAGAAATTGTTTTACCTTAGGAACTACTGAAAAGAATTTAGCAATAATACCTTTAGCTTCTTCTACTGAAATCTGCATAGTATCTGCTAATTTAAATTCAGACATCCCATATGCCAACCCAAAATTTATAGTCTTCTGTACATCTCTGTACTTAAATTCAGGTTTACCTGGAAAAGACTTTTTAACATCTTCTATAGGTATATCAAATGTTTTACTGCATAGTATGGAGTGTAAATCTCCACCTTCTCTGAATGCTTGTAACCATAATGGATCTTGACTAAATTCTGCTATTATTCTTAATTCAAACATCCAGTTTTCTTCTGGACGGACTTTACCTTAATCTTATTACATTATTATGTAACTTAGACCACTTCCATCAAGTCTCTACACCTTCCTTAAATATATTAAGGCTTGGCTCGGTATTCCTAACGCTGGTTCACCGAATTTGAAAGTGTTGCACTTCATTGATTTTCATCATAGAAGGGGCTTAATACTGCTTTTTTTCTTTCTAAAAAAACAGTAGCGTTATTGTAAAACAGTTTATACAATTTTTTACATTCTTCTTTAGAATATACACCTACAATAAACAAAGTTTTCTTTTTACCATGTATAGTATGATGTATATTGTTTTCTGTTAAAAATGTAGAAATTTGATTTTTAAAATTTTCAGATGCTGTAGCAATTTCAAAATGTCCTTTATTTTTTTTGGCATAACCATCTCCATCAAATACACCCCTTAAAATATGTTCATTTAAAGGTATATTTAATTTGAGCGTTTTACTCTTATTTGAAGTTACTCCTAAAGACACAAGGTACTTTTTAATTGCTTTATCTCTAAATACTACTCTAGACTCGTATATCCTAAAGGTCTTATTATATACTTTTTTTATTGGGGCTTTTACAAATTTAGAGTATTTTATTAAATGGTTGTGGTCTTTTTCTGCACAACCCAAAGAAATTCTATTTTCTTTTTCACTAATATTTCCATCTGCTGCTAAAAATCCTATCCAATACTGAGCCTCTTCTGACATATTGTCAAATATATTAGTTCTATTAGACCATCTTTCTGATGAAGAAATTAAAGGTATGCCATTTCTCAGCAATACTCTACGAATAGTTGCATTATAAGTATTAAATTTTTTAGCTACTTCGTTTTGATTTTTTCCAGATAAATATTCTGAAATAATAGCTTTTTCCTTTTCTTCTGAAAATTTGTTGTGTACTGTTTTACGCATAATTACATGTATTAAGTTCTCTAATACATTACACAATAATCATGCCAATTTATTTAGTTAACCTGAATAATCTCCTCCTACAATTTTATACCCTTCTGGTGCTTCAAAGGCACTTCTAATTTTTGTTGCAAGTTCTCCATGTGCAGGTATTTGATTTATATTAGGATCTGATACAGAAATTCTACCCGTACTTAGGACTTGCCAGTAACTAGGATGTATTTTATTAGTTATTGGATTAATAAATTTTAAAAAATCTTTACCAAAAGATGTAGCTAATTTATTTTGTTTAGAATATTCTATTAATAAAGGAAATATAGGGTGTTTAGATTTATTTCTTTGTAGTTCTTTATCCCCAACAGATTCCATTTTAAATCCTAAATCCTTTATAAGTTTTAATTTCTGTGCAGGTGAAGCCCAATTAATGTTACAATCCCTTTCTTTTACATCAAAAAACAGACTACCTTGTTTCCAAATATTACAGTATTTAGTTAATTTATTGTTATTAGGTAAATCTTTAGTACCTAATTGATATATCAATGTATCTAATTTATCTTCTAATTCTTTTGTATTTTTCTCTACTTGCTCTGCTACTTCAATCCATTTTGTTGGATTAAATGGAATACCATTATATTCCATTAATGAGAATACTTTTACTACTTCATTTTCTAAATTAAGTATAGTTTGTAATCCCCATTTTTCTATTTCTAATAATTGTTTTTCTTTTATAGAGCTTAGATACTTTACATCATCTGCTCCATATTTAATTACTCTATCTGTTAACCCTTCTTTATGTATAACACCTCTAATAGACTTATCTAACTCAACATTACAGTATTTTAACCCTAAGTCTTTTAATCCTAAACCTCTTTCTGTAAATCCTGTTGTTAGTACACATTCTGCTAGAAAAGTATCATATAATTTCTTTGGATGTATTCCTAATTTATATAAGAATCTTAAATCAAACTTTAAATTTTGGCCTAGTATAACTCTAGTTTCTAATAGTTCTTTAAATATTGTAAAATCTATAGAACTATCTATTACAAATTGATTGTTAAAATCTCCTAACTGAAGACTTAAAATTCTATCTCTATAAGGATCAAATCCTGTAGTTTCTGTATCTACACCTATTTCTTCTGTGTCTTTAAAATATTCTAAACATTCTTCTATTGTGCTAGTTTTAATGTAATCATTCTTACCCTCTTTTACTTCAAATTTTACATCTCCTATATATTGAGTTCTTTGTTGATTACTAACAAAATATATCATATTTAATTAATTACTAATAAAAAAAATAAACCCTATATAACACTAACTATCTAACTTAGTGTTATTTAGTTTATGTGCTATATAGGGTTAGTTAATTTACATTACTTTACATTACTAAAGCCTGCATCAGTTTTAACTTCTGCCTCTACTTTAGATAGAGAGAAGTCAAAATCTTTTGTAGTTGCTCTTGCTGCAGCAGTAAGGTGTGATACTGTTACTAGAACATTATCATCTTGTCCAGATGTAATTGCTCTACATAAATAAGTATTACCTACTGTAACACCATGTTGGTAATTTGCATCATACATAATACCTGAGACAGCCTTACCATCTTCAAGTTGTACAGTTGCTACCCTATAAGGAGTAGCTTTCTCATTGTTAGACTGAAATACTCTGTCAGATACTGACATCAATTTTGCTGAGAAATTAGCCTCGTAATTTCCAGTCAAGTCATTCTTTTTCCAATTTAAGTTCATAATTGTAAGTTTTAATTGTTAATAAATAATAAATAAAATGTAATTATATTGAGATGTTATCTCCTGATTTAACTAAAAATCTGCAGTCTCCTCTATCTACGGGCATTTCCCTCGAAGATTTAACTGCAGATTTTCCTCACCCAACCTAAAACTAATCTACTTTCTCTACTATAATAATTTGATTGCTTACACATAATCCAGTTTCATCCTCATAATACTCAGAACCTGCTGGAATAATGCACTTATATAAAAACTTATAAGTACTTCCTATTGGAGCATATTTTCTTGCAAGTACCTTATCTGTAAAAGCATGAAATCCCTTATCAATAGATATAACATTTTCTTTTAATATATAAGTTTCAAGATCTATTTTATCTATATACATTTCACATTGAGGATCGTCAAAAGCTTCTAAAGTATCGCCTATATTAATAGGCTGTTTATACAACTTATTTAATGTATAATAAAAGTTATTAAACCATGTTAAAATTTTTCCATCAGTTTCTTCTTTCATAACTTTCCAAACAACCTTATCCTCTTTGAGAATAATGGGTTCTTTTTGATATGTTAGTAAACACATAATTTTTAATATTTAAAATAGTATTTACTTACTTTTAATTTATCTTTCTCTCTTTTAATCCTGAGAATTTCATCAATCTCACTTCTAAAACATTTAACAGTTTCAGTTGTTCTGAAGTTAGGAAGTCTGTTAATATTCTCATAGTATAGAGTTAATCTTCCCTTAATAGTTTCATAAGGTTCAATGATATG
>Ga0208826_1002437_pt1 | contig 13818 bp, 6 predicted proteins | sample AD_UKC115_MetaG_FD_184451 | JGI IMG/M metagenome (GOLD analysis project Ga0208826, IMG submission 184451) | Active sludge microbial communities of municipal wastewater-treating anaerobic digesters from Hong Kong - AD_UKC115_MetaG (SPAdes)... | ecosystem: Engineered > Bioreactor > Anaerobic >...
ATTTCCGGGATAGAGAAGTAACCTGTCGGATCAATAAAGTTCACTGGGCTTGCATTTGCATAGAGATACTTATGCAGGCTTGTTGGATCATACAAACTTCCACTGTACGGATCCATGGTTATGAAGTTGCCCATTGCTGGGTTCATATACCTTGCCCTTAGGTAGTAGAAGCCGCTGTTTGCATCATATTGTTCTCCTGCAAACATGTAGCTGTTTTGTGTTGTACCTGTTCTATTCAATATATTCCCGAAGGCATCATAAACGTATGTATCAGTTACATTGCCATCTTCATCAGTCAGCCTTCTTGTGCTTCCAAGTCCGTCGTACTGGAAGTAGCTTGTTACACCGCTTCTTGTCTGGTTGATCAGGTCATTTCCATAGGTATAGTATACCAAAAGATCATCATTGCCGTCACGCTCTTCAATAACCTGTGCAAGTCCATTACTGTCTACAAGGTATTTTGTCACTACACCGTTGGTGGTTTTGCTGATTCTGTTTCCTTCCCAGTCATACTTATAGGTTTCAACATTTGTTGTACCCGATTCGGTTTGAGTTACCGATATCAGTTGGTTTTCACCATCATATGCGTAGGTTGTGGTTGAGTTTCCGTCAACTTTGGTTTTCAAATTGCCATTATCATCATAAGCATATTTTATGATGCCTTCGCTTATAATCCTGTTGTTATCATCTGGTTCATAAGTAGTAATTATCCCGTTATCATTCTTTTCAAGCCTATTTCCAGCCTTATCGTATTTGTAGCTTATTACCCTATTGCCAAGTAACGGGTCGGATATTTTTTCTTCTTTAAGCCTGTAGCAATCGTCGTAAGCATATTCCACTATTCGTCCATTGCTTTCTGTTACCTTTTTCCGCTCTCCTGCATAGCCTAAATCATAGTGGTAAGTGTATTCTATGGTCTTGCCATCAGGTTTTATTCTCTTTACATCGGCGAGCCTATTTTGATCGTCGTAAACGTACTGGACTTTGTAGCCATCTTCACACAAAACATATTCGAGATTTCCAACCGCGTCATACAAATATTGAGTTATTTTGTTATCCTTTGCAACAACTTTATAAAGTCGGTTGTATACATCATATATGTAGCTTGTTGCGCCACCTTTTGTCTTTATCCCTGTACAATTTCCAGCCCAATCATAGAAATACTCTATTGTGCTGTTGTCAGGATTTGTCTTCTTTGTAAGTCTGTAAAGATCATCATATTCATAGCTTGTAGTACCGTTTTTATCAACTACCTTCTTTACATAGCCCTCCTTTGTATAATCAAAGTCAACGGTATTTTCATCTCCTACTTTTTTTACATCCAACCTCATGTTGTTGTCGTATTTATACACAATTGACTTTTTGTTATAATCGGTTACGGTAACTTCCTTCTTGTCATCATCATAAGAAGCTTCCATGTACATTTCTAAAGGCAGTGTCTGTTTTTTCAGCCTTCCAATGCTGTCATATTCCATTTTTGTCTCTTTGCCTCTTGGATCAGTTATACTCTTTAAGTTGCCTGCTTCGTCATAAGCATAAACCCAAGTTTCTTCCTTACCTTCAATTCCGTAAGCAAGGGTTACCTTTTCAATATTTCCTGCGGCATCGTAATCATACTTTGTGACCTTTCCATTCTGGTCTGTTACTGTTGAAATCCTTCCAGCCGCATCATATTTCATTTCATAGGTGGTATTATCAGAATACTTTATTACTTCCAGCTTACCATTTGCGTTATAACTATAAATAAACCTATTGCCCTTTGCATCTATCATTTCATCGGGGTAAGGTTTGGTAGTGTAAATGTATTGAATCTTTTCAGCAGGTTTTGCCGAATTAAATACATATTCCAACCTACCCAAACTGTCATATTCGTACTCGGTGGAATTTCCCCTCTGATCGGTCACCTTTTCTATATCTCCGACACCATTGTACTCATATTTTACTGTGGAACCATCCTTATATACAATGTTTTCCAAGCGATTCATGGCATCATAGGTATAGTAAACGGTTTTTGAATCCCTATTGGTATAGGAGCTTATGTTTCCTTCCTCATCATAGGTATATTTTTCATATGTTGAATCGGGATAGACTACATGTGTCAAATTTCCCAGACAGTCATACTTATACTCTACAGTATTGTTGTACTTGTCTGTAAAGGTACCTATTTTACCAATTCCATTATAAGATGCTTTTGAGACCCTTCCGGCACCGTCGGTATTTTCTGTTATGCGTCCTAAATTGTCGTATATATTCTTAGTTGTTACAAGCTCGGTAACCCCTTCGCTTACAGTCCTTGTAAACTCTGCCTCACCCCATCTTCCATTGGCATCGTAGTCCTTAAAACTTGTCACAACACCACGGGCATCGGTTTGAGTGTCAACGTTTCCGGTAACGGAATCATAGTGTAGTTTCAATATTTCCTTATTCATCTGATCAGTAACAGATTTAACCCTATTAGAGGAATCATACCCTAAAATAATGCTACCGCCATCTCCATCTTTGGTCTGCAACAGTTTTCCTGAAGCATCGTAATCATTGTCCACCAAATTTAAGATAGTATTGGAATAATCCGATACTGTATCTACGTTACCTTTTGCATCATACTCACTTTCAACATAATTTCCTGCAGCATCAGTAATCCTTGTTTTCTTAACTGTTCCGTTGTCATTTAATTCATAATCATATGTAAAGCTTCCTTTTGACCCTGTCTCTGTAGCTACAAGACAGTTCTCATTGTATTCATATAATGTTGTATTTCCAGCAGAAAAGGAAACCTCTATGTAATGAGGCTTTTCTTCCTTTACAAAATATACACCTGATGCATAGTTTTTAGAGCAGCCCTCCGACAATTTTATTAATCATAAAATAACTTCATAATTTTTAACAAGTGTCTCAAATGATATATTGATCAAAACGATTGTATGTGGAATCAAAATGTACTTCCATACCTTCCCTTCATTTTGTAAATTATACTCTGTAGCATTCTTGCAAAATTCAACACCAGCAACAGACTTTTGCCTTACAATATCATTCTCTATCATATTCGTACTCTTCGTTTCAATCATATAAATGGTATCTGCTGTTTCAACAACAAAATCCGGTTCATATCTTCGTGATTTAGACTTATCCCAGTAAATATTGAACTGGTCTCTTGCAGGCATCAACCATTTTATAACACTATTATTCTCTTCCTCTAAAATCACTGTAAAATCTTTTTCTGTTTTGGATTTAAATTTATATTTATCATGGCAAGCTTTTTTAAAACCAGCGAATACTTTTTTAGGGATATCTGATGTCGGCGTAATTGTCTGCCTGAAGTAATAAATCTCATCCAGTTCAAATTTTGTGAAATTATGCTCAATTATTCTGTCAAATGGATATATTCTTGGCTTTTCATAAACAGGTGCCTCGCAATAAAAATGCTCTGGTTCCATCATTTGGGTATATATGTACCTTCCGATTTCTCTTTTGTATGATTGTATTACATTGATAATGTCACTTTCATTTTCCAGATAAGATGAAAATTTTGAAACTGCCTGTCCTGCCAGTTTAAATAGCAGATCACTACACTCGTCATAATCCACTTCCGAATAATTAATCAATTCATTAACAATAATATTTTCAAGACTGTCATACTTTACTTTTCCGCTGTCTGTTTCAATTTCAAAGCTTTTTCCATCCCGTAAACGCTGAAAAACAATTTTTTCTGATGTAGGCTGGAAATTAAGGCTTTTTGTATCAAGATCAAAGTTATGAAAACCTGCTGTTGTAAGTTCGCTTTGAATAAGAGTCATCCTTGGTATTGCAATTATATTGTTTATATAATCATCAACTGTTATAGCAAGGTTTTTTTCAACTTCTTTAATAATTATATCTGCCAACATTGTTTGCTGAGGATTTGAATCAATACTATCTTTGATCTTCTTCATCATTTTTTCCTTATTTTGCTTCAATTCAGCAACCGAACGAACTTCCTTATTCATTCCTCTTATTACTGAAATAATTTCCTTCTTTGCCTCAACCTTTGCAATTGCTTGATTCTTGTCCCCTTCATTCTCAATTGCTTCAGCTCTTACCATTTCTTCTTGTAGTTTCTTCTCAATATTTGAAACTCCTGTGACTACAACTTTCTGTTTATCAATATCCAACAATTCGATCTCTATAATATTTTCCTTTTTAATGAGTGAATCCGGACTGTTTGCAAGATCAACAATTTCCTGAAACTTGTCATGAGAAACTATAGTCAAACGATCAACCTTCTCATTTCCTGTTCTTTTACCATAGGGTAAACGCAAGCCTCTTCCTATGGTTTGCTCACGTAATGTAGTTGAAGCTGCTGTGCGTAAAGGAATTATGGTATATAGGTTAGTTACATCCCAGCCCTCTTTTAACATATTCACATGAATTACAATTTCTATGTTATTATCAGGATCTTCAAGAGCAAGCAGTTGCTGTACGTTTTCCTCTTTTTCCTGACCTCTCTGGTTTGAATGAACTTCGATCACCTTATCTTTATACCTTCCATCAAAAAAGTTATTGGAAGTAATCAAATCCTTTAATTTATTCGCATGATCTGTATCTTTTGCAACAACCAGTACAAAAGGCTTAACAAGTTTTACTCTGTTATTTCTTGCATACATATCCAATTCAACTTTTGTATCTTCATGAATCCTGATGCCATCCTCAAGTTTTACGATGTCCATATCTTCTTCTCTGCCTTTATACTTCCCCGGATCAAAATCCTTTCTTGTCGCAACTGCTGGATCTTTCACAAATCCGTCCTTTATTGCTTTTGCCAAAGAATATTCATAAACAACGTTTTTGAATTTAATTGTTGCTTGTCCTCTTTCAACTTGCGGTGTAGCTGTCAATTCAAGACCTAAAATTGGATTAAGTTCATTTATGACCTCAATCCCTCTATCCGCTCTGTAATGATGAGATTCGTCCATTAACAAAACCAAATCCGGCAAGGAAGATAAATATTCAAAATATGATTGTCCTATGTATTCTGAGAGTCTTTTCATTTTTGGAATATTTCCAGCCCTTGCTTCAGCATTGATTTTGGAAATATTGAATACATTTATTGTTATAGTTGAAAGCATGTCTATTTGTCCCGGCGATTGTTGGTTATAATTATCGCCAGTTATTATCCTGGGGGAATTATGTACAAACTCACCTATTCCGTGAAATACGTACTTTGGACTTTGTGGATTTCCAAAATCATCAATCAGCTTATTATAAATAGTCAAATTAGGTGCAAGAACAAAGAAATTTTTTATCCCCTTTTCAATGTACAAATAGGCTATAAATGCTCCCATAAGTCTGGTCTTGCCAACTCCGGTTGCAAGTGCAAAACAGACAGACGGAAAGTTTCTCTCAAAATCAGTACATGTTGGGTACATGCTTCTTAATTTTTCCAGTTCAGATGCCAAATCAACACTCTTTCTTAATAGCAAACTATCTGCCAATACAGATAGGATTTCCAGACTTTCCTCCTGTGGTTGTCTTAAGCTAAGTCTGTTTCTCACAATGTTGCCTGTCCTGTTCACTCTGCATCTACTCCTTCCTAAGCATCCAAGGTGTTATCATCTAAATTTATAATATTAAGGCTATAATCTTCCTTTCCGAATTCACATCTTCCAATAAGCATAGTCGGTATTTTTTTGATAGTAATATTGGGATATTTGTCACTACATGCTTCATGAAATGATTTGCAGCATATAAGCAAACTTTCATCTGGTAGCATATCCTCATGAATACGATCAAGATACTCTACAGTTATAAAGGTAGTAGTAGTGAAAATAAAATCTTTTTCTGTAGACCTTCCCTGCTTCCAATAGATATCAGGGTCAGGTGAGTATTTGAATCCTTCCTGCTTTGCCATTGCAGCTGCCAGCATATCAGCATTATATTTTTCTTCTATAATCCAATTTCCGTGCTTGTCCTGCCTGAGTAGACTTGGTGCAAGGGTATAGTATTTAAATCCCCCTCCACCTTGCCAATTGACTGCTTTAGAAATGCCTCCTTGATCAGTCCCGTCAACTACTTTTTTAAGGCGAGGTAGGCAATTTGTTTCACAGTGGTTTCCAAGTTCAATCCCAATCCATTTTCGTCCCATTTTGTGAGCAACAGCTGCTGTTGTACCTGAACCAAGGAATGAATCAAGGATTAAGTCACCAGGATTTGATGCTATATGTATAATTCTGAATATTAATCTTTCTGGTTTAGGTGTATCAAAAGCATTTATTTTCCCAAATAGACTATGTATTTCTTTTTTAGCTTCGTCGGTATGTCCAACTTCGTTAGATGGCCACCAAGTCCATGGTGTAAACCCTTCAACTTCAGATAAGTACCTTATTATATTAGGTTGTGAATCTCCATTTTTTCCAAAGTATATTTTTCCTTCCTCTAAAAGCTTATTAAATGTCTTTTGGGAAAGACCCCAACATCTTCCTTTAGGTGGAGTAAAGATTTTTCCACTTGGAGATACTATTTTATAATATTGCTCAGGTGTAGCATGTCCTTCTTGTGCTGTCATTGGTACTGGACGCCATGGCCCCAAAGGGTCATTATTAGGATTTTTATAAACCTTAGTTTGTTCCTCAGTTGGAGGAACTTTATTTCTAGAGTTTTTAAATGCCATAGGATTTTTTGCATAAACAAGTAGATATTCATGAACATCACCTATGGCTTCTCTATTTTCGCGTGAATATCTTTTTTGCCAAACATTGCATGCCACAAAATTATTTCTTCCAGCAATCTCATCCATCAAAATTCTTAAATACGCCATTTCATCATCATCAATTGAAATCCATATAGATCCTTCATCACTAAGAAGTCGCCACAAAATTTCTAAACGCACTTTCATTAGACTTAACCAAATCGAATGTTCCAAACCATCGTCATAATGTTCAAATGCATTTCCTGTATTATAAGGAGGATCTATATAAATACACTTTATCTTTCCAGCATAATCCTGCTCTAAAGCCTTTAATGCCAGCAGGTTATCCCCATGAATCAACATATTCTCACTGTTTTTTTCTCCATATGACTTATCCGGGTCTTCGAGTAATATTCTTGGTTCCAGTTTAACCTCCTTATCCTTGCCTATCCATGTTAGTTCCAACTTTTGCATTTATCTGCCTCCTAAACAATTTTCCATGATAACGTAAACAATTTATCTACACTAATATTCTGTTTCATCCGAGATTCGATTTCCGATATAAGTTCATCTTTCTTTTCATCAACCTTGTCCTGTTCCTCATATGAATTCAATCTCAATGTATTTCTTCGTTTTTCCAGTTCCTTTATATTCCGATGAACTGCCAGTTTATCTTCTAACCTAGCTATTTTTACTGATTCCGTTTTTAACGTTTTGATTTCAATATCCATTTCTTTAAGCTCAATTTCTATAGAGCCTTTAACGTCCTCTGCCCATTTATCCAACTTATTCATCTCTTCATCAAAGAAAATTGCATTTTTCTTCGATATCTCATCCATTATGGTGTTCTTTCGTTCTTCAAACAATTGCTTTAAATCCTTGTCATAGTTTGTATATAAATTATTCTCTGTTATATCGCTGCTGACAAGCATTAGACGTCTTAATATTTCTTCATCAATCTCTTCGCCATCTTCACAAACTCCGGTAAAAACAAGGTAATCTTCAGTTTCAAAGGATTCTATCGTCAGACACCATATTGAAAGTTCTCCGGTTTTACCGATATATTTGTCAAGAACAGTTATTTTAGGTAAATGCTCTGAAACTCTAAAAGTTATTTCTGCCTTGGGTAAAATCTTATTCTTAGCTTCTCCAATAATCAGTTGTGCCAATGGATGTCCAATCCTATAAACATGTTTGTCATCAGTCATCATGCCAATTTTATATGGACCAATCGGGAAGTTATACTCTTCAAATGGATTGCTTTTTAAATAAAAATAGTAACCTTCATCATTAAAATCGCCACATTGTGCCAACTTATATTTTGTAAGCTCCCAAAGCCAATTTTCATACCTGTTCAGATAATTTCTGCTCTCATTAAGACTGATCTTCAACTTTTCATGTACTTCTTCATCAAAGTTTTCAAGAAGTTTTTGTCTTGTAGCTTGCATTCGTTCATCTATCTCTACCTCCAACTCCTTCTGGAGTTCATCAAACGCTGCTTTGATTTCTTCTGGCTTTCTGCATTTCTGATATATATCATTTATACGCTTTTCAAAATCTACACCCGATTCAATACTTCCCAAAACCTCATCACTAGAACCGAATACACCATCAAACAACTTGAACTTTTCCTTTAAAATCTCATAAACACGCTGATCGGCTTCATTACTTTTATTAAGAAAATTCACCACTACAACATCAAATTTTTGTCCGTATCTGTGGCAACGTCCAATTCTCTGTTCAATTCTCTGTGGATTCCATGGAAGATCATAATTAACTATTAAGGAACAAAACTGAAGATTTATACCCTCTGCTGCTGCCTCAGTTGCTATCATTATATTTGCTTTTTCTCTGAAATAATCAACTATGGCAGCTCTTTTATCAGCAGTTTTAGAACCTGTTACCCTATCAGTTCCTTTATACTTTTCAAACCACTCCAGATATATTTCAGTTGATTTTTTGTCATTATTTGTGCCGTTGAATAAAACTATCTTATCTTTGTGTTCTGTCTCTTGAAGAATTGAGTACAAATAGTCCTGAGTTCTCTTTGACTCAGTGAATATTAACGCTTTTTCACTTGCACCAAGTTTTCTCATTTCCTCAAATCCACGCTTTAATGCAGTCATCAAAACTTCACCCTTGGCATTGTGTGATATTGATTGTGCTAGTTCTGCAAACGCCTTTAATTCACCTATTTCAGCCTCTATTAATTTGACATCCTCGTCCGTTAATGGCTCTTCGCAATCGCTTTCATCGGTTTCCATCTCGTCTGCAAATTCGTCGTATCCCTCATAATCCTGTACTATATCATCTTTTATGTTTTGCCTTGTTCCTTCTTTCAGTGTTTCCTCAAGCTTTGACTTCAAAGAAAAAAGTGTACCTGCAATAGCAAATGTTGATGATGCAAGTAATCTACGCAAAATTATAGTCATTAAGTGTCTTTGGCTTGGTGGAAGTGCTTTTAAGCTATCACGGCTCAAATACTCTGTCACATAATCATATAAGATTTGCTCATTTTCTGTAGGATAAAACTCCTCTGTCAAAGCACGACGGTTTGAATAATTAATGTACTCCAAGACCTGTCTGCGGAGTGTACGTTTACAAATTGGAGTAAGCCTCTGTTTCAAATCAACAAAATAATCCATCCTGTCATCCGAGAGCTTTGAAAACTGGCTTTTAAAGCTTTTAAGGTCTCCAAAAGCATATTCATCAATAAAACTTACCAGCCCATAAAGTTCAAGCAATGAGTTTTGAAGCGGTGTAGCAGTCAGAAGAATTTTAGGGTATTTATCAATAGATTCCTTAATACAACGGGCTACCTTGTTTGAATTCTTATATACATTACGTAGTCTATGTGCCTCATCAATTACTACCAGATCCCAATTTATATTTTTAACATATGCATTTTTATTTCTAACAAAATTGTATGATGTTATTATTATTGAATCCTGATCAAAGGGATTAAACTTACCTTGCTTTATAAAGTCGTTAAAAGACTTTGATTCTAAAATTATTCCCTGCAAAAAGAACTTTTCCTGTAATTCCTGATGCCATTGTTTCCGAAGATTTGAGGGCACAATAATAAGTATTTTCCTTTTTCGTTCCGCCCATTTCTGTGATATGACAAGACCTGCTTCAATAGTTTTGCCAAGCCCCACTTCATCCGCTAAAATTGCACCTTTAGAAAGAGGGGATTTAAATGCAAAAAGAGCAGCATCAATCTGGTGGGGCTTCGGTTCAACCTGTGCGTCTGCCAAAGTACCTGCCAATTTCTCTATGCTGTTTGATGCACACCGCTTTGTAAGTTCGTATGCAATGTATTTCGCATTGTAATCTGTTAGCCTCATCTTTTGTATTGACCCCTTTTGTTAAATATGCTTCAAATCAATATCCCATTTGATTTTATCATTTTTGGATGTATAGTTAAACCTTTTAGTCGATAATTATTTCCAGAAAATTTTTAACAAGGCAGCTTAATTGAGAAAGCCCAGTAATTTGCTACTGGGCTTTCTCAATTGATACTTCAAAATCATAAACATTTTTATATCGTCTTATTAATCAAAGTTAAAGTTATTAGGTTTAGTTCAAATCAACAAGTAATGTACTTATATTGAGAAGCTATATTATCTGTTGGTCATTTACATCTTTTTACTAACCGAAACTTTTATTAAAAAAATACAATAGATATATTTACAATTTTGATAAACTATATTTATTCTATATAGTTTTGCTTCTTTTAATCAACTCCAAATACCTCTCTATATCTATCTTCATCAAATACATTTCCCCATGGTCCGTTTCTTATCAAATTTCGGCTATATCCTCCTCTATTACCAGCAATTATATACCCTAATGAAATATTATCTACAATTAGAGCAACTGCATTTCCATCATTTGACCATCTAAAGATTATACTTATATTGTCTGTTGGCAAAACAAAGATATTGGAATCACAAAAGTCAGAAGAAGCTGGTGGTGGTCCATTTCTATAGTTTTTTATTTCTGATGGACTTGGTGCTTTTATTCTATTATAAATCCAACAATCGCCTACAGGTTTTTTTTCATTAGCACTTGTTAAATACAACCATCCTGATACTTTATCATCTTCAAAAATTGCCCATCTACAAGATGTAGAATTTTTTTCTGATAAAAATATTCCATCACTCATACTATATTTCCTTTCGTAATTCATATTTTTTACATCTTATGTCGAATACTTTTTCAAATCTATTATCAATCACTCCATCTGCCACTATCCCACTCGCTTTTCCAATAATCACTCTTCATTTTGTTAAATTCATTTCTATTTACTTGTGTTGGTTTATCGTAATTAGGGTGATTATTTTTATAGTTGTTGCCTCCTCTATGATCTGTTCGCGACATCTCATGAAATGGTCCTTCAGGATTTTGTCCCTCATGATGTATCTCAATTGGCTTTCCATCTTGTTTGCTAGTTGGAGCATTGCCTCGTTTTGATGGAGCTGATATCTGATCGTCTGGCACTTTATTCTTCATGTTCTGTTTAACAGGATTATCACCACAACCGGCATTATGTACAAATACATTATACCCCGATACAAAGTATGTATGCCAGTCCTCCACCTCAAAATTATACACTTTCATCGGCTTATCAAGATACTCAACATACGCTTCCTTTACCTCAAGTATCTCACCTGAATACATTACAAGTCTGTCACCAGATTTCAACTCCCCTGCATCAATCCACCCTGTTTCTTCAACCCAGAATGGATGCTCCAAGGTTGTTTTTATTTCCTGATCTCCTACCTTCAGATGTACCAGCTCGTTTATATCCTTTACAAAAACATTTATTACTTTCTTTAACCCCTGCTCTCCTGTCTCAGGATTCTCAGAATATACTTCGTCACCAACTTCAATATCCTTTATCTGCTTATAACCTTCACTTGTATAAACCAGCGTTTCCTCCGTGAAACATGCAGATTTATTAAATAAGTCCTTTTTTAAGGCTACAATTGCAGAGATACACATCACTGCCCGCCATGCTGCCAGATCGTAATCCTTTTCCTGTATTGCAGCAACTACTCCCTCAATTCCGCCCTTGACACCCAATATCCCCAGCAACGGCTTTAATGAAGAAAAGGTCGCCAGTGCTCCAAATGCTGCTCCGCTTATTGCTCCACTCATTACACCTTCAACTATATTTCTTCCTCCAAGCCCTGCATCTATTCCTCCGAAAATTGCTCCGGTTATTGAACCTATAGCTGCATTCCTTAGTGCTGACAGTGCAGTACACCTTATACCACTTATTACTGAATCAATTTCAAAGGATGCCATCATTTCCGGGATAGAGAAGTAGCCTGTCGGATCAATGAAATTCACTGGGCTTGCATTTGCATAGAGATACTTATGAAGGCTTGTTGGATCATACAAACTTCCACTGTACGGATCCATGGTTATGAAGTTGCCCATTGCTGGGTTCATATACCTTGCCCTCAGGTAGTAGAAGCCGCTGTTTGCATCATATTGTTCCCCTGCAAACATGTAGCTGTTTTGTGTTGTTCCGGTTCTGTTTAATATATTTCCGAAGGCATCATAAACGTATGTATCAGTTACATTGCCATCTTCATCAGTCAGCCTTCTTGTGCTTCCAAGTCCGTCGTACTGGAAGTAGCTTGTTACACCGCTTCTTGTCTGGTTGATCAGGTCATTTCTATAAGTGTAGTATACCAACAGATTATCATTACCATCACGCTCCTCTATAACCTGTGCAAGTCTATTACTGTCTATACGGTATTTTGTCGCTACACCGTTGGTGGTTGTAAAATAAGAGTTTCCTCCGTAAAACAAGCTTACAGTTAAACAGCTTCCTTGCCACACTCACGTAATTTTGAATAAAACAAAAGCCGGAAACATCTCTGAATCCGGCAGGCTAAATTAAGTAAAATCTGTTTTCATTTTAAGATTTTATGAAATTCAATAAACTAGTTTATTTTTGACTATCTCATCTTAATCTTCATCGTACATTTCATCCTCTTCACTCATTTTTCTATCCAACCATTCACGAAAAACGTTATCTGGGTCATTTACCTTAACTTCGCCACTATCCAATGCTTCCCAATATAAGTCACGAATAGAATATTCTTTATAACCTACAGGTAAATGAAGTTTCTTATCTGCAAAATCTGATTTTAACTTTTCCCATGACCTGTTTAAGTCAATTTCTGGGGTTTTAGGATACCATTCCGATTTTGTATAATTAACCCAATGTTCCATACTAATTCCAATATATTCTTCTACAGCTTTAAATAATTTATCATTGTCTTCATAATAAAAATACAATGAAATTTCTCCTTCATCTATTTCTAATGCATGCCTATCAAGGAAATCAACTTGCAACTTTGCATTCTGTTTAATAATGACATTTCTAAATATACCAGGATATTGATCTATTAAACGCCGATCTACTGAAACAGATTTACTTTTTCCAATTTCTATATATCTTAAAATTTCCTCTTTATTCATACTATCAACCTCCTGTAATTAGTATTGCAGCCTTTTCCCCACTTCTAAAGTAAATATTATAATGTGGAAAATTAGCATGATTAGGGTTTTTCGTTACAACATTAGGGTCATGTATATAAGAACTTTCGGGATCATTTTTATTAATCAAATCACCTCTATATGTTCCTTTTGGATCTCTAAACTCAGGGTTCATACGATCTAGTGGAGGAGCTTGTACATCAGGCATAGCATCCAATAAATCTCTAGCTTCCTCAACAGTTCTTACAGAAACATCTTTTCCATTTCTCAACTTTTCAATCTGTGATAATTGTTTTCTACTAAGATTATTACTTCCCCCATTACCACCACATTCAGCATTATGTACAAATACATTATACTCCGATACAAAGTATGTATGCCAGTCCTCCACCTCAAAATTATACACTTTTATTGGCTTATCAAGATACTCAACATGCGCTTCCTTTACCTCAAGTATCTCACCTGAATACATTACAAGTCTGTCACCAGATTTCAACTCCCCTGCATCAACCCACCCTGTTTCTTCAACCCAGAATGGATGCTCCAAGGTTGTTTTTATTTCCTGATCTCCTACCTTCAGATGTACCAGCTCGTTTATATCCTTTACAAAAACATTTATTACTTTCTTTAACCCCTGC
>Ga0208826_1002441_pt1 | contig 13811 bp, 8 predicted proteins | sample AD_UKC115_MetaG_FD_184451 | JGI IMG/M metagenome (GOLD analysis project Ga0208826, IMG submission 184451) | Active sludge microbial communities of municipal wastewater-treating anaerobic digesters from Hong Kong - AD_UKC115_MetaG (SPAdes)... | ecosystem: Engineered > Bioreactor > Anaerobic >...
CAATTAACCGTTTGTCAATCCCCCCGGCCCAGTTCTGCCAGAATCTCCGTGGCCGTGGCCCAACGATCATCCGCTTTCTTCATCAGGCATTTTTCCACAATGGCCCAGAATGCCTCAGGAACCATGTCCAGCGGCTTGGGAGCTGTGTTCATGTGCTGATAGGCCAAGTCGCCTTCGGTAAAGGGCGGACGCCCTGAAATGAGTTCATACAGCAAAATGCCAAAGGAATACAGGTCGGCGCGATTATCCACCATCAGCCCCTGCACCTGCTCGGGCGACATATAAAGAGGCGTGCCCAAGACCGCTCCCGCCATGGTGGAATCGGGTCCTTCGGCGATTTTGGCAATGCCGAAATCGGTCACCTTGATGCGATTGTCCTTTGTCACCATGATATTGGCCGGCTTAATGTCCCGGTGCACGATGCCTTCGCCGTGGGCATAGGCCAGCGCCTCGCAAATCTGGCGCGCATACATAATGACGTCGTGCAATGGCAGCGGTCCGCCTGTCTTTACCCGCCGGCGCAAATCCGATCCTTCAACGAATTCCATCGAAATGTATTTGCGCCCCATCTCCTCGCCGATGTCATGAATGCGCACGATATTTGGATGGCTCAGTCGCCGGGCCGAACGGGCCTCGGCCTTGAAGCGGCGCACCGCCTCCGGGTTATTGGACAAATTATCGGGCAGGATTTTCAGCGCCACGATTTCCTGCAATTCATTGTCATGCGCCTTATAGACAATGCCCATGGCGCCGCGACCGATTTCCTCGACCAGTTCGTAACGGCGCTGAGCCTTGTCGCTGAGCGAACTGATGATTGAGGTCTTCTCGAAGACCATCGGGTCGGAAGTTGAACCGGCCAGCATCTCGAACTTTTCTTTCACGTTGCGATAGCCGATGTCCGCGGCGAACAACTGGCGATATACCGTCTTGGCACCGACCAGATCGTGCTTGGCTTCATAGCGCTGTGCCAGGTTATACAGCAGGTCCTTGACCTCTTCGTCCATATGCAGTTTTTTGAATTCCTGCAATGCCAAATCCAACATTCCCTTGGTCATGAAGCATTCGGCCAAGCGCTTGATGGATTCCGTTTCAAAACGGAAGTCCTGCGCCGTCACCTGGAAGGATTGAATGGCTTTTTCATAGCGCCCCAGCGCCATGCAAAGGCGTCCAAGACGGAAGCGGATTTCATCGGCTTCGCTGCCGGCGTTATTGTCCTTCAAAATCTGCTCATACAGCGTTGCTAATTCAATCTGCACGCGCTGCTCAGACGGCAGAATGGAGAAGGCCTTTTCCAACAGCGGGCGCGCCTCGGCACAGGCGTTCATCTGGCGCAGCATCGCCCCGCGATGCAGCAGCGCCATGGCATTCATCGGGTCTTTGGCCAAAATTCGCGCAATGGCCTCAATGGCTTGCGGCGTTTGCTTGGGATCGCTGTCCTGGATGCGCACAATTTGTTCCAGCGCTGCATCATGTTTATTGAAGTTCAGGCAAAGCGAGAACATCAGCCAGCGCAATGGAATGGCGGCGGGATGAATGTGCAGCAGGCGCTCGACTTCCTCCAAAACCTTCTGCGCCGCTTCGGCGCCTCGTGTTGCTGTTTCCTTCAGTGCCTCCGCCGTTTCGCGCAGATTCCCGATCTCGGCCAGCGCCCGCGCCTTCATGATGGGGAATAAGGGATTGTCGGGCGTGGCGTTCTGCGCGCGCGCATACAGCAGCATGGCCGGATCATCCACCCGCCCCTTGCGCGCATAAGCCGTGGCCAGTTGCACCAGGGCTTCCTGGTCATTTGGCAAAGCCTTTAATATTCTTTCATATTCGCGAACCGCTTCGTCAATGCGGTCGCTTTCCATGCTGGCGCGCGCAGACAGGCGCTGGATATCGGCATTGCTGGGAAATTGCTGCAAAAGCGCGCGGGAATGAACCGCCGCCTCTTCCATACGCCCCGTTTCCAGCAAAGCCTGCACGAAACTGGCGCCAGTGGCGGCATCCAGTTTGCCTTGCTGATTTAGCGCCTCATACACCCACAGCGCGTTGGCATCCACTCGGCCGCTTTCGGCATAAATGGCCCCCAACATCTCAGCAACGCGCGGATCACATTCGCCGGTGGCCAGCGCCTGGCGAAGCGTGGTTTCCACCAGATCTCCCCGGCTGCCGCGATCACAATACACCACCGCCAGTGCATTCCAGACCTTTGGCGTTGCCTCGCCGCACTTGGCCAGCGTTTCGGCCGCTTCAACCATGAAATTACGTTCGCCGCGATCATAGGCCAATTCAAAGGCAGGCTTTGCCAGCGCCACGTCCTCCCGATTGCTGCGAAATGCCTTGCGCACAATGCCCGCCGCCTCTTCATCGCGGAAGTTTTTCTCCAGCAGGACAAACGCAATGGAGCGCAACAGCGGAATATCGTCGTTAAACGTCGTACCGGACTTACGATAAATGTCAATGGCTTCCTCATCGGATCGCGCGGCGGCCAGGCAGGCTTGCGCCAGCACGTTCAGCGCTTCCTTGGATCGGGGCTCAGCCTCTAGAACGGTGCGGGCATGGCGAATGGCCTCATCATGCGATCCCTGGCGCAGTCGGATTTTGGCCAGCATCAACCGCACTTCATTGTGATCAGGATTCTGCTCCAAAAGGCTGTCATACACTTCTTCAGCCGCGGCATCCGTTCGTTGCCCGGCGGCATAGCATTCCGCCAGAGCCACCAGGGTGCGCGTGTCTTGCGGACGCGCCGCATAGGCGGCCTCATACATGGGGATTGCCGCCGCCGCGCGCAACTGCAAGTTCAGATATACATCGGCCAGCAAAAGCAACAATTCATGAGGTTGATACTCATCGCTGAACGCCTTGCGCAGATAGGTCAATGCCGCCTGGTCGTCGCCACGCTGATGATAAATGGCTCCCAACGCATGGTTCAGCCGCTGTGGGTCGTCAAACTGGTCCGAAGCCTTGCAGAAAACCTCCAGCGCCTGATCATCATGCCGCCCTGCATTCAAGTAAGCCCTGGCCAATGCCTGAATAATGGCCAAATCATTGGGCTGAATATGAAATGCGCTTTCATACACGGGAATGGAGTCGGCGCTGAAATCACCATGCTTCATGAACAGCACGGCTAGTTGCGCAATGGCTTCGCGATCCTGCGGAAAACGCTTGAGAACTCGCTTGTAGATTTGTTCGGCCTGGTCGAAATTGCCCGATTGGACAGAGGATTCAGCGCTCCTCAATTGGCGACGGCGCCACGTCGAGCGAAGAATCGGCCGTCCTATGATGGCCAACATGAGGATAGTAAGGATTGTCCCAGCAAGATAATAGCGCAGGCGCATCTTGAACGTGACGCGCGAGAAAACAGCACGCGCTTCTTTGTTGCCCGGCTCGATCTCCAGCAGCCGATTAGCCTTGGTGCGCGCCAGCAACCAGTCTTTGGCGCTCAGCGCCTGCTGCATTTGCGTGGAGAGCAACCCCAAGGCCTCGGCGCGATTGGCAATTTGCGCCTGACGGCGCTCGGGCGCATGTTCGCCCAGGTTGCCCGAGCGCAGCATGCTTCCGCCCACGGTTTCCCAAAACACTGGTCCGCCATCCGCGGCGAGCGGCGTTCCAAAGCAGTAGATTTTTCCGCCGACTTTCTCAATGGCAATCAGCCCCACGCGTCCCTCGCCCAAATCGATGGCCGTCATGGTGCAGCCGAACAATCCGCCATTGCGAATTTCGGCCAGTGTGCGCGCATCTTGAGGATCTACGAGGATCGTATAGAAGGTCCCCTGATTATCGATACAAAAAGCATAGTGCTTTCCCGAACGATCCGTTACGAGCACTGGCGGCGCGGAAACGGGCGGATTCGTCACGGCCCAGCGGTTGATCCGCCCATTTAATCCATCAACGAAGATTAAATCGCCATAATAAGCCGACACGACATCGCTGACTAAATCATTGTTTAAATCGACGGCGGCCAATGTCTCCAACGGATTGCCCAGAACGCTGATGGGATTCCAAATGGGCTTCAGACTTCCGGCCTTGGCCGGATCGGGACGCAATGGGTAGAGATAGCCGCGCTCATCGCCAACGACGATCGTGTTCTCGCCCGTTTGCCCGGCCATTTGTCCCAAGGCGATGCCCGAGGAAATGCTATGGCCGGGAGAAAGGCTGTACTTGGCCAGCAAGGCGCCATTTTCGCCATTAATCGCATAGACATTTCCATTATAATCGCTGGCAAAAACGTCGTATTTGCCAGGGCCGCGCCAGCTTCCCACGGCGGCCATGGCCCGCGACTGCATTTCCGTTTTGTAATCCCACAGGGGTTGCAGGTGCGTGGCATCGCTGCAGCGAAAACAATGAATGGTGCCCAGATCATCAATAATGATGAAACGATCGGTTATGGAAGCATTGCCCTGTTGCGAGTCATCGCTGGGCAACAGCGTCGGAGGCAGTGTGGAAACCACGCCGCAATCGAATGCCACACGAAACGCGCCGGAAGCGGCTTCATACAGGCGAATTTTCTTGTCACTTCCGCAAATGAGCAGGTCCTGCAATCCTTCGCCCAGGAAATTGCCCACCAGCGGCGAACTGAACGACAACCCTTCTTTGCCCTTCTTCCAGAGCAACTTGCCCGTGGTGGCTTCCAGCGCGACAATTCGCCCTTCATTATCCGTAAGAATCAGATCCGGCTTGCCATCCAATCCGATATCCAAGGCCAGCGGATCGCTGGCCACAGCCAATTCATATTTTTTTTTCCAGGCAACGGAGAACCCTTCGCTATCGGCAAAGACGCCGGCGCATAAGGAGAAAAAAAGCAGAATCAACCCAAGGCTTATTGCGGAAAGCCGCCCCCGGCCGACAATTCGTCCATCCCAATTGCGGTTTATCATAAACCCCTCTTGCCAGAACCGCACCCTTCCTGCCCGTTGCAGGGGCATTCATTGGCGTTCTGTGCAACATGACCTGTGGCATGAAAGCTGGTGCAGATTTGTTGTTCGTGCTGGCAACCCAGGGAAAAAGACAATCCGACCAGCCTAATAGAACTGTAATCACACGAGGTTATTTTCGCTAGAAAAAAGCACGGCTTACGGTGTCTTCAATAGCCAGGCTTGCGCCCATGTGTCTTCCTCGCCTTCCTCGTTCGTCGTTTGGAATTGGTAAACAATTTGCGGCCGAGGAAACTGCCGCAAAATTCGCTGATAAACAAACGGATCGGATTCGGCGGGACGAGCATAAATTGTGGGCGATTCAATTACCACTACCGGCCCCTGTGGCAAGGCGTTTAAGAACGCAAGCGATGAGTCATAACTGCAAATATTAGCGACGCCGGAAGTCAGGAATCGGAAGGGGTAGGATTCCTTGGCAATTACCGCCGGGACAAAAACCTTCGCCTCATGCGCTTCTTGCAGGGCAAAGCGAGCAATATCCGTCTGCTCCCCATTGAATTGCGTGTATTTGAGTCCGGGAATATTGGCCCAAGTCCTGAAATACAGACTGAGCATGCTTATGGCGCTGAACGCCAATACCAGCAATGGGATGGCGGCGGAGAGACGAGCAGTTCGTGGATGGCGCGCCCCATAGCGCCGCAGCGCATCAGCCCCCAATCCAACCACCGATGCCACAGCCGGGGTTAAAATCAAGGTCCGCAGGAAGTTCGCCGAATCCGTTTTGGAGAACACGGTTGGCATCGTGCAGCAGACGAGATACAGCAGCAGCGATAGAGAAAGGGTGGAGCGGCGCAAGGTGCGGATAATGTGCGCGAGTCCCAAGAAAAACAGCAATGCCCCAACCGGCTCCAGCGCCGGTTTCCACGGGATGTTGTGTTTGCCAACATGGTCGCCTCGCCAGAACAACATCAAACTGGCATCGCGCGCATTCTTCAGCAGTTCAGGCATTGCGACGGCAACGCCATTGCCAAACAACGAAAGCTCCTTTGTCCGCCCCGTTGCATCCGTTGGTATGCGCCAATAATGAATCATCATTGGGGTCGCCACCATTACTGCCGCTGCCACAACCCAAATCAAGGCTCGCTTTCCGTGAAGCCCGACCTGTGAATTGTAGGGTGGGCCTTGGCCTACCAAGGTTTTGGGATTCGTAGATGCCGTGTCATTAATTCGTAAGAATCCAACGGCTGCCGTTACCAGCGCCACCGGGATAAAGAAATACCATGATAAATAGGCATAGATGCCCAGCCCCAGCATTACGCCGGCCAATACAGCGTATCGCCGATGGCGCGTATCCAATGCCATCCACAGGCAGGCAAAGTAGGCGCATGCCAGCGTCGGCGTATAGATGGTGCGCAAGCCAATGCGGCTGAAATGCAGATGCCAGCGGAAGGTGACCAGAAATATCGCGGCACAGAGGGCGGCATAAAATCCCGCCGCGCGCCGAATCCACAAATAAAGCAACGCCGGCGCAAGCGTCCCCACCAGCGCGGCCGGCAAGCGAACCGTCCAGATATGCGGGCCAAAAATCTTTACGAATAGCGCAATGGGATAAATTAGCAATGGCTCGCGTGGAAAAACGGCGGGAAACACCATCTTCCAGGGGCCGCCATGCGCAATGTCCAACGCATCGCATCCATTCAAGCCCTCGTCAAACCACAATCCCGGGGGCAGATGCTCCAAGCCAAAGACGCGCAGCGCCCCAGCAGCCAGCAACAATGCGGCAACGATCAGCCAATCCCTGCGCGAAAACCGCGGCACGGCACCGGATTCAATTGCCATCCGTTGCCTCGCGAGTTTGGCCGTGGCGCCTCACGCGCGCTTGCAGCCGCTCCAGGCGGCGGAATAATTCATCAATGGCGGAATCGAAATTTGTCTGCGCGGGAATGTAGCGGCGTAGTTCCTCCTGCGTGCCTGCCGCCGCAATCGCGCGCTCGACAATGGCCAGCGCGCGCGTATGATCCCGCGCCTGATGTTCGTAAAATTTTGCCAATTCCACATAGGGTTCAATGCGTCCGGCCGGGCCGCTATCGATCTGCGCCTGCCAAATGTCGCACGCATCACTCCATTGTCCGCGCCGTTTGTAAACGCGCGCCAGCCGCATGGAAATGGTATGAATGGCCAAGGGATCGCGCAGGCGCTGCAATGCGCATTCATAACAGTTGCAGGCCAGTTCCTCCCGCCCACCATGGGCGAAAAATGCGCCCAGCCGCACATGATCCTCGGCGGATAAGGCTTCGCTATCCAGCGGCGTATGCACCATGCGCGACAATTGCGCCGCCAGCGCCGCCAGCGAAACAATATCCTGCGCGTGGTGATCGAAAACCGGGATCATCTGCTCGCGCCGGCGCCCGCGCACATAATCAAAGTAGATCTGCGGGATGAGAGAGCCTGCGACATCGGAGATGCGCCGCACGCCCAGCACATGGCGCTCGACCGAATGCAAACTGCAATCGCAGATGCGCCCTTTCCAAAAGCGGCGCGCACAATGCAGCAAGTCCAGGTGTGGCTTTTCCCACGCCGAGGGGCGGCGATGAAAGATGAAGCGCGTGCGCAGCAGCGGCACATCAAAGGTTTTGCCGTTATAGGAAACAAGCGCTTCGAACTCGCGCATGCGCTCGGCCAGCGCCTCGATCATCGCCGGTTCTTCGTCGTAGTCCTCCATGAAGAATTGCTCGACAACGAATTGTTCGCCGCGAAAAAATCCCACCCCAACAAGGAAAGGAAAAGTGCCGGTTCCGCCGGACAAGCCGGTTGTTTCGCAGTCAATAAAGGCCAGCGATTCCAATGGCAATTCGTTGAAGTCCGATTCCTGGGACAACAACGCCAGCGATGTCGGCACGATACGATCCAGCGAAAAAACGTGAGGAAAGCCAATGCCCTGGGCAGTTAGTTTTCCACTAAATTCAATGGTGGTAATAACACGCGAAAAAATCCCCGAGCGATTCTCCACCCGCTCAATGCCCGGCAAAGCTATTGATTGTGTAGGCGCCGCTGAGGGAAGCGCTTCGGGCAACTGCGAAGCGCGAAAAAGCCGCCCTTCCAGTTTCGCCAGCAATGCCTGCTGGCGTTCAAGTTTACCGGGTTCAGAAGTGCGTGGATTCGCGGCCATGGAATTCACATCGTAAAGATGACGAGAAGAATAGGCGAAAGTGCAGAAGGCATAAAGAAAAATCCGAGACCCCTGAAATCGCCGATCTCCTGATCGGCAACGCTCCATCGCAGCCACAGGTCACAGCCCAGCGCGGCTGTGGCACATTTGTTTTGATCTGAAGCGCCGGTGTCGTTAATCTGATGACAGCAACTCCATTTCATCATGAGGAACAAACGTTATGGCATCGATTCTGTTCAAAGGACAACCCGTGGAGACCAGCGGCACGCTGCTGGAAACCGGCTCCACCGCGCCCGATTTTCGGCTGGTGCGCAGCGATCTTTCCGAAGCAACGCTTGAGGACTACAGCGGCCGCAAGAAAGTCTTGAATATCTTCCCCAGCGTTGACACAGGCGTGTGCGCCACTTCCGTTCGGAAGTTCAATGAAAAGGCGGCGGCGCTGGACAACACGGTCGTGCTGTGCATCTCGATGGATTTGCCCTTTGCGCAGAATCGCTTCTGCGGCGCGGAGGGGATCAAGAACGTGGAGATGCTTTCGGCATTCCGCAGCACCTTCCCGCGCGATTACCAGTTGCAGATTGCCAGCGGGCCATTGTCGGGCCTGTGCTCGCGCTGCGTGCTGGTACTCGATGAGAATAATAAAGTTTTATACAACCAGCAGGTGCCTGAAATTACGCAGGAGCCGGATTACGAGAAGGCGATCGCGGCCGTGCAGAAATAATTGAAAAATCCCAAGTGCCAAGCTTCCGTTTCCTCAGTTTTCTCCTGTAAAGAGGAAACAGAGGAAACGGAGCAAATTGCCTGTTTTTCCTTATACTTGCTGACAACCAACAATGTTGCCGATCAGGAGATCGGCGGTCCCAGGAATACCCATTTCAAAGCTTTACTCCGATTCATCCTCATCGCGGTCGCTTTGGACGATCAACACGGCAATCGAGAGAGCGCTGATCGCTCCGCCAGCGACAAAGGCCATACGCATCCAATGCCGCAAATCCTCATAGGAAAGCGAATTCACCCATACCCTGACCCTTCTGTGGTGTGAAAATGCCGCTCCGGATGCCCAGAGATAAAACCCTCCAGCGCCCAATGCCCCGCCAATGATAAAGAAGAACGCCAGAATCAAACAACGACGGATGATGATCATCGGCCTCTCACGCCATCAGTCGTTGTGCAACTGTCTTAACCCAGGCGCCAGACGCGCCATGAGCAGCATCCGCTCAAAAACATCCACCCATTCGCCCAGTTCGGCGCTTAATTGATCGGGAGGCGGCGCCACCAGCCCCGTGTCGCAGGTGGGACCTAATTCCCGTTCAGCCTTGGCGCGATAGACCGACAGCAAACGATCCCCAAACCGCCCGATTTCCATGAATTGCTCCGTTAAAAAGATCACCACCGGCACGCGCATTGCCCCCAATATCCGCACTTCATCCTTTAATTCCTCAGAGGCATCGCGATCAATCACCCGCAGGCGCGCATCATGGCAGGCCGCGCACAGGCGCTCCAGCATTGGCCCCTGCCGCACACAATCGCCGCACCATACGCCCGAATACATCAGCACATTGATCTGGCGCTGGACTGGCGCAAGCCGTTTCACTTGTTCTTCGCTCAGCGCCGGAATCTTCTGCGCCATGTCGCGCCATTTCTGCGCTTTTTCGGCCTCGCTGGCGGCCAGGTAATCGTCATACGAAGCGGCGGCTTCGAAATGGCGCTGCCAAAACGACTCGCGAATATCATAGTACTTTGGTTTCGATTCAGACATGTCGATAGCTCCCTTACAAGGTGGCCGTCATTCTGACATGATTTATGCAGGGCGTGCAACAATGGTTGCGACAAGCAATGGGGCAAATCTCGCAGCCCATTGACTTCATTGGCAAAAGACCCTTACAATGATTACGAGTTACTCCACAGTCCGAGAACCGATGTCAGCAAATCGAACATATTACCAGATGCTGGGCGTAACGGCCGATGCCAATGAGCGCGAGATCAAGCGTGCCTATTACCGGCTGGCTCGCACCATGCATCCCGATAAGGCAGTCAGCGCCGAGGAGGCGCGCCGCATGGAGGTGGATTTTGCGCCCATCTCACAGGCGTATAATATTCTGAAGGACAAGCAGAAGCGGAAGGAATACGACGAGCAACTGCAGAAAAACGGACAAACCTATGCCGAGGAAAAGCCCTCCTCCCCGGCGCCAATAACCGATACGTCCGCGGAATCCGGGGGGGCCGCGCCAAAGCCCGCCATGCCCCGCCGTCCGGGAGGATCGCAGCCAGCCGGTCCGCGCCGTGTATCGGAGGATCAAAATGCTGCTCGCAGCGCCATCGCGCGCAAGGCCTTTTCGCGCGGGATGCAGTTCTATAATGCCGGTGAATTTGCCAAGGCAATCGAGTACTTTGAAGCCGCCGTCCAGAATGATGCGAATGAGCCCGTGTTTTATGCTCGTTTGGCCAAGGCGCTGATCCAGGCCCGGCGCAGCTTTACCAAGGCACGCGAATTGGCGTTAAAAGCCATTGAACTGGACCCGTATAATTCCGATTACCGGATGGTGCTGGGTGAAATTTGCGAGGCCGCGGGCAGCTACAGTCTGGCGGCGCAAGCTTATCGCGATGTCCTGCGCTGGGAGCCGGACAATGCGCGCGCGCAGATGCAGCTGAATGCGATAGAAAAATCGAAAAAATCTTCCTTTCTTGACAAAATGCTATCGGTGTTTAAGAAGAATTAAAGAAGTCACCTTATTTGCTGCCTGGAACGAGGCCGGAATTGGATAAGGCATGTCGGTCATCATAGGCATTGACCTGGGCACAACGAACTCCGTGGTGGCTTGCCTGCGCAATGGCCAGCCTGAGGTGATTGCCAACTCCGAAGGCCAAAAGCTCACGCCCTCGGTGGTCTTGTTCCGCCCCAATGAAAACCCACTCGTCGGCGAGCTGGCCCGCCGCCAAATGCTCGTCAGCCCCGAACTGACCGTTCGATCCGTCAAACGCCTGATGGGCCGCCGCCTGGGGGAAGTCAGCGAACTGGCTCGCAACCTGCCGTATGCGGTTGATGCAGAAAATGCAGAGGAGGTTCACCTGGTCGTAGGTGGACACGCCCACACGCCCGTGGCTATATCGGCGCTCATCCTGGAAAAAATGCGCCGGACCGCCAGCGACTATCTCAATGAGGACATTGAACAGGCCATCATCACCGTGCCAGCGTATTTCAATGACGCCCAGCGCCAGGCCACCAAGGAAGCCGCGCGCATGGCTGGATTGGACGTGCTGCGCATCATTAATGAACCGACGGCGGCGGCACTGGCCTATGGCCTGAGTCATGATAAGGCCAACAAAGTCGCGGTCTTTGATTTTGGCGGGGGAACCTTTGATATCTCGATTCTCGAAATCGAAGAGGATGTGTTCGAGGTTCTGTCCACCAATGGCGACACGCAACTGGGCGGCGATAATATTGATGAGATACTAGCCCAGCATATCATCGAACGCATCAAGGCCGAAACAGGGATTGATCCGACTATGGATACGACGGCCTATCCGCGCATTGCCGAAGCCGCAGAGCGCGCCAAATGCGAGTTGTCCACGCTGGAAACCACCATCATTTCGCTTCCATTCATTGTCGCCGATTCTGCCGGGCCTCATCATTTCAGTTGCGACCTGACGCGCGCGCAGCTGGAGCAACTCATTGACACGATCCTGCAGCGGCTGAAAATCCCTTGCCGACGCGCCCTGGCGGATGCCGGACTGCAGGCATCTGAGATTCAAGCCGTCATTCTGGTAGGCGGTTCCACGCGCATTCCGTCCGTGCAACAGGTCGTGCGAGACGTGTTTCAGCGCGATCCCGTCAAAAGCGTTAATCCCGACGAAGCTGTGGCACTCGGCGCGGCAGTGCAGGCGGGCATCTTGAGCGGCGACATTGAGGAGATCCTGCTGCTGGATGTAACGCCGCTGTCGCTGGGCATTGAGGTCGAGGGAGGGCTGATGCGCACGCTTATCCCGCGCAACAGTTCCATTCCTGTCTCTTTCAGCAAATTATTCACCACCACGCGCGACAACCAATCTTGCGTCTCGATTCACGTCCTGCAAGGCGAGAGGCTTAAAGCCTCGGAAAATCGAACGCTCGCTCATTTGCAATTGACCGAAATTGCGCCCGCCCCGGCCGAAGTGCCCGAAATCGAGGTCACCTTCTCCATTGACGCCGATGGAATCCTGAGCGTCTCGGCGTTGGACTTGAGCAGTGGGCTGCAAAGTCAGATTGTGGTGCAATCCTATGCGCCAGCCGTGAGTTCGGAAACGACGCGCATTGTTGAAGACGCCGAGAAGCATGCCGCCGAAGACCGCGCCTTCACCGGGCTGGCTTTGGCTCGCCAGCGCGCAACCAGCGTCATCAACACCATGGATTCATTCTTGCGCGACAGTGGCGAAGAGCTAAGCACTGATGATCTGGCGCTGATCAAGGAAGCCATGTTCCGCCTGGACGTGGCCATTCACGGCGAAGATATGCGCGCCATCCTGAATTATGAAAACGAACTGGTGCAAATCGGGTCGCGCTATTCGCAGATTTTCTTTACACAGCGCATGGGCGGCTGAGACATCTCACATTTTTATTCCTGGGAACGCCGATCTCCTGATCGGTAGCATCCAAGCACATCAATTCGCGGATCAACATGCACAAACACTCGCAGCTCATGGCCTTTGTTGTGCTCGCCCTTGCGGGGGCCACCCCATTATTATCTCCCGGCCTGGCTGGGGATTTCCTGTTTTACTTTTCCACTTTCGGCATTTCGATTCTCGCGCTTTGCCTTCTTTGTCTGATCGGGCTCATGCTGGCTTGGCCTTTATTCGGCAGGCAATCGCCGGCGCCATTGGCCATAAGCAGCGCCTTGGGCATTGGCCTTCTCGGCTGGATTTTCTCTTTCTGCCTCCTGCTGCATGTGCCATTCACAATTGTGTTTGTCGCATGCCTGGCAATTGCCAGTTGGAGCGCATGGCGCTACAGGCCGTGGACGCGCTCCTTCAGCATTGTTTTTCAAGGCAGCGAAGTCGCGGCCATTGCAATGCTGGCCATGGGCTTCAGCATGGCGTTGCTGGCATCGCTAACGCCAGCTGTCAGTTACGATGTCCTGGAATATCATCTGCCTTTGGTCCGCCATTTTCTCGCCACACGTTGGCTGGGCATCATTCCTTATAATTTCTACACGCAACTGCCATCAGGGACGGAGGCATTATTCGCATTGGGCGCATGGCTTTCGGGCACGGAGTCGGCCTGCAAGATCATGAATTTCGCCTTGCTTTGCATCACCGCTTCGCTGGTCTATTCCATCGCGCGGGAGTTGAAAACTTCCGTGCTGTTTTCGCTGCTGGCGGTCTGCCATTTCGTCCTGCACCCAACAACATTGCGCATCAGCGTCGATGCCTTTGCCGATATGGGCACTGCCTGCTTTGTGCTGGCCTCGGCTTATGCGCTAATCCAGTGGTCGCGCGAGCAAACGCTGCGCTGGAGCGCCATGGCAGGGTTTTTGGGCGGGCTGGCGTTGGGAACAAAATCCTCCGTGGCGGGGTTGTTCATCGCGCCAGTCATCCTGTTTCTGTTCCTGCCGGTTCTCATTCATCAATCCGCTGCGGGAACGTATCAGATTCGATTGGGTCTTCTGCACCTCGGCGCATTTGCGTTCTGCGCCTTTCTTGGTTTTCTCCCCTGGATGATTCGCGGGGCCATTTGCACGGGCAATCCTCTCTCACCATTCCTGAATTCCGTCTTCGGACAGGACGCCTGGCAAGCGCAAACGGAAAAGTTG
>Ga0208826_1002443_pt1 | contig 13803 bp, 14 predicted proteins | sample AD_UKC115_MetaG_FD_184451 | JGI IMG/M metagenome (GOLD analysis project Ga0208826, IMG submission 184451) | Active sludge microbial communities of municipal wastewater-treating anaerobic digesters from Hong Kong - AD_UKC115_MetaG (SPAdes)... | ecosystem: Engineered > Bioreactor > Anaerobic >...
GTTCGCGGTTCATGGAATTTAAAGGGAGTGTTCATAATAATTCTAACCGCGAAATGCGCGAAAATCACGAAAGTTTGTGTGTTTTGTTTCTCCTCGTTCGCGTCGTTCGCGTTGTTCGCGGTTCATGTTTTTTATCTAGATTGTTCGTTGTCATTCTAACCGCAAAAGCTTTTATTGTCTGTTTTCTCTCGTTCGTGCCGTTCGCGTTGTTCGCGGTTCATGGAATTCAAAAGGAGTGGCCGTTGTATTTTGTTCTATCTCTCTCCTGGGAGGAGAAACCGGAGGAGGTCAGGGGCGGAAGGAAAACGTGTTTCATGGTACAATCGGAAAACCATGGATAGAGTCCTGATTGGCCGTTTTCTTTTCCGTTACCGTGGCTTTGTGCCGGTTCCTTTCCTGGTCTCCCTTCTGCTCCTTTCCGAGAAGCCCTGGGCCCTCTCTTCCCCTCGCTGGCTCTGGATAGGGGCCTTGGTCACGCTCTTGGGTGAGGCTCTCCGTTTTCTCGTGGCGGGATTCGCCAAGGGAAAAACCAGTGGCCGGGGAAGCTCTCTGGAGGCGGATTTCATCGTTCGCTACGGTCTCTACTCCTATGTGAGAAACCCCCTCTACCTGGGGAACTACCTGCTCTTCCTGGGGTTCCTCCTCTTTTCCAGGAATCTTCTCTTGCTGGTTGTCGGCACCATCCTCTTCGCCCTCTACTACTCCCTCATCGTTCGAGCGGAGGAGGATTTCCTTCTCTCCCGTTTTCCTGAAGTCTACGAGGAGTATCTGGAGCGGGTTCCCCGTTTCTTTCCAGCCCTTCTCAACAAGCCTCTGGAGAAGGCTCCCCTCTACTCCCCCCTCCAGGCTCTCTTTCGGGAGAAGGATACCCTCTTCCAGTGGATTCTCCTCTTTTTCCTCTTTCAGAGGAGACGGCTCGAGAACTTCACGGGGACCCACCTCCTCTTCCTCCTCTCTCTGGTAGGCGTCTGGGCTCTCCTCAGCCTCTTGAAGAAAAGGTTCCGCCTCCGCTCCCCGGGGTGACCCAGGATGGGAGAATTCTTCGAGACTCTCTCCTATGAAGAGTTTCTGACCCTTCTCGACGGGCTCTCCTTTCCCCCCTTGGAAACCGAAGATCGGCCGCTCCAGGAGGCGGTGGACCGGATTCTCGCCGGGAGTTTGACGGGAGAGGAGGACCTGCCGGGTTTTCCCCGTTCCACCATGGACGGCTTCGCCCTCCGTTGTCAGGAGAGTGCCGGCGCGTCGCCCTCTTCGCCGGTTCTCTTGAAGGTCACCGGGGAGGTCCTCATGGGGAAGGTTCCGGAAGGGAAGGTAGGGCCAGGGGAGGCCTGGAGAATACCGACCGGCGGCATGGTCCCTGAGGGTGCAGACGGAGTCGCCATGGTGGAGTGGGCCGAAGAGAACCCTCCTTGGGTGGAGCTCTTCCATGCGGTGGCCCCTGGGGCGAACATCCTCGCCGGGAACGCCGACTACTCCCGGGGGCAGAGTCTCTTCGAACCGGGCCAAAGGCTGGAACCGAGGCAGGTACAGCTCCTCAAGGCTTTGGGAATAGGGAGGGTCCGGGTGAAGAGGCCTCCCCGAATCGCCCTCCTCTCGACGGGGGACGAGTTGGTCCCACCGGAATCTCCCCGGGTTTGGGGAGAGATTCGGGATACCAACTCCTATCTGATAGGGGAGTCGCTCTCCCGCCGGGGGTACCCCTCCTCTTTCCTGGGAATTCTTGCTGACCGGCCGGAGCTCTTGGAGAGCACCCTTCGAGAGAGGCAGGGGGAGTACGATCTCTTCCTCGTCTCCGGGGGAAGCTCCGTGGGGGCTAAAGACAAGACCGTTGAGGTCTTCCGCTCCTTCGGCGAGGTCCTCGTCCACGGCCTTCGCCTCTCCCCGGGCAAGCCCCTCATACTGGCCAAGGGGGAGAGAAACCTCTTTCTTGGGCTTCCCGGTCACCCCCTCTCTTCCTTTGTCTCCATCCTGACGGTCCTCCTTCCCCTCCTGAGAAGATGGGAGGGGGAGAGAGAGTTCCGCCCGGTCCCCCAAGGGTACCTGAGGGTCGAGAGAAACCTTCCTTCAAAACAGGGGAGAGAGACCTTTGTTCCGGTTCGGAAGGTTTGGCGAGACTCTCTCTGGAGAGCCCTTCCCCTTCGAGGGGAATCGGGACTGATCTCGCTGATCGAGAGGTCCACCGGGGTGATCAGGATTCCCTCTTCCCTCGAAGGCCTCTACGAAGGCGATTGGGGAGAGTACTATGAGTTTTAAGAGAAGGGTCTACTTCCGGAAGGTCTCCTTTCTTGAGGCCCGCAGGCTCCTCCAGGAACGGCTCATAGGGGCGAACCTCTTGGCGGGGCTGGGGAGCGAGAGAATCCCCACCGAGGAGGGAATCGGCAGAATCACCTCTAGGGCCCACTACGGGAAAAACGCCGTTCCCCCCATGAGTACGGCCGCCATGGACGGGGTGGCCCTGGACTTTCGGGTGACCCTGGGGGCGACACCCCAAAGCCCGAGGGTCTTGAGAGAGGGAACCCATTGTTGGAGCATCAACACAGGCTTTCCCCTTCCCCCTCTTACCAACGCCGTAGTGATGGTCGAAAACCTCCTCACCCCGGAGGAGGGGGTGGTTGCCGTCGAGGAGCCCGCCTCTTTCGCCCAACATGTCCGGACCCTGGGCGAGGACATAACGTTGGGGGAGATGGTCTACCCCTCTTTCAAGAGGATCACCCCCGAAGGGGCGGCTCTCCTTTACGCCGCGGGGGTCCGGGAGGTGGATGTTCTGGAGCCTCTCCGAGTGCTTCTCCTTCCCACAGGGGACGAGCTGAAGGCCCGGGGGGAGCCCTTCGACCCCCAAGGGGTCTACGAGACAAACTCCCTCTTCATCCTGGCCCACCTGAAGAGCTGGGGGTACTCGCCGGAGGTCCTACCTCCCGTGGAGGACCGGTGGGAGAGCCTGGAAGGGGCTGTCTACGAGGCTTTGAAGGGGAAGCCTTCGCTTCTTTTCCTCTCCGCGGGAACCTCATCGGGGACCAAAGACTTCGTCCCCACCCTCCTGGAGAAGAGGGGGGAGCTGATCTTCCACGGAGTCGACTACTCTCCGGGGAAACCCTTCTGCTTCGGGGTTCTGGAGAACACGCCGGTCTTCGGAATCCCCGGTTATCCCGGCGCGGCCGCCGGAGTCCTGCGGGAGTTTCTGGAACCGGTTCTGAGGAGGGTGGCCCTTCAGCCTCCCCCTTGTGAGGAGATCGAGGCGGAGGCGGCGTGGAAGGTTCTCTCTCCCCTGGGAACCCGGGAGTACCTTAAGGGGAAGGTCGGGAGGGTAGGGAACTCCCTCCTCTTCTACCCTCTTAAGCGTGGTTCTTCGGTCCTCTCTCCGGAGGTGGAGAAGGACGGGCTTCTCGTGGTTGGAGAGGAGAGGGAGGGCCTCTCCCGTGGCGAGAGGGCCAAGGTCGTTCTCACCCGCTCTCGGGAGGAGGTGGAAGAGCAGATTCTCTTCGTCGGCTCCAACGACCTTCTTATCGCCGAGATTCGGAACCTGCTCCTCCAGGGGAACCCTTACGGCGACATGGCCATCATCACTACAGGCTCCCTGAGAGGGTTGCAGACAGTGACCGAGGGGGGGTGCCATCTTGCGGGGATTCACCTCCTCGATGGGGAGGAGGGGAGTTATAACATCCCCTACCTGAGACGGGCGCAGGGACGGGAGAAACTTCTTTACTGGCCTCTCTTCATGCGCGAGCAGGGGATCCTCACCCTTCCGGGTAACCCCTGTCGGGTTGACTCTCTCGCCGGACTGACCCAAGAGGGTGTTCGTTTCATGAACCGGCAGAGGGGGTCGGGGACCCGGATTCTCCTGGACTATCTCCTCGGCAAACTCCATATAGAGGGGGAGAGAATCCTTGGGTACCACCGGGAGGTCTTCACCCATCTGGAGGCCGCCTTGGCGGTCGCCAAAGGGGAGGCCGACGCCGCCGTGGCGGTCAAGCCCGTGGCCGGTCTTCTAGGTCTCGACTTCCTTCCCCTGGCGGAGGAGGAGTACGGAATCGTCCTGCGGAGGGAGTTCGTCGAAACGAAGCCTTTCGAAGCTTTTCGGCAGGCTTACTTCGACAGGCGTCTCAGGGAGAGGGCCGAGGAGTTGGGGGGCTACCGCTTCCTGGAAGGGCAGCCCCGTCCCGTATGATCCCTCTTACTTTTCCAGATCGTGGATCAGGCTCATGGCCGCGGTCACTCCGCTTCCGACGGAGACGGCGACCTGAGCGTAGGTGTTCTTGGTGACATCGCCGGCGGCGTAGACCTTCGGCCTGCTGGTGGCCATTCTTTTGTCGGTGATGATGTAGCCCTTTTCGTCCAGATCGACGAAGCCTTTCAGAAAACCGGTGTTGGGCTTGAAGCCGATGTAGAGGAAGATTCCTTGCCCGGGAACAACGCTCTCTTCCCCGGTCTCCTTGTTCCTGATCTTGGCGCCTTCAAGCCTCTCGTTCCCCACCACTTCGATGAGATCGCTGTTGAGGATGAAACGGACGTTCTCCTTGCCCTGAACTTTTTGCAGAAGAGCCTTGGACGCCTTAATGACAGGCTTGTAGACAAGGAAGGTGACGCTCTTGACGAAGTTGAGGAGGAAGAGGCCCTCCTGGACTCCGGAATCCCCGGCGCCGACGATGATCACATCCTTGTCTTTGTAAAAGGGTCCGTCGCAGGTGGCGCAGAAGGTGATGCCTCGGCCCAGGAACTTCTCTTCTCCTGGGACTCCGCTCTTCTTCGGTGAGGAACCTGTGGCGAGGATGATCCCCCTGGCATGGAACTCGTCCCAATCCGTCTTGAGAACATAGCCGTCTTCGACAGGCTCGATGGTGTTGACCGTGTCGAACTCGAACTGCACGTTGAAACGTTTGGCCTGCTTCTCCATGTTGGCCATCAGCTCGGTCGGCTGAATCGGTTCCGGAAAGCCCGGGTAGTTCTCGATGATGTCGCTGGAGGCGATTAACCCCCCGACGGCGGCCTTCTCGATGAGCAACGTGGAAAGCATGGCGCGGCCTGTATAGATGGCGGCGGAGATCCCTGCGGGACCTCCGCCGATGATGATGACATCGTACTCTTTCACTTTGACTCTCTCCTTAGGGGAGAACGATGAGTTTCTTCTCTCCCGCGTGGTGGGCTTCGATGACCTTCTTGGCGTACTCTTTCACAGGGACGGCCCCTTCGAATTCGACTTTGTCGTTGATGATGATCTTGGGGACGGTGTAGACATTGTGCTTGCCCGCCCATTCGGGAAACTCCATAGATTCGATCATCTTCCCGGTGATGTGGGGGTTCACGAAGGCCATCTCGTGGGCCGTGATGACTGCGCCTGCGCAGTAGGGGCAGGTCGTGGTCACGAAGACCTTGATCTCCAAGGGAGAATCGATCTTCTCGATCTCTTCACGAACCTTATCGGGGAGGGTCTTCGTCTTTCCCGAAGAGACCAGGCAGATGGCTTCGATGAAAGAGGCAAACTCGTGGCCCGCGGGAATGCCGTAAATCCTGATCCCCGTGTCTTTCCCTTCGGAATCGAGAAAGACCAAGGCCGGAGATCCGTCGAGCTTGTACTGCTCAACCAGGGCTTTCTGGGTGAAGAAGTTGTGCTCCTCCACGTCGAGCTTGTCGGTGTAGCCTTTGACCTCCTCCAGGAGGGACTTGATCTGGGGGCAGTATTGGCAGTTTAACTCGTCGGAGAAGAAGAGAATCTTTACTCTCTTGTCCATCTCCTGATCGAAACGTTCCTTTAAAACCTTCTGGGTATCGCCTTCTATGAAAGCCATGAACTCCTCCTTCAGAGATTCTGGTTTGGTTTTTCGATGATGAATTCGGTGGTGATCTGGGCGGTTTTCCCCAACATCCCCCCCACGGAGCAGTATTTCTCGTGGGAGAGGGCGATCGCCTTGGCGACCTTCTCTTCCGGCAGGTCCCCCTTGAAACGGAAGAGGATGTGGATCTTGGTGAAGACCATGGGGTGCTTCTCGGCTCGGAGGGCCTCAGGGATCTCCATCTCGAAGCTCTCCCAGGTCAAGTCCATCTTCTTCAGGATGGAGACGACGTCCATTCCGGTGCACCCCATCAGGGCCATGAGGCAGAGCTCCATGGGGGTGGAGGCGCTTGCCTGCCCGCCGGATTCAAAAGAGGTGTCCATCACCAGGGCGTGTCCACTGCCACCGGTTCCTAAAAAGCGCATCTTGTCAACCCACTTCACTTTCGCGTTCACGCTTATCCTCCTTGGTTGAGAGATCTTTCAGAGTCAACGAGTCCAAGTAGTCGAGGATCATCCCGTTCAGGTTATCCCAGATCGGGGAGAAGCATCCCCCCCAGTCGGGGTCGTCGGAACGGGGTTTCTTGAGACAACGGAAGAGGCGGATCTCCTCTTCCAGCGAGAGGATCACCTCTTTCAGGCTGATCCGGGAGGGGTCCCGGGTCAGCCTGTACCCTCCGTTGGGCCCTCGCTTCCCCTCTACGAGGCCGTGGTCGTCCAGAGTCTTAAAGATCCTTTCCAGATACTTCAGGGGCAATTTTTGCCGCTGTGAGATCTCTTTGAGGGAAAGCCACTCTTCCCGGTCTTGGAACTCACTCAGTGCCAGCAGGGCATATCGGGTCTTGGCGGACAGGTTCATCGGAATACCTACTTTAATAGTAGGTAATTATACCAGGAAGATATTCCCTCCACAAGGGGGGAGAGGGGCCGGAACTCTGACACCGGGTGTCGGAAAGAGAGCGGAGGGGGTAAAGTTTTCCCGTTCCCCTCCGATAAGAGGAGTATGACGGTTGAAAGAAGTGGTCAATACCTTGCGTTCATGAGATTGAGGAACGCCTACGATCCCCCCCTCTCCCTGAACAGGAGAGGCTTGCAAACGCCCTCTTCCCTCTCCCCCCAGAGGGAGGCGGAGGGTGAAAGTGTCGGAAACGTGGACATCGAGGAGGGGCTGCTCTCTTACAACATCGACGGTTCCGTTGAGCGTATGGCCTGTGAAAACGAGGCTTTTCTGCATCTTCTCTCCTAGTGGCATGAAAATTGGTTTGGAGATGCGGAGGCCAAGATGAGGATAAACGTTTACGGGAACCCCGAACTCTTCGAGAATGTGAAGCCCTGGAGCCGGAAGAACGGTTTTGAGGTGGTTCTTCTGGAATCTTCAACCCCCTGCCGTGACGGAGACCTCTCCCTTCTCCCGTCGGATCTCTTCATGGAGATGCGGCAACAGATCGGTCCCCGTTCACTGGTCCTTCTCTACCAACGTGAAGAACCCTTGAGGGAGTTGCTTCCCCTCCTGAGAGAGGGCGCCCTGGATCTCATCCCCGCCGATGCCTCCTGTGGCGAGGTCGGAACGATCCTCGATCACGCCTTGGAGGTCTCCCGGCTTATCCGGGAAAAGGAGGGGGCGGACCCTCTGGCGTCTCTGCAGGAGGTCGCCGCGGAGATGGTCGATTCCTACTCCGTCGATCAGACACTGCTGAAGTCTCTCCAGGCCCTGAAACGGTTCGGAGGTTTCTCACGCCTCTACATCTCCCTGATCCGTGAGGGGGTGGAGTACCCGGTGGCCTCTCTGGGGATTCCCTTGCAGGAGATTCGGGAAGGGTTGGAGAAGACGAAGGACCAGCCTTGGATTCGGGATTTCCAAGAGGGAAGCGGAATCGTTCGCCTCACCGCCCGCACCCACACTCCTCTCCACCGCAAGGGGTGCTTCAAGCTTCCCCTCCGTTTCAAGGAGAAAACCATCGGCGTCCTTACCGTCGACAACGGGGTTAAACCGCTCCCCCGAAGGGTCTCCCCAGGGTTCCTCTCCCTCGCCTCCCTCCTGATCTCCCTCTACCTCGAGAACGTCCGAAACTCTCTGGAGAGCTGGAAGGCTAAGGAGCAGATTCGCAGGAGAGAGCAGGACCTCTTCATGGAGCGACTCGCCGACAGCCTCAACCACGAGATCAACAACCCTCTGGCCATCGCCTACCTGAACCTGGAATCTCTCAGGGACAAGATGGAAGAGCCGCGGAGGGCCGCCAAGAATCTCAACAACATTCAGGTCTCCCTGGAACGGATCAAAGGCCTCATGGAGAACCTCAACAAACTCCGCTCCGAGAAGTTTCGCAGGCGGATGGTCCAGGTAGGGGAGTTCGACTTCTCCTATGAGGTCTAAGAGGCTTCTCTCCCTCCTCCTACTCGTCCCCATACTGCTTCTGGCGGTCTCCACGGATCCCCTGAGGGAGGCGAAAGCCCTCTACGCCAAAGGGGAGTGGACCAAGGCGGCGGAAACACTGCTCCGATGGCGTGCCTCCTCCCCCGGAGAGTACGGGAAGAGCGAAGAGGGGGACCTTCTCCTGGGGAAGGCTTACCTGAAGGGAGGTGAGAGGGCCGAGGAGGGGGCGGCTCTTCTGGAAGGGATCTACCGCAAGAAGGGAGTCTTTGCCGATCCGGAGCCCCTCTTTCTCCTCTACCGGCACTACCAGGGGAACAACGAGTCTCAGGGAAGATTCTACCTCAAGGCGGCCTTTAACCTCTTTCCAGGGGATCCCGCGGTCTTGGCGGAGAAGTTGCGGTTCTCGGACTCCCTTATCGAAGAGAACGGAGACTGGAGCCAGGCTCTCTTCTACCTTGTGGACCTCCAAAACCGCGGTTGGGAACGCTCCCATCCGGAAATTCTCCTGGCTTTCGGGAAGGCTTACGCCCTCAAGAGGAGCTACCCCCTGGCGGCCCAGTACTTCGCCCTCTTCTTCCGGAGGGTCCCCTCCCTCAAGGCTCCTCGCGCCATGGACCTCTTCTTGGCCGGTTTGGCGTTCTACCACACCGGGAGGAGGGAACAGTCGGTTCCCCTCTTCGTCCGTTTCTTCAACGTCTTTCCCGACCATCCCCGGGCCTCGGAGGCCTTGATCCTTGCCGGAGCAGGTTTCTACGGGATGGGTAAGTACAAGATGGCCGCCCTCTTCTTCTCCACCCAAATGTCGCACTTTCCGAAGGACCCCTTCGCCTCCGAGGCGAAGCTCGGCCTGGCGGATTCCCTCTCCCATCTCTCCCTGGAAGAGAGGAACGAGCTTCCCCTTCCCTACTTCCTCAAAGAGGGGAAGGCTCTCTACCGTTCCATCCTGAAGGAGAGCACCAGTATCGGGGAGAAGCATAAGGCCTACGGAAGGATTCTGGACGTCGCTTTCGGCGAAGGCGCTCTGGCCGGGCCTTTAAAAGAGTACTTCCAATTCCTCAAGGCCAAGGGGGTCGACCCGGAGGGGGAGGTCCTCTACAGGCAGAACATCGACCGTCTCATCGAGAGGGGAGGGGATGACCTGAAACGTTACTTCTCCTCTGTCGGAGGGGATACCCGTTTCCTCTCCTCCGCCCAGAGGGAGCGGATGAAGGAGGCCTTCCGGACCATGGGGGAGAGCGGTTTCGAGAGTATGCTGGTCTCCGCGGACCTTGAGAGGGAGAAGAACCCGACCAAGAGGAAAGAACTGAGGAGGAGGCTTATGGAGATCGCCTTCTCGAGCGGCGACAAAGCCTTGCTGGAGAAACGGGCCCAGGAGTTTCAGAGGGAGTTTCCCCGGGAACCCCTTCCCGTGGCCGTGAAGAGGGAGAGGCAGAAGAGCCTTCTAAGAGAGGGGAAGAAGGAGCAACTGCTGGCTATGCTTCTGGCCGATCGGAGCTCCTATGTTGGAACCCCCTGGGAGAAGGAGAACGAACTCCTCCTCTTCCGCCTGCAGGTTGAAGCCTCCCGCTGGAAAGATGTTCTCCAAACCTTCGGCCTTCTGGAAAAGAGGAAGGACCTGAGCCGGGAGGAGAGGCAAAGTCTTCTGGTTCCGGTTGTGACGGCTCTTCTGAAGGTCGGAGAGAGGGGAAGGGCGGAAAAGTACCTTCAAGAGGCCTTGCGGGGCCCCTCGGACAAGAGGGATTGGGTTCTCTTCCAACTGGGAAGCCTCTTCGTCGAGAGGGGGGAGAAGGAGAAGGGAAGGGATTACTGGAACAGGCTCTCCCGGGAGTTCCCGGAGAGCTTCTGGAGCCGCCAGGCCCGTCTCGCACTGGAGAGCGGACTCTGATACAAGCCGCTCCGGCTCTTGTTCCGCCCCCTCCGGCTTGAAGCCTCCCCGAAAAAGGGTTAAGATTGACCCATATCGAGGAGGATCCATGAGAGTCCGTTTCGCCCCCAGCCCTACCGGTTACGTTCACGTCGGAAACGTTCGTACCGCTCTCTTCAACTACCTGCTGGCCCGTCAGAGAGGTGGGCTCTTTCTGCTTCGGATCGAAGACACCGATGTGGAGAGGTCCCGCAAGAGCTACGAAGAGGGGCTGATCGAAGACATGAAGTGGCTCGGCGTCAAGTGGGAAGAGGGCCCGGACATCGGCGGACCCCTGGGTCCCTACCGTCAGTCCGAGCGTTCGGAGCTTTACCGGGAGTATGTCGATCTTCTTCTGGAGAAGAAGATGGCTTACCACTGCTTCTGTACGCCAGAAACCCTGGAGCGGGAACGGGAGGAGGCCTTGGCCAAAGGGGAGACTCCCAGGTACTCCGGCCGTTGCCGGAACCTGACCCCTGAAGAGGTCCAGGAGAGGCTTGATCGGGGGGAGGAATCCGCCGTTCGCTTCAAGATGCCCGATGACAAGGATTTCCACTATCCCGACCTGGTGAGGGGAGACCTTCTCTTCGACCTCTCCCTCTTCGGAGATTTCGTCATCCTCCGTTCTAACGGACAACCGGCCTATAACTACGCCGTCGTCATCGACGACCACCTCATGGGCGTGACTGACGTGATCCGTGGGGAAGACCACATATCCAACACTCCCAAGCAGATCAAACTCTACGAGGCCTTCGGATGGACGCCTCCCCGGTTCGGTCACCTGGCCCTCGTCCTGGGGCAAGACGGCTCACCCCTCTCCAAACGCCACGGAGCCACCTCTCTGAACCAGTTCCGAGCCCTCGGCTACCTGCCCGAAGCCTTGGTCAACTACCTGGCCCTCCTGGGTTGGGCCCCTCCGGAGGGGGAGGAGATCCTCAGCTGGGAGGAGTTGATCCGCCTCTTCGATATCTCCAAGGTCTCCAAGTCGGGAGCCACCTTCGACTACCAGAAGCTGAACTGGATCAACCGTAAACACCTCAGCCAACTCCCTTCCGAACAGGTCCTCTCCCTGGCCCTTCCTTTCCTGGAAGAGGCGGAGTACATCGAAAAGGGGCGGAAGCTCTCACCGGACGAGCAAAAATGGCTTGTTCAGGCTGTGGAGATCGTCAAGGCCAACCTGGTTACCCTTGCGGATCTCCCCAAAGAGCTGGAGCTCTTCTTCCAATACCGGCCCGACGAAGCCTTGCTTCCGGAGCTTCGAGAGGAGGCGGTCTCTCCTCTGTGGAACTTCTTAGAGGAGAAGTTCTCCGGAGACTCCCCCATAACGGCCCAGGAGTTTATCTCCTTCCTTCAGGAGGCCAAGGGGAAGGGGATCAAGGGGAAGGCCCTCTTCCACCCCTTACGCGTGATTCTGACGGGATGCGGTTCCGGGGTGGAGTTGGACAAACTGATCAACCTTCTCGGCGCCCCCGAGGCCTTCAACCTGGGGCTGAAGAGAAGACCGCTCCTTCTGAAGGAGAGAATCCAAGAGGCGAAGGGAAGAGCCGGAAGGTAGTATCACTCGCTCTGGAAGGAGAGTCCGAAGCGTACCGCCCGTGCCTTGATCTTCTCCACATGGCCTCTGTCGAAGCTGACCAGGGCGGTGAGGAGCCTCTGAACCTCCTGGGGCAGTTCGAAGCGTTCCGACAGTAAGAGGGCGTGGCGTTCCACCAGAGAGGACTCCAAGGAGACGATCTCCTCGACGATCTCTTTGGGGAGGAAGGTCTCCCGCTTCTGTTGGAAGGAGAGGCGGGCCCTCTCCAAACGGTCGAAGAAGAGGGAAAAGTCCAACTCCTCCTGCTCTTCGTCGGTCCTTTCGGTGATCTCGAGAGAGCCCAAAAGCCTCCGGAGAGAATCGACGTAACTTTCGTGACCTCTCTCCTCGTCGGCAAGATCGAGAAGGAAGAGGCAGAGTTCCGGGAAACGGCGGCGGGAGAGTTCGGCGAGCTCATCGTAGAGTTTGGCTGTTTCGCTCTCCAGCCTCTTCAGGTTCATGAGAAACAGTTGAATGTCCATGGACTTCACTCTCCTTGAGGTAAGAGTATAGGGGATAAACCTTCTCAGGTCAAAAGGGCTGGTCTTCGGATGGCGACTCTGGTATATAGGGGGAATGAAGAGAAACTTCTTCCTCTCCCCCTTCGCCGAAGCTTACCAGGAGGAGCGGTTTATCGGATCCCGCGTCTTGGTCGTCGACATCTTCAGGGCGACGACGACCATGGTGAACCTGTTTCTGTTGGGTGTCGAGGAGATTCGGCTCCTTGCCGGACCCGAGGAAGGGGAGGCTTTCACCTCCCCGGAGTGGCTGAAGGTGGGTGAACGAGATTCGGTGAAGATTCCCGGCTTCGACGTCAACAACTCCCCCCGGGAGATCTCCGCTCTCTTCATCGAAAGGGGTTCCCTTCCGGGAAGGGCGGCCATGGTGACCTCCAATGGGACTCGGGCCGCTTTGAGGGCCCGTCTGGGGGAGGCCCTCTTCGTGGCCTGCTTCAACAACCTTTCCTGTGTCCTGGACCGGCTTCTCCTCTACCCGGAGGAGGAGAATTGGTTCTTCGCCTTGGCCGGTGACGGCGGAAGACTCTCCCTGGAGGACTCACTCTTCGCGGGGGTCTTGATCGGAGAGGTCGAAAAGAGAGGCGTGAAAACGGTGCTCGACGATGGGTCCCTCCTGGCCCGGGAGGCGGCGAAGACACCTCTGGGGTGGGAGGCTCTCCTGAGGGAGGGGGTCCACACCCAGGAGCTGGAGAACAAGGGATTCCGTGAGGATATCCTCATCGCCTTGCAGAGAGACCGTTGTCCACTTCTCCCCCGAATCGAGGGGAGAACCCTTCGGTTGACCTGAAGGGAGGGAGGGGATAGAATCCCCTTAGGTGAGAGATGAAGAGAGGGCTTTCTCTTTTCTTTTTGGTTGCGGCGGTGGGAGCGGCCGTCTTTTTCCTGGTTCGATCGGGAAGCCGGAGGGGTTTTGAGAAGAGCCTCAGCGCAACCCTGGTGGGGCTGGAGAGGGCGGGGACCGCGGTGGAGATCTATACGGTGGATTGGGGCTTCTCCCCGAAGGTCCATGACGTCGATGTTCTGGCCGCCCTCCTCAAAGAGGCCTATGGGAGGGAGATTCCCCTTCAGGACGGCTGGGGAGGGAGACTCCTCTACCAACAGGGGCCGGGGGGGAGGGAGTACACCCTGCTCAGCTTCGGGCCGGACCGGAAACGGGAGACTCCTGACGACATCCGCTTTCAGAACGGTCTGCTCATCGTTAACCCGACGGCCCACGAAGGGTACGACAGGATCACCCCCTAAGGGGTGAGAACCTCCGGAGAAGCTCCTTTACCCTCTCCTTCAGGGCCTGGGGGAGAGCGGCGTTACGGGAGAGTTCTTCGAGCTGGGCCCTGCTCAACCGCGAGAGAACCTCTTCTCCCGCCACACCTCTCTGTACCAGGAGGAAGAGCACCCGGGAACGGTTTCTCCACCTCGAATCCCCCAGGAGTCTGACCAGAAAGGAGCGGGGCAGATCTCTTCGTTGAAGGATCTGGATCAGGATGTCTTCCGTGATCCGGGGGTTGTTGAGGAGCTCGGCCAGGACGCTCCCATCCTCTTCTTTGGCCCTTCGAAAGAAGGCGGGGGGAACCAGGCGGGCGAGACTCTTTCGGGTTCCCAGGGGGATGGTCTCGTAGTGTTGGAGAACCTGCTCCATGGTCATGGTTCTGGCCATGGGGGAGGCGGTGG
>Ga0208826_1002457_pt1 | contig 13744 bp, 12 predicted proteins | sample AD_UKC115_MetaG_FD_184451 | JGI IMG/M metagenome (GOLD analysis project Ga0208826, IMG submission 184451) | Active sludge microbial communities of municipal wastewater-treating anaerobic digesters from Hong Kong - AD_UKC115_MetaG (SPAdes)... | ecosystem: Engineered > Bioreactor > Anaerobic >...
GGCCGCGCCGAAGATCAGGATCGCCGTCAGCCCCAGGCCCACGGTGCCCGAAAACAGCGGCGTGTAGCCCGAGAACAGCAGCACCACCAGCCCGATCAGCGGCAGCAGCAAAAACCACTGGCGCCGGATGGCCAGCCATGGGTTGGGGCACTCGTCCTTTGGCAGGCCCAGCAGGTTCTTGCGGCCGGCCTCCAGGTGCACCATCCAGAACGCGGTGATGTAGTAGAGGATGGCCGGGATGGCCGCCGCCTTGCACACGTCCACGTAGGGGATGTTCAGCGTCTCGGCCATGATGAAGGCCACCGCGCCCATCACCGGCGGCATGATCTGCCCGCCCATGCTGGAGGTGGCCTCCACGCCGCCGGCAAACGCGCTGGAATAGCCGAAGCGCTTCATCAGCGGAATGGTGAACTGCCCCGTGGTGACCACGTTGGCCACGCCCGAGCCGTTGATGGTGCCCATCAACCCCGAGCTGATGACCGCCACCTTGGCCGGCCCGCCGCGCGTGTGGCCCACCGTGCCCATGGCGAAGTCGGTGAACAGCTGGATCATGCCCGCCTGCTCCAGGAAGGCGCCGAACAGGATGAACAGGAAGATGTAGCTGGACGACACGTAGGTCGGCGTGCCGTACAGGCCCTCGGTGCCGAAGGACAGGGTGCCGATGATCTGGTCCAGCCCGTAGCCGCGGTGCTGGAAGGCCGTGGGCAGGTATTCGCCCCACAGCCCGTAGCCCAGGAACAGCGCACAGATGATGGGCAGCGCCCAGCCCATGGTGCGCCGCGCAGCCTCGAACACCAGCACCAGCAGCACCACGCCCACCACCCAGTCGGCGTCGGTCAGGGTACCGGCGCGCTGCACCAGGTCGGCCTCGAACACCCACTGGTAGATGCCGGTGGCAAAGCCCGCCAGGCCCAGCACCCACGCCATGGGCTTGAAGCCCGCGCGCGCGCCGTGCCGCTTGCTGAAGCCCGGCTCGATCAAAAAGATCATCAACAGCACGAAGCCCACGTGCACCGCCCGCACCACCTGGCTGGAGATGGGACTGAAGGCGGCCGTGATGACCTGGAAGCTGGAAAACACCAGCGCCACCCAGAACACCGCGCTGCGCCAGGCCAGCTTGTCGTGGGTGGGGGCGGGCGGGGCGTCGAGCGGCGTGTGGCTGACGGCGGCGGCATCGGTCATGGCGAACTTTCTGTGCGCGGGTCGAAATTTTCGGTCGATCCCATCAAAAAATCGGCGCCATGTGGCGCCGGTTTTCAGACGGACTTCTGCATCGCTGGCTCTCGTCGGGTCGGGCCCGGCATTTCAGTCATTCAGGCGATGCGCGCCCCTTGAGCGGCTTGCATCATTTCAAGATGCCGGCCTCGCGGAAGTAGCGCTCGGCGCCCGGGTGCAGCGGAATGGGCATGCCCGTCAGCGCGTTCTGCAGCTTGATCGCCTTGGCCGCGTTGTGCGCGGCGTACAGGGTGTCGAGGTTGCCGTACATGGCCTTGGCCATCTGGTAGACCAGCTCGTCGGGCACCTTGGACTGCGTGATCAGGAAGTTGGGGATGGCCACCGTCGGCACCGCCTCGGTCTGGCCGGTGTAGGTGTCGGCCGGAATCTCGGTGGCCACGTAGGCCGGGCTGCCGATCTTGGCCACCACGTCCTTGGGCACGGCCACCACACGGATCTTGACCGAGCTGGCCAGGTCGCGGATGGAGGCCACGCCCAGGCCCGCCGATTGCAGCGTGGCATCGAGCTGGCGGTTCTTGATCAGCTCGACCGATTCGCCGAAGGGCAGGTACTCGACCTTGGCCAAGTCCTTGTATGTCAGGCCCGCCGCCTTGAAGATGGCGCGCGCGTTCAGCTCGGTGCCCGACTTGGCCGCGCCCACCGACACGCGCTTGCCCTTCAGGTCGGCCAGGGTCTTGATGCCCGAGTCCTCGCTGGCGACGATCTGGATGTAGTTGTTGTAGGTGGCCGAAAAGCCGCGCAGGTTCTTCAGCGGCTCCTTGAAGCCCGCCTCGGCGTCGCCGGCCCAGGCGTCGGCCACCGCGTCGCCCAGCGAGAACGCCAGCTCGCCACGGCCCGCCTGCAGCAGGTTGAGGTTTTCGGCCGAGGCCTTGGTGACCTGCGCGGTGGCGCGCGCGTCGGGAATGGCCTTGGCGAAGATCTGCGCCAGCGACACGCCCAGCGGGTAGTACACGCCGCTTTGGCCGCCTGTCAGCACGTTGATGAACTGGGGCTTTTGCGCCAGCACGGTGCCCCCGAAGGCCAGCAAGCCGGCGGCCAGGCCCGCCGCGATCTTGATCTTCAAACGCATGTGCAATGTTCCTCTCATGAAATGGGTGTCACCCGATGTTATGGCACGACGACGACGGCGCAATGGGGGTTGTTACCAAAGGTGCTGCCTGGTCCCTCATATGAATAGGACAAAAAAATCGTTCCCAAAGGCCGCACTTGGGTCTATACCTGAGGCCGCACGGTCGCCTGCGCGGCGGCCGCGTGTTCAACCTTTCAATTCAAGAGGCATCACGATGAGTTTGCAACTGGGACAAACGGCGCCGGACTTCACGGCCGAATCAAGCCAGGACACGATCCACTTCCACGACTGGGCCAAGGGCAAGTGGACGGTGTTTTTCTCGCACCCGAAAGACTTCACGCCGATCTGCACCACCGAGCTGGGACAGTTCGCCCGGCGCAAGGCCGAGTTCGACCAGCGCGGGGCGCAGCTGATCGGCCTGTCGGTGGACCCACCCAACAGCCACCGCGAGTGGATCAAGGACGTGGCCAAGGTCGGCGGCGCCGAGGTCAGCTACCCCATCGTGGCCGACCCCGACCTGAAGATCGCCAAGCAGTACGGCATGTTCCACCCCGAGGCCGACGCCACCGTCACCGTGCGCTCGGTGTTTTTGATCGACCCCAAGCACAAGGTGCGCCTGATCCTGACCTACCCGCCCAGCATCGGCCGCAACATCGACGAGATCCTGCGTGCGCTGGACGCGCTGCAGCAGGCCGACAGGCAAGGCGTGGCCACCCCGGTGGACTGGCGCCCCGGCCAGGACGTGGTGGTGCCGCCCAGCGTGTCGGACGCGGATGCCGAAAAGCGCTACCCGGGCAAGATCCGCAAGGTCACCAGCTATCTGCGCTTCGTGCCGGCAGAGAAATAGCCACCCCCTGAGGCGCTGCGCGCCTTTCCCCTTGCAGGGGGACAACGCCAGTGGCCGGTGCAAGCCCGGCCACGGCGTTCGCTGCGTTGGCCTGCTCCGCGGCCATGGGGCTCTTTGGCAATCAGAGGCTGCCGACGGTGAGTGGCACCACGGTGCCGAGTGCTACTTGGATGCTTCGCTGCGCTCGAGCTTGCGGCTGTGCCAGTAGACCTCGTCGTTCAATTCATGTCCGCTGGCGTCGCGGTTGAACACGCGCGCCAGCACGAACATCAGGTCCGACAGGCGGTTGAGATAGCGGCGCGGCGCCGGACGCAGCGCCTCCTGCTCGCCCAGCGCCACCACCGCGCGCTCGGCACGGCGCGCCACGGTGCGGCACACGTGCGCCTGCGCGGCAGCGCGCGTGCCGTTGGGCAAAATGAATTCCTGCAGGCGCGGCAGCGTGGCGTTGTACTTTTCAAGCGCCGCATCCAGCTCGGCCAGCGCCTCGTCCTTGAGCAACTCGAAGCCGGGGATTGAAATCTCGCCGCCCAGGTTGAACAGCTGCTGCTGAATGTCGGTCAAGAGCTGGCGCACATCGGCCGGCAGCGGCTCGCACAGCAGCACGCCGATGTGGCTGTTGAGCTCGTCCACGTCGCCCATGGCGTGCGGGCGGGCGCTGGCCTTGGACACGCGGGTGTTGTTGCCCAGGCCGGTGGTGCCGTCGTCGCCCGTGCGGGTGGCGATCTGTGTCAGGCGCTTGCCCATGGTTTACTCACTTTTTAATAGCCGATTGCGCTTGTCCCACAAGTGCGCGCAAGCCCAAAAGGTATGAATCGACGCCAAAGCCGCAAACCTGGCCGGCGGCGATCGGCGCGATGAAGGAGCGGTGGCGAAACGGCTCGCGCGCGTGGATGTTGGACATGTGCACCTCGACGATCGGGCAGCGCAGGATGGCCAGCGCGTCGCGGATGGCGATGCTGGTGTGCGTCCAGGCGCCGGCGTTGATCAGCACGCCATCGACGCCGTCGCGATGCGCCTGGTGGATGCGCTCGCACAGCACGCCCTCGTGGTTGGTCTGAAAGCACTCGACGTCTGCACCGAGCTCACTGGCCAACGTGCGCAAGCCGGCATCGATGTCGGCCAAGGTGGCCGTGCCGTACTGCGCCGGATCGCGCTGGCCGAACATATTGAGGTTGACGCCGTGCAGGACGAGGAGTTTCATGCTTGCCATTATGAAGAACGTTGCCGACAGGGATATGCCGCACGCCGCACCGGGCATCAGGCCAGCGGCACCGCCAGCCGCGCCAGCACCGCGCGCGTGTCGGGGCGCACGCCGCGCCACCAGGCGAAGGCTTCGGCCGCCTGCTCCACCAGCATGCCAACGCCGTCGGCCAGGCGCGCGCAACCGGCTGCTTTTGCAAGATTGAGAAACGGCGTCAGACCCTGGCCGTACATCATTTCGTAGGCCAGAGCGCCGGGCGCGAACGCGCTGGCAGGCACCGGCAGCGTGTCACCGTCCAGGCTGGCCGAGGTGGCGTTCAGCACCACATCGAACACCTCGCCCGGCACCAGCGTGTCCAGCCCACCGCCGGAAAGCGCGCAGTCGCGCATGTGCGGTGCCAGCTCGGCAGCCAGCGCATCGGCCTTGGCGGCGGTGCGGTTGGCGATGTGGATGCGCGCCGCGCCGGCGCGCGCCAACGGCAGCAGCGCGCCGCGCGTGGCGCCGCCGGCACCGAGCAGCAGCACATGGCGGCCAGCCAGCGGCAGCCCCATGTTGACCTCGATGTCGCGCACCAGGCCCAGGCCGTCGAAGTTCTGCGCCTCGACCCGATCGCCCTCGAAGCGCAGCGCATTCGCGGCGCCGGCCAGGCGTGCGTCCGCGCTGGCCACGTCGGCGGCGGCCAGCGCCTCCAGCTTGAAGGGCAGCGTGACGTTCATGCCCCGGCCACCTGCGGCGCGAAACGCGGCCAGTGCGCCGGCAAAGGCGCCGGGCGCGGGGCCGGCGTCGATCAAGCCATAGTGCATGTCCTGCCCCGTGGCCTGGGCAAACAGGCCGTGGATCAACGGTGATTTGCTGTGGGCAACGGGGTGGCCAATGACGGCGTAGCGGTCGGTCATGGTGGTGAAGCAGTGCGTGGCGGGCGGGATGGCGCCGCACCGATAGCGATGAACAGGAGCGGCGCCATCTTATGCCGCTCCGGTGGAAGGATGCGGGGCGCGTGTGCCGGCGCGCTCGACGCCCGGCACCACGGCGAATGCCAGCCACGCCAGCACCACGCCGGCCAGCACCAACGGCAGCACCATTGGCCAGGGGCCGAAGCGCACGTCGGGTGGCGCAAACAACGCGGCGATCTGGCCGGCGGTGAAGGCGCACGACATCATCAGGAAACCCGACCAGGACACCGCACGGCCGGCCTGCTCGGGCAGATCCTGCACCGAGCCGGCTTGTCCGCAAGGCTGGTGCACGCCGTGGCCCAGCACGTACACGGCGTGCCCAGCCAGCAGTGGCAGCGCCGAGCCGGGCCAGAGCAGCCAGCCGACGGCCTGAATCAGCGCGCCGGCCAGGCTGCAGCAGGCCGCCAGCTGCACCGTGCGCTCCACGCCCAGGCGCGGCAGCAAACGCCCGCACGCCTGCGTGCTGACGATGTACACGAGTGACGCACCGGCCGGAATCCAGCCGTACACAACCGGAGAAAAGCCCAGCAGGGTGATATAGACCATGGGCGAGAGCAGCAAAAAGCAGAAGATGCCGCCGTAGCTGGTCGCAGACACGGCGCTCCAGACCTGGAACGCACGGTTGCCCAGCACCTGCCGCCACGGGGGACGGGTATCGGGCGCGACGCCCGCCGCCGCGCCTGCGCTCGCCGGCAGGCTCTCGCCAAACCAGCGCCAGCAGATCCCAACGAGGGCCAGGCCGTACGCGCCCATGGCCGCCAGCACCGCGCGCCAGCCCAGCGCCTGCACCAGCCAGGCACCCAGCAAGGGCGCCACCAGGGCCACCGCGCCCAGGCCGCTCAGGCCGCGCGCCATCACCTGCAGGCCGTGCCGCGCCGAATACAGATCGCGCACCGACGCGCGCGCGCACACCAGGATGGCCGCCATGGCCAGGCCTTGCGCGGCGCGCGCGGTGGTCAACCAGAAGGTATCCGGCGCCAGCGCGCAGGCGAACGCCGCCAGCACGTACACCACCAGGCCGACCAGCAGCACCGGCCGCCGGCCCACGCGGTCGGCCAGCGGGCCAAAGCCCAGCTGCGCGGCGCCGAAGGCGAGCACGAACGCCGTCAGGCTGGTGGTGGCCGATCCCAGATCGCGCGCGATGGCGGGCAGGGCCGGCAGGTAGCTGTCGGTCGCCACCGGCTGAGCTGCCAGCAGCAGGGGCAGCAGCACGGCAAAGCGCGCGTACGACGCTGGAGGGGTTTGCTGCGGATCGCGCGCCACACCGGCCATTCAGTAGCTGAGCCGGGCGGTGCCGCGCAGCACGTCGGCCGTGGTGGTGCCGTAGCCGAAGAACTCCAGGTACGCGGGAATCTGCTCGAACAGCATGTCGGTGCCCACCTGCACCGGACAGCCCTTGGCCAGGGCAGCCTGCAGCAGGGGCGTGTGTTCTGTCTTCATCACCACCTCGCCGACGAAGGTGCCGGCAGCGATGCGCGCCACGTCGAAGGGCAAGGGGTCGCCCGGCTTCATGCCCAGCGGCGTGGCGTTGACGATCACGTCCCAGCCTGCGGGGTCGTTGGAGCCCGTGCGCACCTTGAGCCGAGGGTAGTGCTGATGCAGTCGCTCACCCAAGGCCACGGCCGATTCTGGCCGCGCGTCATGCAGCATCAGCTCGACCGCGCCAGCAGCCGCGATGGACGCCGCGATGGCCGAGCCCACGCCGCCCGCGCCGTTTACGAGCACGCGCGCGCCGCGCAGGCTGCGGCCCTTGCGCTCGACGCCGCGCACAAAGCCCGCGCCGTCGAACATGTCGCCCACCAGGGCACCGTCCTCGCGCGCGCGCACCGCGTTGCACGCACCGGCGATCTGCGCCGTGGGGCTGACCTCGGCCAGCAGGCCCAGCGCCGTCACCTTGTGCGGCATGGTGATGAGCGCGCCGCGCACGTTGCTCATGCGCATGATCAGGGGCAGCGCAGTGACGAAGTCCTCGGCCTTGACGCCCATGGGCACCACCCGCGCGTCGATGCCCTGCGCATCGAACCAGGGGTTGTAGATCATGGGCGCCTTGAACGTCTCGGTCGGGTAGCCGATGTGGGCGATGAGCTGGGTTTTGCCGGAGAGCATGGGAGTCGGGGTCAAAGGATTGTCGAAACGGCGGCGGCACGGGTCACGGCGTGGTCACCGAGCCAGCGCGCGGCCTGCATGCCGCGCTGGGCGACCACCATGGGGTCGGAATTGACGTAGTCGTCGTTGAACACCTCGAAGGTGTAGTCGCCCCGGTAGCCGCGCGATTCCAGCAGCTGCACCAGCGGGCGCACGTCGTGCAGGCCTTCGCCGGGGAACAGGCGCTGGTGGCGCGCCAGCTCGATGATGTCGGCCTGGCGGTCGCTGTACTCGAAGAAGTAGTCGGCCAGCTGCACCAGGAATATCTTCTCCGCCGGTACCTCGGCCAGGCGAGCCAGCGTCTCGGGGGAGTCGTCGCCGTGCACCGCCATGTGAAAGCTGTCCAGGTTCAGGCCCACGCCCGCGTGGTCGCAACGGCGCACGATGTCCCAGGCCTGGTGCCAGCGATTGACGTGCCGGCCCCAGGACAGGGCTTCGTAGCAGATGCGGATGCCCAGCGGCGCCGCCAGTGTGGCCAGAGTGCGCAAATCGCCCGCGGCGCGGTCTGGGTCGTTGATGGCCAGCGGACTGGTGGTGGAGCACACCAGCAGCAGGTCGGCACCCACCAGCGTCATCTGGCGCAGCTGCTCGCGCGCCATGTCCAGCCGGTGCGCGCGCATGGCGTCGGGCGCGCACTCGAAGTCGCGCAGCGGCTGGAAGTCGGTCACGCGCAGGCCGCTGGCCTTGACCGCCTGCGCGGCCGCGTCCACACCCTGCGGGTGCGCGATCAAATCGCGCGCCCACAGCTCCACGCCGTGAAAACCGGCGGCTTTCATGCAGTCGAGTTTGTGCTCCAGCGTGCCGCCCATGGTGACGGTGTTGAAGCCAAAGCGAGACAGATCGATCGGCATGATGGCTGTGCCAGGCTCAGGCAACGGCGCCTCGCACGGCGGCCGCGCGCAGGCGGTCGTACTCGGGTTTGGCGACCGGGGCAGCGTCCGGCTGGCCGAGGTCGTTCATGTGGATGCGGAAGGTTTCACGCGCGCTCAGCGCCGCCAGGGCCGAGATGACGGTGATGCCAAAAGCCAGTGAGCCCACCGTGAGCCAGATATGGTCGGCTCCGGGCGGCGCAATGGCCGTGAAGATGGCCGGCAGCATGGCGGTGATGGTGGTACCGACGTTTTGCGAAATGGCCATGGCCGACACCCGCGTGCGGGTTGGAAACAGCTCGGGGTAGAAGCTGGGAAACACCGCGTTGTAGCCCTGATAGACCACGCCCCACATCAGCAGCGACATGACGACGGCCAGGGGCACGTTCTTGATGCTGATGGCGTACAGGTAGCCAAACGCCATCAACCCGGCCAGCAGCGAGCCGACGATGACGGGCGGCCTGCGGCCGATGCGATCCGACAGGTTGCCGACAAAGGGAATCACAAGCACCGCCAAGATGTTGCCCAGCACCGGAATCCACAGATAGACGTCCTTGGCAAACCCGATGCCGTAGGCGGGTTGCACCGCGTAGGCGGCGCCGAAGATGGTGGCCACGACAGGGATCACGTTCATCAGCGCCATGCATACCACGCGCAGCATGTCACGCCAGCTGTATTTGAAGGCGTCGACGATGGGTGAGCGCGGGCGCGCCTCGTGCCTGACTTCATCGGTGAAGGCGGGCGTTTCGTGCACTTCGCGGCGAATGATCCAGCCGGCGATGATGACGACGAAGCTGAGCAGGAACGGAATGCGCCAGCCCCAGCTGTTGAAGGCGTCGGGCTCCATGTAGTGCGCCAGCGGCAGGAACACGGCGGCGGCCAGAATCTGACCGGCCTGCACGCCCTGCAGCGTGAAGCTGGCAAAAAAGCCCCGGCGCCCGAACGGTGCGTGCTCGAGAATCATCGAGCTGGCGCCCGAGATCTCGCCCGCCACCGCAAAGCCCTGGATCAGGCGCAACAGCACCAGCAGCGCCGGCGCCAGCAGGCCCACCTGGTCGTACGTGGGCAGCAGGCCGACGGCGATGGTCGAAAAACCCATCAGAAACATGCACCACAGCAGCACGCCCTTGCGCCCGTGCGTGTCGCCCAGGTGGCCCAGCACGAAGGCGCCGATGGGCCGCGCCACGTAGCCCACGCCATAGGTGGCCAGCGAGGCAATGATGGCAATCGCCGGGTCGCCGTGTGGAAAGAATATCTGCGGAAACACCAGCGCGGCGGCGGTGGCGTAGATGAAGAAGTCGTAATACTCCAGCGCCGATCCGATCCAGCCGCTGGCGGCGGCCTTCCTGGACTGGTGGCGGCCGGGGGATTCGGCTGCGGCAGAGGGGTTCATGGGTCTGTCTCCTTGATGGTCTGGGGCCGTGTTGGCCCGGGTGATGACGCGGCTAATGGATGTCGCCAACGCCGTAGCGGCGCGGGCGGTCGATCTCGTCGCGCAGTGCTTCGGGATAGATGAGTTCGCGCAGCAGCCTGGCGTCGCCGCGCGCGCGCTCGGCCAGCTCGGGCAAGCCGAAATACTCGAAGTAGTACGGAACCTGCTGCACAAGCATTTCAAAGCCGCCCTGCGCCGTGAGGCCGCGCGCGCGCGCCGCACGCACCAGCGGCGTGGGCTGTCCGCGCAAGAGGATGTCGAACACGGCGGCATGTGGCTCGAGCCGCGCCGCGTCGCAGGGCAGCGGATCGTCCGGCGCAAGGCCGAGCGCCGTGGCGTTGACGATCAGGTCGTAGCCCGCGGGATCGGCGCTGGCAACAGCACGCACCACGGCATCGAAAGCGGCGTCGATGCGCGCGGCCAGACCCGCCGACTTGCCGGGCGATGGGTCGAAAAACGCCAGCTCGGCGGCGCCCTGGCCTTCGCCGCCCTGCGTGAGTGAGACGCCAATGGCCGCGCCGCTCACGCCCGCGCCCAGTATCAACACCCGCTTGCCGCGAAACGGCATGCCGTAGTAATCCAGCGCGGCGACGATGCCTTCGCCGTCGAACAGATCGCCTTCCAGCTTGCCGTAGCCGGCACGGCGCACCACGTTGACCGAGCCGGCCACACGCGCGTACAAGCCCACGCCGTCGAGCAACGGCACCGCCAGCGGCTTGTGCGGCGGCGCGATCACCATGCCCTTGACGTTGTCGGCCAGAAAACTGGCCTTGAGCCAGACCGCGAAGTCGCGTGCGCGCACCCGCACCGGCACCATGCGCGCCGCCACGCCGTACTCGGCAAACAGGCGGTTGAACATGCGCGGCAGGCGCACGTTGGTGACGGGATCACCCGGGATCAGATACAGGTCGGTGTTGCCGGAAATGAAGTCCATGAAACTGTGCTCCGAAGAAGCTGAAACGCAATTTATGCATTGCGGCGGCAAACCGCTACGGGGCCGAATGCATCGACGTTCGATGATTGATCGAGTTTGATCGATAATCGCGCATACCAAGGGTTTTCACGGGTCTTGAACCCCTCAAGTGCCACAGCCGCACCGGCGTGTTTTGGCACCCCGGTTTGCCCGTTCGTTTGCATGACGTCCACCCATCCAACCGACAGCGTGAAACCGGGCGAACGACCTGGCGCACCGCCCCTGCTGGCACGCGACTGGATCGCCGGGCTGGAGCGCGGCGTGGCGCTGCTGGAGGCGTTTGACGAGGCGCATCAGCGCATGACCGCCAGTGAAGTGGGCAAACGCATTGGCCTGACACGCACCGCCGCGCGGCGCTATCTGCTGACGTGGCAGCACCTGGGTTTCGTGGCCGGTGACGGCAAGCTGTTCTGGCTCACCCCGCGCGTGCTGCGTCTGGGCCAGGCCTATCTGGAATCGGCCCGCCTGCCGCGACTGGTACAGCCCTATTTGCAGCGCGTGACCAACGGCACGGCCGAAACCGCTTACCTGAGCGTGCTGGACGGCGACGAGATCGTCTTCATCGCCCGCAACGGCCCCAACCGCAACATGAACACCGGCTATGTGCTGGGCGCGCGCGCGCCGGCGCAACTGACCGCCGCCGGCATGCTGCTGCTGGCGCAGCGGCCCGACGCCGAGCTGCGCCGCTGGCTGGACACTCACCCGCCAACCATCTTCACGCCGCACACGATTGCCAGCCTCGAGCGGCTGTGGCTGGAGCTCGTGCGCTTTCGCGCCCAGGACTGGGCACTGTCAGAGCAGCAACTGGACTTGAATTCGCGCGGCATTGCCGTGCCGCTGCGCGATCGCCACGGCGCGGTGGCGGGCGCCTTGAGCATCACCATGCCGATCGGCCGCGAGAAAAGCGAGGACGCCGTGGCCCGCACCTTGCCCGTGCTGCGCGAGACGGCGCAGGTGATGCGCGACCTGATCTGAGCTCGCGCACCGAGTGCGAGCAGTGGCCTACGATGAAATGTGTCGTTGGCCCTTGTGTATCAAGCGCAAACAGCTATTGATATGCTAGCGACCGGTGCATTGATGCGGACAACGCACGCGCAGCGGACGCGCCGTACACTGTCCCTCACCCGCAGGAGTCCCCCATGAACGCCCCCAGCCAGCCCACCCACGTCATGCCCGCAATCAACCAGCGCCCCGTGCCGCCGGCGCTGATCGAAGCGCTGAAGGCCCGCTTTGGCGCCCAGTTCTCCCAGGCCCAGGCGGTGCGCGAGCAGCACGGGCGCGACGAGTCGGCCTTTACCACCGTGCCGCCGCCGGCCGCCGTGGTGTTTGCCGAAAGCACGCTGGACGTGCAGGACGCCGTCAAGCTGTGCGCGCAGCACCGGGTGCCCGTCATCCCCTATGGCGTGGGCTCCTCGCTGGAGGGCCATCTGCTGGCGGTGCAGGGCGGCGTCAGCCTGGACGTGAGCCGCATGAACCAGGTGCTGAGTTTCAACGCCGAGGACCTGACGGTGACGGTGCAGCCGGGCGTCACGCGCGAGCAGCTCAACGCCGAGATCAAGAGCGCGGGCCTGTTCTTTCCCATCGACCCCGGCGCCAACGCCAGCCTGGGTGGCATGTGCGCCACGCGCGCCAGCGGCACCAACGCCGTGCGCTACGGCACCATGCGCGAGAACGTGCTGGCGCTGCAAGTCGTCACCGCGCAGGGCGAAGCCATCCGCACCGGCACGCGGGCCAAAAAGAGCAGCGCGGGGTATGACCTGACGCGCCTGTTCGTCGGCAGCGAAGGCACGCTGGGCGTGATCACCGAGGCCACGCTGCGCATCTACCCGCTGCCCGAGGCGGTGTCGGCCGCCATCTGCTCGTTTGCCAGCATCGGCGATGCCGTCAACACCGTGATCCAGATCATCCAGCTGGGCGTGCCGATTGCCCGTGTCGAGCTGCTGGATGACAAGACCGTGCGCGCCGTCAACCAGCACAGCAAGCTCACGCTGCGCGAGCAGCCGATGCTGCTGATGGAGTTCCACGGCTCGCCCGCCAGCGTCAAGGAGCAGGCCGAGACCGTGCAGCAGCTGGCCAGCGACAACGGCGGCGCCGGCTTTGAATGGGCCGACACGCCCGAGGAGCGCACCCGCCTGTGGACCGCGCGGCACAACGCCTACTTTGCCGGCGTGCAAAGTCGCCCCGGCTGCCGCTGCATCACCACCGACGTGTGCGTGCCCATCTCGCGCCTGGCCGACGCGCTGCTGGACAGCGTGCAGGAGGCCGACGACAGCGCCATCCCCTACTTCCTGGTCGGCCACGTGGGCGACGGCAACTTCCACATGGGCTATTTGATCGACCCGGACGACGACGCCGAACGCGCGCGCGCCGAGCAGCTCAACCGCCAGGTCGTCGAGCGCGCGCTGGCACTGGGCGGCACGTGCAGCGGCGAGCACGGCGTGGGGCTGCACAAGATGGGCTTCTTGCAGCAGGAGGCCGGCGCCGGCGCGGTCGACATGATGCGCACCATCAAGCGCGCACTGGACCCGCTGGACATCATGAATCCGGGGAAGGTGTTTGGCTGATCAGACTTCAGTCTGACTGGACGACGCATCACAACAAGCCCGCCGCCTCGTCCATTTGCGGGTGCTCGAAAGCAGGTGCGAAGTCGTCAAGCTCCCGTGCCTGCAAGCCCACCTCGGGCGCTTGCGCCAGCTGCCGCCATTGGCGCACCGCACCATGCACTTCGCCCAGCACCGCCAAGGCCTGAGCTTTATCCAAGGCAAAGTAGGCGGCGCGCGCCAGCAACATGGCCACGTCGGTGATGGGCCCGTCCTGCTCGGACAGCCAGGTCTTGGATTCGCGCTCCTTGTCGGGGAAGGGGTTCAGATCAAACGCCGGCGCCAGCCGCCATTGCCCGTGCGCCACATGCAGAAAACCGTGGTTTTGCAAGTGGTCGTCCACATTGGTGATGAGCAGGTTGAATAACAGGCGTCGCCAAAGCTGGCGCAGGTCTTCCATGGGCGCGTAGCCGTGGGAG
>Ga0208826_1002467_pt1 | contig 13718 bp, 8 predicted proteins | sample AD_UKC115_MetaG_FD_184451 | JGI IMG/M metagenome (GOLD analysis project Ga0208826, IMG submission 184451) | Active sludge microbial communities of municipal wastewater-treating anaerobic digesters from Hong Kong - AD_UKC115_MetaG (SPAdes)... | ecosystem: Engineered > Bioreactor > Anaerobic >...
GCCCATCAGGAGATAGCCCGGCGAGACGCGCGCCGGCGTGGCGCGCTCGGTATCACCGATGACGTAGCCCTCGTAGCCCGGGTGCACACCGACCAGCGGCGATGCCGTCGATGCGGCGAAGGTGAGTGGCGCGAGCAGTGCGAGCAGGAGACCCAACAAAAACGTACGGCGACGAATGGATTCGGACATGACGAGGTTTCGTGATAGCGGACGGAGTTCGGCAGCAGACCGAACGGACAACCATACCTGCTCGGCTCGCCAAACGACATGCCCATTCGGTACAGGCCTGGCGATGGAACGGCGGCCACTTCGACGACCGACGCGACCGTGCCGCGGACGCCAAGTCCATAAATCGAGTCGGCATTCACAAATCCGTCACAGCCGTTAAGATCGAACGGTTCGGTCCGCTTCCAGCCCACGGTGCCACGCCGACCACGCCATCGTCAGGGGACGCTGGCGTCTCTCCACTTTCACGCGCCTTCCTAGGGGGTAACTGCAATGCTCAAACGCAAGGTCATGGTTTCGACGATCCACGCGGTGCTGTTGGCGATGGCATCGACCGGCGCCGTCGCGCAGACCACGCCGTCCACGCCAACCGGCGAGGACGCTGCGAAGAAGCTCGAGACCGTCGAAGTCACCGGCTCGCGCATTCCGCGCGCACAGGTGGAAGGCCCGGCACCGATCACCGTCATCAATGCCGACGAGATCAAGGCGAGCGGCTTCGTCAGCGTACCCGACGTGCTGCGCTCACTGACCCAGAATGGCGGCGAGACACAGAGCCAGCAATCGGCGAGCGCGGCGGATTTCTCGCCGGGCGCTCAGCAGGTCGATCTGCGCGGCCTCGGCCCGAACCATACCCTGGTGCTGGTCAACGGCCGGCGCATTGCCGACTTTCCGCTGCCGTTCAAGGGCCGCAGCAACTTCACCGATATTTCGAACATCCCGGTCGGCATGATCGAGCGCGTCGAGGTGCTGACCGGCAGTGCATCGGCGGTCTACGGTTCCGACGCGATTTCCGGCGTGGTCAACTTCATCCTCAAGAAGAAGGCCGACGAGACCACGGTCGACTTCCGCTATGGCGACACCACGCGCGGCGGCGGCGAATCGTATGAGCTCAATCTCTCGACCGGCTTCTCGCGCGGCGATTTCAATCTGACCTTCGGCGCCGAGATCGTGGATCACGAGCCGCTCTGGCAGTTCGATCGCGATATCCAGGATTCGACCGCCGACGGACCGACCACCCGCTCCAAGACGCCGCGCCGCACCTTCCTGCGCTACGACGAGAACGTCGATTACATCGATCCAGGCCAGGCGACCTGCGATGCGCTGGCCAGCCTCAACGGCGGCACCACCGTCTATGCGTTCCGCAAGAGCTACGGTCATTTCTGCGGCAGCGCGGAATCGATCGCCTACGGCACGATCCTGAGCCGGCGCAAGGCGATCAATACCTACACGTCGATGAGCATGCCGCTCGGCGACGACCTCGAATGGTTCGCCGACCTGCAGCTCGGCTACGGCAAGGTCTCGATGTTCCGCGATGTCGAGCAGTGGAACTACCAGGCGCCGGATGGCAACGAGGACGGCTACTTCTACAACCAGGCGACCGGCCAGATCGAAAACTGGTTCCGCCAGTTCACGCCCGAGGAGATGGGCGGCCTGCACAACGGCATGATCGAGACGACCCAGAAGACCGCAAGCGTGACCACGGGCTTCAAGGGCAACTTCGGCGGCAACTGGGACTGGGAGGCCACGCTGAGCCATTCGCAGTTCAAGGCCGACGTGAGCTGGCCGCAGACCATCGCCGCACTCGCCAACCAGCTCTACCTCGGCCCGCAGCTCGGCGTGGACGAGGACAGCGGCCTGCCGATCTTCGATGCGGACCCGGCCCGCCTCTACAAGCCGCTGTCGCGCGCCGAATACGATGCGATCACGACCAACACCGTCTACCACCCGCAGACGCACAGCGACACGCTGGCGTTCTCGCTGACCAACATCGACCTGTTCGAGATGCCGGCCGGCCCGGCAGGTTTCGCGGGTGTCGTGGAAGCCGGCAACCAGGGTTACGACCTCAATCCCGACCCGCTAGCCACGCAGTACTACTACTACAGCTGGAAAGATTCGGCCGGCCACGGCAGCCGCAACCGCTGGGCGACCGCCGGTGAGCTGCGCCTGCCGTTGCTCGACGGCCTCAACGCGAGCCTCGCCGGTCGCTACGACCAGTATCACTTTGCCGGCCACGGCACCGGCAAGTTCACCTTCAGCAGCGGCCTCGAATGGCGCCCGCTCGACAGCCTGCTGGTCCGCGGCTCCTACGGCACCGCGTTCCGTGCGCCGGACCTGCACTACGTGTTCTCGGGCATCGGCAACGATGAAACCGTGGGCACCGATTACTATCGTTGCCGCACCGAGGAAGCCGGCACCGACGTCACCGACTGCAGCTACGCCGAGGAGGGCCTGATCCGCACCCGCGAAGGCAACCGCAGGCTCGACCCGGAGACCAGCACCTCGTGGACGACCGGCTTCGTGTGGTCGCCGACCGAGAATTTCGACGTCGCGATCGACTACTTCGACATCGACATGCGTGACCAGGTGCAGGACCTCAGCACCGACCGCCTGCTGCAGCTCGAAGCCGACTGCCGGATCGGCCACGACATCAACGGCAACGCGGTGGACGCGCATTCGCCGAGCTGCGTCGATGCCATCTCGCGCATCTTCCGGAACCCGGCGAACAGCACGGTGGATCCGGGCGGTCTGTACGGCGTCTACGTCAATCCGATCAACATCGCCCGCGAGCACACCAACGGCGTGGATCTGAGCCTGCACTACAAGCTCGATACCGCGATCGGCCTCTTCCGCTTCGGCGGCAACTACACCTGGACGCGCCACCACACCTTCCAGCAGTACCCGGGCGATGCGGTGATCGACGAGTTCGCGGTCAACAGTGGGTTCGACATCCCGCGCAACAAGGCCAGTGCGACCGTGTCGTGGGAGAAGGGGGCCTGGACGACGACCCTGCACGGCGAGCGTCTGGGCCGCCTGCCGAACTCCGACTCGTACGACCAGCTCGTCGGCGACGGCGAGGAGGCGTGGATCGGTGCAACTTACCGCTACAACGCCTCGGTCCAGTACCGCTACAGCGACAACCTGCGCTTCACGCTGACCGTCGACAACCTGCTCGACAAGATGCCGCCGAAGGATCCGACCTACACCTCGTATCCGTACTACGACATCTCCTGGTTCGATGCCGTCGGCCGCAGCTACTACCTGCAGGTGACCTACAAGTTCGGCGGCAAGAACTGAGGCCGGACGCCAGGTACGAAAACGAACCTCCCGCTCGCGGGAGGTTCGTTTTTCAGGCCGGGCTTTGGGAATGCGTGACAAAGTCCATCCTGGACTAACCGATCCGCACTGATCCGGTCGCCAAACACGGCTTTCCAGGATCGCGAAACCGGCACGGCTACTGTGGCGGTAACCGATGCGCTACAGAGAAATGAAGCGCACACATTACGGCAGCAAGGGCAGCCCCAGTTCCTTGAGAAAGCCGTTGTGTTCCCGCGTCGCCACTCTGATCTTCTGATCCAGTTCCACAAGCTCGGCATTCACGGCAACCAGATCGATTTCTTCTTCTGCCTCTGCGGTACTGACGTAACGCGAGATGTTCAGGTTGAAATCGTTCTTCTCGATTTCCTCCATGCCCACCCGCCGCGAGTAGCGCGGATCTTCCTTGCGGAACCGGTAGGTGTCGATGATTTGGTCGATATGCTCGGGCAGCAGCTGGTTCTGCCGCTTGCCCTTCTCGAAATGCTCGGCCGCGTTGATGAACAGCACGTCGTCCGGCTTCTTGCACTTCTTCAACACCAGGATGCAGACCGGAATGCCGGTGGAGAAGAACAGGTTGGCGGGCAGACCGATCACCGTATCGATTTGGCCGTCCTTGAGCAGCTTGGTGCGGATGCGCGCCTCGGCGCCACCGCGGAACAGCACGCCGTGGGGCAGGATGATAGCCATGACGCCGTCTTGCTTGAGGAAGTGGAAGCCGTGCAGCAGGAAAGCGAAGTCGGCGGCGGACTTGGGCGCCAGGCCGTAGTTCTTGAATCGCACATCCTCGCCCAGCGCCTCGCTCGGCTCCCAGCGGTAGCTGAAGGGCGGATTGGCCACCACCGCGTCGAACTTCGGCATCCTGGCCGGGTTGGTCTCCCGCAGCATGTCCCACTCGTTGAGCAGGGTGTCGCCGTGAAAGATTTCGAACTCGGAATCCTTCACCCCGTGCAGCAGCATGTTCATGCGCGCCAGGTTGTAGGTGGTGATGTTCTTTTCCTGGCCGTAAATCTTGCCGATGCCGTGCGTCCCCATGCGATGACGCACGTTCAGCAGCAGGGAACCTGAACCGCAAGCAAAGTCCAGCACGCTGTCCATGTGAGAGCGCGAGCCTTCCGCCGGCTCCTGCCCGTCCAGCGTGACGATGGCGGAAAGGATGCTGGAAATGGGCTGCGGCGTATAGAACTCGCCCGCCTTCTTGCCCGAGCCTGCCGCAAATTGGCCGATCAGGTACTCATAGGCATCGCCCAGGGTATCGCTGTCGGTGCTGAACTGCGCCAGCCCCTTGGCGATCTCGCCGATGATCTTGCACAAGCGGGCATTGCGCTCGTCGTAGTTCTTTCCCAGCTTGTCCGAAGCCAGGCTGATTTCAGAGAACAAGCCGCGGAAGGTGCTGGCAAAGGATTCGTTCTCGATATAGGCGAAGCCCTTTTGCAGCGTACCCAGCAACTCCTTCTTCTGGAGACGAGCCAGTTCCGTGATGCTGACCCACAGGTATTGCGGCTCGATCACGTAATGCACCTTGCGGCGCATCTGCTTCTCGAATTCCGGAACATCCGCCTGATTGTCCTCGTACCAGACCGCTAGTGCGGAGCGTTTATCCTCGCCTAGCAGTTTCGGATAATCCGACCCCAGTTCCTTTTTCGCGGCAGCTTCGTAGTTATCTGACAGGTAGCGCAGGAACAGGAAGGCCAGCATGTAGTCGCGGAAGTCATCCGCAATCATGGCGCCGCGCAGTTGGTCGGCAATGGCCCAGAGGGTCTTGCCCAGCTTTTGCTTTTCGAGACCGGTCATCGTGTTTTGCCCGTGCGGTGCTTGATCTTGCTTTCCAGTGCTTTCAGCTCTGCCTCGTCCTGGGCATCGGCGGCCTGCGCCTCCAGGGTCTTGCGGCGTTGGTCGAAATCGAGAAACAGCGTTCCTACCTGCTGCTCCATGCGGGCGTGGCTGACCGAACCCGCGCCATTCAGCAAGGGAAAGCCGTTGGCGGTAATGATCTGCCCCACGTTCTCCTGCCAGAAAGCCATGGGAGTGAGGGTCTGCCACTTGGCGCGCAACTCGGCGGTTTCCAGAAAGATCACGACCAACCGGTTGAGGGTGTCGATTTCGTCTTCGATCAGGTAATTCTTGGCGACGACGATGTCGGGCTTGCGCACCTGCGCGCCCTTCCAGGTCAGCAGGCCGAAATGCGGGTCGGCGGCATTGGCCCGCGCCAGAATGAGTTCGGCGGCGGTCTGCCGCGTCACCGCGTACAGCAGCAGGTTTTGCACCGTGGCGAAGAATTGCTGGGTGGCCGTGTCGGTCTTGTCGTAATCGCTGGAGAGGGCGAAGAGGTCGCGCACCTTCTGATAGAAGCGCTTTTCCGAAGCGCGAATATCGCGGATGCGCGCCAGCATCTCGTCGAAGTAGTCCGGGCGGCCGTCGGGGTTCTTCAGCCGCTCGTCGTCCATGGCGAAACCCTTGAGGAGGTACTCTTTCAGCACGGTGCTCGCCCAGCGGCGGAACTGCACCCCACGCGGCGAGCGCACGCGATAGCCGACGGCCAGGATGGCATCGAGGTTGTAGAGCGTGAGCGACCGGCTGACCTGGCGACTGCCCTCGGTTTGAACTGTCAAGGATTCCTTGACAGTTGCCACCGGGTCCAACTCCCCGTCGGCAAAGACATTTTTCAGATGCAGCGAGATGTTCTGCTTGGTGGCGCTGAACAGTTCCGCCATCTCCATCTGGGTAAGCCAAACCGTTTGCCCATCGGCGCGCAACTGGATTTGGCTCTTGCCGTCTTCGCTGGTGTAGAGGATGAGTTGGGTCATGCGGGCACCTCGTCCAGCACGGGGAAAAGCTGCTGCATCAGGCCCTTCTTGTGGGTCTTGAGAGTGTCGATCTTCTGGCTTTGGGTGGTGATGAGATTGTCGAGCGAAGACAGACAGTCGGCGATCTTTTGCTGTTCCGTTTCGCTTGGAAAATAAAGAGATAGGGCTTTTAACTGGCCGCCCGTAATCAGTGGCTGCCCAGAACCGAAAATAAGCTTGTTCAAACTCAAGTCATCAAGGTAATAGAACACAAAATTCAAATTGACCGAGTCGTTTAGCCGAATAACCAGCGTGTTGTCAGTGACTCCGAATTCACCGCCAGATTTATTCAGTAGCCCTGCATTTGCCCCAACTCTGGCCACAAGCAGAAACTCGCCACGATAGCTGGCAGTTGATGTCTTTCCGATAACCCCAGTGGAACCATATAGATCGTATAGCCCGTCTGGATCATTCTGGTCTTTGCCGGATGAAATTCCATTGCTAACGCTTTCTAAGCTGCGATCCCCCCACTCCCCCGCCCCCCGAAACTCCGGAAACCGCAGCCGCGGCACGGTTTCGCCTTCGCGGGGGAAAAGCTGCTGCATCAGGCCCTTCTTGTGGGTCTTGAGGGCGCCCAGCTTTTGGGTTTCCGCCGTGATCAGTTCGTCGAGGGAAGACAGGCAGTCGGCGATTTTTTGTTGTTCATCGAGGTCTGGAACGATCACCTTGATTGCTTCCAAGGTTGATTTGTTCACAGAAGGAACTGCGCCACCACAATGCTCATTCAGGTCGATCAGTTGGCTCAGTAGGTGGATGAAATAGTCATCCGCGATACCTTCGACGCCCTTCAGTCCAACCGCATTGTTGTCAATCAGACACTCGTGTTGCACGAATGCTCGCCGATTCAGCCGAAGCGCTTCGCCAATCTTGGCGAAGACTGTTGTACCTATCGGAATCAGCTTAGCCCGTAGTTCCAACAGATCACTATCACCCACGTAATTAGCGGCCTTAGCAAGTAAGCCACCATTCTCGGCGACAGCTCTCGAAATATCGCTCACCTTGCAGAATGGATACCGACCTTCGGTCCTGCCTTGAAGCGACTCGGGAAAGCCGTACCCTTGGAGAACGTTGCATACCGAGGCCAAAGACTTGGCTTTCCATTCCTCGGAGTCTTGAAACTCCGGAAACCGCAGCCGTGGCACCAGCGCCGACTTTTCGCTGCTCTCTTCGCTCATTGCACTCGCGCCCTCACTGCTCATACGCACTCAACCCCGAAATCTCGCGCCCCTGGGCCAGCTCGTGCAGCAGCGGCGTCAGGTCGTCCACCAGCGCCAGTTCGGCCTGGGTGCGCGCCTTCCAGGCCAAGCCCAGCGGCGCCATGAGCTCGCTCAAGCGTTCGCCGTCGAAGATGCGGCGGCGTAGCACCTCCTCCACAAAGGCTTGCAGCGCGGCAGCATCCAGCCCGTGCTTGGCGGCAATGCCGGTGAGTTCGCGCGCTTTCTTCTCGGCCTTGAAGCGCTCGTAACCGGCGCGGATTTCCTTCTCTTCCAGCTTCTCACCCAGCGGCAGGCTGCGAATGTATTCGGCGATGTCGTCGCGCTCGTCGATGAACTTGGCATCGGCCTGGATGAGGCCGATCAACTGCTCGCGGTTCATCGTGGTCCTGCCGGGCTTCTGCGCCGTCATGCGGGCGATGAGGCCTATGATGTAGTCGTAATCGATCAAGCTTGAGGCGAACAGCACGAACTCGAAATCGAGCTGTTGCACGTCGGGCGGCGCTTGCTCGCCTTCCTTCGCCTGCTGCTCTTTCAGGCGCTTGGCGGTTTCCAGATAGGTGCTGCGGAAGCTCTGCAACTGGTCTTGCGGCAGGATGGCTTCCATCTTCGCCTTCTGCTCGGGCGCCAGGTCGGTGTATTGGTCGAGCTGGGTCTTGAGGCGCTGCACTTCCTTGAAGCGGTTGCCGAATTCGATGCGGGCGGTGTCGCCCTTGAGGTTGTAGACCTGCTCGGGTTCACACACCAGATTCTTCTGGGTCATGAAGCCCGCCATGCCGGCGACGGCGGCCTCGTACTTGCGCAGCACTTCGGCGGCCGGCTCGACCAGCCAGATTTCTCGTGGGTTGTCGATTTTCTCGCCGGAGAAGAGCGCGATGGCTTCATCCACGCCTTTCTGCTGCTGGCGGAAGTCCAGCACGTTGCCGTAGGGCTTGCTGTCGTTGAGCACGCGGTTGGTGCGCGAGAAGGCCTGGATCAGCCCGTGGTGCTTGAGGTTCTTGTCCACGTACAGGGTGTTGAGGTACTTGGAGTCGAAGCCGGTGAGCAGCATGTCCACCACGATGGTGATGTCGATCTTCTGGGCAGGGCCTGGATCGACTTGGCGCAGATCGGCATTGGGATATTGCTGGTCCTTGATGCGTTTTTGCACGTCCTGATAGTAGAGGTCGAACTCGCCGATGCGGTGATTGGTGCCGTAGCGGGTGTTGTAGTCGACGATGATGCGGGTGAGCGCGGCCTTCTTGCCCTCCGGATCCTGCTGGTTATCGGCCTTTTCCTGCGGCAGGTCTTCCTGTATCTGCTGCACGTCCTTGTTGCCTTCGGCAGGCGGAGAGAAGACGCAGGCGATGTTGAGTGGCGCGAAGTCCGGATTCTGTTCGCGCATTTCGTCCTGCACGGCCTGGAACAGGGCGTGGTACTCGATGGCGTCGTTGATGCTGGCGGTGGCCAGCACGGCGTTGAACTTGCGGTCGGCAGTGGCGGCGTCATGCTTGGCCAGGATGGCCTCGATCACCTTGCGCTTGGCGAGCGCTTCGCTGGGCTTGGGCTGATGGTTGCCTTCGGGCTTGTAGTAATCCACGTGGAAGCGCAGGACGTTGCGGTCTTCGATGGCGTGGGTGATGGTGTATTGGTGCAGGCAGCGCTGGAACAGATCGTCGGTGGTGCGGTAGCTGGCCTGCTGGCCTTCGATCTGCTGATAGCTGGCGTTTTGCTCGAAGATAGGCGTGCCGGTAAAGCCAAACAACTGGGCGTTTGGGAAGAATTCCTTGATGGCCTTGTGGTTGTCGCCGAATTGCGAGCGGTGGCATTCGTCGAAGATGAACACCATGCGCTGATTGCGCAGCGGCTCCAAACGCTCCTTGTAGTTGCGCTTGTTGCTGCCGCCGTTACTGTCGTCGAGCGCCAGGCCCAGCTTCTGGATGGTGGTGACGATAACCTTGTCGGCGTAGTCGTCGGAGAGCAGGCGGCGCACCAGGGTTTCGGTGTTGGTGTTTTCTTCGACGCAGTTTTCCTGGAAGCGGTTGAATTCCTCGCGGGTCTGGCGATCAAGGTCCTTGCGGTCCACCACGAACAGGCATTTGTCGATGTCCGGGTTGTCCTTGAGCAGGGTGGAGGCCTTGAACGAGGTCAGCGTCTTGCCGCTGCCGGTGGTGTGCCAGATGTAGCCGTTGCCGCAGTGCTGGTGGATGCAGTCCACGATGGCCTGCACGGCATAGATCTGGTACGGCCGCATCATCAGGAGCTTCTGCTCGCTGGCGACCAGCACCATGTAGCGGCTGATCATCTGGCCCAGGGTGCACTTGGCGAGGAACTTTTCGGCAAAGGCATCCAGGTGGGTGATCTTCTTGTTGTCCTCGGCGGCGAACTGGTAGACGGGCAGGAAACGCTCGTCGGCATTGAAGCTGAAATGGCGGGCGTTGTTGTTGGCGAAGTACCACGTGTCGGTACGGTTGCTGACGATGAAGAGCTGGATGAAACAGAGCAGCGTCTTGCCGTAGCCGTTGCCGGGGTCGGTCTTGTAATCGACGATCTGCTGCATGGCCCGGCGCGGGCTGACGGCCAGGGTCTTGAGCTCGATCTGCACCACCGGCACGCCGTTGATAAGCAGCATCACGTCGTAACGGTGGTGGCTGTTGTCGGTGTTGATGCGCAGTTGGTTGACGACTTCGAAGTGGTTCTTGCACCAGTCCTTGATATTGACCAGGGTGTAATTGAGCGGCGTGCCGTCGTCGCGCTCGAAGGCGTTGATGCTGCGCAGCGTCTGGGCGGCTTTGTAGACATCCTGCGTAATCACGCCGTCGAGCAGGCGCTGGAATTCGCTGTCGGTAAGTTTGACGCGGTTGAGCGCCTCGAACTTCTCGCGGAAGTTGGCCTCCAGCGCGGCGCGGTCGCGGATGTCCGGGCGGTAGGTGTACTTGAGGTCGCCCAGCTTGGAGAGCAGATCCAGTTCGATCTGGCCTTCAGTCGTGGTCATGACTCATTTCCGCCGTAGTGGAGACTTACCATACTCTCTTCCTTGGTGCCATCAGGGCAACCCACCTTGCTCAGCATTCAATCCATCCGAAGATGGACACGGAACCGCGGGTTATCCAGCGAAAAGAAAAAGCCACGCAGGTACGTGGCTTTTTCAATTCCCTCCGGATTCAATGACATTTCAGTCACCTCCGGAATGGCGGGGGCCGATCACACGTTGAACCGGAAGTGCAGCACGTCGCCTTCCTGGACGACGTAGTCCTTGCCTTCGAGGCGCAACCGGCCGGCATCGCGCGCACCGGCTTCGCCCTTGTACTTGATGAAGTCGTCGTAGGCGATGGTTTCGGCGCGGATGAAGCCGCGCTCGAAATCGGTGTGGATCACGCCCGCGGCCTGCGGCGCGGTCGCGCCGCGCTTGACCGTCCAGGCGCGGACTTCCTTCACGCCGGCGGTGAAGTAGGTCTGCAGGCCGAGCAGCCTGTAGGCGGCGCGGATCACGCGATTGAGGCCTGGCTCCTCGAGGCCCATGTCCTTCAGGAAGGCGTCGCGATCGGCGTCCTCGAGCTGCGATAGCTCTTCCTCGATCGCCGCGCAGACCGGCACCACCTCGGCTCCCTCGCTCGCGGCACGCGCGCGCACCTTGTCGAGCAGTGGGTTGTCCGCAAAGCCGTCCTCGCGCACGTTGGCGATGTACATCAGCGGCTTCAGCGTGAGCAGGAACAGATCGCGGACGAGGGCCTTTTCCTCGTCATCGAGAGCCACGGCACGCGCCGGCCGGCCCTCGTTGAGTGCGGCGGCGAGCTTCTGCAGCACGGGGCGCTTGGCGAGTGCCTCCTTGTCGTTGGCCTTGGCCGCGCGCTCGACGCGGTTCAGCGCCTTCTCGACCGATTCGAGATCGGCGAGCGCCAGCTCGGTGTCGATGGTCTCGATGTCAGCGATCGGGTCGATCGCACCGGCGACGTGGACGATGTCCGGATGCTCGAAGCAGCGCACCACGTGGGCGATCGCATCGACCTCGCGGATGTGCGCGAGGAACTTGTTGCCGAGGCCCTCGCCCTTCGACGCACCGGCGACGAGACCGGCGATATCGACGAACTCGACCGCGGTCGGCACGACCTTCTGCGGCTTGACGATGACCGAAAGCGCATCGAGGCGCGGATCCGGCACGGGCACCACGCCGACGTTCGGATCGATCGTGCAGAACGGGAAATTGGCCGCGGCGATGCCCGCCTTGGTCAGCGCGTTGAACAGGGTGGACTTGCCGACGTTAGGCAGTCCGACGATGCCGCATTTGATGCCCATTGGGGTATGGAACTCCTGAATTTTTGCGGGACCCGGGACCGGAAGCCGGGAAACCGAACGCATCCTGCTTTCCAGCTCCCGGCTACCGATTTCCGGCTACCCGCTCTTTTGTGTATGCAGACGCTTCATCGCCTCGCTGAAATCGCCGCGCACGGCGAGCGGCAGAACCTCGAGCGCTGCGCCGATCGCGCCGAGCATCGCGTCTTCGTCCCGTGTGCCGGGCCGGCCGAGCACCCAGGGGGTGACCCTATCCTTGTGGCCCGGATGGCCGATACCGATGCGCAGCCGATGGAAGCGGCCGTGTCCGAGGTGCGCGAGGATGTCACGCAAGCCATTCTGCCCGCCGTGCCCGCCATCGAACTTGAGTCGCGCGGTGCCAGGCGGCAGGTCGAGCTCGTCGTGCGCGACGAGGCACTCCTCCGGCTCGATCTTGTAGTAGCGCAGCGCCGAAGTGACGGCGATGCCGCTCTTGTTCATGAAGGTCGTCGGCTTCAGCAGCCACAGCGGCTGCCCGTCGAGAACGATCTTCGCGGTCTCGGCATGCAGCTTGCCGTCCACGCCGAAGCGCGCGCCCTCGCGCTGGGCCAGGGCGTCAATAAACCAGAACCCGGCGTTGTGCCGGGTTCGGAGGTAATCGGTACCGGGATTGCCGAGACCGACGAGGAGGCGCAAGCCGGCCATGCCTGGAAGCGCGCGTGCTCCGCCTGCTATGGCGGGGCACGCGGCGCAGCTTACTTCTTCTCGTCCTTCTTGGCCGGCGCCTTGGCGGCCGCCGGGGCAGCGGCCGGGGCCGGAGCGGCTTCCGCGGCCGGCTCGGCCTCTTCCTTCGCCGTCTTGGCGATCACCACGGCCACGTCGTGTTCCTTGCCGAGCTTGAGCTCCGGAATCTCGACGCCCGCCGGCAGCTTCAGGGCGGACAGGTGCACGATGTCGCCGACCGCGAGACTGCCGAGATCGACCTCGATGAACTCCGGCAGATCCTTCGGCAGGCAGGAGACTTCCACCTCGTTCAGCTCGTGCGTGATCAGCACGCCCGAGACCTTGCCGGCCGGGGACTTCTCCTGGTTCAGGAAGTGCAGCGGCACGCGTGCGCGCAGCGCCTCGTTCTCGTTCACGCGCTGGAAGTCGAGATGCAGGATCTGCTGCTTGTACGGATGACGCTGCATGTCGCGCAGCAGGACCTTCTGCACCTTGCCGTCAATCTTGAGATCGAGGATCGACGAATAGAACCACTCGTTCTGCGCGGCGAGATAGACGTCGTTGTGCGCGAACTGGATGCTCTGCGGGTCCTGCTTGGCGCCGTAGACGATCGCCGGCACCTGATCCGCACGACGCAGGCGGCGGCTCGCACCTTTCCCCTCGTCCTTGCGGCTGGCGGCCGGAATTTCATGGATGGTTGCCATCGTTGCTTACCTTCGGTTGTGAAGACCGCCTCGCGGCGGTTCGATGACTCCCCCGCGACCAGGGGAGCCGGTGTGGTCCGGGCCGCGAGCGGCCCGGACCGGAAACTCAATCGACGTACAGCGAGCTGACCGACTCGCCGAACGCGACGCGGCGGATCGTCTCGGCGAGCAGTTCGGCCACGCCGAGCTGGCGGATGCGCCCGCAGGCCCTAGCCTCCGGACGCAGCGGAATGGTGTCGGTGACGACCAGCTCGTCGAGCTGTGAATTGGTGATGTTGCTGACCGCCGGCCCGGACAGGACCGGATGCGTGCAGTAGGCGACCACGCGACGCGCGCCGTTGCGCTTGAGCGCACCGGCCGCGGCGCACAGCGTGCCGGCGGTATCGACGATGTCATCGATCAGCACGCAGGTCTTGTCCTTCACGTCACCGATGATATTCATCACGGTCGCCTCGTTCGGACGCGGGCGGCGCTTGTCGATGATTGCGAGGTCGGCATCGTCGAGCCGCTTGGCGATCGCGCGCGCGCGGACCACGCCGCCGACGTCCGGACTGACCACGATCAGGTTGTCGGTGCCCTGATTGCGCCAGATGTCGGCGAGCAGCACGGGCGAGGCGTAGACGTTGTCGACCGGGATGTCGAAGAAGCCCTGGATCTGGTCG
>Ga0208826_1002469_pt1 | contig 13710 bp, 10 predicted proteins | sample AD_UKC115_MetaG_FD_184451 | JGI IMG/M metagenome (GOLD analysis project Ga0208826, IMG submission 184451) | Active sludge microbial communities of municipal wastewater-treating anaerobic digesters from Hong Kong - AD_UKC115_MetaG (SPAdes)... | ecosystem: Engineered > Bioreactor > Anaerobic >...
AAGCGCGCCTTGCACCGCCGCTTGTTTGGCGGCTCCGCTGGTGAGTACCATTGCATGCTGGGTGCCCTGTAGCGCCCGAAGTGACAAGCTTATGCGATCGCTTGGTGGCTTGGGCGAATCATGCACGGGAATGACCAAATCACCCGAGGGGAAGAGGCTGGAATGGCCAGGAAAAAGCGACAATGTATGGCCGTCTTCACCTACCCCTAGCCATACAAGATCAAACCTAGGCAGGCCATTTGCTGCCTGTGGTAGCTCGAGTAGCTGGGTGGTATAATCGCGAGCCGCTTCTTCGGCTGAAAGGTCTGCACGGGGCGGCAGCATTTGTGCGGGTAATTGCCCTAGCGCACGGGCAATGGGCTGCCAGTTATTGTATTCACCTTTCGGGTCGGCAATGCGCTCGTCGCCGAGTAGTAGCGTGACTTTTGTCCAGTCGAGCGAATCTTTGTGATTGGTCGCAATCACTGTGTAAGCAGCAAGCGGTGTGGAGCCACCAGCGAGCACCCAGGTGGCACTGCCAAACGAATCAATACTGCGCCGCAAGCAATCGACAGCGGTCTCAGCAGCAGCAGCAGCGAGTTGCTGCTGGTCATCAAAAACGCGTATAGCGGTCATGCTACCCAGTATGACATACTTAGGCGCATGCAGCTGTGGCATTTTACTCGGAAGATTCATACGTCATGGTTGATTGCATTACTGAGCCTTTGCTTTGTGATTGGCGTTGCACTGGTACCACACATACAGCAAATGTGGTTTGCGAGTGCGAGCTGGCTCGGCGTTGGTATGGTGCTGGTTGTGCTTGGCATGTGGCGGCGGCGCGTGTATGTGCTGCCGGTTGTCGCAATTGGCGGCATGTTGATGGGGCTATGGCATGGGTCACTCACGTATGCACAGTTTGATATATACAAACACCTTATCGGTATGACAACGGTGATGAGTGGTACAGTAACGGATGATCCCGACAAGGGCAAAAAAGGTGATTCATTGCTACGGCTTGGTGATGTGGAAGTAGATGGCCACGCTATTGCTGGCATGGTGTGGGTGAGTACATTTGACGGCAAGAATGTGCAGCGCAGCGACCATGTGACGGTGCGAGGCAAGCTGTCGCAGGGTTTTGGAAATTTTGGCGCCACCATGTACCGTGCATCAGTGCAAAAAGTGGAGCGACCGCAGCCTGGTGACGTAGCCTTGCGGGTGCGCGATTGGTTCGCTGATTTGGTGCGTGTGGCCATAGCCGAGCCACAGGCGAGTTTGGGACTTGGGTATTTGCTAGGACAGCGGCGAGCATTGCCACCCGAACTTGACCAGGCACTGGTGATTGCAGGACTAACGCATGTGGTAGTGGCAAGCGGGTATAACCTAACCATTTTGGTGCGCCTAGCCAGGCGGCTATTTGTGAAAGTTTCGAAATATCTAGCGGCGGTATCGAGCGGTAGCATGATTGTGGCATTTGTGGCGATCACTGGTGCGAGCCCCAGCATGACGCGTGCAGGTTTGGTGGCGGGACTTAGCCTGGCAGCTTGGTATTATGGTCGCAAATTTCACCCGCTGGTTTTGCTACCATTTGCGGCAGCGCTGACGGTGATCATCAACCCAGCCTATGCCTGGAATGACTTGGGCTGGCAGCTGAGCTTTGCGGCTTTTGCGGGCGTGATGATTATGGCACCGCTGCTTCAGCGCTACTTTTTTGGTGACAAAAAGCCAGGTACGGTGCGCCAGATTTTGGGCGAGACGGTGAGCGCGAGTATTGTGACACTGCCGATTCTCGTGTACGCATTTGGGCAATTTAGCAATGTGGCACTTATCGCAAATTTGCTGGTACTGCCGCTTGTGCCACTTGCGATGCTACTAACATTTATTGCTGGTATAGCTGCACTTGTGGCGCCACCGCTTGCGACAATAGTCGGCCTACCAGCGCAGTGGCTATTGACTTATATGACGACCGTTGCGCAATATCTAGCAGGTTTACCATGGGCGCAAACGATCATGGAAATTCCTGCGTGGAGTGTGTGGATTGCCTACGCACTCATTGTTGCTGTATGCGTGTACATGTGGCGGATAACGAAGTACAATTTGCGCGATAGTAACATTGTAGAGTAGGGTGAGTCCGTAGCGAAAAATGGAGGAATAGTTTATACTATTGGTAATACATTTTATCAAAATAATACAAATGAGAGGTCGCTATGTCTGGACACAGTAAATGGTCAACTATTAAGCGTGAAAAAGGCGCCAAAGACGCCAAGCGGGGTGCGGTGTTTACAAAGATCGGCAACCAGATTGCCATAGCTGCTCGCGGCGGTACCGACCCTACGATGAACTCTGCGCTTGCCATGGCGATCGAAAAAGCTAAGCAGGCCAATATGCCAAACGCCAACATTCAGCGCGCGATTGATCGTGTGAATGACAAAAACGCAGCAGTGCTAGAAGAAATTGCCTACGAAGGCATGGGGCCTGGCGGTGTAGGAATTATCATCGAAACGGCAACCGACAACAAAAACCGTACATTCCCTGAAGTGCGTAATGCACTCACAAAAAATGGCGGTCGCATAGCCGATGCCGGCAGTGTGATGTTTCAGTTTGATCGCAAAGGTGTGATCCGCGTTGCAGCTACTGGCGAGGATGCGCTTCTGAGTATTCTTGACGCAGGTGCCGAAGATGCAAATGAAGACGATGGCGAGATTGTGGTATATACCGACCAAAAGGATCTTGCGAAGGTTCGCAGTGATATCGTGGCGGCTGGCCTGAGTGTTGTGGATGCCGAGCTGCAATATGTGGCGAAGAATACGATCGATATTGATGATGCTGAGCAGGCAACAAAGATCTTGAAGGTACTGGACGCACTTGATGATCTGGACGACGTGGTAAACGTGCATACAAATGCCGAGATCACAGCTGAATTACCTGAATAATAGGGTTTACAACTAAAAATACTTACTGTATATTTTAAGCTTATGCAGTTTTTCCGTATTGTCCTGATGCTTGCTGTCATGCTTTGTAGCCAACTAGTCAGTTTTATACCAAAGGCGTATGCAGCGTCGCCAACTGGTGTCGTGATTAGTCATGTGATTGCCGGCGAAACCAACTACTCCAACGCAGAATTTGTGGCGCTGTACAACAATACGCCAAATGATGTAGATGCCACTGGCTACTGTGTGTGGAGCGGATCTTATACATCGGCGGCGATTGCTTGTGTGGAAATCGAGCCAAATACAAAGGTATATATAAAAGCACATAATTACCTCACGATTGCTTCATCAACATTTGCCGCTAATCACACTTACATACCTGACACATCTTACCCCGCTGCCAATCGAATTACTGTGGGCGGTGATTCGGTGTACGTAAAAGATGCAATGGGAACCGAGCTTGATCGCGTAACGTGGGGTAGTGGCAAACTTGCAACTGGTGGCACATTGGTGCGTAAAGAAGTGGCAGATGGGTCAGGTACATTGGTCGACACTGACGCAACCGATTTGAGTGATTTTACCGCTCTCACTACTCTCACCTATCCACCAAACGCATCGTACGATGTGGTGACGATTGTTGATGTATGTCCGAATATCGCCGATGTGCAGCAAACTATGCCAGTGGGGTATTTGGCCGATGAGCAAGGCAATTGCCAGCCCGATAGCTGCACCAATTTGCCCGGTCTGCAACTGAGCGTGCCAAGCGGGTATGACAGTGACGCAGTGGGAGCGTGCGCACAACATGATGAATGTGGTAATGTGAATGGCATTCAGGCAGCGATTCCAAATAATATGATTCGTGGTGATGGCAATGATTGTGATTGGGACGTGCAGCCGCTACAGCTAACGGAGATTCTGCCAAATGCTGTCGGGTCTGACACGGGCAATGAATTTATTGAAATCTATAATCCGACTGACCACATGATCGATCTGAGTCTGTATAGTGTTGTGGTTGGCGTAAGCGGGGACAAGACATACGCGTTTCCGCTTGGGGCGACGATAGCGCCTGGTGAATATCGATCATTTAGTGACAGTATGATGAAATTTACACTCGTGAACACGACAGGCCGTGTTGTATTAAAAGCAGTGGATGGTTCGGTGCTGGGCGACACAGGTATCTATGAGTCACCTGCTGACGGTGAGAGCTGGGCGTTTATTGACGGTGGGTGGGCCTATACGAATCAGCCAACACCCGCTGCGGCGAATAAGGTATCTATAGTAGATGAGTCAGCAGTCGATACGACAGATGGCCTGGCTCCATGTCCGGCGGGTAAATATCGCAATCCACTCACAAACCGTTGCCGCACTATAGAAACCGATGCGAGTGTGCTTGGTGCTTGTGACGAGGGGCAGTATCGAAATCCTGAAACAGGTCGTTGTAAGAAAATTGTCACAACAACGCTCACGCCTTGTAAAGATGGACAGTATCGCAGCGAAGAGACGAATCGCTGCCGGAATATTGTAACGGCGAGTGCACAAAAGCCATGCAAGGATAACCAGTACAGAAGCGAAGAAACAAATCGTTGTCGAAATCTGACAGCAACGAGTGTGCCGGACTCTGCCTTTGCCGTGCAGCCGGTAAAAGACAGTGCTATGGCATTTGTTGGCTGGTGGGCATTGGGTGGCGTGGGGCTTTTGGCAGTAGGGTATGGAATGTGGGAGTGGCGGCGCGAATTACGCGCTTGGGTGGATCATGCTATCAGTCGATTTTAAGGAAGCAAATAGTACTATAATGAATATATGGAACAACCCAAATCGCCAAACAAAGCAATTATAGGAATCGTTGTAGTCGTGCTGCTGGCGCTAGCGGCAACGGCTGTTGTAGTACTTAGCTCGAAAAGCGCCACTACAGACGAAGCGACAACCACAACGACAAGTTCGTCAACTTCACCGTCGCCATCAACATCGACGTCGACCACTACGAACGACAGCTCGTCGACTACCACCTACAAAGACGGTACTTACACCGCAACAGGAAGCTACCAAACGCCAGGTGGAACTGAGTCGATCGGCGTCACGGTAACACTAAGCGGCGACACTATTACCGACGCAAGCGTCACGCAAAATGCCAGTGGCGGCGAAGCGCAGGAATACCAGAGTGCATTTGCGTCGGGCTTTAAGTCACTGGTTGTTGGCAAAAAAATAGAAGACGTGTCGCTGACTCGCGTGGCTGGTTCATCACTGACGCCAAATGGATTTAACAATGCCATCGCAGCCATCGAATCACAAGCCAAAGCATAGCGTGCAATTTGAGGCGATCGGCACACAGTGGCTGATTGAAACTGCGCAGCCACTTGGCGCGCTGCAGCAGCAGATCATGCAGCGAATCGACGAGTTTGATCACACGTATTCACGCTTTCGTGACGATTCGCTTGTAGCGCAGATTGCCGCTAACGCGGGGCGATATGAGTTTCCGGGTGACGCTAGACAGCTGATTGATTTTTACCAGAAATTATACGAAGCGACAGACGGTGCTGTGTCGCCACTTGTTGGAAACATATTGGAAACAGTCGGGTATGACAAAACCTATTCGCTCAGCGGCGGTAGCCCGCAGCCAGCGCTGGCGTGGGGTGACGCTATGACATGGCGTGGCGGCGAGCTAACAACGACCGCCCCGGTGCTGCTTGATTTTGGTGCGGCGGGCAAGGGCTACTTGGTGGATCTTGTGGCGGAACTACTAGAACAGCATGGGCATGGCGACTATGTGATAGATGCAAGTGGTGATGTGCGAGTGCGAGGCACGCGGGAGACTATAGGGTTGGAAAATCCTACCGACACTACAATGGTAATCGGAACAGCGGGCGTTGAAAACGCGAGCCTCTGTGCATCTGCGACCAATCGTCGTACATGGGGCGAGTGGCATCATGTGATCGATCCGCGAACAGCGCAACCAGTGCGCGATGTGCTGGCAACATGGGTGATTGCGCCCACGACTATGGTGGCAGATGGCTTGGCGACAGCGCTGTTTTTTGTGCCAGCCACCAAGTTGTCGCAATGGGAATTTACTTACGTGCGGCTACTTGCCGATGGAACAGTTGAGCGATCGCCCGATTTTGTGGGAGAATTATATATATGAGTATGCTTGATTGGCTTGATGAACAGCTAGGGCGAATTACTATGTATAGCTTGGTGCTCTATGGTTTGATTGCTCTGTCTGTTATGGCACTACTACTCATGGTTGTTGGTAACCTTGATTACGATCCATTGCAATTTGTACTGTCTATCACGCTACTTGGCTGCGTGTCGTACGGCGCAAACAAACTATTTGGCTGGCTGTTTGGGCTGCGTCCGCACAATGAGTCCGCCTGGATCACTGCCTTAATCCTTGCGCTGCTGTTTGCGCCGCCAACCACGCTAATCGGTTTTGTGAAGCTCGCGCTGGTGGCGGTTATTGCTATGGCATCTAAATACGTTATAGCACCACGGGGTCGTCATATGTTTAACCCGGCAGCAATTGCAATTGTGATTGCGAGTGTTGGCGGTATAGCCTATGCGGGTTGGTGGGTTGCAACAGCAGCCATGCTACCACTGATGCTTATTGTTGGTTTTTTGATTTTACGCCGCACCAAAAAGTATTATGTTGCGTTGTTGTTTGTTTTTGTTGCTGTAGTGTCGCTTCTTTTGCGGGGCACAGATGTTGTAACTGCATTGGTGTCGTGGCCGCTACTGTTTGTCGCGGCAATTATGCTTACAGAGCCGCTGACATTGCCACCGCGTGCATGGCAGCAATATATAGTAGCGGCAACTGTGGGCCTGCTTATGACATTGCCACTGCACTATGGCCGCGTGACCATGACACCAGCATTGGCGCTAGTGATCGGCAACGTCATTGGTTGGTGGTTTGGAAAAAGACGAGCAATAAAACTACGCTACGTGGGCAAAAAGCAAATGAACAGTACCGTGTACGAATTTACCTTTGACACGGATAAATTGCAGTTTGAGCCCGGGCAGTATATTGAGCTCTCACTGATTCATCCAAAAAGTGATCTGCGCGGACACCGGCGGATATTTAGCATTGTTGGTAGTAGCGGCAGCGAGCAGTTGAGCATTGGTACAAAAATACCCACAAAACCAAGCAGCTACAAGCGAGCCCTCATGAACATCAAGCCTGGTACGACGCTTTACGCAACGCGTGTAGCAGGTGATTTTGTGTTGCCAGATGATCCGAATGTGCCGATTGTATGTATTGCGGGTGGTATTGGCGTGACGCCTTTTGTGAGTTTTTGTATGGCGACCGATCGTAAAATGAAGCTTATCTACGGTGTGTCGAGCGTGCAGGAGCTGAGCTTTGTGCAACAACTTCGCCATAGCGCAAACGACGTCACGGTTGTGTCGCAAAACCGTGGACCATTGCCTGACGCTGAGTGGAAATTTGCCGAAGGAAGTCTGGATAGCGAAATACTTAGTGGGCTCATAGATGTGCCGACCCAGCCAATCGTGTACATTTCTGGACCGCCAGCAATGGTGGCAAGTACGCGTCGAATTGTGAAAGCTCTTGGTGTGAGGCGTGTTAGAGTCGACGAATTTGCCGGATATTAATATACTAAGTGGCATGAGGATTATTGGGATCGATCCAGGTACGGGCATACTGGGGTTTGGCGTGGTCGATGTCGCGCGTGGTAAAACGACCATGGTGACGGCGGGTGTGATTACGACGCCTGCGCATACGCCAATTGACGAGCGACTCGAGGAAATCTTTGACGGCCTGACTGATATTATTCGTGAAACAAAGCCGAGCGTTATGTCGATCGAAAAACTGTTCTTTTCACAGAACGTCACTACGGCAATTAGCGTGGCGCAGGCACGTGGCGTGGCCATGCTGACGGGGCGCAAGGCCAGGCTACCAATTGCAGAATACACACCGCAGCAAATCAAGCAGACATTGACCGGCTATGGCAAGGCCGACAAAAAACAAGTGCAGGAAATGGTGCGCCTGCAGCTTGGACTAAAGGATGTGCCCAAGCCCGATGATTGTGCCGACGCGCTAGCGGCAGCAATCACTCACTATATGATGAGCCGTGGCCAATAAATGCGGTAGCGTGGCCGTAGCAAACCACGTATACTAGAAGCATTATGGGTAAAAAACTACATCTACTAGGAGCATTTGCGTTCCGACGGCCGTTCGTTGTGTTGGGCGTATGGATCGCGCTACTTATTGTGCTTGGCTTTACAGCAGCACATTTTATTAAACCAACAAGCTCGGCAATTTCGATTCCAGGTACGGAGGCTCAAAAAGCACTCGATCGTATGTCTGAGCTGTTTCCAGATGCGGGTAAGGGCTCGGCGCGAATTGTGTTTGCTGCGCCAAGTGGCAAGACAATCGATGATTATAGACAGGTGATTGCCGACAGTACTACTGCGTTTGAAAAGCTTGGTGGTGTCACTCAAGTTATTGATCCAACCGTAAACACCGCGGCGGTGTCGAGCGATAAAACGATTGCCTATACGCAGCTGCAGCTCAAGAATGGTTCGGATCACATTAGTGACGATTTTATTGCGTCGGTTGAAAAAGTTGTGAAGGACGCTCGCGTCAATGGCTTGCAGGTTGAAATGGGCGGCGATGTAGTGCAGCGCGCACCAAGTGATATTTTGGGCGTTGGTGAAATCGGCGGGCTTGTTGTGGCATTGATTGTACTCACGGTGACGCTTGGTTCGCTGATTGCGGCTGGTATGCCACTCGCTACGGCGTTGATTGCGGTTGGCGTGAGCATGGCTGGGCTGTTTTCACTTAGCCAAGTGATCACTATCAGCTCGACCACACCTGTGCTCGCGGTTATGTTGGGCCTGGCGGTTGGCATTGATTATTCACTGTTTATCATTAATCGGTATCGCACATATGTGCACGAAGGATTTGCGAGTAGCGACGCCGCCGCACGTGCAATTGGCACTGCGGGAAACGCCGTGGTGTTTGCGGCTGCAACAGTGATCATTGCACTTGCAGCACTCAGCGTAGTGCAGATTCCATTTATGACAACCATGGGTCTTGCGGCCGCGGCAGCAATTGCTGTTGCAGCACTGGTTGCGATTTCGGTGATTCCTGCAATGTTGCGGCTTGTCGGCCGGTTTGCTTTTTCTAAAAAAGAGCGAGCAGCAATTGTACGCGCACAGAAAAAGGGTGCCCGCGAGGATCACCATGCCAAGCGAACAACCGTATGGTATCGCTGGGGCGAGGCAATTACGCGTTATCCAGTCGCCGTGCTGATTGTGGGGATTGTTGCTGTAGGCGCAATTGCACTACCTGCGCAGCATTTGCGGCTTGGCCTCCCAACAGATGAATATGCCGCAAAATCATCGACCGAGCGCAAAGCATATGACTTGCTCGAAAAAGGTTTTGGCGCGGGCTTTAATGGACCACTACTTGTTGTTGTAGAAGGCCTGCCAGCAGTGAGCGATGCCGACAAAGCAGCCGTGCGTGACCCAGCTATGGCGCAGTTAAATGAGCAAATTGCTGCTGCAACTGCTGCCCAGCAAGCTGCATTTGAACAAAAAGCTGCAGCTGTGCAGACTCCCGAAGAGTACGGGGCGCTTCAGGCAGAAATTGCCGCCGCGCAGCAGCAGGGCGAAGCCCAAAAAACAGCTGCACTTGCCAAGATCGACGAGACAGTTAATCAGTATGCAAAGCTCGTACAGCTTAAAAAAGTTGCCGATAAAATTGCACAGCAAGGCAATGTAAAGACAGCGCTGCCGGGTGCGGCAATAGACAACGGTACGGCTGGTTTAATTCAAGTAATTCCTGATTCTGGGCCGTCAGATCAGGCGACGATTGATCTGATCAACCAATTGCGTGACCCAGCCAAAAAACAAGAACTCACAGGTAGTACAGCGGTGACACTGCTCGTGACTGGCTCGACTGCTTTGCAAACGGACATCAATACCAAGCTTGCCGATGCGTTGCCTGTGTATTTGGCGGTTGTTGTTGGGCTGTCATTTGTGATTTTGGTTGTGGCCTTTCGTTCGATCTTGGTACCACTCAAAGCAACCGCAGGCTTTTTGCTATCGGTACTTGCTATGTTTGGCGCGATTGTCATGGTCTTTCAGTGGGGATGGTTTGGTATTGCCGAGGCGCCCGGTCCGATTATGAGCTTTTTGCCGATCATTACTATCGGTATTATGTTTGGGCTAGCCATGGACTATGAGTTTTTCTTGGTGACAAGCATGCATGAGGCCTATAGCGAAACGGGTGAACCGCTGCGTTCGGTGCGTCGTGGATTTGCGCAAGCAAGTAAGGTTGTTGTTGCGGCGGCGTTTATCATGGTGGCAATTTTTGCTGGGTTTATAGGTAACCACGACACGACTATTCAGGTTATTGGATTTGCACTGGCTGTCGGCATATTTATAGACGCTTTTGTGGTGCGTTTGACACTTGTGCCTGCAGCAATGGCGCTTCTTGGCCGTGCGGCGTGGTGGCTGCCAAAATGGCTTGATAAGGTCTTGCCTCGTGTGTCGATAGAAGGCGAAGATGCCGCCCCTGTAAAGCGACAAAAGCGCTCACGCTCATAAGCTTTGCCTCAGAAAATTTGCTATAATAGAGGCAATGCAACGCCAAGGAAAATACACCCGACGCGTGACGCCTGTGCAGCGTATAAAGCGGCAGGTTAAACACCGTTTTCGCTGGTGGCGAAAGCTTAGCTGGAAAAAGCGAGCGCTTGTTGTTGGCGGCCCAATTTTGGCATTTTTGATTATTTTGCCACTTGCAACATACTTTTTCTTTGCAAAAGACATTTCAGATCAAGACCGTCTGATGAACCGTAATAATACGGGGATTGTGCTCTACGCGAACGATGGTACGACCGAGATTTATAGTAGTGGACGGGCCGAGCATCATGACTTACTGACGCTTGATAAGATTTCAACGCGGGTGAAAAACGCCCTGATCGCGAGTGAAGATAAAGATTTCTACAAACACAGCGGTTTTTCGATTTTTAGTACACTGCGCGCGGTGTATGGCTATATTATCAATGGTGGCGGCAGCTTTGGTGGCTCTACAATTACCCAACAGTTAGCGAAGATCACGGTACTGTCGAGTAATCGCAGCTTTTTGCGGCAATACCAGGCTTTTTCAATCGCTGTAGCAATCGAAAATACCTACACAAAAGATCAAATACTCGAAATGTACCTGAACTCTGTGTACTTTGGCGAAAATGCCTTTGGTATTGAAGAGGCGGCTAAAACATACTTTGGTACCACACCCGACAAGCTCGATCTGGCACAAGCATCGATGCTGATTGGCGTACTGCCCGCTCCAAGTGTGTACTCGCCCGTGAGCGGCAATGCCGAGTACGCCAAGGAACGCCAAACAACCGTGCTGAGTCGCATGGTAAGTAATGGATATATTACCGAAGCCGAAAAGCAAGCGGCGCTCGCCGAACAACTCACCTATCAGCCGCCAAGCTCGCCAATCAACGACAGTATTGCGCCGCATTATGCGGAAATGGTGCTCGACGAATTGTATGCAAAGTATGGCGAAGAAACAGTCACCCGTAGTGGGTACCAGGTGACAACCACACTCGATGCAAATGTACAAAAGCAACTACAATCGGCAATTGCAGCCAACATGAATACTATTAAAAACAATGGCGGTAGCAATGCCGCGGCTGTGGCGATTGATCCAACGAGTGGCGAAGTGCGTGGGCTTGTGGGAAGTTATGACTGGACAAATGCAGACTTTGGCAAAGTAAACATCGCGACGTCACTGCGCCAGCCGGGCTCAAGCTTTAAACCAATTTACTATTCGCAGGCGCTTGCCGACGGTATCATCACACCGGCAACGGTATTAAAAGATGAGCAAACCGACTTTGGTGGTGGCTATGTGCCGCAAAATGCCGACCATAAATTCCGTGGCGATGTAACAGTACGCAATGCACTGGACTGGTCGCTCAACATACCGGCCATTAAGGTGATGCAGCAGTATGGGTTAAACAAGACGATCGAGGCAGCGCAAAAAATGGGGCTGAGCTCGATCGATAAAAAGAATGATTATGGCTTGAGTCTGGCGCTTGGTGCGGCCGAAGTGACGCCACTGCAGCTCACAAATGCCTACGCTGCATTTGCCAATGGTGGTAAGCAGTACGATACAAGCATCGTGAAGACTATCAAGAGTAAGTACGGCGAACAAGTGTATAAGGCCGAATCAAAATCGAAACAGGTGATTAGTGAGCAGGGAGCCTACTTGCTGTCGAGCATATTGTCGGACAATGCGGCGCGTGCAGCGGTATTTGGTAGCTCACTGAATGTGTACGATGCGCAGACGAAAGCAGTCAAAACAGTTGCTGTCAAAACTGGTACAACCAACGATTCGCGTGATGCTTGGACCATGGGCTATACGCCACAACTTGCGATTGGCGTATGGGTGGGCAACAACGACAACCATGCAATGAAAAACGGCGGGTCGATTATGGCTGGGCCTATATTTACCAAAGCCATGGGCAATATATTGGCGGGTGTGGACACGAAGTTTACGGCGCCAAGTGGTGTGGTGCAAAAAAATGTGTGCCTTAGCAATCATGGCCTTGCCGATAGCGCGGTGAAGGGTAGTACCTATACGGATTGGTTCCTTACGACGGCGCTACCAAAGGCAAGTTGTTCGGCAAAAGAAACACCTTCGCCATCACCTACTCCTACGCCAACACCTACAAGCACGCCCGATGAAAACCTTTCTGTAGCAGTCACTGCAAACCCGTCGACGAGCGCATCGCAAGGCACGACCGTGACATTTACGGCAACACTTTCCGATGCATCGGCAACAGGTATTGTGCAGTTCAAGGACGGCAATCAAATAATTGGTAGCAATACGGTAGTAGCTGGCGCGGCGACTGCTACTACAGCGCTTCTGACCGTTGGCACGCATACTATCACGGCTACGTATGTGCCAGCAGATGGAAGTGGTAGCACGGTACAGGGCACACTCACCTATCAAATTACATCTGGCAGCCAAAACGGCAGAGGAGGACAAAACTGATGATTGCACACGTAAAAGGAATTGTGACAGAAAAGATGCTGGCATCGGTGATTGTTGATGTGCAGGGCGTTGGCTACGAAGTAAACGTAGCGGCGGGTGATTACGATCATGCAGCACTCAATGACGAAGTAAAATTCTATACCTATCACCATATTCGCGAGCAGTCACAGGAGCTGTTTGGGTTTAGTAGCCTAGCGGCAAAGAAATTATTTGAACTACTTATTACTGTGCAGGGCGTTGGGCCAAAAGCTGCCATGGCAATACTATCGCTAGGCGACAGCGAAGTGGTGCGAAATGCCATAGCAAACAGCGACAGCGCATTTGTGGCGGGAGCATCTGGTGTGGGCAAGCGTATTGCCGAGCGAGTGATCGTGGACCTAGCCGACAAAGTTGGTTTGCCACTGCGTTACGACAACAGCAGTCTCACAGGTACGTCACAGTTGGTGGCACATAGCGACGAAGCACTCGAAGCCCTGATGGCACTTGGCTACACGCTCGCCGACGCCACCAAAGCACTCGAAGGCGTGCCGACCGATCTATCAACGGCTGATCGTGTGACGGCTGCACTTAAAGGATAGGACAGACGAACATGGCAAAGGTATTTGTTTCGGGACAGATAAATGATATAAGCTATGTGCGTGCAGTGCAGGCCCAGTTTATTGCGTCCGGTCATGTAATTACTCACGATTGGACACGCAACGAAGCGGGAGATAAGATGCTTACTGGCCGTCAAGCAAAGTTCGACAATCCTGATGAGGCATCTAAGCGTGCAAGTGCAGATATGAC
>Ga0208826_1002471_pt1 | contig 13708 bp, 15 predicted proteins | sample AD_UKC115_MetaG_FD_184451 | JGI IMG/M metagenome (GOLD analysis project Ga0208826, IMG submission 184451) | Active sludge microbial communities of municipal wastewater-treating anaerobic digesters from Hong Kong - AD_UKC115_MetaG (SPAdes)... | ecosystem: Engineered > Bioreactor > Anaerobic >...
ATGCTTGAAGCACTATAACCGCAATATTTGCAGGTATATTTGCTTTTTACACTTCCTTCATACAATTCACATTTACCTTTGTTTGGTCCAAGTGGGTGTCGACTGCAAGTATGACTTGTTAAACTCGAAACACTTGATGCTTTGTAACCGCAATTTTTACAATAAAATTCAGCCATTTTGTTAGTTTTTATATTTTATGCCTACTCTAACTAGTTTTCGGCTTCCCTATTTTCAATTTCAAAAATATGTCGAGCCTACGTCAAAATATGTCGTTATTCCAAAAATCTGTCTGCGTGTCTTTTTTTCTTGCATTGGCTCTAACGGTTTGCGTGTATGTGCAGTAGCGGATTAGAAGCACTTTCCTGTCCGTTTAGCACAAAGTTTCTTAGTGCATAGACCTTCGATTTACCACTTCACCCGCTATTGCCACATACACGTTGTTATGGGCTGGTTTTCTTCTTTTTAAATCCAAAATAGATTAATACCAATCCTATGATTAATAAAAATATAGAACCCCAAACATAACCTTTACCATAATGTGTCAAGGTGTTATAATCAAAAAAATATCTGAAACCTTGGAAAAAACCTATTAGTGATAAAACTATTCCTATTATTAGAGCAACTTTCTTCATTTCTTAAAATTTAAAATAAGTCAGGGCTATGAATACAGACATAACCCTGACTATAGTAAAAAACTATTTTTTTACTGTTGTAGTAGTTGGAGTATAAATTCCGCCAGTTAAAGCATTCAATAAACCGTCAACGAATGTGTGTTGTATGGTTACGGTGTAATCCTTTGCACCGCCAGCCATTTTCGTTGGGTCAGAAGTTTTAACTGGAGCTAAACCATAAATTAAATAATGGTTTTTCTCTTTAACTTCAACACCTGTTTTAGCTCCTTCACCCACTGAATAAGTCAATGTATAGCAAGAAGTCATTAAAACCGAAATAGCAAAAACTAATGCTAAATTTAAAACAATTTTCTTCATACTTGTTTAATTTAATTTTTTCCTACTCATATGGCTTTTCAGAATACGCCCCGTTTTTTTTAAGTGGGTTCTGGTCTCCACTTATATACTGTTTTTTGTCACTTTGGGTGGTCAGCCCTTTTAGCTTGTGCAGACCGTCTTTGTTTTTAAACTTGCCCATAACGAGTGAGGCTATGAGCACTGGCGGATTTTTTGCACGCCGTTTGCACGAAGTACCACACTACAAAAATACGAAAAAGTTTGATACGAGAACTTAATCCGCCATTGCATATAGCCTGTGTTAGCAGCCTGTAACTTATTTTTTATGTAGGGGGTTTGTTCTGAGTATATTTTTGTTATTATTGCTGGCTCTGCAAAGGTACTATTTCTGGACGAAACAATAATTTATAGGAAGTTTATTTATTCTACTTCTTGAATAATCCGCTTCCAAACAATTTGATTTTGGTATAATTCGTAAATTTTATCATCGGTAAGTGCGTAGCCGAATTTGTTTTGGGGTTGGTAATAACGTGGCGAATAAGGGTGTTCGTTGTAGCACAATTTCCATTTTACTACTATTAAGCGAATATTGTTGTTCGTATTTTTAGATATTGCTTTGTAGTTGGGTTTGATTAACGGTTGCGCATTTCCTGTACCTCTTTCGGGAATAAGTCCCGAAAAGTTGCCGTATTTCTCCATTGCATAAGTTGCATAAAAAGCCTGCTTTTTTCTTTCGGTAGGCGATAGGCGGGCTAATTCTCTTTTGTAGGAAGTTGTTAAATCATCTGTGGTATTAGCTTGAGCCAAGTCTTTCCGGTAGCTTTCCATTTCTTTCCTAAATTCTTCGGCAGCAGTTTTATCGGTTTTCAGTAATTCCTGATATGCTTTCTCCATTTCTTTTAGATTTTCGCTTGCAGAAGTTGTTGAGCCATTATTCTTTTGCTTTTTTTCTTCGGCTTTTATGAGTGCTGTGAGGTATTCTTCTTGCGAAATAGGCAAAAACAGAGGTTCATTGCCCTTGTAAATTGCGGTAGTTTCACGTCCTTCGTTTTCATAAATGGGATAGCCTATAAAATCACCGATTTTCATAGGTGCGGTATAAATTTCGCCAATGCCCGATTGCAATGGCTGTCCGAGAATAGAGGCTATATTATTGAAATAAAAACTGACACTGCCGCCCGCCTTTCGCACGGTTTCTCCTTCGTCCAATAAATATGGCATAAAATACATATCCAATATGCCGTTAGTTCCATCGCTGTATGCTTCCACTTCGTACCCTTGTGGCATATTTACACTCGGCTGTGATTGTAAAATGATAAATATTTTTTGAGAATTTACGTCATTTTTGGGTATTCTGTTTACAACCTTTCCTTTTATGTAGGGTAAAAATGCGTCTTCGCCCACAGTTACGGTTTTACGCGAATACTGTTGACCGAAAACGGCTATGTTTGAAACTGCAAAGAGTAATATAAAGAGGTATTTGCGCATTATTGTCGATAAAGTTTCACTTGTTAAACTTTCCGAACCAATATTTATAGGCAGACAACAACACATCGGCATAGTCGTCAATTGCCGAATAGCAACTTAAATCAGTAGGTACAACTTCGCCTATTTGTTGCAACGTGGCTATTTCGTTTTGAATGTTTGTAAGTTTACGGTAATCGGGCAAAAGCGATTTAAGCGTAGTCAAATATTGCTCAATGGCGTCGGTTTGTAGGGGCGACATTTTTTGGCAATATTCAATTTTTGCGGCGTGAATTTGTTTTTCGGCGGCGTTTGAACGGGCAATTTCGGCATCGGAACATATTCCTGAACAGAGTTGTTTACGCAAGGGTTGAAGTTTTTTTTCTAATTTTTCGCTTTCGATGGAATCTTGTAATTCTACTTGCTTAAATAGCTGTGCTATACGATTCATCCGTTCCGTAATGCGTTCTCCGAGTAATTTTTGCTCGTTGGCAAGTTCAAACAGCCGCTTGGCTTTGTCGCCTTTTTTGATGGCGGCTTGCGGATTTTTCATCGCCTGATTTTTCATTTGCTCGGCATACTGCTGCGCCCACTTTTCCTGTTCGGCATCGCTCATTTCGCCTACTTTTTCCAATTCCTGCAACGAAATGCCGTATTGTTCGCTAACTACTTTTTCTGCTGCTTTTCGTCCTTCTTCTTCGCTACCATCCGACTGTTGAAGGTTGTGTACATCGCTTTTGCTCAACCCCGACTGCTGAATGGCTTTTGACATGATTTTGCTTTTGTTCTTTTCCATATCTGCCTGTGCATCGGCGTGGATACGGTCTATGACCTGGCGAATTTGTTCTTGCACTTTGTTAATTCTGTCGCTAAAACGGTCAATTTCTGCTCTGTCGGCGGCACAATTTATGGTGGGCGGCGTTGGCAATTGACCCAAAAGCGATTCGGGTGTCTGTTGTGCTTTGACGCTAATATTCAGTATCAGAACAGCAAATAATAAAAGTTGATTTCTTTTCATACGCTTGTATCGTTTAATTAAATTATGGTTTCCTAATGTTTCTCGGTGTTAGAAGTCGGCACATCATCGTAAACATGAGATAGTTCATCTACATAACTCAAAATAAAATCCAGCCAAAAACCGTATTGTGTACGGAATGCGTAGCCTGCATAGCTCATAGTCGTCATTTCGTCCGACAACTTGTTGCCTTTTATGCCCAACTCAATGAGTTTATCCAATTTGTTTCGGTAATTCGTAAGATAATCAGCGCGAGCAGCCGATATTTCTCTGCATTTATTTATTCGTTGCTCAAATTTATCTAACATTCCGTAGTATTTCAGTTCGATATTGCTCTGGTTTTCTATAAATGGTGAGATAAGTTCTGTTTGTATGGCATTGGTTTCCGTTTCAACGACTTGTATTTCTTCGCCCAATTTTTGTATTTTATCGGCATTCGCTGGTTCAAACATATCCATTCTTGGTTTTGCATGGACTTCTGCCTCTTCCTTTTTCTGTTTTTCATCGGCTTTCAGCGAAAGCATCTCATTTTTCAGCATTATTATTTTATCATTCCATTGCATAATCTCTTTATTATTTGCTTCGCAAATATTACGAGGCAAAGCAGGAATTTTCGACAAAAAATATTGAGGCGTTTTTTGTGCAGATACATTCACACAAAGTAATGAAATGGCTATTAGCGTGGAAAACAAGGTTTTATTCATCGTTTACAATTTATTATTCAAATTTGGGTGTATAGGGCGGAACGAACAACTCGATATACCCTTTGTACGTTGCCAGCAATTGTTGTGCATTGAAAATGGCGGCACAAGGATACTTACTTTTCGGCGTAATTTCAGCCAATAAAATGGTATCGGCACGTTTCACTTTTTGGGCAGCGTTTTCGATGTGCGATTTGTAGGAATTAATGCTTTTTGTAAGTAAATCTGCTCTCATTTGACTGTATCGAGCGTGATTATAGTACATTTCCTTGTCTATTTGATTTTCTTCGCTGCTTATATCTTTCATCGTTTTTGCGGCTGCATTTCTTGCTTTTCGTAATTTCTCAGACAGCTCCGCTTGTTTGGTAAATTCCTCCTGCGACAAAGCGCTCATTTGCTCTATTGTTTTTGATTGGCTTTCATTAAAAAAGGAGTCAAGAAGTTGATAGAGTTCTTCCCAAATGCGGTTAAACTCGAACATTTCCTGTTGGCTTGATTTTTCCAACGAACACATCGGATGTTTGTAATTTTGGGCAAGGCTGTCGAGGTAATTTTCCACAACATTAATTTGGTTGCGGAAAGCCTCTTTTTCTTCATCGGTAACGCCAATAACGGTTTGAGGCGTTTTGGGCATCATCTTTAAAAAGAAGGATTGCTCGTAAACCTGTGTTTTGGCTTCCGAAAATATAAATATAAAAAGCAGGGTTGTAATTAATTTGAGGGTTTTCATTATTTGGCGCTGAATTTAATACTTTTGATAATTTTCTGTATATCTGTAACAAGATTAGAAAATTCTGTTTCCGTAGCTCCAAACGAAAGTGTTTGACATTTACCTTTTACCATTACATACACGGTTTGCATCGTCATTTCTAAAACCATTCCTCCCGCTTTTACCGAGTAACTAAAAGTTATGCTTCGTCCCTCTTTATTATCAACGGTTATTGTTTCTTCATTCAATAATTTATAGTCATCGAAATAATTGCTGATGTTTTGCTTGGCTGTTTTAACGGCTTCGTTTAGTGTTTTGCCGTTTAGTGCCGTTTCTTCCTTTATCATAAATGACGCTCCGTTTTTCAGGTATTGATGTTCCAGTACCGAACCTTCTACCTTTGCCCAACCATCGGGCAAAGAAACAGAAATGTCTGATTTTTTTTGTTGGGCAAAAATGGCTGCTGTGGCAAGCAAGCACAATATTACAAGCGTTATTTTTTTCATAATTTAAAAATTCTTACTTTTCAGTTCAACAATAACGGGAAAATAAATGCGAGGATTATTGTCAATATCAGCCCAACCCGTTGATTCTTTTTTGATGATTCCTGCTTGGGACGAAACATAATAATAATTGATGATTTTACTATCTTTTGTAAATGTTTCCTTTATCTTGATGCAGTTTGAGAATGTGCCCGCAGGAACAGATATATTTTCAGTTGTGGATACTATTTCTCTTTTTATCGTTCCTAAATCTTCATCTTCTATAGGCGAACTCCATTTTTTACCTATCGTGTTGTTTTTGTAAAAAAGCGGAAACCAATAATCTGTTTCCGAGCCGCTTTCATCTGCAAAAAAATCGCTGTTGGCATACCAACGGTAATCGGTATGAGAGTTATTTCCTGCTGTGAATTTTATAACACAATACCCATCATCATCAATGGATTGTATATTGTAAATCACATTCGAAGGTGCATCTTTTCCATCAATGGTCATTTTATACGTCCAAGTGTTTCCTGTTTTCAAAAAAGGGAATATACTGATATTCGTATCATTATCATCTTTTTCGCACGAAATCAATACAAAACCCAAAAGTATTGTAAGTAAAAATATGCTTTGCTTTTTCATGTAGTTTAATGTTGTTTTATTTATTTCATTGTTTTACAAATTAACTGCGTTGATTTATCGACTCTGGCTCACAGCTTGACAAACTAACTTCGTTGATTTGTTTCACGACTCGGCAAAGTTCAAACAAGTTTGACTTTGCTCTCACTGTTTCACAAACTCAACCCTGCGATTTTTGGCTCTGCCTTCGGGCGTTTCGTTGGAGTCTATCGGTTTGCTCATTCCGTGTCCTTTGGCGGAAAGTCGAGCGGAGTCAATACCCAATTGTTGTAATTTGTCACACACGGCTTTAGAACGGGCTTCCGAAAGGGTTTGGTTGGCGGCGGCGTTTCCGGTGTTGTCGGTATGCCCTTCTACCGAAAATTTCAGGTCGGGATATTTTTGAAGTATGCTGAAAATTTCGTTAATGGTTCCCATTGATTGCGGTTTAATGGTGGCTTTGCCCACATCAAAAGTAATTCCGTAGGTAATGATTTTGCCGTCGGTCAAAAGTTTGTCATACAACGGAACGGCGCCTTTGGCAATGCGAATGTTTTTGATATGTGTTGCGCTGTTGTCTTCCGGTCCGCGAGCAAAGAATTTTACTTTTGCCGGTTTTTCGGCAATGTTGGGTATGTTTGCCACACGCTTGGAGTCCATATATACTTTTATCGCCCGTTTGTTGAACGATAAAGCGTAATGGTGCCATCCATTACTGTTGTCGTAAGTATCTTCGCTGGTTTTTTCGTTGGCATTGTTGTTCCAATTGAAGAGGAATCGGGTGTTGTCTTTCCAAAAAAGTGAGTTTGCAATTACTTCATCGTTGCTGTTCATAAATTCAACGCTGGTTTCGCCTTCGTTGCCATCAATAAACAAGTCAAATTCAAGCGTAAATTCATCGGGGAGTTTAAAGGATTCTTCTTTGAATAAAGGCGTTATGTAGGTGTAACCTATGAGTGCAATGACGTTTTCGCCATTGATTTGGGCTATTTCGGCATTGCCTTCTATCAAGTCCCATTTGCTCGGGAACTCGCCTTTGCGTTCACCTTTCAGATCGTCTTCAAAAATGACTTCATTACCGGGAACAAAATCGTATTTGGCGTACGAAACATCGGTTTTGGATGAATTAGAAAACGTTGTATCCGCATTCCCGTTTTTATTGCTTTGAGAGGAATTTTGTTTTTCTCCTTTCTTCTTACCGGCTTTTTTAACCGCATCTTCCGATTTGTCCAACGCTTTGTCGGCAGCAGCATCGGCTTTGTCTTCAATACGTTGCTCCACCTTTTCTACAACTTTTTCCTTTACTCGGTTGTCCATTTTTTCAAGCCATGACTGGGCTGAAACTTGTATGCTTGTCGTTAAAAACAAGCCACATATAAAAACTATCGCCTTTTTCATAACAAAACTGTATTAATATTGCAATTAAGTGAGTTTAAGTGCAAAATTAGGTTGCTATAAAATGGTGTGATTGTAAAAAAGCGACAAGTTACTGTAGGGTTCCTTCGGCTCTGCCGGAAAACATTTTTGTAATTTGCAGGTTTCGTTTGAAAAAATAATTGGGCGTTTCGCCAATAATGGATTTGAAATCATTAATAAAATGGGCTTGGTCGAAATAGTTCCCATCAAAAACCAACTCTTGATAATCTATGGCTTTTTCGTCTTTGATTTTAGTCCACAGATAGTCCAAACGCACTATCCGCATCAGTGTTTTGGGCGTAACGCCCGTGCGTTTTATAAAATTTCGTTCCAATGTACGTTGACAGGCAGGACAATCTTTTACAATGTCTTTTAATAATGTTGTTGTGCCTTTTTCCATAATTTTATCGTAAAAAACATCAATGACATCAGGTTGATAGGGTGTTTGTTGAAAGGAGTTTGCGAAATCGGTAAAATGATTTATTCGTTCATCGGTGGTTTTAAGTTGTGATAATTCGTTCCAAAGCGGCTGAAAAATAGTGTCTGGCAAGTCAATGCTTCGTTTTGAAATGGGAGTCAGGTCAATATAGAAAACGCGCGAAAAAACCGTTGGTTTGCAAATAATTATAAATGTGTCCATCGTTCCGTGAAAGTTCAGCACAATGGATTTAGGAATAATGGGCGCGACAAAAAATGGTTCGAGCTGTATGTTTGTTTCGCCCAATATCAAGGGGCAATCTTTAAAGTGAAAAACAATGGAAATATCGGGGCGCGGAATAAATTTCTCCGCCAAAAAAGATTCATTGAAGAAAATCTCGAATTGACGGACAAGCCACTCATTGCTTTCATTATTTCTATAAAATTTAACGCCAAGCATTGAATCGGTGTTGGGTTGGTGTAGGTATATTTGTCATAATGCTGTTTCGTGTTCGTGTTATGGCTGCTAACGTTTGGCGGTATGAAAAGTTGCCGATTGCGGGCGATTTCCTATCCAGTTACACGAGAAGTTTAAGCGGGCTACAACCCTTTAATAACCTACTAACCCGGCAATTTTTTATACCGCGTGTTATGGGCTGGTTTTCTTTCAATTTCATATATTAAAAAATTCCTGGTATTTTACATTCATAGTATAAGTTAAGAGTTTAAGACTGTAAAACACCAAGAATTCATTCTCTATACCCTGTGAGTATTATTTTTTAACTGGAGGATTCTTTACCTGTTCTAATGTTAATTTTTTAGTGCAAAAAAACCAATCATAACATTTTACATTCTCGTCTTTACTTTCCATACGTTCTTTGGCAACACCACAAGAACCAGCTGTTGGCACGATGACATCATCACCTGGTTGCCAATTAGCTGCTCCAATAATCCATTTTTTAATCATAGTATTTTAATTTATTAAATTTTGTTTGTTGGTAGAACCTTTCAGCTCTATCCCGTTTTTTAGAGTGGGTTCTGGACTCCACTTTTTATTTTTTTTGGTCACAATGGGTGGTCAGCCCTAATTTTAACCACAATGTCCTTTTTTTTTAAACTTGCCCATAACGTTTTATTTGCGCAACAAATATACAACATTTATAAACACAAAAAATCAAATATGCGTATATTATTTTATTCTTATTCTTGACACTTTTGGATAAAAGACAATCTGTCAAATCTTCACGCTGCTTGCACGAATCCTTTCGTATGGCAGCGTGGGGAAAAATATTTATCGATTTACCGATTTACGGATTTGATTATTTATTGATGAATTCCAGGCCTGACTGTCCTCTTAAGATAAGGGGACAAGTGCTGCCGCCATGCAACACAGGGGGTATGATATTTTCTCACTTCTAATTTCTCATGTCTCCACTTTTTCTTCTCAATTTTCAATTATCCATTATCCATTGTCAATTAGCCGCCAGGCAGCGTAAGGTCATCCCTACGGGATTTTGTGTTTTGGTTCGGATTTTTTCTACCAAAAGGTTGTCCCTACGGGACAAAATCAATTTCATAGCACCACACGAAAGGATTCGTGCGGCAGCGTGGAGTTTTTTATCATTTCCATTATTTTGTCCACATTAGGATTATCAATCATTTCTTCACACCAATCAAGCAATGACAATCCATCATTTGTCCTCTTGCTCAAGTCAGAACCCAAGTTTATCAATGCTTCGGACATCTCATAATATCCAAGACCACTTGAATGAAAGATTGGAGTTAAACCTTGTTTATCAGAATAATTTATTTCGCAAGGATATTTTTTTAGAAACCAATAAAATGTTTTAAAATCTCCATTTACAATAAGGTGAATAAGAATATTCCAACCCTCTTTTGAAACATAGTTCGTGTCAGCTCCAGCATCTATTAGCTTCTCAATTATTTTTTGATTTTTTGTATATATTGCTTTAATTAAAGCTTCACCATCAATTGCAACATTTTGCTCTAACAAATAGTCGATTATTTCTATTTCTTCCTCCATTATTGCAGAGATAATTGGAGTATAGCCTTCGTCATTTTTTGAATTTTTATCTACGCCTTCATTAATAAGTTTCTTCAACCATTCTAAATCTCCTGATTCACAAGCTAAATGAATTTTTTCCCAATCGTATATAATGTATTCGGGTATTGGTTTTTTAATTAAATCATTTCTCATATATTATAATTTTTTCAAAATGATAAAGATTGCTGTCATAACACTCTATAAATTTGTCATAAGTGGCAGATTCGTTAAAATGCCACATAACGTCTTATTTACGCGATAAATATACAACATTTTTAAACACAGAATATCAAACAAGCGTAAATATCTTTTTATTATTATTCTTGACCCACATGCTGCCGCACGAATCCTTTCGTGTGGCAGCGTGGGGGAAAATATTTATCGATTTACGGATTTGATGATTTATTGATGAATTCCAGGCCTGACTGTCCCCTTAAGATAAGGGGGCAAGTACTGCTTGACGGCAGTGCTTGCCTCCTTATCTTAAAGGGACAATGTCCATTTCATAAGCTCCATAGGAGCATGCGTATGGTAGAAAATAATCACGCAATCATTTTACATAGCCCCGTCGGGGCGACAATTCTTTATCCCTGAAATTATTATCAGATGGTCATCCCTACGGGATTTTTTTGTTCGGTATCTTTTTCTACCAAAAGGTTGTCCCTACGGGACAAAATCAATTTCATACGCTACTCGCTTTTATCTTTTTATGACTTTCAACTTTTAACTTTATGAACTTTCAAACTGTATCTGGCTGCTTCCACTAATGCAGTACCACACGAAAGGATTCGTGTGGTAGCGAGGGGGAAATACCTGCTTATATTATATATACAAACTTGATGGTAGGTAAAATAATAATACTTATATAATACATAGCTAATACTTATTATTTACATCTATAAAACTTATCTAATTAAATATATTTTATATGAGTTTAATTCATGTAATTGATTTGTAATTTAAAAAATTTAATTCTATCTTTGCCCTGTATCTACCAATCTCTAACGATATTTATACGATGGCTATACTTAAAGGGAATTTACATTTGGAAGGAAACTTGGGCGGACTGAGTTTTTATACACGACGCGGAAGTGAACAAATTATCGTAAGAAGCAAGGGAGGTGCTTCAAAACAAATGATTAAAAGCTCTCCCAAGTTCGAAAAGTTACGTTTACAGCAAAACGAATGGAAAGGATGCACACGGCTTGCTGCCGGTATTAAAAACGTTTTTGGTGGATTACAACGGGTAGCCGATTACAATCTTACTTCATCATTGAATGCATTGGCTAAGAATATTCAGAAAACGGATATTGAAAATGAAGTCGGAAAAAGAAATATCCGACTTTCATCCTGCCGTCAAGCCTTGAGCAGTTTTAACTTCAACCGCACTTATGCGTTTAATTCAGTCTTAAAGGTATCGGTGTTTGGCGAAATTGACCGGGAGAATTTAAAGGCAACCGTGCGTATTCCCCGTATCAATGCGACGGTAGATTTGCTGAACGTCAGGAAGCTGCCCTATTATCGAATACTGGCCTGTTTGGGCAGCGTTTCGGATATGGTTTATAGCGATAACTTGAACCAGTATGTTCCTGCTAACGAAGGGTTGAACGGGATATTCCAATGCTACAGCAGCGAATGGATTCCTTCGGAGAGCATTCGGGAGGAACAAATCGTTGACATCAGTCTGAACGAGGCGTTCAGGGGTATTTTAACGGACGAGATTACGTTGATTGTGTCCGTTGCGGTGGAATTTGGGAAAGTTGCTTTTGACGGAAAACCACAGGAAGAGAAGTATGCCGGCAGCGGTAAAGTGCTGGTTTGCGCTTAATGCCCGGAATGGTAACTGTCAATATGAACATTCAACTTTTCCACGCTGCCGCACGAATCCTTTCGTGTGGCAAAAACTTGATTTCAAAAATTCCACTAACCAGCTCCACTTTTTGTGGATTTCAAATACATGGTTAATTTTGCTTCGGATTGCAAATCCGCGAGACGGGGGTTTTATTCTGTTGTCTTCTGTAAATACATTTTCTTTAAAAAGGTCACTTTATCTTCTTTAGTCCATTTGTCAGTAGTCATAATAGAAAGATTATTTGCAAAACCATTTTTTTCTCCAAACAAAAAATAAGTATCCCAATATGTATTATTGTTTTCTCCAAATGCTCTCCATATAATAAAATTTTCACTTTCGTTAGATTCAACTAATTCTTGATTCAAACGATAATTTTTTACAAAAAAATCGGAGTCCCATTCATAGAATGCTTTAACAAATTCAAAACCTTTCTTGGGATTAGTCGCATTAAACTCGTATTTATCACAAGGTCCAAATGCAATTGCTATTGTTATACTATCGGAATTTCTAAAGAATTGTTGTTTTGCTATTTGATTATATGTTGTTTTTTTCCATTCTCCTGGAATAGAAACAGAACCATATGGAAAAACAAAATAATCCGTTTGGTTTTTATTTTTATCATAATCACATCCTACAATAGTACTTGTCCTTTGTGTAGCACAACTTGTCAAAAAGATAAGCGCAATAATTAATATATTTCCAAATTTCATTTAATTATTTATTTAATGTTCTGTTGTTTATATCGTCTTTGTAACCTTGCAGGTAACGGCCTTGTGTATGAGGCGTTGGGCATTTCAAGGCACTTCACTTTCAAACCGCTGATATATTTAATAAATGCTCTCACGTTCAATTTAACACATTATTGCCCAATGACTTATACACATTGTTACCGTGTCGTTTTTTTTTATATTATAAATTTTTATCTAAAAAATCAATTATCTTTTTGTTATATAGATTAAAATCTTTTGTCGGACCATTCGGACCACCGTGTTCTGCTTCCGGAACAATCCATATTTCTGATTCTCCTGGTAATTTATCAATAATTTTCTTGCTCATCCAAGTTGGTGTCCTATCATCATTTTCTCCGACAATTAAGAATGTTGCCTTATCAAAGGTTGGAGCTAGAGCAATCGGATTTAATTCTTCTGGATAATCAGTTGGGACGATTAGTTTTTTATCTTTAAATTTCTCAATTTTCCGAAGAGTTGGTATAACTTCGTCAAATGAAGTCATTAGGGCTTGCCCTACGAAACATTTTATTTCAGGCCAGTTACTTGCCGTAGCCATTGATAGATATGCTCCAGTTGACCATCCAATGACAGCTATTCTGTTTGAAGCAACTTCTGATTGATTTATTACTTTCTTAATCACTGAATTATAGTCAATTAGAAGTTCTGTATAAACCATGTAATCGGTATTCATCTCCCAATAATCGCTTTCTCCAAACCCACGCCAATCGAAAGTTACAACGTTATATCCCTTTGAAGTATAATCCATGACCATATAATACTGTTGCCAACTCATGTTTCCTGCATCGCCATTACAAATAATAATGGTTGGACGTTTTTCATTATCCAATGTTTTGTACGGCTTTATTTGGGGATTATTCCATGCTTCGTCTAATTCTTTTTCACTCAATGAGTCTTGGGCTGGATAAAACCATGTTTTTATTTTCAAACTGTCTGGAGTTATCACGTTTAGGTCTCGATAGATAAGACCAAGTTTTTCAGGATAGAAGCGATATTTCCTGTCAGGTTTTATTCCAAATACAACTACTGTAATCAATAAAAAAGCTATCGAAAATATTATCTTCTTTTTATTCATATGTCTCTAATTTATAATATAGTAGGTCTCTTTCTTAAAATGCACGGTAACGGAAATGTATATGCGTAGTTGCGGGATTTCAAGGCAGTATCCTTTCAAGTTTGCATAAAGGTTTATTGCTTGCAGAATGTTCAATTTACCACGAAACCCCGCAATTATCGCATATACAATGTT
>Ga0208826_1002474_pt1 | contig 13699 bp, 8 predicted proteins | sample AD_UKC115_MetaG_FD_184451 | JGI IMG/M metagenome (GOLD analysis project Ga0208826, IMG submission 184451) | Active sludge microbial communities of municipal wastewater-treating anaerobic digesters from Hong Kong - AD_UKC115_MetaG (SPAdes)... | ecosystem: Engineered > Bioreactor > Anaerobic >...
CTTGTTTGGAATTTAAGTTTTTTCACTTCAATTTATACTCATATCTTATACTTGATGCCGAAATGGCATTTTTAAAAACCCTTCAAATTGGGTTTAGTGTTAAATTTATTTTCATGCGTTTACCGTGCACATTGTGTGCATTTGATTGACAACTGACATTGGAATATAGTAGTATTATAGTAGGTATCAAAATATGCATGGCAATAATTAAATTGCTCATTTCGACGCAGTTAATTGCAGTTTTCTATTTGTAAATCAATTCAGTATTCTTCTTACTATTCAAAGTATAGATTTAACATGCTTTTTTGGTGACAGCCCGACTAACCGTTAGATTATAATTTCAAAATGATATACAGGGTTTTGAAATTATGAATTATAAATGATTTGCAAAATTTTATGTCTGGAGGGGAGAATTATGTTAAAAGCTAAAGTATCATGTAAAATTTTATGTCTGGAGGGGAGAATTATGTTAAAAGCTAAAGTATCATGTTTTGTTGTTTTAGTTTTTCTTGTTTCTACGTTTTTTGTGACCTTTGCACACGGAGAGACACTAAAAGAGTCTGGGGACGGTTTGCCTTACAGTAATCTGCAAATTGAAGCCAGAAATGTTGGTGGTAATAATTATGTGGCAGAAGTTACTTTTACGTTTCCGACATCAGGTTATGAAATCATTTATGAGGATCAGGTAGGGTTTGCAGGTATGGTCAACCCTGATGGTTCAACTTGTATGTCCATAATGGCTATTGTAGACAAGATTGTTAAGCCATCGGGTGAGTGCCTTCAGGTTGAGACAAAGAAAACAATAACTTATAACCTGGGAGAATTGTCACCCGGAATACACAAATTTACTTTGAAATTTAATGACGGAACTCCAACGGTATTCAAAGATCTTGAAATAATAAAATACGAAAATTACCTTCCAACCAGGGAACAGATTGATGTCCGAGTAAGCGAGTATTCAAAATCAGAAACGGGAAGCAGCAATTATAAGGTATTGGTTCAATTGACTTTTCCTGACAATAGTTATAAAGTTGATTACGACAATTCACTGATTACCAACAAAATAAAGAATGTTGACGGTACTGAATATTATTCGCATATAGGGACTGCAAGGATACAAAAAAGAAATGGTGCGGCAGCAACAGTTATGACTACTGCAAAACTTGAGTATGATTTAAAGGATCTTGATCCTTCCGCATCACATCAATTTGTATTCTCTGTAGATGGAATCAAATGTTACAGACATATATTAACACCTGGAAAAGAGTTGGTTGCTATTGAGGAGCCGGTTAATGAGTCGGATTCATGGAGTGATTATAAGCCGCTGATGGGTCAGATGGAAGTTGATATTGGAAATGACTCTAAATCAAATTATACGGCGTATATTACTTTGACGTACGGCAGTACGGGTTATAGGGTTTTGACAGAGGGAGAGGTTGGTATATCAAAAGGGGTAAATCCTAACGGAACAATCTTAACAACTCTTAATGCCATAGCTACCCCACAAAGATATAATGGACCTGCATTGACAGTTATTACAACTGAATTGGTCAAGTTTAATCTGGGGCAATTGAAGCCTGGACAATATCAATATGTTTTTGCAGACAAGGTATACAAATTTGAAGTTCCTCAACAGGGTGGAGACAAAATATTATATGGGGATATAAATGATGATGGTAAAGTAAATTCCATTGATTTTGCTTACTATAGATGTTATCTTGTTCGTTTGGCAATGCCCGGAGAATGGAGTATAAGAATACCTGATGTTGGAGATCTTGACGGAAATGGAGTTATAAATTCTCTGGATTTTGGATTGCTCAAGAAGTATTTACTAGGACAGATAGATAAATTCCCGGTTCAGAACTAGTTTTCCGATGGTTCTGGTTTGGTAGTCAGAAAACCTTTTGATAAAAGGCTTGATTAGATGGTGATTTTACACAAAAAGCGTTTCGCTGGGAGCAGGGATACTTTCTTATAGATGATTTTTAGCTATAATGTGTTTTTGTCAGTATCTTAAGATAAGTACAATAAATTCTAATTTAGCTATGGTTTATGCCATAGCTAAATTTTATCTTAGTTGAAAGGATATGTGAAAATACTTATGATTGAGATAAATATTGATAAACTTAAAGCCGAGTTGGAAAAAACTGAAGAAGGTTTCTTTTTTAAGGAAATTAAAAGGATTACCGGTATGAACGGTCAAACTAAGGATATTATGGGTAAAACACAAGATAAATATAAATTTTCAATTATTACAGGGAATAATGGAAAATTCTTTTTGGTTGGAGCTGATGATAAAATTGATTTGACTGTAAATTCTAAAATTTTTATGACGGAGAATAATTCCTTTGTCATAAAGAAAGAAAACGGAATGATATTTCTTAATCCCAAGTAAAAGAGTTTGAGGATGTAGGATTTATATAATTAGCTGAAAATATGCGATAATTAAGTTCTTTATATAAGAGTAATTATCGCAATTTACATAAAATTTTTATTAATAGGAGAATTATTATGCTTAAGAAAGCAGTTTCTTTATCTGTTTTGGCGATTTTTATTACACTTCTTTTACTCAGTAATGTTTTGGCGGGAGATGTTGACAAAGGAATGGACAACCCTGTTCAAAAGAATTCAATAATAGGGGACTTAAATGGAGACAATAAATTTAACTCAATTGACTTTGGGTTAATGAGGATGTTTATACTCGGAATGATAAAAGACTTTGCCGTTGAAGATGACGAGTATGCCGCAGATGTTAATGGTGACACATACATCAATTCAATTGATTATGGATATATGAAACAGATGTTGCTAGGGTTTATACGCAAATTTCCGAAGGATACAGGTCTGGGCTTCAAAATGGTTTCTTGCGGTGAAGCGTATACGGTAGCATTAAAAGAAGATGGCACTGTGTGGACTTGGGGGTATAACTCGTATGGACAACTGGGACTGGAAGAGTCGGCAGAATCTGAATTTATACCCAGACAGGTTACCGGAATTACCGGTGTTGTTAAAGTATCAGCTGGTAAGCAACATACCCTTGCACTAAAAGATGATGGAACAGTTTGGGCATGGGGATATAATTATTATGGACAATTGGGTGATGAATCCAATACACGCAGGACAACTCCTGTTCAGGTTAAAGATTTGTCGGGAGTCAGGGATATAAAAGCGGGAAACTTTTTCTCAGTAGCTTTGAAGGAAGACGGAACGGTATGGGCATGGGGATATAATAACCGAGGACAATTAGGTAATGGTACAGTTAGTAGCAGTAATATACCTGTGCAGGCTCTGGAAGTATCAAGCATAACGAAAATTGCTACCGGTGATGAACATGTTCTTGCATTGGATGAGAATAAAGATGTATGGGTTTGGGGAGCTGGTGCAAAGGGACAGCTTGGCATTGGATCAGTAGTCTTATCAATAAGCGTTCCAATGAAATTAAACAGTCTTTCCGATGTGAGATCTATAGATGCCGGTTTGCTTGTATCCGCGGCATTGAAAGAGGATGGAACGTTATGGACTTGGGGGGATAATACATATGGCATGATGGGAGGAAGCAATGGAATAAATGCCACTCCTGTCCAGTTGGAAGAATTGCCGGATATAAAGTCTTTTGATATAGCCCAATATCACATGTCCGTAATAAAAAAAGATGGGACAGTATGGACATGGGGAAAAAATTCTTATGGAATACTGGGTAATGGCACAGCTGTGGACTGCAATACTCCATCGTTAGTTAAAGGTATTGGAAATGCAGCGTATATTTCAAGTGGAGAAACACACTTGGCATTAATAAAAGAAGATGGTACTTTGTGGACATGGGGATATAATAAAAATGGACAGCTTGGCAATGGTATGCTTGATTATATTACAAAGCCTATTGAAGTTAAAGGACTTTCCGGAATTGAAAAGATAGTTTGCGGAGGGACACATATATTGGCAATAGGAGAAAACAAGAAGTTGTGGGGATGGGGAAATAACGACTATTACCAGCTCATTGATGAAACTGAAATATCAACTGAATCGGGAACGAAAGATTATTGTAAACCAATAGAAGTAAAACAATCAGGGATAAAGGATGTGGAAGCAGCTTTTAATCGTACCTTATTGATAAAGGATGATGGTACCGTATGGATGTATACTGCAAAATCGATGGATAATGCGGATCAGGTGGTATACGAACCTTATCAAATTATTGGAATAGAAGGATTGAAGACGGCATCAGTGGGGAAAAACCATTTTCTTGCACTTAACGGAGATGGCTATGTATATTCAGCAGGTAACAGCTACTGGGGTCAATTGGGAGATGGTTCACAAACTCACCATAATAATTATAGTGAGGTGTTCAATGTAACAAAAGCTAAGGATTTGACTGGAGTTGTGGCTGTTGCAGCAGGCAGTGAACACTCTGTAGCTCTAAAAGGTGATGGTACTGTTTGGACTTGGGGATGCAACCTTTTCGGTGCGTTGGCTCATGGAAATGACACCTTTAGTTTGGTGCCGGTTCAGGCGGAAGGATTAGAAGATGTTAGTGCAATATCGGCTGGGAATAATCACAATATTGCACTAAAGGAAGATGGAACAGTATGGGCATGGGGAGATAATGAGTTCGGTCAGTTGGGCAACGGTCTGACGGGTATGAGCAATATACCGGTTCAGGTGGAAGGACTGGAAAATATAAAAAAAATAGTTGCAGCAAAAGATAGTTCTTTTGCATTTGAGGAAGATGGAACGGTATGGGCATGGGGGAAAAATATTTGTGGACAGCTAGGTGACGGTACAACGGAGAATAAACTAACACCGGTTCAAATAGATGCTTTTGAAGGGTGCAAATCCATATCCGCCGGGAGGGATTTTACTTTGGCATTAATGGAGGATGGAACGATAATTGCAGTTGGAAGTAATATTAGTGGTGTTATGACAATAGGTTTTACTGATAGAAGTCTTGTGCCGGTGCAGGTAAAATAGTAAGATGTCATATTTTAGTGTTGAAAGTTTGTATTGAATACTAAAAAAATGAATTTTTCTAAAACCACCGTCATAAAAAATATATTTTTTTCGAAGATACTATTATGTAAAGTAAAGGATTGGCTATTATACACAAAAGGGTTGTAATGCTAAGGCTCTATATAAAGATAATATAGAAAAATGAGGACCTTTAGCAAAAAGTATAAAAAGTAACAGTGTATAAAGATAATCACTCACTTAACCCGAACACCTCTAACTCCCTAGGGTGTTCTTTTTTTACTCAAATACCCACTAAAAAGATAGTACCTATTCGAACACTACTATAGAAGGAGAGTGATATTTGAGTGGATGTATATTTTTGGGGTGTGAATAAGCCCGAAAAGAGGTCCTTTATAGATATACTCGATAAGATCAAAAAAGGGGACAAACTTTTAAAAGATAAATTTATCAGTGACTACAGACCTTTTGTAATCAAGTCCGTATCACGGGCTCTTAATAATAAATATATTGATATTGAGAATTGTGAAGAATATAGTGTTGGACTGATTGCTTTTAATGAAGCTATTGATAAGTATGATGAAGATAGGAAGTGTTCTTTTAAAAAATTTTCATATCAGGTAATACAGCGAAGACTTATTGATTATAAGAGGAAAAATCAGAAGGCTTCGGTGGTGTATCCTTTTTCTTATTTTGAAGATAATGAAACATGTGGTCTTGAAGAAAGGCTTTTTAGGCCGGAGTATTCTGATCATGTATATGCTTTTGAAGTTCGTGAGGAGTTTTCAACCTTTATAGAAAGGATGGAGGATTTCGGGATATCTTTAGAGGATCTTGTAAAGTCTATGCCAAAACACAAGGATTCTAGAAAGGCATGTGCAAAAATAGCCAGGATTATAATTGAAGATGAAAGATTATTTGAGAAGTTTAGCAAAAAAAAGACAATTCCATTTAAAAGTTTGTCAGAAAATATAGAGGTAAGCCAAAGAACTGTAGAGCGAAACAGAAAATATATAATAGCATTGGTTCTGATTTTACAAAGTGATCTTGAAATAATAAAAAACTACATAAATCATTTGTAGTAAGCGAGGTGAAATGAGATAATATGGAATATTTAGGGGTCGTAATTGAGATTAAAGAGAATAAAGCTTTTGTAATTACTAATAATTGTGAAATTTTTTGTATCAGAAGGCAGCCTGGTATGTACCAAGGACTTGAAGTAGTATTTGAACGCTCTGAAATAATTAATAAGATGAAAACAACATTACAACGTTCTGCAATAGCAGCTGTTGTGGCGGCAGTTTTTGTAACTGTGTTTTGTTTTGTTAGTTTATTTAATTCAAGCAAAATATATGCGTATATAGATATTGATATAAACACAAATTGGGAGTTTGTGGTTGATAAGGAAAACAGAGTTATAGATATGAGGACTATTGACAAAAATTCAGAGATATTATTTGATGAGTTGAATTTAAAGAAAAAGCCGCTGGAGGTTGCTGTGGTTGAAATGGTTGAAAAGCTTGATGAGACTGGCGTTATTGATTTTAAAACCGATAATAAAGTTTTAATCACAGCATGCATTAAAAATGAAGTTGCAGAGCAACAAGAAAAAAACGGACTTCAGTTGTCTTATGGTAAGATCAAAGAAGAGTTGTCAAGCATAAATGTTGAACCATACTTTATGAAAATCGGTTCTGATGACAGAAAATCAGCTGTTGATAATAAATTATCTATGGGAAGGTACTCAATTCTTAAGCTTGGTAAAGAGCAAGGTATTGACTTGGATATTGAGACATTAAAACACAGTAAGGTTAAGGAAATAGTTGAAAGGATTGGTTTTGGTAAAAAGTCTGAAAATTCACTAATAGATATTGATAAAACTCCGGCTGGTAACCAAAATACTACAGACGTGAGTGGAAATAAGGAAATAGATGATAAGAAAATAGAAGATAAGAAAATAGAAGATAAGAAAAATGGCAATGTGATTAACGATAGTAAGGACGGTGAAGGAGTTAGCGCTGATTTATCCATTGATGTAATAAGTGACATTGATAATATTGAAGCTATTGAAAATGCAAATAAAAAGACGCAGAAAATAATAGATGAAATCCAGCAGGAAGTAAAAAATAATATAGCCCTTGAGACAGATAAGACAAACGTGGAAATCTCAAGAATAAAAGCAAATGTAAGCCTCAGCGAAGAAGAAAAAAATAAAAAGATAAAGCAGCTTGAAGCTGAGTTGGTTAAGAGAATAAGAAATATCAAGCAGGTTGGAAATGAAAAAGCTCAAGAGGAACTAAACAAATTGTACCAGAAGGCAAATGATTTATTACCATAGCAGTAAAAGTCAGTTCTATGTATTTATAAGTCTAAATGTATATAAAATCTACTCTCTAAAGACAGAGAAAGAATATGAGTAGATTAAAATAATATTGTGTTTTTGATTATACAAAATACTGGTTTATTGATATATTAAATGATATAATTGTCTTAATAATTAATTATGTTTGATTTTTTTAGATAGATAATGGGGGGATTAAGGTGAAAAAGCTTGGCGTCATAACAATTTTGATAGCAATTTTGGTTAACAGCATAGGTAACAGCGTTATTGCCAAGGATAATAAGAGAGAGTTTTCACTAAGTAAAGAGGCTGATAATAAGAATTTCGGGTATAAGGCTATAGAAAGACCGGATAGTAATAAGCTGTTTTTCAGTGGAGAAAACTATCAAAAACCCGTAGATCCCAAAGAATTAAAATTACCTATTCCATGTTATGAGAATATGCCGGTTGCTACTATGTGTGAACCTGGCAATTTAAAAGGATGGGAACCACCTCCAACTAATTTATTCCCACCTCAAGAAATGCCACCTAGTAATTTTGGCCCTATGGATAAACCTATTTTTGGTACATATGAAAAGGAACCGGATAAAGGATGTGAACCACCTGACTTTAATATGTATTGTCCGGGAGGATATAGCTATAACAATCCTTGGATTTGGGATCAAAATGCTGATAAGAATAAAGAAGAACAAGTAAAAAGCGAAGAGAAAAGTACAAAGGATACCACACAGAAACAGGATATTGTTAATAAAGACAGTTTGGTTAATGAGCCGATTTTAATGTCTCAGGGTGATTCAAGTCCGGAACTTACTTTAATTAGTGCTGAGCTTGAAAAAGCAAGATTAAAGTTGACCGCTATAAAAAATACGGCCAGGGAGCAGATAAACATTAAGATAAAGGAAACAAAAGAAAAAATAAATGATATTGCTAATGACAAGAATATGGCTGACAAAGAAAAAAATATTAAGATTAATAAATTAAAGGAAGAGCTTTCAGCTAAGATTGAGAAAATTGAAGAAAATGCAACAGCCCAGGTAAAGGATGTAATAGACAAACAAAACATTAACATTGAATCCATTCTAAGCTATAGCTGAAGTTTGCCATAACATAATGAAAAAATAACGCCCTTATTAAAGAGAAGTTTATCCAAAACAAGGGCGTTTTTTATGTTCTATAAAGTCTAGTTCTTTCTGACTTCAAAAAAGTATACCTGCTTATATATGTTAGGGTTACTAGCGGATAAAGACAGTTGTTTTTTCAGGAATATTATTATAGAACCACTCACTTTCTTCAAGTGGCATTCTTATGCAGCCTGCTGAAGCAACTGTTCCAAGAGTGCCATCATATAAGGTGCCGTTCTTTTTTACTTTTACTGAATGAAAGAAATAGGATGAGTAAAAGCCAACATAATTTTTAACCCAGACATTGCTTCCGGCAGGCATCCATGTACCGCGGTTACTGCTGATGGCAAAGGTGCCTTTTATAGTAGGAGAAATGTTTTTGCCGGTAGCACAGGGAATTATTTTTTCGACTTTCCATTTATCGTTATTGCGAATAAATACATTAATTAATTGCTTTTTAAGATCCACCCATACTAAGAAATTTGATTGGCTGCTTAATTTGAAGTAGTTGTTTGCAAAATATTCGGTTTCGGTAGAAGAAAGTCTGTCCCCTGAAGGAATAAAATTCGTATCAATAGTCAGATACTCTTTTTTTGTCCACCCGGATAAATTACCGCTTTTAACATAGTACCACTTATAATCCTTATCTCTGATAATTTCAACCTTTCCATTAGACAGGTAGGAGCTGATTTTTCCGCCTATTGAATAATATAGAGGTGTTTTATCTTTAACAAAACCATATACAAAATGTTCAGGAACCAATTCGGAAATATCTTTACCCGGTTTTGTTGAAAGATTTTGAAAAAACATATGTACGGTTTTTGTGTTGGCACCCCAATATACTTTCATACCAAAGCTTTTAGCCAGAGAAGCCAAGGGGACATATATGCGATCTTCCATAAGTTTTATTTCAGTATCAAAATATCTTGCACTACCATCCACAAGAAATATACGGCTGTCAGGAAAGAATTCCAGGTTGAATTTATTCTGTGTCAGTACTTCGAAATCAGTACTTTTAATATAGATTCTGTTGTCTAAGAACTTTATCTCATTAAACCTGATAGGTTCTGAATTTGAATAATAATATACACTATCTGAAACAGTTGTTCTATCAGTGATTGAGGGGATACTGTCAACTTTAATTGTTTTATTACTTAAGTCTGTGCTGATTTCATAGCCGAATATTTCCGCAATAACATTGAGAGGTACAAAACTTATGCCGTTTTTAAGAAGGGGTGCATATGTGAGTTCAGTTTTATTGCCATCTACAAATGCAGTTTTTTTGTCTATTCCAAGGTGCACATTTCTTCCATGATTCTCAAGTATTATACTTTGATCCTCAGCAATCCAGTCAAGGTTTATTTTAAGTGCTATTGCCAGTTCCTTTACGGATACATAAATAACATCTTCAGAAACGATTGGCTCGGTTGATAAGGCTCTATCGCTTACCACAACCTTATATGGAGCGTTTCTCATTGAAAATTCTTTTAGTTGAGGGTGAGAAAAACCATAATCAAGCAGAGCTTCAGTGCAGTTATACACAGTGTTGCTGTCAGATCCCATTACAACAGAAATCAGTTCGATCCCTTCGCTATTTTTTGCCGAGCAGACAAGCAGTTTTCCGGCTTTTATTGTATAACCGGTTTTTATTCCTGTTATAATAAAATCGTCATAACTGTTTTTTAGCAACTTATTGGTGCTTGAAAAAGTTCGCTTGTTTTTGTGCTTGTTTGTGGGTGGCACAGTAACAGAATCCATTATCACAATCTCGCGGAATTTTGGAATGGTCATTGCATAGCGGGAAATGGCAGCAAGGTCAAAAGCTGTGGTGATTTGATTTGAATATTGGGTTCCATCCGTACCGTCAAGTCCAATGGGATTTGTGTATGTAGTGTTGTTGGCTCCGATTTCTTTGGCCTTTTGATTCATTTTTTTTATAAAGTCTTCTTTATTTCCGAAGGTATTTTCGGCTATAATATTTGCACAGTCGTTTGCTGAACCAACAAGCATGAGTTTTAAGGCATCTTCAAGAACTATTTTTTCTCCTGCAACAAGTCCGGCATTAGTACCACCGGAACCTATTTCCCTTATAGCTGATTGCGATACGGATACTGTTTTTTTTAGATCGGCATTTTCAATTGCAAGTATTGCAGTCATAATCTTGGTGGTGCTTGCCGGATGCCTTTTTTGATTCTCGTCTTTGCCATAGAGAATCTCTCTTGAGGATGCCTCGATAACAACACATGAGCGTACATTATTCAGTACATTTTCCGGAATTTTTCCGGATGCATAAATGATACTCAGTTGAGAAAGCAGCATACATAAAATAAGTGATGAGAGAATGGCAATTTTTTTCATGCAAATTAACAAGGTTATACCTTGTTATCCTCCTTTCGAGAATGGAAAATATAGTTAACAGAACAGTTGAATGTCTTTAGAACCATATGCACAAAGATCTGGATTTATGCATGTTTGCTTTTGTGAAAAGGAACATAGATATGTAATTTTTCCTTTGTGAAAGTTTGCAGATATTTTAAAAAGTGAGACAAGCTGGAGATTATAGCCGGATTTAAGTCCTGAGTAAGCAGATTTATATGGCTAGAACAATCAGGTAGGTTTGTTTTTGTGTGATCTGTTTACGTTAAAAGTGCTTTTTATAAGTATATTAATATAATATTCTACAGATTTCGAAAAAATCCTGCTATTGTTTTTCAGAGTATAGGAATTTATAAAAATCCTATTTTTGTAAATTCCTATACTGGGGTTTGGAAAGGGGATTCCCCTTTCCCGGTTTAAGGAGGGCTGGTCGTTCCGCTGCGCTGCACTGCTCGCCCATGCGACCTGGGATGCGAAGCATCCGTCGAAGGTAACCATAGGGTTCCCTAGCGAACAAGAAAATTCATGAGCGAAGCGAATTTTCTTGAACACTTTATAACCAGTTGGATTAATCTATAAGAAAAGAAGAAAATATAAATAAGAACTAATAAAGGGCTAATAATATCAATGTGATTAATGGCATAACAGTAATATTACAAGAGCTTGTTAACAAAAGCTGTCGTACAAAAAATAATATTGTTTTACAAAAAATGTAGTGCGAATTAACTAAAAAGATGTTATAATAAAGATGAATTTATTGTGTACAGTAATGAAACGGTAATTTTCATGATGCATTTTTCATAATTGTCTACATGTGATGTTCTGTTAAATTATCTTCTGCTTATATCTGGTTAAGAGCAAAATGATGAAAAGTAATATTACTAAATTTGATAAAGTGAAAAAATAATATTATTTTTATTTGAATTTTGCATAAAAGATGTTATAATGAACAAGAATTATTCATTAGTACAAACGTTAAAGCAATTCATTTCAGAAAACATATCTGTATTCTATGTACCCATCGTTTAATACCAACTTGGTTTTATATAATTTTAAATTATATAAATATATTTCTATTTATTATGGGAGGGAATAATAATGAAGAAACTGAGTTTTATTATTGCAGTCATTCTTTTATTGGCTGCTGCGATTCCGTCTTTTGTATATGCAGAAGACAACTATCCCGGATTCAGGGTGCAGGGAAGATTTCTTTATGACAAGGATGGCGAAAAAGTAATACCTTATGGTATTAACGAAATGTCAATCTGGGGAGATATCGATGGAGATAAGAATCTTCCGGAGATAAAAAAAACAGGTGCAAATACAGTCAGGTTGGTTTGGAATATGACTGGCCCGGCAAGAAAGCTTGATATTCTGATCTATAACTGCCGTGTGAACAATATGATACCTATGATTGAGCTTCATGATGCTACAGGTGAGTGGAACAAGCTTCAGACACTAGTTGATTACTGGACAAGCCCTGATGTAGTAGAAGTAATAAAGAGACATCAGGAGTATCTTCTTATCAATATAGGTAATGAAGTTGGAGCGCAAGTATCGGAATCAGATTTTATTTCCGGTTATACTAAAGCAGTTACAAGAATGAGAGAAGCAGGGATTCACGTACCTTTGATAATTGATGGAGGTGACTGGGGAAAAGATATCAATGTACTTCAGGCAGCTGGTCCGGATCTGATTGAGGCTGACCCTGATCATAACCTGATGTTCTCAGTACATATGTGGTGGCCACAAATGTGGGGTTACTCTGCACAGAAAGTAACTGACGAAATTAAAGAATCAGTAGACATGGAATTGCCTTTAGTTGTTGGTGAGTTCGGACATCAGTGGGAAGCTTCAACACAAGGTGCTATTCCTTATAAGACTATATTGGAGCAATGTCACTTAAATGAGGTTGGATATCTTGCGTGGTCATGGGGGCCTGGAAATCAGCCGCAGACATTTTTGGATATGACAACCGACAGTACAGTTGACACTCTTGTGGATTGGGGTAAAGAGGTTTGTTTTACAGATCCACACAGTATAAGTAAAATTTCTGTACGTCCGGCATCTATGATGAAAGAGCCTACAACCGCTCCACCGGAAGTAAATATACCTGAGGGTAGTGTTGCGACTAACAAAAAGGTTTTTGCATCTTCAACTGAAGCAAACAGCACTAATGTGCCTGAAAATACGGTAGACGGCAACATAGCTACCAGATGGGCGTCTCAGTATAGTGATCCTCAGTGGATTTACGTGGATCTTGAGAAAGAATATGATATAGAAAGAGTATATATCGAGTGGGAAGCAGCATACGCAAGTCAGTATAAGATTCAGGTCTCCAATGATGCAACTGTATGGACTGATGTTGTTACACAGTTTAACGGAGATGGAGATATTGATGATATTGCAGTGACTGCAAAAGGAAGGTATGTCAGAATTTACTGTATGCAGAGGAAAACAACTTGGGGAAATTCAATATATGAATTTGGTGTTTATCCGAAGGGTGGTGCTGTACCTACACCAACACCTACTCCAATAATAAGTGTAAAGCCTGGAGATGTTGATTTTAATGGAAGCGTAAACGCAATTGATTTTGCTATGATCAGACAACACTTGCTTGGAATGAATCAATTAACAGATGAACAGAAGCAAGCAGCAGATGTGGATTTAAATGGCAGTGTTACATCTATAGATTTTGCCAGGGTAAGAATGTACCTCCTTGGTATGATTAAAGAGCTCTAATATAAAGTAAACAAATAAAACTTATTAACTCAAGTTTCCCACTTCAGAAAGTGAACTGAACCTTGAAAAACAATATTTTGATCTACAAAATAATACAAGAATCGTCCTTTCTGTGGTAAAATAGGAATTGACTAAAAACCAATTTCAACATAAA
>Ga0208826_1002475_pt1 | contig 13692 bp, 15 predicted proteins | sample AD_UKC115_MetaG_FD_184451 | JGI IMG/M metagenome (GOLD analysis project Ga0208826, IMG submission 184451) | Active sludge microbial communities of municipal wastewater-treating anaerobic digesters from Hong Kong - AD_UKC115_MetaG (SPAdes)... | ecosystem: Engineered > Bioreactor > Anaerobic >...
CTCGGCCTTCCTGATCCTGTTCTCTTTGACAAAGACGGATGCGATTTACCGCCTGCACTGGAACCGCCTCAAGCTGGTCTGGCCGATCCTCAGCAAGGTGGTCCTGGTCGGCCTGCCCACGGCCTTCCGGATGATGATCACATCGTTTTCCAACGTCTTTGTCATGTCCTACATCAATTACTTCGGCTCCGCCTGCATGGCCGGCTGGTCCGCTTACGGCAAGATCGACCAGTTCATGTTCCTGCCGATGCAGAGCCTCGCGCTGAGCGTCACAACCTTCGTCGGGCAAAACCTCGGCGCAAACAACTGGAAGCGCGCAAGGGACGGCATCAACGTGACGACGAAGATGGCGATCTTTGCGACGCTCGTGCTGATGGTGCTGATCGAGGTCTTCGCGGAGCCGGTGGTGAGGCTCTTCACCAGCGATCCGGATGTGGTGGAATACGGCGTTCTCTTCTGCCGGATCGTATCGCCCTTCTACTGCATCTGCTGCGTCAACCAGGTGCTCGCCGGTGCGCTCTGCGGGGCCGGGGACTCCATGACGCCGATGGTCTATATGCTCTCCACCTTCGTCGTCTTCCGCCAGATCTACCTCTTTGTGATCTCGCGGGTCTACAATACGGCAATCTCGGTCGTCATGGGCTACCCCGCGGCATGGGTGCTGTGCAGCCTGCTGATGTTCTGGTACTTTAAAAGCGGCCGCTGGGAGAGACGGGCGAGGAACATCACCGCGGTATGATGCTTCGGGAACATGCGGGCTTCCCGGCCTGCCTGTTTTCCGCGCGGGCGCCGCATGCGGTTCCAAAAGAAAAAACGGCGGAGCCCGATCCGGAAAGCCTTATTTTATTGAGGCGGACCGCTGTTTTTTGGAATTTTCATGTATCCCCCGGGAGAAGAATCCTGTCCGGGGGCGGAGGGGCGGATTCCCGGCCTTCCGCCGGCACGGCTTTCCCCATAAATACAAAAGACCGGAGGCGGATTTCCGCTTCCGGTCTTTTTTTTAATACGGTTCGTCGGGCGAAGAGGCCCCGCTGCGAAGTTTCTCCCTTTGCAGGAGCCTCCTCCGCTTCTCGATGCGCAGTCTGCGGTATTTGCGGATGTTGTAGAAACGGATGCAGAATACGGCGGCGGCCAGAATCAGAAGCGTGCCGAGCGGCACCGCCACCCAGCCCCACCACGGCACGGAAGCCTTCTCCGGGGCGGGTTCGGCCTCCGGCTCTTCCGCATCGGCGGGCGTGCCGGAGAGCGCTTCTTCCTCGGGGTAATACGTCAGGATGTCGGAGACCATCGCGGCGTTTTCCGGTACCGTGAGGGTGATGTGCGGGTCGTCCGCATCCGCCGCATGGGTGTCGTCCGCGGTGATGTCGGCGGCAGTGAGGCCGCCCGCCAGCAGCAGGCGGATGCTGTCCGGGTAGGTGTATTCGGCCGCGCCGTCGCTGCTTTCCACGCCGTCGGCACAATCCAAAGCGTAGTCGACGCCGTAGAAATTCTCGAAGCAGTAGTCGAATAAGGCGATGGAATCCTTATATTTATCGTATTTGCTGGTGCTTTTCAGCGCCACGCAGATCAGCCGCACGCCGTCCTTTTCCGCAACCGTGACGATCGTGTGCTTGGCTTCCTCCGTCCAGCCGAGCTTTCCGCCGGTGGCGTAGTCGTAGCCGAAGGCGCCGTTGTTTTCCGACCCGACGATCATCGCATGGTGGGTGCCCATCACGCGGGATTCGCTCTGCTTGTTGGTCGGCGCGATCGTCCACTCCCACGCATCGAAATAGGTCTCGAAGCCTTTGACCGTCAGCGCGTATTTCGTAATGAGGCACAGGTCGTAAGCGGAGGTGACGTGGCCGGTGTCCGGCATCCCGCTCGGATTGACGAAGTGGCTGTCTTCGCAGTGAAGCGCCGCGAGCTTTTCATTCATCTGTGCCACGAAGTCGCCGATGGATCCCGCGGCTGCGTCGGCGAGTCCCTGCGCGCAGTCGTTGGCGGATTCCACCATCGCGCCGTAGAGCAGATCCTCGATTTTGCAGATCTCGCCCTCGGAGAAGGCGAGATGGGTGGAGCTGTGGTCGTAGGTCGCCGCTTCTTTGGAGAAGGTGTAGCTGTCCGCCGGACTCAGCACCTCGAGCGCCATCGCCGCGGTCAGGATCTTCGTCACGCTGGCGGGATACATCTTGGTATGTATGTTTTTGCCGACCAGCACCTGGCCGGTATCCGCATCCATGACGCAGTAGGCCGCGGAGTAGGCGGAGGGCGGAGCGGATGCAGCCGCGCTTGCGGGAAACGCCGACAAAAAAAGGAAGCACACGGAACACACCGCGCAGAGAAGTCTTTTCATGAGAGGATTCCTTTTCTGTTTGGATTTCATTTTTGCCCTTCCGGGCCTTCAAACGTCCGTTTGAAAAAAAGATAAAACGTCCGCCTCGCAAAGCGGGCATAAACACATTCGGGAGAGGGCCGAAAAACCCCATCGCGGTTTCGGAATGCCGTCCGGCACTCAGGGAACTCTTTTTAATAAGTGCATGCGGCACGCATTTTCCCGGCGTCTTTTTTGTATTTTATCATACTTTTGTGATGCCTGTCACGGCAAAACAGCGAATGTGGAATATTTTTATCCGGTTTTGCAGATACTATCGCCAAAATAAAGACAAGGAGCTGTTTTTTTATGATGAACGCATTGGACAAGTTTGCCCTGTTTCTGGTGATCGTCGGCGCGCTCAACTGGGGGCTGATCGGCCTGTTCCAGTTCGATCTCGTCGCGTGGCTGTTCGGCGGCGCGGCGACGCTGGTCAGCCGGATCGTCTATACACTGGTTGGGCTCGGCGGGATCTGGAGCATTTCCCTGCTCTTTAAAGATTACGAGCCCGGCACCGCGTCTCAGGCGGGCTGACGGCATCTCTCCGGAGCGCCGTCTGCGCTCCGTCTCCCGAAAAATGCAAAACAGAATCTCAGCATGACAAAAATACCAGCCGATTACGGCTGGTATTTTTTCGTGGCTGATGAAAAATCAGCCGAGCTGACGGCAAATCAGCCGAATACTTTTTCAACGGTATCGCGGGCGATCATGATCTCTTCGTTGGTCGGGATGACCCAGGCCTCGACCTTGCTCTCCGCGGCGGAGAACTTGCTCTCCTTGCGGCTGGCGTTTTTGTTGAGCTCTTCGCCGATGGAGAGGCCGAGGAACTCCATATCGGAGCAGATCTCGGAGCGGATGCTGCCGGAGTTTTCGCCGATGCCGCCGGTGAAGATGATGGCGTCGATGCCGCCCATCGCAGCCGCATAGCCGCCGACGAATTTCTTGATCTGGTAGGTGAACATATCCAGGGCGAGCTGGGCGCGGGCATTGCCTCCCTCGGCGGCGGCCTGCAGGTCGCGGCAGTCGTTGGAGATGCCGGAGATGCCGAGGAAGCCGGATTCCTTATTCATCAGGTTGGACATGCGCTCCGGGCTGAGGTTTTCCTTACCCATCACATAGGTGACGACGGAGGGGTCGATGCCGCCGCAGCGGGTGCCCATGATGAAGCCGTCAAGCGGGGTGAGGCCCATGGAGGTGTCGAGGACCTTGCCGTCCTTGACCGCGGAGAGGCTGGAGCCGTTGCCGAGGTGGCAGATGACGAGCTTGGTGCCCTCCGGCTTTTTGCCGGTGATTTCAAAATAACGCTTGGTGATGTAGCGGTGGCTGGTTCCGTGGAAGCCGTAGCGGCGGATGGAGTATTTCTCATAATACTCGTACGGAATGCCGAACATGTAAGCTTTCGGCGGCATGGTCTGATGGAAGGAGGTGTCGAAGACGGCGACCATCGGGACGCCCTTGCCGAAAACTTCCTGACAGGCCTTCATGGCGATGGCCTGGGGCGGATTGTGCAGCGGGCCGAGATCCTTGAATTTGACGCCGATATCCTCGATGACTTCGTCGGTGATCAGCGTGGAGGATTTGTATTTTTCGGAGCCGTGGAGCACGCGGTGCCCGATGGCTTTAATCTCGCCGATGTCGCCGACGACCTTGTTTTCGCCGGTGGTGAGGAGCTTGACGAGCTCGATGAAGGCTTCCTTGTGCGTCGGGAAGTCGACGTCGTATTCGGTCGCGAAGCCGGCCTGAGTCTTGTGGCTGATGTGTCCGCCGAGGCCGATTCTCTCGCAGAGACCCTTTGCGACGACTTCTTCGGTGTCCATCTCGATAAGCTGATACTTAAGGGAGGAGCTCCCGGCGTTGATAACCAGTACTTTCATATTCCTACCTCCAAATAATAAATCCGTTTTATTTGGTTGACGGCGCTCTTGACGCCATCACAACATTCCTATATTATTACAATATGTGTAAAATTTCAAGCCCCATACAGCTTTACAGGCAAATTTGGGCATTCTCTGCATGAAATCTTTTATGCGAGGGGGGACCGGATATGAAAATCGCCGGAATCATTGCGGAATACGATCCGTTCCACAACGGCCACGCCTACCAAATCAATAAGACGAAGGCCGCCGGCGCGGAGGCGGTCGTTGCCGTCCTCGGCGGGGATTTCACCCAGAGGGGCGAGCCGGCCTACTGCCCGAAGGAGCTCCGCGCAAGGGCCGCTTTGCGGTGCGGCGCCGACCTGATCCTCGAGCTCCCTCTGCCTTATGCGATCGGCAGCGCGGAGCGGTTTGCGTTCGGCGGGATCTCCCTGCTCGCGGCGCTGGGCTGCGTCGGGCAGCTCTCCTTCGGCAGCGAGAGCGGGGATCGGGAGGGCATATGGGCCGTTTCGGAGGTCCTCTCCTCGCCGGAATATGCGGAAGAACTGAAAGCCTGCCTCGCGAGCGGCGTTTCGATGGCCGCGGCGCGGGAGGAGGCCGTCCGGAGAATTCTGCCGGAGAAGGCCGATCTCCTCAAAAACCCCAACGATTCCCTCGGCGCCGAGTACTGCAAATGGGTGCGGAAGCTCATGCCGGAAACGGAGATTCTGACGATCCGCCGCTACGGCGCGGGGCACGGCGAGATGACGGCCGCGCACGCCGGCATCGTCTCCGCGTCGTACCTGCGCAGCTTTTCCGCGCCGGAGGAGATGCGTCCCTATATGCCGGAGGCGGCGTACGAGGTGCTGGCGGAGGGGTATGCTGCCGGCAAATTCCCGGCCGAGCCCAAAAAGCTCGAGACCGCCGTGCTGGCAAAGCTCCGCACGCTTTCCGAGGAGGAATTCGCCATGCTGCCCGACTGCGCCGCGGAAGGGTTTTCCCACCGCGTTTACAGCGCAGCCCGGAGAGCCGGCACCTTGGAGGAATTTTATGCGCTTGCCAAGACGAAGCGCTACGCCATGAGCCGCATCCGGCGCATCGCGGCCGCGGCCTTTACCGGCGCGGATCTTTCCGTGCTCAGCATCGGAGGGCCGCCTTACTGCCGCATGCTCGCGATGAATGAAACCGGCGCCGCCGTGCTCAAAGAGGCGGCGAAACGCCCTATGGGCATTCCGATCGGGTGCTCGCTTGCGGATCTCGAAAAGACCTCTCCCGAGGCGGCGCGTTTCGCAAAGCTCGAGAGCCGCGCGGAGGATTTATATCAGCTCTCCCTGCCGGAACCCGCCCCCTGCGGCGCGGAGTACCGCCGGCAGGTCATTAAGGAGTAATACCATGACGGAGGAAAAACGCAGCATGTGGAATTATCTCTGGCCGGCGCTTGTGATCGTCGGCGCGAACGTCTGCTATCATCTGCTGACGAAGGTCACGCCCGCGGGGGTCAACCCGTTCGTGACGCTCTCCGTCACCTATCTGACCGCGGCGGCGGCCTGCTTCGTTCTCTCCCTTGCGGCCGTGGGCGTGCAGGGATTCGCGGCGGCGGTCCGGCAGGTAAACTGGACCGGCTGGCTTCTGGGGATCGTGGTCGTCGCTCTTGAGCTCGGCGCCATCAGCCTCTACCGCGCCGGCTGGGATATCAGCATCGGTTCGCTCGTCACCAACATCGCGCTTGCGGTCTGCCTGCTGGCGGTCGGGCTCCTCTTTTTCCGCGAGACGCTCAACCCGAAACAGCTTCTCGGCGCGCTGCTGTGCGTCGGCGGGCTGGTTCTGCTCAATCTGAAATAAAAAACAAAACCGGCGCCCCGCGGGAAACCTTCCGCGGGGCATTTTTTATGGCAAAGCCGCCGCCCGGTTCAAACGCCCCGCCCGGCTCGTTTCACCGCGGCCGGGGAGTTTTCCGCCTATCCGGCCGGCGCTTTCCCCAGGCCTTTACGGGAGGTCCGGTCCCAGAATCTTTTTGATCTCCCGGAGGCTCCGGATCTCGTATTCCGGCACGTCCTCCGGCTCCCCGGAGAAAGGCAGCCCTTCCGGGTTGTACCAGCAGGCGTCGATGCCGGCCGCGTGGGCGCCGCGGATATCGCTGGTCAGCGAGTCGCCGATCGCGAGCGCGGCTTCCGGCTCAAATCCCGGGATATTGGCGAAGCAGAAGTCGTAAAACGCCCGGTACGGTTTCGGAACGCCGACCTCCTCGGAGATGAAGATGCCGTCCATCAGCTTCCCGAAGCCGGAGAGCTCCATCTTCCGGCGCTGCGTCTCGGCGACGCCGTTGGAAACCACATACTGCTTGTAATTTTTGCTGAGCTCCGTACAGAGCGTATAGGAATCGTCAAGGAGATAACAGACGCCGCCCAGCGCCGCCTGATAGATCTCCTGAAAGTCCGCGGCGTCAATCTCCGTAATCCGGAGTTCCCGAAAGAGGATCCGGAAGCGCTCGAGCTTCAGGTCCTCCTTCGCGAGCTCGCCGCGCTCAAAGCGTTTCCAGAGGCTTTCGTTGATGCCGGAGTAGAGAGAGACGGTCCCGTCGTCCGTCTCGCGGCCGAATTCCCGGAACGTCTCCCGCAGCGCGCAGCTTTCGGATTTTTTGAAGTCCAGCAGCGTCTGGTCGACATCCCAGAACAAAAACCGGTAGTTTTTTCCCATGGAGGCCCCTCTTTCTTCCCGGGACGGAGCGAAGACGTCCGCCGCGGCGTTTTGATGAAAATGAATCTGGAGAAAATCATAAAACAGCCGGGGCAAAAAAGCAAGCCGAAGCAAAATTTTCCCGGAATTCCAGATTTTTTTTCGGGCATACTACAGGCAAAAACGGATTCCCCGCTTTTTTGGAATCAATTTTGTGGTAAAATAAGATCGGAAGCGGTCGAAACCGCGAAAGCAGGCTGCCGGCGGCCATTCAATTCCGCCGGAGAAGGGAGCATCCCATGAAAACCTTCCGTATGATATCCGCTCTTCTGGCGCTGATCCTCCTTTTCGGCATATCCGGCTGCGGGAAGCAGAAGGAGCAGAGCTCCGCGACTCTCACCGGGGATGGGGAGCTCGTCATCACGCCGGCGGAGTCGGAGAGCGAGCCGGAATCCGAGCCGGAGACCTCCTCCGAGCCGGAGGACGAGACGTATATCAACAATCTCCGTGCGCTGGAAGCGATGGGCGCGGATTTTGTGGAGATTGCGGATCTCAGCGCCGAGGACGTGCCGTGGGGCCCGGGCATAAATTTTAATGAGGAGGGAAAACCGATCGCCTGCGTTCAGCTGCAGGAGCAGTACGGCAAATACAACGCCGATTTCCTCCGCATCGGCGACGAATACAAAGGAAAAGTCTACCTGACCTTCGACGAGGGCTACGAAAACGGCTATACCGCGGATATCCTCGATACGCTGAAGGAGAAGGGCGTCAGCGCCGTCTTCTTTGTCACGCTCCCCTACGCGAAAAAAGAGCCGGAGCTGATCCAGCGCATGATCGACGAGGGGCACGTCGTCGGCAACCACTCGGTGCACCACAAGAATTTTACGGAGATCACGCTTGAGGAGGCTTACGCCGAGGTTGCGGACTGCCACAACTATATCCAGGATACCTTCGGGTACAGCATGTACCTCTGGCGGTTCCCGGAAGGCAAGTTCTCCGAGCAGAGCATCGCCCTGCTGCAGAAGATGGGCTACCGCAGCGTCTTCTGGAGCTTCGCCTACAAGGACTGGGACGCCGCCGCCCAGCCCGACATGGATACGGCCTTCTCCAAGATCACCGGTTCTCTGCACGATGGGGAGATCTTTCTGCTGCACGCCGTCTCCGCGACCAACGCGGCGGTTCTCGACAGCGTGATCGACAGCGTCCGCGATCAGGGCTACGAATTTGCGAAATATACGCCGGATTGAGCGTCCGAAATATAGGAATACAAAAAACGCCGCGGCCTGCGGAAAAGCGGGCGGCGGCGTTTTTATGCGTTTATTTGGTGGAAGCGAGTTTCTCCCTTGCCTCCTCGACCGCGCGCGCGAGCTGGTCGGCGCAGGAGGTCGGGTTCTCCCCGCAGCGGTTGCCCCTGAGGACGGCGACGATCTTCTCCGCCGGCCAGCCCTCAAGGATCTTCGGGATTGCGGAGAGGTTGCCCGCGCAGCCGCCGGTAAAGCGGATCCCTGTGACGATGCCGTCCTCGGAGATGTCGAAGCGGATTTTTCTTGAGCAGACGCCGTGCGGCGTATACGTATATTCCATCGCAGTTTCCTTCTTTATCTATTTATATTTCCGGCCGCGCGGGCCGTATGATGTTCCCTCCGGGATTTTCCGAAGGAAGGCAAGATCTTCTCTGTGCAAAAATTTGGACCACCGCTCAGCGGTCTTTCGTAAAAACGTGCAGATCAAAGGAAATCTCCGTCTCAAGCGTCTTTAGCCGCGCGGCCCTCTCCGAGCCCTTCTCCGAGGTCTTCCAATAATACGGCGTCATTTGAAAAAGGGCGGCGATGTCCTCCGGGTCGTCCAGAAAGATCGTGCCGCGCACCCGCCGCACATCCTGATAGGTGAAGCCGGCGTAAGGCGTCAGCTTCTCCTCGTTTTCGTAGGGCTCGTCGTAGACGGCCTCCTTGAGTCCCCAGAGGTGCCGCCTGCCGGGCACGGCGTAGAGAAACGTGCCGCCGGGCTTGAGCACGCGCCGGAATTCCTCCTCCGCGAGCGGGGAGAAGAGGTTGAGCACGAGATCGGCGCAAGCATCCGGCGCCGGGACCGCAAACACCGAGGCCACCGCCCACTCGATTTCCCCGGAGCGCTTCGCCGCGCGCCTGACCGAGGGCTTCGAAATGTCGAATCCGGCGATAATCGGGGAGAATCCCTTCTCCGCGAGTGCCTCCCGGATGCCGGAGGTGTAGTAGCCCTCCCCGCAGCCGCAGTCCAGAACGACCGGTGCGGAGATGTCGACGCAGGCCTCCGCGGCCAGCTCCGAGACCGCCTCCAGCAGCGGCGCATAATAGCCTTTCGATAAAAAGCGCGAGCGGGAGGCCGCCATCTCCCGGCTGTCGCCCGGCTCTTTGGAATTTTTCCGGTTTGCCGGCAGCAGGTTGCAGTAGCCCTCCGCGGCGAGGTCGAAGCAGTGGTGGTTTTCACAGCGGAGGGAGCCGCCCTCCTTCTCGAGCGGTGTGCCGCAGACCGGGCAGACGAAAATGCTCATGGTTTTCCTCCGAAGACGTACAAAAGGATCAGTGCCGTTTGGAGAAGCAAAAACAGCGGCACCAGAATGCGGAATTTTGCCTTGCGCGTCTTGTGGCGGCAGATCCGCATGCCGCAGAGGGCGCCGGCGGCCCCTCCGAGCGCCGCCCATCCGAGCAGCACGGCCTCGGGGATGCGCCGGCGGTTTGCGACCGCGAGCCGCTTGTCGCGCAGGAACAGAAAGAATGCGATCAGATTGACCGGAATAAAATACCCAAGCAGGAGCGGGACCGGAAGAGAAAAAAAGCCGGAAACCGGATTCCCCGCGGAGGAAAACCAATCCGAAACCATCTGCGGCATGTCTTGTTTCCTCCTTCCGGGGCGGCCCTTTTTGCATGGATCGGTAACTGAGAGCTATTTTATCATGGATCCGTTCCGCCGTCAAAGGGCCGTCTTGCCATGGCGGCATTTTTGCGTTAAAATCTTTGGTAGGAAGGGGGGAACCGCGATGGAGGATGAAATTTCCGTTTACCGAGTCCCGGGCAGAACCGAACTCGGCGGCAACCATACGGATCACCAGGGCGGCAGCGTCCTTGCGGCGGCGGTCGACCGCCGGGTGACGGCGAAGGCGAAAAAGACCGGGGACGACCGCGTCACCGTCCGGTCGGAGGGTTTTGGGGAATGCTCGTTCGATCTCTCGGAGACCGGCGTGGAATTCGCAAAACCGGGGACATTCGACGCTCTCGTGCGCGGCGTCTGCGATTCGTTTCTCGAGAGCGGAAACTCCTTCGGCGGCTTCGAGGCGGAGGTCACGTCGGAGATTCCGGCAGGAAAAGGGCTCGCCTCCTCCGCGGCCTTCGAGGTGCTGATCGGCACCGTAATCAGCGGGCTTTATTTCGGCGAGGAGGTGCCGCCGGAGCATCTGGCCGTCTTCGGCCGGCGGGCGGAGAACCTGTTTTTCGGCAAACCTTGCGGCCTGATGGATCAGCTTGCCTGCGCGGCGGGCTGTGTCATCTCGGCCAATTTCCGCAACCCGTATCTGCCGGGGTGCGAGCGGGTCGATTACGATTTTTCCCGGAGCGGCTATACGCTCATCATGGCGGATTCCGGCGCCGGGCACTGCAATCTGACGGAGGACTACGCCGCCATCCCGCAGGATATGTGCGCCGCCGCGAGGGCGCTGGAATGCGAGCGCCTCTGCGACGCGGAGCCGGCGGAATTCTTCGCGCAGGCCCCGGTCATCCGGGACCGTTTCGGCGAGCGCGTGATGCTGCGCGCGTGGCATTACTTCTTTGAAACCCAGCGCGCCGAGGATGAGGCCGACGCCCTCCGCGGCGGCGACTTTGAGGCATTTCTGCGCCTCTTCCGCGAATCGGCGGAGAGCTCCGAGCAGCTTCTTAAAAACATCGTCTCCGAGCGCGAGCCGGAGCACCGCCTCGAAAAGGCCATTCTGACGGCGAGGGGACTGCTTGGGGAGGACGGCGCCGTGCGGGTACACGGGGGCGGTTTTGCCGGGGCGGCGCAGTGCTTCGTCAAAAACGAACGCGCCGACGGTTTCATTGCGGAGATGGAGCGGAGAGGGTTCCCCTGCATGACGCTGCATATTTTATAAACCCGGCGCGTTTTTTCCGGATTCTTTTTGCCGCATGCCGGGTGCATAAAGAACCTTACATAAAATCCGCGGGCCGGAGCCGCTTTTTTGGATTCGGCCGATGCACGGGTATCGGTGTATTTTATGGATTTCTCTGAGCCGCATGCCGGGCGCATAAAAATTCGGCGTAATTCGTGGGCGGGAGCCGCTTTTCCCGATTCCGCCTGCCGATGGATAAGATGCGGGCGGGGAATCGCCCTTCTCCGGATGGTTCCTCTAAAAAACAAATAAAAAATAAGACGGGCCGTCTCTTTTCGAGACAGCCCGTTTTTTTGTCCGCTGCAGGTCTTACCCGATGATCTCGGCGATTTTCCGGAGCTTTTCCGCAAGGGCATCCCGCTCCGCCAGAAGGGCGGCGCAGTCCTCCGTCTCCTCTTTCGGGAAGCCGTTTTTGCCCAGCCCGCGGACCAGCGCCGGATAATCCTTATAGGCGATGTTCAGGTCCACGGTCGTGCCGATGCCGGAAGCGGTGCCCTTGCTGCTCCACTGCCAGAGGCCGCTCGTCTCCTCCAGAGAATTTTTGCTGCCCCACTGCGCGCACCAGATCTCATACTTCTTCAGGCGCTCCGGCTCCGCGGCCAACAGCTTTTCGAGGTTGGCCTTGAAGGAGTAGACGCCGCAGAGATAGCCCTTCTCCAGCGCCTTTTCAAAGAAGGCGTCGATGATATCGAGCTGCTCGGCGGCGGGGAGCGCCGTCTGGGACGAAAGCTCGATGTCGCAGAAGATCGGATATTCCGGTTTTACACCGGCGATCGTCTCCAAAAAGGCGGCGCCCTCCGCTTTTGCGCTCTCCGCGTCCGCGGATTTGCAGAAGTGATAGAACCCGAAAGGGATTCCCGCGGCGGCGCAGCCCGCGAGGTTTGTCTTCAGCATAGAGTCTGCGCTGCCGCCGATACCGGCGCGCAGGATCGCGAAACGGATGCCGGACGCCCCGACTTTTGCCCAGTCGATCGTTCCCTGGTATTTGGAGACGTCGATGCCGTCAAAGACCGCCATCCGCGTGCTCCTCCTTGTCGCAGTAGGGGTAGTTGTAGCAGAGGGCGCGCTTGCTGTCGGCGATGCCTTCGGTCGTCGGATCGATCACGATGCCGAGCTCCGCCAGCAGGTTGAGAATCAGGGTGAGCACGTTGACCACTTCGGATTCGCTGACCGCAGGGACGATATCGAACAAACCGAGTACGGAATAGATCGCGGCCGCGGTGACCGGAATGGCGGCCAGCAGCCAGGTCTTGTTGCGCAGACGGACTTTCCAGTTAATCATAAAAACACCTCTCATGCACGCGGGATGTGTTGGATCCCGGCGAGCCTTTCTTTAACGGAGGCCATATCCGCCTCCGCCTTGTAGATTCGTTCCACAAGATTGTTGTGTTTCTCCACCTTCCCCTCAAGAGTATCGAGCCTGCCGATCAGAAGATCCACCTGGCGACGGAGAAGGATCTCCTGCTCCGCACGTTCCCGGTGGCTGATGAGAAGCTGCACAAGTACGGTGGCCGCGCCGGTAATCAGGGCGGCCAGAACAGCTTCCTGCATATGCTATGCCCCCCTGTAAGAAAGCGCGCCGTTTTTGCGGATCGGGTAAAAATCCCCGGATTGCCGCCTCACTTTTTTCATCCGAGGTTCCCTTCCACACTCCAGGTGTTGTCCGCGGCCCGCTTCTTCAGCAGCACGCCGGAGTACCGATCCGCGATCCCGTAACTCTGTTCTTTGCACCAGACCGTCACGCCCGAGGCGAACGCGACGGCAACGGCCCCGGCCCCGGCCCGAAAGACGACGATCTCCGTGTCGAGCGGAAAGGCGACGCTTGCGTAAAGCGGTACGGTAATCGTTATGTCCGCGCTGTTGGTGCAGACGAGATCCCTGCCCGCGTCGGCAAGCTCGAGCGTGTGGTTTGCGGTGATCTCGGTCTGGTCGGAGGCGGCCTGCAGCGGCGTCACCTTGCTGTCGGCGTCGAGCGTCGCGATGCCCGCCGCGACCGCGCCTTTCGCCTCAACGGCGCCGCCGGTTCCGGTGACGACGAGGTTACCGGCCGTGGTGCCGAGCTTTCCGTCGGAGGTCAGGTTCCCGTGCGCGTGGGCGGAGGCGGCTTTCCCGGCGAGGCCGGAGGCCAGCTCGTCAACCGCTGCCTGTACGTTCCCGGCGGAGAGCCCGGAGGCCGCGCCGGCATAGCCGATCTTTGCCGCGTCGTAATCCCCGGCCGCCGCGGAGACATCCCCCGCCCGGCCGAAGACGGAGGAGACCGCCCCGGCGGTGAACTGTGCCCCGGCGAGCTCCTCCTTCGTGCAGGTCAGGTCGGCGTTGGCGTTGAATTTCGGGATGACGACGCTCCGCACGATCTCCTCGACCTTCTCCTGCATCTCCGCGGCGCTCAGGCCCGGCACATCCGCCTGCCCACAGACGCCCTTCCCCACAAGGTCGGCGTCCGTGATTTTCGATAATGCCATATCCATGTTCCTTTCCCGGTTATTGGGGACGCTCACCCCTCGTCCCTGAGCAAACTGTACCTCGGCCAAACACGGAGAAATGATGATTCGCAAAGGAAATAAGATCTGAAAATAAAGGGAAATTCGATTTTTTTGCCGAACCGCCGCGGCGGAGCTTTTTGGAAACGCGCCGCCCGGAGGAACATGCGCCGGGCTTTTTTCATCGCGTGGCCC
>Ga0208826_1002477_pt1 | contig 13692 bp, 10 predicted proteins | sample AD_UKC115_MetaG_FD_184451 | JGI IMG/M metagenome (GOLD analysis project Ga0208826, IMG submission 184451) | Active sludge microbial communities of municipal wastewater-treating anaerobic digesters from Hong Kong - AD_UKC115_MetaG (SPAdes)... | ecosystem: Engineered > Bioreactor > Anaerobic >...
ATCCCTATCATCTATCTTTATCTTAACCTGTAGTGGCGTTGCAAACTCAAACTTGGATATTGCAACTTCATTCAGGGCATAGAATCTTGTATTGCTGTTAACTTCATAACTATTCTTTCCATTATCTATATTTACATCAATCTGCAATGTAAGCCTTTTCTCAACTGTAAAATTTCCACTTATATAATCCACAAGTATCGCCTTTATCTCATCGATAGAGACCCATGTTAAAAAACCAAGATTTCCATTATTGACCGGCAAAAAAAGTGTTTTTTTACCATAAAAATATGACACAGTAAAGAGAAAGGTTCCATCCCCACCTATCGAAACAGCAAGATCGTAAACAATAGCATCATCCGGCCGTTTATTTATAAAGAAAAATCCATTATTATCCCTCTTTAAAAAAAAGGTATCACTACAAATAGATAGTGAAGCAGCAAGACGAGTGATCATTGCTAAAATTTCATCTTCTCTATTGTCCTTAAGATAAATAAAAAAAACAATTTTATTTTCTTTTTTCATTTATTGCATTTAAAGCAGTTTCTAGTGAATCGACTATATTTAATATCCCTTCAAGTTCAACAAGTTTTATTATCACCCTTACCGAGTCTGAAAGGTTTGCAAGATAAAGTGCCCCACCGCAAGATTTGAGTTTGTTATGAGTTGAAACAATCACTCTTATTCCAGAAGATGAAATGTACTGAGTATTTGTCAGCTCAAAAACAAAATATTTAAAGTTTTTATCGAGCTTTTCCATGACCTCTTCCTCAAGCGACCAGCTTGAGTTTATATCCAGCCTTTCCTGACAATAGATTATTATTACATCCTTCCTTTCTTCAATATGGTATTCCATTATATTTCCTTTTATAACTTTTAATTATCTTATATACTTATATCCTATCTTATTCTCACTTTAATTATCAACTTAACAGCAAACATTTTTTTCGTTAATTTCTTTCACTTAATAATTTTAAAGAATTAACCTTTTTCCATTTTTATCTTTTTAAAAATTAACCTTTTTTTAAATAGATTTCAGTCTAATCTTTTCTCTTTCATATATTTATAACAAAAGTATTATAAATCATATTTTTACTTTTTTATGACCCCCGGGTGTTATCCTCTTGAAAGCATTCAAAACTTTCAGGTAAGATTCTTTTCTATAAAGTTTATATTCCAGTTTTCAGAGTGTTTATACCCATAAGAATCGGATAATTTTGATATAAGGTAAAGACCTAATCCTCCAACTTTGCCTTTAAGCTCTATAAGGGAGTTCGGTATCTTTAGTTCATCTACCTTTTCACCTTTATCTTTAAATGTCATATATAAAGTTGAGTTTGAAACATAAAAGGTGACATAAATAGGCTCGTTACATTCACCTTTATATGAATGTCGTATAATATTTGTAAAAATTTCCTCAGCAACAAGTAAAACTTCTGAAACCGAATTATTACTGAAATTGAATTTTTGCAAATAGTAAAAAATCGATTCTCGAAGTTTTATGAAACTATCAAATTTAGCATCAAGTTCTAAAGATACCATCAAGACATCGCTTTACCTGAATATTTTAAAAACCATTTCTTTATATAGGCAACTTTAAGCTATAAACTCTTAATAATTTTTACTCCAGAGGAAAAAAATTAATTCAAACACTTTTTCTTCGTGTGGCCTGGCTATACAATAAAATATCTAGAAGTACTAATTTGCTGTATTAACCTTAAAATATCACTGAAACTGAAAGCGGTTTTCCAAAAATAAAAAAGTTATCCTGCGTATAAATATAACATAAATAAGCAATATTTCAATATGTCAAAATTTTGTTAATTAATGTTATTATAGAATTTACATTTTCAACTTTCAAAGATGGGTAAAATGGAAGCATAATTGCATGCTTTGCAATAAACTCTGATTTTTCAAAGCTTTCCATCATTTTAAGTTCCAGGGAAACTGGTTTTGATATAGCGGTTCTTATCTCTATCTCCAGAGATTTAGCTATCTGTAAAGCTAAAGGTATATTTTCAACTCCTATACAAAATGTGGTAAATGAACTTTCATCTTTCAGCTCTTCTTTATAATTTTGCAGTGAGATATTTTTATCAATTTTCATTTTTTTCTCATCAAACTTCAATTTATTATTATTTCCATTAAGATAACTTTCAGATCCTCCTTCAACAATCAAATTTTTGTTACAATCGTGTTGTTTAATAAAATCTCTATATAATATAGCTCGACTATCGAAACTTGAAAATCTATCATCAAAAGGTGGGATTTTTTCACAAATTGCATCAAAAAGTTTTTTACGAGAATTCTTTATGCTGTTAAGCTTTAAAATCTGACTGATAAGAAGAGAACAATTGAAATCACAAAGTAGTAAATTATTTTCATAGGCTAAACTTCGAATCTTTTCAAATTTCTTATCATCTTTTATGATTATTGCAGCTCCATCTCCAGAAGTTATAACTTCCTCTTCTTTGAAAGAACAAATCACATAGTCAAGATCTTTAAAGAGATAATTATTTTGAAATCTGGTAAATAAAGAACCAGAAAGATCTACCATAGTAGGAATATCAATAGATTTAATAAAAGAAAGATCCTGTGAATAACCATTGTTATATGTAAAAAATAAAAGTGAATCTGATAAAGATATGGATTGAACATCAAAATCAAGCGAATATTGTGTTATATCAAGTGGTAGTATCTTTTGAGCGAATGTTGAAAATATATTTAAGTACAATAAGGGAGAATCATTTGCAATATAAATATTTTTAACTTTTTCTTCCACGAGTACCTGAGCTACAAGCTGAGTTGCTATCCATTTTGAAGAAACAAGCAAAATATTTTTTACACCAAGTTTTTCATGCAAAATATCTATAGCATTCTCATAAACTTTACCCGGGAAAACCTGTCTGCTGGCCAGGGCATCGAGAACTGAAATAAGATCATCCCTTTTTAATGAAGGTTCCTTAAAAGGTAGCATCCTGTTCAAAGGTTCCTCCATCAAGCAAGTTTTTCATCTTTTTCAGTTCCAGTATATTTATCTTCCCCCGTATAACGCATTGTTTACCTATTTTTACGCCACCAGGGAGTAATGTATTATTACCTATAAGTGTATAACCTTCAGGAAGATCATTTGAATATTTAATATTTTTTAGATTACTCTGTATAGGGTAACCCATAACTGTGTTAGGACCAACAGTAATATCCTTCATAGGATTTTTATAGGTTCCAATTATACAATCTTTTATCTTTACCCCTTTTGCGATAACAGTTCCAGGCAATATAATAGAACCTGTAATCTCAGCATCTTGAAGAATAAGCACATTGTTAAATATAAGTGAATCCTGAACTTTTCCTTTAATAGTACATCCATAACCAATAAAAGAGTTCAATATCTCTGCTTCTTTTGAAATATCTGTTTCGGATACTTTTGGAAGCAATCTGGTAAAATGGATTATCGTATTGTAAAGATCTATATCCTGAAAGATCCGAAGATGAGCTATAAGGTACTCTTTAAGTGTGTTCAACTGAAAATGATAGACAACTTCTGGTTTTATCTCATCTTTAATCTCACCAGCCATATATGAGTAAAATTCATTTATTGATAAAATATTTCTTGACCTGCAAACATTTAAAAGCTTATCAGTTCTAATTATTATTGCTTTTTTAGCATCTTCATAAAAACCTTTGAAATCTATAAAATAAGCTTCCTTTTTTATCTCATCTCTATTAAAAGTCCATATAAAATTAAAATTACATGGAGAAAAGATAAAATAGTCTTGCTTCTCAATTCTCTGGCTTTCAATATAATCTTTTATGACAGAAGAAAAAATTCTCACATTATCTGACTCACTGATATTTAATACCTGCATCGAGTTGCTTATTGATTGATCTTTAATATTATCAGATATGCTGGAATAGTTATCTTCTACAATAAATGCATATTTATCAAAACTATTTTCAAAGCTATTTGTGATGTTTAAAGAAAATAGAGTGAAATTAAGATATATAGGCAAAAATGGATAAGGAATATCATCAGTAAGACCAAGTATTTTTCGTTTATCTTCTGGTAAATATCCTGTAAAAATAAGCCTTCTTGTTTCCATCGCCAACCAGTTTTTTATTATATATATTTGCTCTAACCAAAAATGTCTGGACAAATTGGTTTATGACTTTTTCTATACAAAGTTAAAATAGTATTTTCAATCTAAATGTCAATTGCTAATATATATTTTGAGAAGAAGGCTTCTGTGAAAATATTTTTCTTGTGATTATTATCAATTATGTTAAATTATGCTGTAATTCATTGCAAATGATGGAATTAAAAGAAACAATTTTACGCATACAAAATCACCGAGATTCTTATTTTGGCACTTATTATAAAATTTCCGACTCTATTTGACTTTTTTTGAGATAGCAGTCTAATTTTAATATCTATATTAAGCTCAAGGGGGATTTTATGACAAATTTAGAAAAAATCTTAGATGATTCAATCAACAAAGTACCAGATTTTCCAAAAGAGGGAATCCTATTTTACGATATAACATCCCTTCTAACAAAACCTAAAGTCTTTGATTTAGCCGTAAATAACCTTGTGGATTATTATAAAAATAAAAAAATCGATGGTATTATTGCTATAGAATCAAGAGGTTTTATCTTTGGTTCTCCTATTGCCCTTGCTTTGAAAGTCCCACTTCTTTTGGCGAGAAAAAAAGGAAAATTGCCCAGAAAAACAATAAGCGCTGACTACTCTCTTGAGTATGGAACAGCAACTATTGAACTGCACAGAGAAGATCTTATCCCGGATAAAAATTATCTTATCATAGATGATCTTATTGCAACTGGTGGAACTATAAACGCAATAGCCAATCTTGTAGAACAAAATGGTGGCAAAATAGCCGGGATAGGTGCAGTTATTGGACTTCCTTTTCTAAACTATCAAAAAATCCTTGGTAAATACGATGTTAAAACTCTTATAAATTACAGTTCGGAAGATTTTGCCTGATATTTTAATGCTCCTCACTTTTTTGTGTGGGAAATATTCTCTTTCGCTGCTTCTTTATACGATTTGGATATAGAAAAGTAAAGTGCTAATTTACCGGATTCTTGACCTGTAACTTTAGACTTTGGGCTTTAATACTCTAGACTGTAGTATCTATATATTTGAGCAACCTTTCGATTTTCCTTTTAAATCCATGGAAATTTACGTTTAACTTTCTAAAAAGCGAAGAAATATAGCTTTCAAACTGTTCTGTTTTTTCTGATTCAACTTCAAGTTCATAGTCTAAAGCTATAAATTTATCTATATTTTTTTGATGATACTCTGTTTTATCAAGTTCGAATGGCATATTATAATGGCTTAATATACCAGACAACCTGTATGTTTTCGTATAACCGATTAAATCAAGATATTTCTCTTTAATATTTAGATCTTTTTTAAAATTATTCAAAAAACTTATAAGTTCTATATTTGTACAGAAGTATTTAAGCTCTTTTTCTTCTAAAGGAAATTTCATCAGGATATTTTGTACCTTATCTGGCATTTGATCCTCGTATGTCAATATTGTATATTCAAATTCTTTGGCGATCTGAAGGTTTTCAGACTCCTCAGCAGGCAATCGCCCTTTTATTTCAGCCTTTATACTCAAATCTAACGAACTCTGATTATCTCTAACTCTAAAAACTACTTCTGGTATAAGAGTATACGGAATAGTGTCATAATAATAGGTTGTCAATATATCATATCTTTTATCTTCAGCATATTCACTGAAAAAATCATATAACTTTTTATAATCCTCTTCTTTTAACAAATATTTAAGCTCTTTTTCTATCATAAATCTCGGAACCTCGGTTAATGTGTATTTTTATAACTATAGGAATAAACATATAGCATAAAATATACATACTTGTTTATCCGGCAAATGTATACTTATTTTAAAAGAAGAAATGTGTAGATCATTAAAACAATAAAAAACATAGATAATTGTGTATTTTCACTCTTCGCAATTTTTCTTTGCCTGGCAAAGCCTTAAAAACTAACGAAGAGCGAGAAGATAATTTGCTGGAAAACCTGACTTTCTCTTATTTTTTTTATTTATTTTTTGAGAAATATTCATGATAAATTCAGGTACTTTTCTTTAAATTTAATAAGCCAGTCTTTATATTCATTTGATAGATAAATATCAGGAATAAATTCGATGAAAGAAAATAAAAGCGCCTCATTTAAAAGATTTTTTAGTATTTTGCTATTCGACCTGTAAATGTTATTTATTATAAATAAGCTGGAGATTTTATCTTCAGACAATTTGTCTGGCTTTCCATCAAAACTTTTTATTATGAAATACTCAGGAAATGTCTTATTTCTCTTGCTACCAAAAATAGGTATAAAAAAAAACATATTATTACTTTTGAGCTGATTTTCTCCAATATCCATACAACATTTACTACCAGAAAAAAAAAGAATGTAAGATACGATATCAATAAAAATAAAAGTCCTTTTTGTATAGTTATTTTTATCTATCTTATTTTTTAACTTTTCATCTAAATATTCCTTAATCTTTAAATATGTAGATTCAATAATTCTATCTATCCTGTTTTTATCATCCTGTAAATTACTATCTAAATCTTTAAAAAAAGCTTTATCCACTATTTTTGATATGTCATCGATAAAAAATTGTTCTTCTGTATTTACAGTATAATTTGCAGCTTTTTTGTACTTATTTAATCTTTTATGATATAGTTTTCTAAAACTATCATAATCAGCTGCCTTAGGTCTTTCTATATTTTCAAGTTTTGTCCTTTGCCAGAGAATGTCGAACTGTGCATCAAGAAATATCGATATAAAACTTTTTTTCAATAATCTATAATTTTTTTCCAGTACTCCACCACCTGTGGCAACAAGAAGATTTTTGTAATGGCTGATTTCATTGATCACAATTTTTTCAATTTTTCTAAACTTTTCTTCAGAATATATTTGAAAAATCTCAGAAATGGATAGATCTGTAATTTTAGTTATAGAATAATCAGTATCAAAAGAAAAATATTTGTTCGATAGTTGCTTTAATGCAAAAGATTTACCAGAACCCATAAAGCCAATAAGATATACATTCATCTTTTTAGTATAAATTGCTTTGAAAAAATCTTAATAGTTTTAATCCGTAAAATAAAAAAATTTAAAAATTTTACCTTTATTAAGAGGAGAGTCATGAAAAAATATAGGATCAAACAATTATTTCCATCCCTTCTTTTGCTAAAAGAGCTGTGAATTGATAGCTATTTTCAACAATATTATTTTCGATAGACTTTGCAATGACATCAAGCTGCGCATCTGTCCTGACGGGATCATGATGAAATAGTATAACTTTCTTAATTTTAGCTTCCTTAGCCAGCCAGAGTGTGTATTCATAATAAGAATGCCCATAGCCCTGCTTACCATTAAAATATTCACTTTTCGTATACTGACTGTCCATTATTGCAATATCTGCACCTTCTATAAAGTTCATAAGACGATCATTAAGTTTTTTAAAGGAAGATAAAGGTGAGTTTCCTTCAAGTATTTGAGCAGTTCCATCATCTAAAAATATGGTGTGATGGTATGGCTCATGGTCAAAAACTGTTACAAGTGTGTTATCTTTATACTCTATTCTATATCCAAGCGTAACACATGGATGATTTAGTCTTATAGTTGATATTTTTGCACCTAAAAGTTCAAAAGAAGTTTCTGAAAGCTGATTTTGAGTAACTTCAGCAGTAAGCTCATGAGCACTCACAGGAAAATATTTGTGCTCAAGCTGTGATAGGATTATATCTTTAAGCGATTGTTCATCATTAGATGACGGCCCAAACATATGGATTTTAGCTCCCCCACTATATATAGGTGCAAAAAAAGGTATCCCCATTATATGATCCCAATGAGTATGAGTAAATAAAATATTAATGTCACTTAACCCGTTTTCCTTTTTAATAAGATAATTTCCAAGGTTTCGGATACCTGTTCCAGCATCGATAATGACGAAGTCCTTATCGTTAAACTCTATGCAGAGAGAACTGGTGTTACCACCATATCTAAAAGTTTCTTTACCTGGTACTGGAAAAGATCCTCTAACCCCAAAAAGAGTTATCTTCATGAAGGGATTCCCTGCCTATTTTTTATTTCTCGATATATACAATTCAATAGATTCCTGCAACTAGAGCACTTAGCTGAAGATAGATCAAAATCACTCGTATTACAAAGGGATATTACATCTCTTTTATCTTTATCAAGGATATTTTTAAGAGTATTTATCTCATTAGGAGAAAATACAATATTATTCTTAAGTTTATAAAGGCACATATTTATAAAAAAAGTTAATTCTGAACCAGACATCTTTCCTTTTGTCGCACCTTTTGCAGGGTTCATACTTCTTGCATCTTGTTTATTTCCAGGGGATTTAGTGAAACTTACCTTCACCCTTATCATCTTAAACATTATTGCAAAAAGGATAAAACCGACAAGAATACCAGATAGATGCCCCCAGTGAGCGACATTTCCTTTTCCACCGGAAAATTCTGCAATAAGATCCATTGCAAAAAAGACCACTGGCAAATATTTTGCTTTCATAGGAAGAACAAACATAACAAGAACAACAGCATTTGGAAAAGTAAAGGCAAATCCAACCATTATCGCATATATGGCTCCTGAAGCACCAATCATGGGAGATAAAACCCCTGTTTTAGTATAAGTATAAGTGTAAATCAGTGACGAAAGAACACCAGTAAAGATACCTGAAAGAAGATAAAATGTTGTAAATTTTTTTGAACCCCACATCCTTTCAAGGGGGATACCAAACATTAAAAGGGCAAACATATTGAAAAAAATATGCCCCATACTTGCAATATCATGAATAAAAAAATGAGTCAAAAACTGCCAGAACATAAAGTTTTTATAAACATAATATGGAACAAGAGAAAAATATCTAATTATAAAATCATAAGAAACAATACCAAACCGAACCAGAATGTTACACAGAAGATAAACAGCTACATTTATACCAATAATAATATAAGTCGCAGGTAATGACCGTTTTCGATTTGCATTATAAGGGTTAAAATTCATTATAAGACCTTTAAATAATAATTATTTTTAACTGTATGAAAAAGACATATCGAATTTAGTAAATAGCAAATTTTGGTAAAATGTCTACAGATTTCAAGGCTATAAAGAAGAAAATTTCTCAATTTATTGCACCATTTCAGCTACTTTTGACGCTATATGATAGTATTCTTCCTTATCCTTTTCATTACCAATATTTGAAAAAATGAATATTATTCCTAAAAGTTCACCCTCATCAAATATGCCCTTCATATACATAGAACTGCTATTTTCAAAAAGTTCACGATTTTTGCTGAGCAAAGGCTGAAATTTGTTCAATCCTTCCGGAATAAATATATCTTTCCTCAAACTGATTAATTTTTCTATCAAAGGTTCATCTCTCGAAAATGAAATATTGTGGAATCTTTCATCAGATGAACCATTACAAACAAATAGATCTCCTTCAGCCCTATAAAAGGCAATATTATCAAGATTATGCTTTGAGCTGAAGGAAGAACAAATATCATCAAAAGTAGTTTTTGACTCTATTTTCTGTGTAGCTGAATAAAGTTCATCATCACTGGAAGGCTCTAAAAGACCTATGTCAGTCTCAAGATCATCCGGGAGATCCGGTAAAGCCTCTTCTTTATTCACATTCGATAAATTATCAAAGATATCTTTCTTTTGTTCTTCTTCTGGCTCAGAGAAAGTAGAGTCTCCCTTATCCAAACCTTCAAGATTACCAATATCTTCATCGGAAAATGCAGGGATATCAAGATCTTCTGTAATAGAACCAGAAGATTTATCAGCACCTTCGGGATTTTCTTCTTCAAATATATTGGAAGATATATTTTCAGGAGTTTCGAAATTATTCTCTATACCTGTTTCACTAACTGAAGCTGCAACCTTTTCAAGCTCTTCAGTAGATAAAGAGATATCATCAGATATTTTATCATTAAAAAAATCTCCTTCAGATTCTTCCTCTTGAGAAGGGATATTTTCAGAAGATAATTCATCAAGATCGACTGTTCCCTCACTAACCGGTTTATTTTCAATCCCTTCAATGGGAATTTCTTCTTCTGTTTTTTGCTCTATTATAATCTCTGTAGGCATTATCTCAGCTTCTTCTTCAATATTGCCAATGTCAAGTTTTTCTTCCGTTAGTTCCCCGGTTGTTTCCGGTATAATCATGCCGGTATCTTCAATATTCCCAAGATTTTCGAGATCTTCCAGAGGTGGTATTTCAAACTCTTCTTTTTTCTCTTCACTCTCAAGTTCAATGCCCTCCGCAGGTTCTTTCTCAAATTCCTGCTCTTCAATTTCTGGAAGTTGTTCAAAACCAGCTGCTTCATCAAAAACATTTTCTTCTTTTACTTCAACACCTTTTTGATCTTCTTCAACAAGCTCTTCAAGAGATGGAAGCTTTTCCTCCTCACTAAATTCTGAAAGATCTTCGAGTGGAGGTAACTTTTCTTCAGAAGTTTCGATAGTCTCTTCACTGCTCTGTTTTAAACCAGCTGAAGTTTCCACTTCTAAGGGTTGAGCATCCGAAAGATTTTGTGCAATATTAAGGTCACTTTCAAACTCTTTCAGTTGTTTCATCTCATCTTCTATATTAAGTACTTCTTCCGGAAGTTGAAACTCATCTTCTGTCTTTTCATAATCTCCAATATCTTGAGTAAGTCCTTCAAGCTCTTCCAGGGATGGCAGTCCTGACTGAGAAAGTTTTTCAGCTTGTTCAAGCTCACTTTCTATTTCAGCCTCTTTTACCCCGAGAGTTTCTTCTTCATCAATTGATGGTAACTTTTCATCCTCAAGAGTTGGCATCTCAAACTCAGGTTCCTCAATAGTTGATTCTTCAACTTTAGTTTCTTCTTCTGGACTTTTCGAAACTTTTAGTTCTTCATTTTCCATCCCGGCAGGTGGTGTAAAAACATACTCTTCATCAAGTGACACTTCAAGAGGAGACTTCTTGGTGGAAACCTCATCAACAAGAGATTTAAAAGCTTCATCAATCTCTTTTTCCGGTTTTACTTCTTCAAAGAAAAAATCCTTTTTCTTCTCTTCACTTGATACAGAAGATAAAAACTCTTCTTCCTCTTCCTGATCTTTTATCTCTTCATATTCTGGTTTTTTATAATAAGTTGAAACCTTTTCGTGTGATGTTTCCTCTTTTGGATTTACAAAAAAACTGAGAATAACATAAGCTATAAGGATTATTATCGTAATAAGATAAAAAGATACAACTATCTGGACTATTAGAGGAGTTCCGATTTTATTGGCAGGAAAAATAAGAACATGTTTACCATTGTCCCCAACCATAGTAGAAAATAAATAATACTTATCTTTTCCTATTTTTACCGGGCCAACTGCTCTGTTACTTTGTTCCACCGTAAAAAGAAGATCACTAAAAAGTTTATTATCTGCTGACAGTTCTGCTGGAACATTGTACACAACCATATTTAGCTGACGAACAAAGACAAAATTCTTTACTGGAAGGTTAACTTTGCTGAACATTTGCGATATCAAAGAAGTTCCAGAGTAATGTAAAAGCATCAAACCAAGAGTTTTCCCATCTTTCTGAACTGGATAAGAAAGGACCATCTCATCACTTGCTTTAAGTTCATTTGCTGAAACAAAAGGTAAAATAAGGTAATCTTTAGTTAAAAAACTATTGAAGTATTCTGAGGCAATACTTAACCCTTTTCTTTTCGATGCATAGGGAGGATAAACAAAGAAGATATTTCGATCATTTCCGACAAAAGTTACTTCAAAGCAATTTTTATTTGTAGAGGTGAATTCATAGATAGAACTATATACTTTATCGGTTATGACCTTGTTTGCAAATGAATCAACAATAAAACTATTTTCAGACAACTGCTTGATTTTAGATTTTTCTATCTGAATCTGACCAAGAAAATCTATCCCAAGTTGATCAACCTGTTTTTGAACAGTGGTTATATTGTTAGAAACATTTATAGATATTGGTATTATTTTTAGATTATACCCTATAGCAAGTAAAAGAAAGATAATAATCCCGATTGAAACTGCAAGAATAATATTTTTCATACTCTGGCTCATCTTATGCCTCACTGTTGATTTTGTAAAACACAAATCCAATAATACTTTACTATCGCAACAAAATTATAATAAAAATTAAAAAATAAAATATTAATCTTTTTTATCTTCAAAATGAGGAATCTCGTCAAGTTCAATCTTTTTGCCTATTTTATCGAGTGCTGTCGCCTCATTGTCACTTTTTTCTCCATGCGAATCTAAAGCTAAATCTTTCATCTTCTTATTTTCTGTTAAACTCTCTTTTTCCATAAAAATTTCATCTTTTTTAAAAAGATCCTCAAAAAAGTTTTCTTGTTCACTTTCAGGTGAAAATTTCAAATCATCTGTTTCATCTATTTTACTACTTTTTTCATTTTTTTCAATATTGTAATTAATATTGTTTCTTATATTATTATTAACATTGTGATAGCCTTCCTTCTGACTTGCAAAATGAGCCATATTCAAATTTTTTTGTTTTGTTGGTTCTTCTTTATTATTATTGTATATATTTCTCGCACTATAAATGATTGTTTTTATATTTTCTTCTTTACCAGCTTCAAATTTTTGATTTATTTTTTTTTCTTTTTTTATCAAACAGGGGTTTTTTTCTTTAATTTTATTAAAAGTATAACTCAATATTAAAAGATACAATAAAAGCAAAATTATTAAAATAAAAATATAAACTATAAAACAGTATAAAACAATTCTTGAAAGTTTAAACTTTTCATAAAATCCTATTGCTACTTCATTATTTGAAATATCAAGAGGATAATAATAAAAAATGGAGAATGAAATTTCAGGAATATTTTTTGTGTTACAGAAAATATAACCAGAAGGTATAGCTGGCATGACTTTTTCGTCTATATTTAAGTACCCATAAAAGTTCTCCCTGACACCGGCAAACTCTGCAATAAATACTGGTTTATTATCTATGAGGGTTAATTTATACTTAACAACTCTAAGTTTTGCTTTTTCAATCTTACTATTTGTAGCTTTAGTACCTTTTATTTTATCTTCCTTCTCAATTTTATTATTGGATCCACTATTTTTGTTATCGATTTTTTGTTTATCAATATTATTGGAGTCAATCCCCGTTTTAGATACATTTCCCATGTTTTTCTTTAGATCTTCTATTTTATGAAGATTAGAATTTACAATCTCCTCATACTTTTCATTAGCCACTTTAATAAATCTAAACCTGTATCTTTCATACTTTGACATATCTGGCAAAGAACCGGTATATAAGATATCAATAGATATTACATCCTCCTTTGATAACCCCCTTTCATATTGGTTCAAAAGGTAATCATTTATTTTTTGTTCATAAATTAGACAAAAATTTTTAAGTTCGCTAACCTTCTCTTTATTATTTTTTTCTTCAACTGTCATATTAGATGAAAATATTTGTTTATTAATTATTTGTTTATTATAGAATTTAGACTTTGCAAAAAAATTTGTTTCTTTCAAAGTTTTTTTACAGGTATTTATTAAGCTTTTAAAAAAAGATTTTGAATTTATCATTTTTTCAATATTATATGAAAAGTGTTTTACTGAATCTTTCAATAAAGCCT
>Ga0208826_1002478_pt1 | contig 13687 bp, 8 predicted proteins | sample AD_UKC115_MetaG_FD_184451 | JGI IMG/M metagenome (GOLD analysis project Ga0208826, IMG submission 184451) | Active sludge microbial communities of municipal wastewater-treating anaerobic digesters from Hong Kong - AD_UKC115_MetaG (SPAdes)... | ecosystem: Engineered > Bioreactor > Anaerobic >...
ACACCCAAATCGTATTCATTCGATGCTGGCAGCTACGATCTCGATCGGCAGGCGTTCGCAGCGCCCGCCAAGAAATTCCATGTCGTCGCCTATGACTTCGGGGTGAAGAAAAACATCCTGCGCATGCTCGCCGACCGCGGTTGTGCGCTCACGGTCGTGCCGGCGCAGACGCCGATCGCCGACGTGCTCGCGCTCAAACCCGATGGGGTGTTTTTGTCCAACGGCCCGGGCGATCCCGAGCCCTGCGATTACGCCATCGCCGCCGCGCGCGAAGTCATCGCGCGCAAGATTCCCTTGTTCGGCATTTGCCTCGGCCATCAGATCATGGGCCTCGCCGTCGGCGCGAAAACGCTGAAGATGAAATTCGGCCATCACGGCGCGAACCATCCAGTGAAGGATCACGACGATGGCCGCGTGCTCGTCACCTCGCAAAACCACGGCTTCGCCGTCGATCCGGCGACGCTGCCCGCGAACACGCGCGTGACCCACACCTCGCTGTTCGACGGCTCGCTGCAAGGCTTCGCCCTGACCGACGCACCGGCGTTTTGTTTCCAGGGCCACCCGGAAGCAAGTCCCGGCCCGCACGATATCGGCTATTTGTTCGATCGCTTCGTGGCGTCGATGCAGTCTGCGAAAGGAAACTGATCCCATGCCAAAGCGCAACGACATAACAAGCATCCTCGTCATCGGCGCCGGCCCGATCGTGATCGGTCAGGCCTGCGAGTTTGACTACTCCGGCGCACAGGCGTGCAAGGCGCTGAAAGCCGAGGGCTATCGCGTCATTTTGGTCAACTCGAATCCGGCGACGATCATGACCGATCCGGAGACGGCCGATGCGGTGTACATCGAACCGATCAACCGTGCCACGGTCGAGGCGATCATCGCCAAGGAGAAACCCGACGCGCTGTTGCCGACGATGGGCGGACAGACCGCGCTGAATTGCGCACTTGATCTGGCCGATGCCGGCATTCTGGACAAGTACAAGGTTGAGCTGATCGGCGCTTCGCGCGAGGCGATCCGCATGGCCGAGGATCGCGAGCTGTTTCGCGTCGCGATGAAGGAGATCGGGCTCGAATGTCCGCGCGCCGAAGTCGCCCGGACCTTCGAGCAGGCGGTCGACATTCAGGCGCGTGTCGGCTATCCGACCATCATCCGTCCGAGCTTCACCTTGGGCGGCACGGGCGGTGGCATCGCCTACAACCGCGAGGAGTTCGAGGAAATCATCAAGCGCGGGCTGGATTTGTCGCCGGTACACGAAGTGCTGGTCGAAGAATCCGTGCTCGGCTGGAAAGAGTTCGAGATGGAAGTCGTGCGCGACACCGCCGACAACTGCATCATCGTGTGCAGTATCGAGAATTTCGATCCGATGGGCGTGCATACAGGCGACTCGATCACCGTCGCGCCGGCGCAGACGCTGACCGACAAGGAATACCAGCGCCTGCGCGATGCCTCGATTGCCGTGCTGCGCAAGATCGGCGTCGATACCGGCGGTTCGAACGTGCAGTTCGGGATCAATGCCGAGAATGGTCGCGTGGTCGTGATCGAAATGAATCCGCGCGTGTCGCGCTCCTCGGCGCTGGCCTCCAAGGCGACCGGCTTTCCGATCGCCAAGATTGCGGCGAAGCTGGCCGTGGGCTACACGCTCGACGAGCTGCGCAATGACATCACCGGCGGTGCGACGCCGGCGTCGTTCGAGCCGACCATCGACTATGTCGTTACCAAGATTCCACGTTTCGCGTTCGAGAAATTCCCGGCGGCCGACGCGCGCCTGACCACGCAGATGAAATCGGTCGGCGAGGTGATGGCGATCGGGCGGACCTTCCAGGAGTCGCTGCAGAAGGCGCTGCGCGGCCTCGAAACCGGCAAGGACGGCTTGAATCCGACCGGTCTCGTATTGACCCACGCAGACGACATGGCAGCGTTGAAGCGCGAACTGCGCGAACCGAAGCCGGACCGCATCTTCTACGTCGCCGACGCATTTCGCGCGGGCCTGTCGCTGGAGGAAATTTACGCGCAGACGCATATCGACCGCTGGTTTCTCGATCAGATCGGTGAACTGATTGAGATTGAGTCGGTGGTAAAGACGTCCGGACTCACCGGCATCGATGCGGCGCAAATGCGGCACTTGAAGCGCAAGGGGTTTTCCGATGCGCGCCTCGCCGCATTGCTCGGCACGGATGAGACCGCGGTGCGCACGCTGCGGCGCGCGTTCAACGTGCGCCCGGTGTACAAGCGCGTGGATTCCTGCGCGGCCGAATTCGCCACCACCACCGCGTACCTGTATTCGACCTACGAAGAACAGTGCGAGGCGGCGCCGAGCGCGCGCGAGAAAATCATGGTGCTTGGCGGCGGCCCGAACCGCATCGGACAGGGGATCGAGTTCGACTATTGCTGCGTGCATGCCGCACTCGCGCTGCGCGAGGATGGCTTCGAGACGATCATGGTCAACTGCAATCCGGAGACCGTCTCGACCGACTACGACACCTCGGATCGTTTGTACTTCGAGCCGCTGACGCTCGAAGACGTGCTCGAAATCATCGACGTCGAAAAGCCCAGGGGCGTGATCGTGCAGTACGGCGGGCAAACGCCGCTCAAACTCGCGCGCGCGCTCGAAGCGAACGGCGCGCCGGTGATTGGCACTTCGCCCGACTCGATCGACCTTGCCGAAGATCGCGAGCGTTTCCAGAAAATGGTCGCCAAACTTGGCCTGCGGCAGCCGCCGAACCGCACCGCGCGCACCGCCGACGAGGCACTCGCGCATGCACGCGAGATCGGTTACCCGTTGGTCGTGCGCCCGAGTTACGTACTCGGCGGGCGGGCGATGGAAGTGGTGCATTCGGATGCGGACCTGAAGCGCTACATCACCGATGCAGTGAAAGTATCGAACGATTCGCCGGTGCTGCTCGATCGTTTCCTCGATAACGCAGTCGAAGTCGACGTCGACATCGTTGCTGATACACAAGGCAACGTGTTGATCGGCGGCATCATGGAGCACATCGAGGAAGCGGGCGTGCATTCGGGCGATTCCTCATGCTCGTTGCCGCCGTATTCGCTGCCGCCGGCATTGCAAGATGAACTGCGTGCGCAAGTCACGCAGATGGCGCGCGAGTTGAAGGTCGTCGGCCTGATGAACACGCAGTTCGCGATCACGCAGGAAGACGGCAACGCCATAGTCTACATTCTCGAAGTCAATCCGCGCGCCTCGCGCACGGTGCCATTCGTGTGCAAGGCAACCGGCGTATCACTTGCCAAAATCGCGGCGCGCTGCATGGCCGGGCGCAGCCTCGTGGAGCAGGGCACGACGCGCGAAATCGTGCCGGGCTATTTCTCGGTCAAGGAAGCGATTTTCCCATTTGCCAAGTTCCAGAATGTCGACCCGATTCTCGGCCCGGAAATGCGCTCGACCGGCGAGGTAATGGGCGTGGGTCGCAGCTTTGGCGCCGCGTTCGCGCGCGCGCACGAGGCGGCGAACATCGCCGCACCCAAGGTCGGCAAGGTATTCGTTTCGGTGCGCGACGCGGACAAGCCGCGCCTGCTGCCGGTCGCGCAGGATCTGCTCCGCCGCGGCTACGGCCTGATCGCGACCGCCGGCACGCATGCCTATCTGAGCGAACACGGCATCGCCTGCGAGCACATCAACAAGGTCGCCGAAGGGCGTCCGCACGTTCTCGATGCGATCAAAAACGGCGAGATCGTGTTCATCGTCAACACCACCGAAGGTCGGCAGGCGATTACCGATTCGTTCTCGATTCGGCGTGAAGCGCTGCAGCAACGGGTGACGTATTCGACCACGGTTGCGGGCGCGCGCGCGCTGGTGCATTCGCTCGACTTCCGCAACGGCGGTGAGGTATACAGTCTGCAAGAGTTGCATAAGGAATTGACCGTATGAAACGTGCCCCGATGACATCCAGAGGCGCCGAGCGCCTGCGCGGCGAGCTGGAGCGTCTGAAGTCCGAAGACCGCCCGCGCATCATCGCGGCGATCGCCGAGGCGCGCGCGCACGGCGACCTGCGCGAGAACGCGGAGTACCACGCCGCGCGCGAACAGCAGGGCTTCATCGAAGGTCGCATCAAGGAGCTCGAAGCGGGCTTGAGCTTTGCCGAGGTGATCGACGTCGCGCGCCTGAGCACCAACGGCAAGATCGTGTTCGGCGCCATCGTCGATCTGGTCGAGGAGGCGAGCGGCGCCGAGATCACCTACCAGATCGTCGGTGACATGGAGGCCGACATCAAGCTGCGTTTGATCGCCGTCAACTCGCCGCTCGCGCGTGCGCTGATCGGCAAGAGCGAGGGCGATGCATTCGAGTTCCAGGCCCCGAACGGCGTGAAGGCCTACGAAATCCTCGCCGTGCGTTACACGGGTTGATGTTTGCCGCCGCGCCGCGTCGTACCGGCGTTTGTCGATGCGCTTGACCCTGCTGCTACCCGCGCTCAAGCGCGTCGGATCGGCGAGCGTCGTTGTGCAATGGCTCGCGCGCGGCGACGGCGCAGATGCAATCGCGCCGGGCCGCGATGCCGCATTGCGCGCCTGTTTCGCGACCGGTGCCGAGACGTTGCCGACGGCGGCGCTGACCCGCAGCCTTGATGCGCGCGATGCCGACGCGCCCGATGCGCTGTGGTTGCGTGCCGACCCCGCTTTCGTGATGGCCGACGCGGTGACGCTGCGTCTGCTTGCGTGCGGCCATTTGGGTCTGTCGTCCGAAGAGACGCAAGCTTTGGCGCAGACGTTGAAACCGTTGTTCGGCGATGCCGGTTTCGCATTCGACGCGCCGCAGTCCGAACGCTGGTATCTACGATGCGCACGCGGTACTACGTTGCCGAAATTCGCCACGCCTGAAGAAGCGCTCGGCGACGATCTGGCCGATCACCTGCCCGAGGGCGAACAGGCGCGGCGTTGGCGCGGCCTGCTCAACGAAGCGCAGGTCGTATTGACCCAGCACCCGCTCAACGCGAGCCGCACGCAGCGCGGCAAGGCGCCGGTGAACAGCCTGTGGTTTTGGGGAGCGGGCGTGTTGCCGACGCAGGTGCGTAGCGAGTTCGATTGCGTTGTCAGCGACGATGAAGTCGTCACGGCACTGGCGAGAATTGCGCAGATATCGTCAATCCAGCGCAAGCTGGAATTCAGCCCTTTGCTTTTCGATGGGCTAAAGCTTGATTCCAGCTTGCGCTGGAATGACGGGCAAGAGCGAGAGCGATCGCTGTTGATTGACCTTGCCGACCTACGCGACATTTGCCAACTGGATGCCGACTGGCTCATGTCGATCGACGAAGCCTTGAAGCGCGGACGAATCACTCAACTCGAATTGCGTTTTGAAAGCGGCGAACGTTACGTCGTCAAGCCCGCGCATCGCTGGCGCTTCTGGCGGCGCGTGAAGACGCCCGCGTGATCGGCCATCCGCGTATCCGGCGCCGCGAGCAGCCCGCCGTTGGCGGCGATTGGCCGGTGTCGCTGCATCCCGTCCTGCGCCGCGTGCTTGTCGCGCGCGGCGTCACGTCTGCCGGTGACATCGAACATCGTCTCGGCGCGTTGCTGGCGCCCGCGCAACTCGGCGGCATCGCGCGCGCCTGCGAATTGATCGAGGGCGCGTTGCGCAGCGACGCGCAGATCGCGATCGTCGGCGACTTCGACGCCGACGGCGCGACCGGTACCGCCGTTGCCGTGCGCGGCCTGGGTCTGCTCGGTGCGAAGCGCATCGAATACGGCGTGCCGAACCGCTTCACCCACGGCTATGGCTTGAGTCCGGGTCTGGTCGAGGAACTCGTCGCACGGCATCCGCAGCTCGGCCGTGCTGGTTTGCTGATTACCGTCGACAACGGCGTCGCCGCGCATGCCGGCATCGCGGTGGCGAAGGCGAAGGGCATGCGTGTGGTCGTCACCGATCATCATCTGCCGGCGCAGACGCTGCCCGCCGCCGACGCGATCGTCAATCCGAACCTCGACGGTGATGCGTTTCCGAGCAAGGCGCTCGCAGGCGTCGGCGTCATGTTTTATCTGTTGCTCGCGTTGCGTGCGCATTTGCGCGAGCGCGGCTGGTTTGCAGAAAAAAGCATCGCCGAGCCGAATCTTTCTTCGCTGCTCGACCTGGTCGCGCTCGGCACCGTGGCCGATCTCGTGCCGCTCGACCACAACAATCGCATCCTCGTCGAAGCGGGGCTCAAGCGTATTCGCACGAATCGCGCCTGTGCCGGCATCGCGGCGTTGCTCGAAAGCGGCAAGCGCGATCCCGCGCGTGCGGTGGCGAGCGACCTCGGCTTCGTCGTCGGCCCGCGCATCAACGCGGCGGGGCGTCTGGAAGACATCCGCCTCGGCATCGAGTGCCTGCTCAGCGACGATCGCGCGCACGCGCGCCGGCTCGCGGAGCAGTTGTCGGCGATCAACCACGAGCGCCGCGACCTGCAGGCCGGCATGGTCGAACAGGCCGAAGGCTGGGTGGAGCAATGGCTGGCGCAGCGCGGCGCGCAGTCCTTGCCGGTCGGCATCGTGCTGTACGAATCCGGTTGGCATCATGGCGTCGTCGGTCTCGTCGCCTCGAAGCTGAAGGAACGCTTCAACCGCCCGGTGATCGCCTGCGCGCCGGTGGGCGAGGGCGATGAGGAGATCAAGGCATCGGGACGCTCGATCGCCGGCTTCCACCTGCGCGACGCGTTGGCCGAGATCGACGCGCGCACGCCGGGCCTGCTGATCCGCTACGGTGGCCACGCGATGGCGGCCGGCCTGAGTCTGCGGCGCGCGGATGTCGCCCGCTTCGGTGCAATGTTCGACGCGGTTGCGCGCGAACGCATCGCGCCGGCGCAGCTCGATTCGGTGTTGCTGACCGACGGCGAACTCGGCAGCGACGATTTCACCCTGGAACTCGCCGAGTGTCTGCGCTATGCCGGCCCGTGGGGCCAGGCGTTTCCCGAACCCTTGTTCGACGGCGAATTCGACGTTCTGGACTGGCGCATCGTCGGCGAGGCCCACCTGCGTATGCGCCTGCGGCGCGACGGGCGCGCCGAGCCGATCGAGGCGATGTGGTTTGGCGGCTACGCGGGCACGTCGCCGCCGTCGCGAGTGCGCGTGGTCTATGCGCTCGATGTCAACGAGTGGAACGGCACGCGCAAGCTGCAACTGCTGGCAAGGCACGTCGAAGCTGCGTGAGTCGGTTCACGGTGCGCAGGCATGACGCGCCTTGCGTTATTTGCTGAGCCGCATCAGCAAGCCATGCCAATACTCCAGTGCCCAAGGCACGTTGGCGGCGGGCGTCCGTTCGTTGAGTCCGTGGGCGAAGGTGTCATTGGTTTTGGCGAAATCGGGGCTGACGCCATACGAAGGCACGCCGGCATTGCGGAAGAACATGCTGTCGGTGGCGCCCGCGGACATGCCCGGTACGACCTCGAGCCCCGGATAGCGCGTGTGCACCATGGCGCTGACGGCGTCGACGACATCCGAGCGCAACGGCGAAGCGGGGCTTTCGACCGGCGGCGGGGGCTGCACGGTGATGGTCACGCTCGGATCGGCGATGACCTTGGCGAGCGACGCTTGCACCTCTGCGATGGGCGTGCCGGGAAAGATGCGGCAGTTGATGTTGGCGGTGGCGCGTTGCGGCAGCGCATTGAGCGCATGGCCGCCGTTCAACATGGTGGCCACGCAAGTCGTGCGGACCTGGCCGACGTACGCCGGGTCGGCGGCGATGACCGCCGCCGCCGCCGTATCGTTCGGATCGTTGGCGAATTTGCGCATGGCGTCGGCCAGCGGGCCCTTGTCGTGCGCGCCGGCGGCCTTCAGCGAGGCCAGCGTGATTTCGCTGTGCTGTATCGGAAACGAATAGCTGGCGATGTGTTCCAGCGCTTTCGCCAGTCGGTAGATCGCATTCTTCGGCGGATCGGGTTCGCTCGAATGCCCGCCGGCGGAGGTGATCGTCAACAGAAAATCTGCGTAGGATTTTTCCGCCGCCTGAATCTCGTACACGATCGGTTTGCCGTGCTCGTCCAGCGTGCCGCCGCCGGCATCGGCGTTGAGCAAAAATTCCGCGTCGTGATAGCGCTTGGCCAATTCGCGCGTCGAAGCCATCGCGGTTTCTTCATCGCCGGAAAACACGAAAATCATGCCGCGCGATGGCGCGAATTTTTCGCGTTTGAGGCGCATGAACGTTTGTGTGAGTGCGATGACGTTGCTCTTCATGTCGGCCACGCCGCGGCCGTAGAGATAGCCATTCTCCTCGACCAGTTTGAACGGATCGCGCGTCCAGTCGGCAGGATTGGCGGCGACGACGTCCATGTGCGCGGACAGCAGAATGGGCTTCTTCGTCGCATCGCTGCCGCGGTAGTGCACGGCTAGGGCGGCGGTTTGCTCGACCGGAATGATCTCGATATCGGACTTGGCGAAGCCGGCCGATTCGAGTTTGTCCGCCAGATAGCGCGCAAACACCGGAACCTGATTCTTCCCTTCCACCGTTTGCAGTGCGATCGCATCCTTGAGCATGCTCATCGCCTCCGTCGTGGTGGGGGTTGCGCGATCTGCCGCCGTCGCCGCAGTAACCGCGAGAGCCATTGCCAGGCTGCCCATCAACAAACCACGATGCATCGATGTCATGTCTTGATACTCCAGTGCGCGAAGTCGCTGCAATGTACCAACAACGGCCCGTGTCCACCAGCGAGCGGTTTGCCCAAGAGGAATTTCTGGATTTGCTATCATGGCCGACCTTTTTTTTCGACACGCCTGTCATGATCGAGACCAATCCCATTCATTTCCGTATCGCGGATCTGCGCGCACGCGTCGCCTCGCTTCGGGGGTATCTTTGACTACGAGACAAAAGCCGAACGTCTCGAAGAAGTCAGTCGTGAACTGGAAAATCCCAACGTCTGGGACGACCCTGAGCGTGCGCAGAATCTTGGCAAGGAGCGCGCGACCCTCGATCGCATCGTTACCGGAATTCGCGAACTGACCGAAAACCTCAGCGGTGCCGACGAGCTTTTGCAGTTGGCCGAGGCCGAGGCCGACGAAGGCACGGCACTGGCGGTGTCCGACGACGTCGACAAACTGACGAAACACGTCGAAACGCTCGAGTTTCAGCGCATGTTCTCGGGCAAGATGGATTCGCACAACGCTTTCGTCGACATCCAGGCCGGCGCCGGCGGCACCGAGGCGCAGGACTGGGCCGAGATGCTGCTGCGCATGTACCTGCGCTGGGCCGAGCACAAAGGCTGGAAAGCGGAACTGATGGAAGCCTCCGCCGGCGAAGTGGCGGGCATCAAGAGCGCCACGTTTCGCGTCGAAGGCGAGTACGCGTATGGCTGGCTCAAAACCGAGATCGGCGTGCATCGCCTCGTGCGCAAGTCGCCGTTCGATTCGGACAACCGCCGCCATACCAGCTTCACCTCGGTGTTCGTCTCGCCCGAAGTCGACGACGACATCGATATCGAAATCAACCCGGCGGATTTGCGAACCGACGTGTATCGCTCATCGGGCGCGGGCGGTCAGCACGTCAACAAGACCGAGTCCGCCGTGCGCATCACGCACGTGCCGACCAACACCGTCGTCGCCTGCCAGACCGAACGCTCGCAACACGCCAACCGCGATCGCGCGATGAAGATGCTCAAAGCCAAGCTGTACGAACTGGAAGTACAGAAACGCAACGCCGAGAAAGACAAACTTGAAGCGTCGAAATCGGACATCGGCTGGGGCAGCCAGATCCGCAACTACGTGCTCGATCAATCGCGGATCAAGGACCTGCGTACCGGCATCGAGCGCAGCGATACGCAGAAAGTACTCGATGGCGATATCGATGAATTCATCGAAGCCAGCCTGAAGGCAGGTCTCGAAGCGGGGGCGAAGCGCGTGGACGCATGAATTGCCCTCTTCCGAGTTGCGGAAGAGGGCAAGATGTGGGTCGATTATTTCTGTGTCGACAGATCTGGGCGTGAGACGCCGATCGTGTCGTCGACGCGTTCCAGCGAACTGCCAAACTGTTTCAGGGTTGCGGCCGCATCCTCGGCGCCGAGCGCTTTGGTCAGCACTTCGCGCACGGTCGGGGTCGGGTCGGCCATGTCGGCATAGCTCTTGAACTGGTTGACGATACGCAAGCCATCCCTGCCGCCCGTTTGCCATTCAAGGCGATAGGGGTATGCCCACTTCTGACTTTGCAGCGCTTTGTGGATTTTGTCGATGGCCGCCATCGCATCGGCACCGGCGCCGGGCTTCACCCGATAGGTGACGCCTTGGTAGTACTTGTAGTCGCGGGGATTGCCAACGGTATGCGAGTGGTCGGCATCGAATTCCACGAAAAAGTGCTCGACCTTGGCGACGTGCGGGCCGACGAGCTTCCCGAACTGCGCGTTATCGTTCGCTTTTGTTCTCCAGACCTCTTCGGCGTCGAAATCCTTCCATTGATGGCCGTCCGATCGGAACACGTAGTAGGTCAGATCCGTACCGACGATCGGTTGGTAGGCGGCCCAATCGAACGCGTCGCCGGCTTTCTTCATCCATGCCACGTATTCCTTGATGGCGGCTTCGAATTCCCTGGCGTGATCGGCCTTCGGCCAGACCACCCAACGATCCGAAATGGTACCCGCCGTGGGCATTTTCGCGGCCGGTTTGTCGGCGGCGAACGTGGGGAACACGGTGACAACAAAGAGCAAACCCAGTATCAATGCCAACAGGTGACGCAAACATCGTGCGTTCATGATGACTCTCCGAGAGAAGTGATGGTGGGCGCGACGCGACCGCAACACCCCAGAGCGTCGCGTGCGCAGTATGCGCCGAATTGTGATTTGCGTCACATTTCGCGGAGTCGCCGGTGGAATTAAGCTAAAATCAAATACTTGGAAGGAAAACACGCACCAACATGACTGATGAATTGGAAAACCCGCCGTCTGGCGCGGACAAGATCGATGAAAACAGGCTGATCGCCGAGCGTCGCGAAAAGCTGCGTACGCTGCGTGCGAACGGCGTCGCTTTCCCCAACGACTTTGCTCCCGATGCATTTGCGGGCGATGTGCAGGCAGAATTTGAGGGCAAGACGGCCGAGGAAATCGAAGCGACAACGCGCCGGGTTAAAGTGGCCGGACGCATGTTGCTCAAGCGCGGGCAAGGCAAGGTCAGCTTCGTGCAGATTCAGGACATGACCGGTCGCATTCAATTGTTCGTGCAGGCGAATGCGCTCGGCGATACCTACGAAGCGTTCAAGGCCTGGGACATCGGCGACATCGTCGGTGCCGAAGGCGCCCTGATGCGCACCAAGACCGGCGAGCTGAGTGTAAAAGTGGACAAATTGCGTCTGCTGACCAAATCGCTGCGTCCGCTGCCGGACAAGTGGCACGGCATGGCCGACATCGAGCAGCGTTATCGCCAACGCTATGTCGATTTGATCGTCACGCCCGAGTCGCGGCGCGTGTTCGAGTTGCGCTCGCGCGTGGTGCGGCATATCCGCAACCTGCTCGATTCCAAGCGCTTCCTCGAAGTGGAAACGCCGATGATGCATGTGATCCCGGGTGGTGCGACGGCGCGGCCATTCGTCACCCATCACAATGCGCTCGATCTGGATTTGTACCTGCGTGTGGCGCCGGAGTTGTACCTGAAGCGCCTGACTGTCGGCGGCTTTGATCGCGTCTATGAAATCAACCGCAACTTCCGCAACGAAGGCGTATCGACGCGGCATAACCCCGAATTCACCATGCTCGAGTTGTATCAGGCGTATGCCACCTACAACGAAATCATGGACATTACCGAGGAGATGATCCGCACGGCCGCGCGGGATGTGGTCGGCACCACGGCATTGACTTGGGAAGGCCGCGAGATCGACGTTGGCCCGGCGTTCCGGCGCTGGAAAATGGAAGATGCCGTGCTCGAACACAACCCGCAGATCGCGCGCGCGGATCTGCGCGACCGCACGAAGATCGCCGCGCACGCCACTGCGCTCGGTATCCACCTCAAACCCGGCTACGGTTGGGGCAAGATCGTGCTGGAGATCTTCGAGAAGACGGTCGAACCGACCTTGATCCAACCGACGTTCATCACGGCCCATCCGACCGAAGTCTCGCCGCTCGCGCGCGCGAACGATCACGATGCGGAAATCACCGATCGCTTCGAACTGTTCGTCGGCGGCAAGGAAATCGCCAACGGATTTTCGGAATTGAACGATCCCGAGGACCAGGCCGCGCGCTTCAAGGCGCAGGTCGAAGCCAAAGATTCCGGTGATGACGAAGCCATGCACTTCGACTCCGACTACATCCGCGCGCTGGAAGTCGGCCTGCCGCCGACCGGCGGCCTGGGCGTCGGCATCGACCGCCTCGTCATGCTTCTCGCCGATGTGCCGTCGATTCGCGACGTGCTGTTGTTCCCCTATATGCGTCCGGAGGCCTGACGCGACGTCCATCTCGCGTCGATCGCTCACAGGCCGGCATGATGCGAACCCCTCTGGTGGTGCTCGACGACGTGCGGGCGAAGCGTACCCTTGTGTACGAAAATCCGGTGGAGATCATCGCCGCGCAACATTGGCAGGATATCGAGCCCACGTTGCAGGCCATGCAGGCCGCGCGGGCGGCAGGAAGGCATCTCGCCGGCTATTTTTCCTACGAACTAGGTTACGGCCTCGAAGCGAGGCTGGCAGCGCGGCAGCGGAAGCGGGCATCCGTACCGCTCTTGTGGTTCGGCGTATTTGAGAGTGCGCCGCGCGTACTCGAAGGCGACGAAATCGATGCGCTGCTGGGCTCGACGCGCGCCTATGCCGGCGTCGCGCGATTCGAGTGGAATGAGGCCGACTATCGCCTGCGTTGCGACGCGGTTCTCGATTACATCGCACGCGGCGACATTTTTCAGGCCAATCTGAGTTTCCGCGCTGGCTTTCCCGTCGTCGGTTCCGCGCGCGCACTGTATCGAGATCTGCGGCGCAAGATCGACGTACCCCATGCCGCCTACATCGACGATGGTGAACGCGACATTCTCAGTTTTTCCCCGGAACTGTTTTTCGCCTTGCGTGCCGATGGAAGCATCCTTGCGCAGCCGATGAAGGGCACCGCCGCGCGTGGCAGCGATGTGGAGCACGACGCGCATCTGCGCCGGGCGCTGCAAGACAGCATCAAGAATCGTGCGGAAAATCTGATGATCGTCGATCTCATGCGCAACGATCTGGGTCGCATCGCGCAGATCGGCAGTGTCGATGTCGCGCGTATGTTCGACGTCGATACGTATTCGACGCTGCACCAGATGACTTCGACCGTGACGGCACACTTGCGCGACGATACATCGATCGATGACGTCGTGCGTGGGCTGTTTCCGGCGGGCTCGATCACGGGTGCGCCGAAGGTTCGCGCCATGGAAATCATCGCCGATCTCGAAGCCTCGCCACGCGGCGTTTACTGCGGTGCGATCGGTCATTTTTGCCCAGATGGGTCGGCCCGATTCAACGTGGCGATACGCACCCTCACCATTTGCGATGGCCGTGGCGAGTTGGGGTGCGGTGGCGCGGTGGTGAGCGACTCGGATGTGGCCGACGAATACGCCGAATGTCTGCTCAAGGCGCGCTATTTCACGGCGCTGCGGCGGCCATTGCGGCTGATCGAAACCTTGCGTTGCGAGGCCGGTATCTTGATTCGCTGGGAGCTGCATCGTGCGCGCCTGCTTCGTAGTGCGCATCGGTTCGGTATCGATTTCGATCTCGCCGCGTTGCAGCAGGCATTGTTCGACGCGGTGCGCGGCACGAACGGCACGT
>Ga0208826_1002487_pt1 | contig 13664 bp, 12 predicted proteins | sample AD_UKC115_MetaG_FD_184451 | JGI IMG/M metagenome (GOLD analysis project Ga0208826, IMG submission 184451) | Active sludge microbial communities of municipal wastewater-treating anaerobic digesters from Hong Kong - AD_UKC115_MetaG (SPAdes)... | ecosystem: Engineered > Bioreactor > Anaerobic >...
TTTTATGTTGTGTAAGATCTAAGCTACATAAAAATTTGAAAGCAAATCACAACATGCATGAATCAAGAGCCTTTAGAACCTTTGTTGTGTAAGATCTAAGCTACATAAAAATTTGAAAGCAAATCACAACTCGTGGCAGTAGAGGGGTATGCCTCATTTTGTTGTGTAAGATCTAAGCTACATAAAAATTTGAAAGCAAATCACAACAGATGCAGGCGAATTATACCGGGGAAAATTGTTGTGTAAGATCTAAGCTACATAAAAATTTGAAAGCAAATCACAACCTTGAAGCGGTTCGGTAACTCCTACTCTATGTTGTGTAAGATCTAAGCTACATAAAAATTTGAAAGCAAATCACAACCTGAGTTCAGTGCAGGAATATAAATGCAATGTTGTATAAGAGCTAAGCTATCCGCCTTCGCTTTACTTCGGACGGACAGGCCTAAAATTTTGAAAGCAAATCACAACGGTTCCGCCTATTTTGATTGTTTCGATAATGCTGTTTAAGAGCCAAGCTGCTTAAATAATTGAAAGCCAATCACAAGAATTCCTGAAGCAACACGAATGCCCTGATTTAGGGCTCAAAAGATTCAAACGGATTACCCTATTTAATTCTAATCCGAAGAAGTCTATTAATGCTACAAACTTCCATTTTAACCAAACCCGAAAAAGCATCCATTGAGTTCATTTCAGGTATTCAATGCATTGATTTGAACCAGAAAGAAAGGAATGTTTTACTTACTTGTAGCAAATTACCAAGCCAAAACCGGGGGCTCTTAGTTTTTTCAGTTCCGTTTTCCTAAAGCCTGCCTTAGCAGTAAAACTATCTATCTCAGCCTTTGAATAGGTTTTTCCGCCTGCCTGATGTAATAAGTTTAAAGCCATAAAAGAAGTAGTAGCCTCCGACAATTGCGAACTTCCACCTATTCCTTGCACCTGGTCGAGGATTACATACATTCCTCCCTCGTTGAGCAAATTGAAAACTTTCTTTGCCAAAAATTCATTTTCAGATAGGTTAAACCCATGAATTATATTAAATGCAAGGACAATGTCCACCTCGTCAGGAAGTTCATCTTTCATAAAATCGGCAGGGAAAAATGAAACACGCTTTGCCGCATTGAATTTTTCAATACACTCAGCTGCATATTTTTCCACGGGAAGCAGATCAACAATGCTGGCATTCAGATGAGGGTTTCGCTTACAAAGTTCGATACTATACAATCCATGCGAGCCTCCTAAGTCGAGCATGCTGGAGGCGATTTTGGCAACCGGTATTTTCCCCGCCACCTCCCGGTAGTTAGTCCTGGAAATATCAATCATGGCTCTCGAAAACAATTCCCATTCATATGTCGTCTTTTGTTCCAGCGTATGAGATGAGGGTCGCTTTCCGGTACGGATGGTTTCGTCTAAATGCAAAAAACTTTGGAACAAATGGTTGCAGAATAAAATAAAATAACGAAAATTATAAGGTGATTGAGAGGACAGGTTTTTATCCCCTCTTTTCGTAAAGGCATACATCGACCCTTTTTTCTTCACATAACCCAATGCATCCAAACAGTCCAGAATGAGTTCTGCACCCACTTCACTTACCTGGGCCCCATTAGCAATTTGCTTAACCTCCTTGAAATCCAACGAAAGCTGATCCGCAATTTTCAATTTAACAGCACTTCCCAATGCCAAGGCCAATCCTACGGAGGAAGATGCGTCAGCAAGTGGATGAGGGATAATATCATTCGACAAGAGTATTTTCTCTATTAATGAAAATTTGTAAATCATGATACAGGCAATTATGAATGTTTCAGAGACAAAATTCTCCATAAGAAAACAAACAAAATTGTATCATTCGGACATTTTACGCCACCCATAGAGTACGCCAGGTGCCGGTACATTTTATTTTTGCGCGAAGGTAATAGGCTGCTTAATTTTAAATACAATTATCATCCAGGGTTGCCAGGGATATCTACAAACATTCCGGCATGGAAACCATAGGTCCTTCATTTGTGTATTCGTGGCTCTATGAAATCATACTTAAATGTGATAAAAAAAAATGCGTAAACTTTCGTAAACGCATTTCAATACCCCGGGATGTTTTACCTAAAGATCTTTAACCTCTCTACAGTTTTTTGATCTGCCCTTCTGCCACCCACTTGTCGCCAAAGGCTTTTTTATCGAACACAATATGGTATTTATTTTCACCCACCTCAACCACCGTAGCGGGTGCGGGCACCATCCCATATTCAACCTCTACTTTATCGCCAACCTTAAACTTGGTAAGGGCAGGTTTTTCATATCCTTTCAACCGGTCTTTGGTTACCCATTCGTTCCAGGAGTCGCTCCAGTCATCATACTTAATGTAATACTCCCCTTTTTCAGGATTTACTTTTAAAATATGGGCGTCGTACCAGGAACCGTTATGTTCCACTTTTACTTTGTCCTTTACATCCTGCGCCTCGGTAGCAAAAGAAAATAAGACCAACCCAAATAATGCGAGTAAGATTCTTTTCATACTTGTTTTTTAAATTTTTATATAATGCAATCAGATAAACATCCTTGTTAGTCTGGATTCAACGCTAAATTATCCGGAAAAAACATACCCCATTCCAAACAGAATCCAAAGCGTAATAAATAAAATGCACCCTTAAAAATACACAAACAAAGGAGGAACCACAAAGGATTCTCCTCATAAAAAAAATATAAAGTGACAAAATTTTAACAGACATATTATCGCCGCCCCTCCAAATAAGGATGGCATATTATAATTTACTACCTCCATGTAGTTCCAAGGCAGGGTATGCCCTTATTGGTAACCGGGGATGGCCTGGGTAGCTATAAAACACGCACTTACCGTAAATTCCTATCTTTGGCAACTTAAAATATCTTGAAAAATCGATGCTGAAGGAAATCATCATAGCGTTCCAGTCTTATGGCCAGGCACATCGCTTTATCCTGCGGCACCGGCTTTGGAAATGGATCATTATCCCGGGCCTGATTTACCTTTTCCTTTTTGTTTTTGGATTTTATGGATTTTGGAAATCATCCAATTTTGCCATCGAATGGGCACTGCAAAAGAGTCATGTAAAGAACTGGCTTGAAAATGCGCACGATGGGTTGCTTTTCTGGCTTTTTATAGTAGGCCAGGTTATCCTTCGGCTATTATTACTGTTGTTCTATTTCTCCCTGTTTAAATACCTGTTCCTCATCATTGGATCGCCGGTGTTTGCCTACCTGAGCGAAAAAACAGAAGCCATTATAGAGCAAAAAGAATTTCCGTTTAGTTTTAAGAAATTATGGAATGATATTATTCGGGCCATTCGGGTAGCGGTCAGGAATATGCTATGGCAAACCGTTTATGTTTTCACCATCATCATTCTTTCTTTCATTCCGGTAGTGGGATGGATTGCCCCCTTAATTTCCCTTTTTGTAGAGTGTTATTACTTTGGATTTTCCATGCTCGATTACAGTTGCGAAAGGAACCGGATGAGCGCCCAGGAGAGTACCGACTTCATTGGCCGGCACAAAGGGCTGGCCGTTGGAAATGGTATCGTATTTTATCTCATGCACCTTTTACCCGTTTTAGGCTGGTTATTTGCCCCGAGTTATGCCGTGATTGCCGCCACCCTCAGCCTGATCCAGGCCAAAAAGAAAAATGTAATTATTTAATTTGGGCACTGTACACCTCATACCCTGCTGGTTATTCGAAAACGAATTAGCTCCCCTTCCGGTTAACATAAAAAATGCCATAGCAGCATGCCGGATTTTATTTGTAGAGAACGAACGCAGTGCCCGGCGGTTTATTAAAGCCATAGACCGGTCTTTTAAAATTGAAGATTTTGAATGGCATGTAATTCACAAAGCAGAAACAGCGGTTCGTAAAGTCTTCCTGGAAAAACTGCGTCTGGGCCTTACAGTGGGTATCATCAGCGAAGCAGGATGCCCGGGCATTGCCGACCCCGGACAAGAACTGGTGGCTGCTGCCCAGGAAGCAAATGCAAAAGTAGTCCCTTTCACCGGGCCCAACTCCATCATCCTGGCCCTCATGGCAAGCGGAATGAATGGACAGCAATTCGAATTTGTAGGATACCTGCCGATTGATGCAACAAACAGAATAAAAAAAATAAAAGAACTGGAGCAGGAATCGGCCAAACAGGGCGCTGCCAAAATATTTATTGAAACTCCCTATAGAAACAACCAACTTTTGGCATCGTTAACCGCGCATTGCAAGCCACAGTCGCGGTTGTGTATAGCGGTAGATTTAACGGCCCCATCCGAACAGGTAATTACGAGAAGTATATCAGCATGGAATAACCAAACCATCAACCTGAATAAGCGGCCAACTATTTTTATTCTGCAAGCCTAAGGATTAACGCTCTACATCGTGCATCCCGATTATCTTATCCACCACATACCGGGAGTAACCCCGCCAGGGAAGCGTATGCCGGTACTCGCGATAATGCAGATCAAAATATTTTCCGCTATTCAACATCATCACATTGGCAATGCTGTCGTTCACAATTGAAAATTCAAATTCGTAGGATTGAATTGAGCCGGCGCTCCTTGATCGCAAGCCGGCTTGTATCAGTTTACCCTCGTAGGTTTTAAAGATATTCCCTTTCTTAACCACATAATTTAGCTCGCCGGATTTCACCCCTTCGCCAAATACATTGTAATATCGCCACCAAACCACAAAGGCCAGGCAAAGCAGGCATATCACAAAAAACCAGGTTAAAAATCTGGCAAAACGGTTTTTCTTTTTCTCTTTGGGTGGGAGTGCGGGAAATTCTTCTTCCATCATCTAATTTAATCCGTATTTACTTACCAGCCATACCAGGGCAGCCATATTTATGGCGCCTAATTCCAGTTCCCGTTTGGAGACGGCCTCAAATACATCATTTTCGGCATGGTGCAAATCGAAGTAACGTTGCGAATCCGGCTCCAGGCCGGCAAGGGCAGCACCGGCTTTTTCGAGAAACCCGATATCCACACCACTCTCCCCTTCTTTAAAATAATATAATCCGTAAGGAAGAAACAAAGGCAACCACTTTTCCATTCGATGAAACCGGGCCGCATCGGCAGTAATACTAAATCCTCTCGGCGTAAATCCACCGGCATCACTTTCCAGGGCAAAAATATGATTCTCCTTTTTGGCAATCGCCGAATCGAAATAGGCCTGGGCGCCGCCCGCTCCATTTTCTTCGTTCATGAACAGCACCGCACGAACGGTCCTATCTGGCCGCAGACCGGTGGCAATTAATGCGCGTATCACTTCAATACTCTGTACGCACCCTGCGCCGTCATCCTGCGCACCTTCTGCCAGGTCCCAGCTATCCAGGTGGCCCCCTACCGTAATGATTTCTCCCGGGAACTTACTTCCTTTAATTTCCCCAATTACATTGTAAGAAAGGGTATCGTTTTCCATTTTGCAATGGGTGATAAAGCCAGCTTCCAATACATCCTTATGTTGCAGTAATTCACTTAACCAATTTGCCTCAGCAGTAGAAATAGAAACTGCCGGGATTTTGGGGAATGCCCCGTTGTAAAATGTAACCCCGGTATGCGGATGCTGGTCGGTGTTGCTTGCCTGCGACCTTACCATTACTCCAACTGCACCGTACTTTGCAGCATTGGAGGGCCCTGAACTTCTATATCGCACCGCATCACCATAGGCTTCAAAGGTATTTATGAGCAAGGGGTTCATCGGGTAATTATAAAATACAATTTTACCCTTGATATTCTTTTCTCCCAACGAATCCAATTCTGCAAATGATTTCACTTCAATCACAGGCGCTAAAATTCCACCGGGTCCGGTTCCTACCGAATTTCCAAGGGCCGATAACTTCAATTGCCTTAGGCCTTCCCGGGTGCGAACAAATCCGGTTTCTTTTCCGCCTCTCTCCCAATGCTTCACCATACAGGGTTGGAGATACACCGTATCGGCTCCGGCGGCCTTCAAGGCACTTACACCCCACGCAATAGCCTTTGAAGCATTAGCAGAACCACTCAACCTGGGTCCGATCTTCTTACATAAATACTCCAGGTTTGCATACGCTTTATTGGATCCCAGAATTTCGTTGGCTATTTTGCGGATGGCAAGCGAATCATTATCGCCGGCACAAACAGAAAAATTTATAGCCAGCAGGGTACATAAAATTATACCTGGTTTCATATTGTAAAGTTTAAACAAACTTACATTTTTACTGTTATTCAGATTCAACGCAAGGCAGGATGCATATCCGTAACTTGCATCATTGAAAAATTTCTAGGATGAACATTGCCATCGTTTGTTATCCCACCTTTGGAGGTAGCGGAGTACTCGCCACCGAATTGGGAAAAGCGCTTGCCGATAAAGGCCACAACATCCACTTTATCACATACCAGCAACCGGTGAGGTTAAGTGGTTTCCATACCAATATTTTTTATCACGAGGTAAGGGTGCCCACGTATCCGCTGTTCGATTTCCCTCCCTACGAAACGGCACTGGCCAGTACGATGGTGGATGTAGTAAACAACCACCACATCGATTTACTTCACGTACACTACGCCATTCCCCATGCTTCCGCCGCTTACATGGCAAAGCAAATTCTTAAAACGCATCAAAAAGATATCCCGGTTATTACCACCCTCCATGGTACAGATATTACCTTAGTAGGAAGGGATAAAACATATAGCCCCGTTGTAACTTTTTCGATGGAAGCCAGCGATGTGCTAACGGCTGTATCGAACAACCTAAAGGAAGAAACATACAAGAACTTCGACATCAAAAAGGAAATAGAGGTTATTTACAATTTTGTGGATGTAGCCCGGTTTAATAAAAAACCGGTAAAGGTTTTTAAGAACCTGATTGCCCCCCATCATGAAAAGGTTATTGTGCATGCTTCCAACTTCAGAAAAGTAAAACGGGTGGATGATGTGGTAAAGACTTTTCTGTTAATCAATAAAGCCATCCCATCCAAATTATTGCTAATTGGCGATGGGCCCGAAAGGCCTGAAATAGAAGGCATGACACGTGACTGTCCTGCATCTGCCAATATCAGTTTTCTCGGAAAGCAGGAACAAATGGAAGACATACTTCCCATTGCCGATATTTTTTTATTACCCAGCGAAACAGAAAGTTTTGGGCTGGCTGCCTTAGAAGCCATGGCCGCTGAAGTACCGGTAATATCAACCAATGCCGGCGGCCTTCCCGAAATAATGGTGAATGGCTATAATGGGTACATGAGTAATTTGGGAGATGTAGAAGATATGGCCAAAAATGCAGTTCATATTTTGAGCCACAACGATACCCTGGCTCAATTTAGGGCCAATGCGTTGGAGCAGGCCAGGAAATTCGACATCAGTAAAATTGTACCGGTATATGAAGCGTTGTACAAACGTTTCTGTTAGCGGGATCTAAGCCAGCGTTCCGGATCCAGCTCGCTGGTTTCTGAGCTCATCAGAAAATCCATCGCACCAATACCATCAATATTAGCCGCTACTTTCCCCAGAACCTGTCCGGTAGTAATATCCTGCCCCCGATGAACGGTTACGCCGGTAAGATTGCTATACGAACTAAAATACCGGCCATGCTGGATAACGATTACCTGCATATTTTCTACGGTTTGAACCGCCGATACAACGCCATTAAAAACGGCCCTTACTGGTGAACCTATATCAGCCGCAATAGTTACGGAGGGGCTTTCGAATTTGGTGCCACTGGGCAAAATATTTTCACCATAATGCATGATCACCACGCCCCTGTCCACCGGCCAGGGCAGGGATCCCCGATTGGCTTCAAACTTACTGTTTAGTTCAATATTTTCCGTATTAAGCAGCACACTTGCCGGGCGTTTAACTTCTGCTTTGGGCTTCACCGCCACGGGTGCCGTAGCCGGCGTTGTGGATGCTATGACCGGGGTAGATTTGGCGGCAGCTTCCTTTGCCGCCAGTTCGGCTTCTTTACGCTTACGTTCTTCTGCTGCGGCTTTTGCTATGGCCGCTTTTCGGGCTTCATCCTGTGCCCGTTTGATGGCAGCCGTGATGGCGTTGCTCACCTTCTTCATTTGCTTTTGTTTGTTCGCCAGTTCTTTATTGAGGTCTTTACCCTGTCTCTTCAACTCATTTACAATGCGGTCCTTTTCCTGCTTTTGTTGTTCGAGGGTAAGCATTTCCTTATTCTGAATCTGGAGGGTGGAATTCTTATCTACCTTATTCTGAGCCAGCTCCTCCCTTTTCTTTTTCCGAAGATTTTGGGTACGCAAAATATTTTCGCCCTGCATTTCCCGGTATTCCCGGTAGCTCTTGAGATAAGCGACCCGCTTAATGGCATCATTAAAATTGGAGGCCGAAAAAATAAAATTCAGAAAATCGTAGTTACTCCTGTTTTTATACGCATAAACCATGCTTTTGGCGTACTCCTGTTTCAGGGTGTCTAAAAGCCTGTTATAATGACCAATATCCTTTTGGATCTGGTACATGTTGTTGTTCAGGATACGAAGATCTTTGGTCAGATTATCAATAACCCGATCCTGCAAATTAACTTTTGTATTGATGAGCCGGAGTTGCAACAAGTTCTCCTTTGTTTCCTTCCGGTTAGTTTTCAGCAGGTTTTCCGTTTGTTCTATTTCTTTATGGAGTTGCTGGCGCTGCTTTTCAAGATCTTCCCTCGTTTGGCAACGGGAAGGAATATACGAAATAATAAAAAGTAAGAATAAACAGGCGATTCTTAACATGGATAGAATTTATGGGTATTCGCAAAATTAAAGCAATAATGCTCAGCCTGAGCCAATAGCCTATTGATACAAATAAAGCCCTATTTGTGTTTATAATTCCTCGGAATATTAAAAGGCAGCGATAATTCTTTGTTAAACTCATATTGTTTAAACTTAAGTCGGATATCGAGTTTATTCTTTTCCGATACCGTTATTTGCCTTGTTGTAGAAAATGCAAATCCAAAGGGGGCCTCATAATTATCGTACGTAATATCTGCAGTGCGGTTACGCGAGAGGTTTACATCATCCAGTTTAATATGCTGCAACAATTTGTTATTCTGCCCGAGTGTAAGAAGATTCTTAAAAACCGGACCAATGGTACCGATTAATATTTGTCCATTCACTTCGCGATAGCTGATAATGGAATCAGAATAAAACACCGGGTTTCCAACGATCAGGTTCTGGAGAGTTGAAAAATCAATTGGGATTTCAGACATTTCCTGAAGGTAATCGAGCGAACGGTAATTCACTTCCCGATCCTGTTTATTAAGCAATATCACACTATCGGGTTTTATCAACACCCGGTACAATTCTATATTTAAAAATGTGGCAGAGAGGGATATCCAGATGGCGCTGTCTTTCACCATGCGCACTACGGCCGTTATATCCGGTTGTTTTCCCTTACTGTCTTCAATATCTACTTTTATTTTTGCAGAAAATGTATTGAATTGGATATGATTTTCCTGGAAATCGGCAAGGACGGTTTTGATGTGATTAACCGAATCTTCATTCCATTTCGGTTCCACAATCGAAATCGTATCGCGCGGGGCAATTACTTTATTGATTTGTTTGGATGCTTTGCAACTGAATAAAAAGATTCCTGCAAAAAAACTCACCAGTAATATTAGGATTCTATTCATTCCTGTTTTTATTTTCCGGTATGGCCAAAACCGCCATCTCCTCTTTTTGTTTCTTCTAAAATTTCAACTTCCAAAAACCCGGACCTGGTAACGGGAGCCACAATCATCTGGGCAACCCGATCGTTGTTACGGATCATTACTTCTTCCTGGCCCAGGTTTATCAACAGCACTTTTATTTCGCCGCGGTAATCACTATCAATGGTCCCGGGGCTGTTGAGGCAGGTTATCCCCTGCTTAAAAGCAAGTCCGCTCCGGGGCCGCACCTGCGCTTCATATCCTTCGGGAATTTCCATAAACAGGCCGGTAGGAACCAGGACGCGGGCCAAAGGTTTAATAACTAAGGTTTCGGAAAGATGGGCGCGCAAATCCATTCCCGCAGCGCCTGCGGTTTCATAAGCGGGAGATGGATTTCCTGAACGGTTCACTAACTTTATTTTAACCTCCGAATCTGTAAGCATGCGAAAGAAAAATTTTGGATTAATTTTTTTTGACGGGTTACTGTTCATCAACCCTATTCAGTAAAACGGTGGAAAAAGCCTGTACCCCTTCTTCCCTACCAACAAAACCCAGCTTCTCGGCCGTAGTGGCCTTTATAGAAACATCTTCGAATGAAACTTCCAGGATTTTTGCAATGATCTCACACATGGAGGGTACATACCCTGCAATTTTAGGAGCCTGTAAAATCAGTGTGCTGTCCACATTCACCACCCGGTATCCTTTTTCACGCATCAGGGCGAAAGTCCGTTTCAGTAAAATTTTACTGTCCATATTTTTAAACTGAGCATCTGTATCGGGGAAATGTTTTCCAATATCCCCCAATGCCAGTGCACCCAGGATGGCATCGCATATAGCGTGCAACAATACATCTGCATCGCTATGGCCCACCGCCCCTTTATGATGTGGGATTAATATACCGCCCAGCCACAATTCCCTTCCTTCTTTTAACTGGTGAAAATCAACACCGGATCCTATTCTAAAACGCATAGGCCGCAAAGGTGCGCAAAATCCATAAAAAAAGCGCCTCCGGGAAGAAGGCGCCTATAAAATTTTTGAAATTTCGTTTTATTCTTTTCCACCGAGGTCAAACACCAGACTAAAGCGAAGGGTGTTCGAAAGCGGATTGCGATTAATACCCGAACCGCTGGGGAGAAGGTAAGAGAAGTTCAACCCGGCCACGTTGTATTTTACGGTAGCACCAAGGGTAAAGTACTTACGATTTCCTTTATCGGGGTGTTCGTAAAAATAACCGGCACGGAAAGCAAATTGGTTTTTATACCAGTATTCGGCTCCGATGGCAGCAGTTATTTCGCGCCATTCGCCCCCATTGCTTTCAGCATCGCCGAAGGAAGAGAACCAACTGCTAACAACTCCTTTTGAACGGTAATCATCAACCCGAACCTGGAATGCAGAATCGGTTTCGGTACCTCCTTTAGAAGGTGGAGTCGGCACCAACAACTTGTTTAAATCCAAAGCCACGGTGAGTTTGTTATCGGCATCAAATGCTTTAGTATAAGCTGCACCTAAGCCCAGGTTGGCAGGAATGTAATCTTTCTGGGTAGCATCGTTGGTATAAGAAATTTTAGATCCCAGGTTACTCAGTGTAAGACCCCAGTTTAATCCGGATCCATTTTCTTTAATTCCCTGATGGAACAAATGAATATCTCCCGCTACGGAACTACCTTTTTTGTAGGTAATGCTGTTATAGCTTCCGCCGGCAAGGTCGGAACTGATATACCGAAGTGAAATACCCAATCCGAATTTCTTAGACAGCTTCCTCGAATATCCCAGGTCGATGGCATATTCCCGGGGGCGGAAATTATTCAGTTGGTTGCCCAGGGCATCGGTAAACTGGATATCACCCAGGCTGAAATACCGGAGAGAAGCCGTAATGGCCTGCATATCATCAACTTTGTAATACCCGGCTAAAGAAGCGAGGAATACATCGTTCAGGTCGAGGTCGCTCAACCAGGGAGTATATGTAACACCAATACCAATTTTGCTGGAATTGAATGCCGTTTTCCCCTGGTTCCAGAACCCGGAATATACATCGGGTAAGGTAGCAATGCCTACATCGGCCATACCACCGGCACGGGCATCGGGAGAAATACGAAGAAAAGGTACAGCTGTAGTAACTACGCTTGGGTTTCTAACTCCGGTTCCACTTTGGGCGTTCACTCCGGAGGAAAAACCTCCTATAAGCATAACAAGTGCAGTTAGTTTCAAAGATGCTTGTTTCATGCGATTGTTTGTCTTGGTTAGGTAGATTTACCTCTAATAATCTTGATTTTAGTTATTTAAGGTTGTAAAAATAGCCGATTTCATCAATCTGCCAACAAAAATCTAAATTACTGTTAAAAAATTATTAAATAAATGTTTTTTTAACCCGTAGTTCTGCTGTGAATGACTGCCAAACAAGCCGTTTCCACGGGTTTATGAAACAAGAAACGGCCTCCTCAAAAAAAAATTGTACCCCGGAGAAGATTATTATTTACATATACGCGAAAATATTAATCTGATTTTGGGTTATTTTTTATCTTTTCCGCCACGCTTGCTCTTTTCTGAATAAATAAGAATTTTTTTTCTATTGTAAAGAAAATCAAAAAACGGAACAGGAATTGGTAAATAAATTTGGTTTTTATTCCGGAATTGGAGAATTCATTTATATTCGCAATTCCTATTTCCCCAATAACAATAATATAGAAAACCTTTCGTTAATCCCTTTTAGAACAAACGAATGCACATGCACAAATTACTGACCCGTAATAATCTGTTAATTGCGGTAGTTGCAGGTCTTACCCTGGTATCCTGCTCCAAGAAAAAATCTAAATCCTCTGTCACCGGTTGGAATTATGATGACAAAAAAATGGGCAATTTCCATGTTGCCAAGGTAAAGTATCCCAAAGCCGGGCCCGGCCTTGTATTTGTACAAGGCGGTTCGTTTGTGATGGGTGCCAAGGATGAGGATGTAATGGGCGACTGGAATAATGTTCCCCGCCGCGTTACCATCAACTCTTTCTTTATTGATGAAACCGAGGTAGCCAATGTGCACTATCGCGAGTATCTCTACTGGCTGGAAAACACCTTCAGCAACGATACCGCTATTTTGAACAGGACCCTGCCCGATACCCTGGTATGGCGCGAAGAACTCGCCTATAATGAACCGTACGTGGAGTACTATTTCCGCTACCCCTCCTATAACTATTATCCCGTTGTGGGCGTTTCCTGGCAACAGGCTCATGATTTTTGTATCTGGCGTACCGACCGGGTGAACGAACTTAACCTCGTTAAGAAAGGCTACCTCAAAAAAGATGCGGTAAAACGTGAAATGAAAGGCGGTGGCGCCGATGGTTCGTTTAATACCGAAACATACCTCATGAACCCGGATATGATTCAGGGCCGTTCTAAACCCAAAAAGAGCGACCTGAAAGATGTAAACGGTAAACCCCGCAGTACAGTTCGTATTGAGGATGGCATCCTGGCCATGTCGTACCGCCTACCTACTGAAGCCGAGTGGGAATATGCGGCTTATGGACTTATTGCCCAAAACCCGGCTCCCCGTAAAAAGGAAGGAAAATCGGGTGAAACCCTGTTTTCAAACCAACAGATTTATAGCTGGAGTAAGAATATGAACGGACTTCGCGATAACCGCCGGGGTAGCTGGCAAGGCGAATTCCTCGCCAACTTTAAGATTGGAAATGGTGATAACATGGGTATTGCAGGTGGTTTGAATGACCGTGCTGCCATTCCCGGCCCTATCAAATCTTTTTATCCCAATGCCTTTGGATTATACAATATGAGCGGCAACGTTAACGAATGGGTGGCCGACGTTTACAGGCCCCTTACTCCGCTTGATGGCCAGGATTTCAACTATTTCCGTGGAAACCGTTTCCAGAAATTTTATAAAAACAGCAGCGGCGAATATGAACGCGATAGCATGGGCCGTTTGAAGAAGGTGGATATTTCGGATGAAGAAGTGAAGAAGACTCTATGTCTTTCTCTCAAAGACCGCTTGAACCGATTCTGTTGTAAAGAATTAACTAAGGAATCTACATCATCCGAA
>Ga0208826_1002490_pt1 | contig 13652 bp, 5 predicted proteins | sample AD_UKC115_MetaG_FD_184451 | JGI IMG/M metagenome (GOLD analysis project Ga0208826, IMG submission 184451) | Active sludge microbial communities of municipal wastewater-treating anaerobic digesters from Hong Kong - AD_UKC115_MetaG (SPAdes)... | ecosystem: Engineered > Bioreactor > Anaerobic >...
TCGTGCAAGAGGCCATCTTCGGCTCCCTGGTTCAAGAGGGGGAGAAAGAGGCGCTCAGAATCAGCCTTCTTGAAGAGAGCCTCCCCCGAGCCACAAAGGGCGTTCGACCTATCCTTGAGCTCCTCTTATCACGGTGGTACGGAGAGTACGTCCAGGACCGCAGATGGGATCTCCTCTCAAGAGCCTCAACCTCCCCCGAGGAGGGTCCGGACCCCTCTTCCAGGGGAAAGAGCATGGAAACCATGGACATTCCGGAGTTCCGGGCCAGGATCCTTTCCCTCTTCGAGAGGGTTTTTCAGGCCAAAGAGCTCCTTGCCCACCGCTCCATGAAGGAGTACGGGGAGTTTTTCGCCCTGGGAACCCTTCCCCTCGAACAGCACCCAACCCTCTGGGACTTCGCCCTGTCCGAGGCGATCCGCTTCCACTCCTCACCGGAGAACGCACTCCTCCACCCCAACGAGACCACCACCCTCTCCCCCTCGAATCCCGCCTGGAGTGAGGGGGAACAGTTCCTGGGCCTCTCCTTCCCTGGAGACTCTCCCCTTCAGAGGAGCCTCTCTCTCTGGAGGGAACTTCTCTCGTTCTTTCAAAGCGCCGGCTACCCCGAGGCCTTCGCGTCTGCCGATTTGGACCGGTTGGAGTTCCTCAGCGACCACACCCCTGAGAGCCAGGAGAGGGAGTCCCTCCTCCTGGAAAGGATCGAAGGCCGGGAGAAGCGACTCTCCCCCTCTTCCCCCCTCCTCGCCATGGTCGCCTACAGGAAGGCCCGGCTCCTGGCCCGGGGCAACCACCTCAAGGAGGCCCTGGAGAGTGCCCGAAAGGGTGAGAGACTCCCCACTCCTTCTGAGTGGAAGCTCCTGTGCCGCTCCTTAGCCGAGGAGCTGACCTTTCCCTCCCTCTCCTTTCAGGGGGAGAGAACCCTCCTCTCCCGCCGCCCCCAGAGAATCTCCCTGACGGTCAAGAACCTGGCCAGGGTCTACGCGCGAATCTACAGGGTCGAGAAGGCCCCCTTCCAAAAGGATCCAAGGCTTCTGGAAAGGGAATTGGACAAGGCCCAAGCCCTCTCCCTTCTGAAGGGAAAACCTGACTGGGAAAAGAGCCTTGACCTTCCTGGGGGAGACGACCTCTTCACGCACACTTACCCCTTAGAGCTTCCCCCCTTGGAATCGGGAATCTACAGGGTCCTCTTGTCCAGAAGGCCCGACTTTTCCTTCTCCTCCGGAAACCTTCTCTCCCAGATTCTCTTTCAGGTCACAGAGCTCTCCATGGTCTTGACCAGTGTGGGGGATGAGCTGGGAGTCTCCTTGAGAAACGGCGAGAACGGTCGCCCCTTGGGCTCCGGAAAGGTTCAGCTCTTTCGAAGGGAGCGCGTGGCGGGGGAGTGGCGTCTGAGCCCTCTGGAACCCCGCCCCGTGGAGAGCGACGGCCGCCTCTCCTTCTCCGCCCAAGAGTTTCGGAACGCCGAGGCCTTGGTGGCAACCTCGGGCCAGGAGTCTCTTATCCTCCTTGGACTTCCCTACAGCTATGGTTATGGGACGCCTCGGAGCGTAGAGAGAGTCTTCTTCTTCACCGACCGGGCCCTCTACAGACCGGGTCAACCGGTCTACTTCAAGGGGATTCTTCTTCGTCAAGAGAGCCAAGGTTCTTCGGTGATCCCGGAACGGGAGCTCACGCTCCTCTTGCGGGACACAAACGGCCAGGAGCTCTCCAAGATGGCCTTGAGGAGCAACTCCTTCGGCTCCTTCTCAGGGGTCTTCACCGCCCCCTCAGGGGTCCTCACTGGCCCTCTCACCATCTCCGCACCCGGGTTCAACGGCATCGCCCAGGTGAGAGTGGAGGAGTACAAGAGGCCCAAGTTTGAGGTTCAACTGGAAGCCCCCAAGGGGGAGTTCCGGCTGGGGGAGAGGATCACCGTCACCGGGTCGGCTCGGACCCTGACCGCCCTCCCCCTTTCTCACCTGCCCGTGAAGTACACGGTTCTTCGGGAGACCCGCCGTCCCTGGTCCTTCTGGGGGTGGAAGCCCCCCTCCCCTCCCCGGGAGATCTGCTCAGGAGAGACCGTGAGCGATGAGAACGGCCTCTTCCAGGTGGCGTTCCCGGCGGAACCGGATCCCCAGAACGGAGAGAACCCCTCCCTGGTTGAGCTCTTCACGGTGGTGGCGACGGTGGTGGATTCCACCGGAGAGACCCGTACCGGAAGCGCCTCCCTCCCCATCGGCTTTCGTTCCCTCTCCCTGCGCCTCTCCTCCAACCCCTGGCTCGAGGTCGGCAAGGAACAGCTCCTCAAGGTCGAGGGAACCTCGGCGGCGGAGCTTCCTGTTCCCTTCCAGGGCAAGTTGACGGTCTTCTCCCTCCCTCCCCCGGAAACGGCTCCCCTTCCTCCCCTCTCACACCCCTACGATCAACCTTGGGAGGGGATCGTCCAGGAGACTCCCTCCTACGGAACTCTCGGAACGAAGGTCTTGGAGAGAGAGGTTGTCGGCGAGGGCTCTTTAAAGGTCGTTATGAACCTCTCTTCTGGAGCCTACAAAGCCGTTCTGGAGAGTGAAGACCGCTTCCACAGGCCCATAAGGGAAGAGTACACCTTCCTCGTCGTCGATCCCCGTTCCGAACGTCCCCCCACGACGACGGCCCTCCTCTTGAAGAGTCAATCCACGAGCCTCAGGGTCGGCGAAGAGCTCCATGTCCTCTTCGGCTCCTCTTTCCCCCAAGGATGCGCCTCCCTGGAGTTCTATCAAAACGGCAAGCTCTTCAAACACCAATGGTTGGGCCTGACAGACCGAAGGCAGGAGCTTCTCCGGCTCCCCATAACCCCGCAGATGCGGGGAGGGTTCACCGTTCTGGCCACTCTCGTTCAGGGGGGAAGGCTCCTCAGCCAGAGCCTCAAGATCGCCGTTCCCTGGCGTGAGAAGGCTCTCAAAGTCTCCTTGAAGAGCTTCCGTTCCCGGATGGAGCCGGGCGTAAAGGAGACCTGGACTCTCCATGTGGAGGGACCCGACGCCGAGAAGGTCCTCTCCGAGGGCGTGGCAACCCTCTACGACTCCTCCCTGGACCTCATCCTTCCCCACTCTTGGCCCCCGAACTTTCTAGGGCTCTTCCCCCAGGACAGGACAACCCTCACGAAGCTCTTCTCCAACTCCCCCCTCTCCGACACCAACCTCTTCACTGGGGTTCGCCTTCCGGAAACCCCTCCCCTGCCGTCCCCCCCGGATTGGCCCTCCTACGTGAAAGAGGCTAGCGACCGGTATGGATTCGGAAGGGGAGTCGTAGGAGGGATCGAAGAGAGAGTTGCTCTTGCCGCCGCGCCCGAGAGAATGGAGGACCGGAGCGAGGCGGCCGCTCAGGAGTCGAAAGCCGTGGGGGGAAAGAACAAGGCCTCCCCTCCCTCTTCCTCCCCTCCCCTCCGGACAAACCTTCAGGAGACGGCTTTCTTCTTTCCCCACCTTCTGGCGGACCCTAACGGGGAGATCCAGATTCCCTTCACCACCCCCGAAGCCTTGACCAGGTGGAAGTTCCTCTTCTTCGCCCACACCCCAGACCTGAAGAGCGGCTCCTTGGAGGCCGAGGCCGTCACGCGGAAGGATCTGATGGTGGAACCTTCGGCCCCCAGGTTCCTGAAAGAGGGCGACCAGACCCTCTTCCCCGTGAAGGTGACCAACCTCTCCGAGGAGACCTTCCAGGGCAAGGCGGCCCTGAACTTCTACGGGGAAGAGGGTGTCGAATCCCAGGACAAGGCCATGGGGAACATCTCCCCGGTGAAGACGATCACCCTCAAGCCGGGAGAGTCCCAGACCCTTCAGTGGAGAATCCAGGCCCCTCAGGGGCTCCCCCTCACGGTCTACCGTGCCACCGCCCAGGGGAGAAGCGGAAAGCGGAACCTCGGAGACGGGGAGGAGGGGTGGCTACCCCTGCCGGAACGGAAGGTTCTGGTTCAGGAGAGCCTTCCCCTCTGGGTCAACGGTCCGGGGAGTCGATCCTTCACCTTCGAGAGCCTTCTCAACGCCTCTCCCTCGGCGGTCACCAAGAGCTTTACGGTTCAAGCGGTCTCCCACCCCGCCTGGCTCACCCTCAAGGCCCTCCCCTACTTGATGGAGTACCCCCATGAGTGCGCCGAACAGCTTTTTCACAGGCTCTACGCCAACATGGTCGCCCAGAGGGTTCTGACCTCCCACCCCAAGATCCGGAAGGTTCTGGAGAGTTGGAGGGAGAGAGGAGTGCTTCTCTCCCCTCTGGAAAAGAATCCGGAGCTCCGGGGGCTCCTTCTGGCCGAGACGCCCTGGGTCTTGGAAGGCCGCTCGGAGAGCGAAAACATGAGGCGCCTCTCCCTCTTCTTCGAACAGAACAGGCTGGAGAGGGAAGTGAGAAGCGGTCTGGACAAGCTCTCCCGCCTCCAGACCCAGACCGGCGGCTTTCCCTGGTTCCCGGGAGGGAGGGAAGATCCCTGGGTGACCCTGACGATTCTGAGCGGTTGGGGGAGGCTCAAGAGGCTGGGAGTCCCTTCCGAAACCCTTCCCGTAGAAATGGAGAGGAGGATGGTCGGGTATACGGACCGTTGGGTCCTGAGGGAGTACCAAGAGTACCTGAAAGGGCGGACCCAGAATCCGAAGCTCCCTCTCTCCCTCTCGCCCCTCACCGTTTACGCCCTCTACGGCAGGAGTTTCTTCCCCGAAGAGCCCCTCGCCAAGGAGTCTGCGGCCGCCTACAAGGCTTTTCTCCAGACAGCCCGGGAGGATTGGCGACACCAAGGCTCTCTCCGTCTCCTCTCCTACCTGGCGGTGACGCTCACACGGAACAACGACAAGACCACCCCCTCGATGATCCTCGCCTCCCTCCAAGAGAGAAGTCTCTTCGACGAGGAGAGGGGACGGTACTGGAGGAACGACTCCCCCTGGTACCTCTGGTACGACTCACCCCTGGAGGGGCAAAGCGCCGCCATGGAGGCCTTCCTGGAGGTTCAGGGAGACTCCCCCTTCCTGGATGAGCTACGCCGTTGGCTGATACGGAACCGACAGACCAACAGTTGGCAGACCACAACCGCCACTGCGGATGCCGTCGCCGCCCTCCTTTCGGGAAAGGGGATGGAACTTCTGGAGTCTTCCAAACCCGTCAGAATCGAGCTCGACGGAAAGCCCCTGGAGTTCCAGGGGAAGGAGGCCGGAACGGGGAGCCTGGAGAAGAACTTCGACCCCAAGGAGGTCACCCCCGGAATGGGAAAGGTCACCATGACCAAGGATGAGCCCGGTCCCGCCTGGGGAGGCCTCTTCTGGAGCTACCTGGAGGATGCCGATCGAATCTCTCAAGGCTCCCCTTCGAAACTCTCCGTGAAGAAGATCCTCCTCGTCAAAGGGAGGGGAAGCGAAGGTTGGAGCCCCCTACGGGGAGAGCTTTCTGTGGGCGAGGAGGTCGTCGTCCGCCTGGAAATCACGGCGGACAGGGAGATGGAGTACATCCACCTCCAGGACCGACGGGGCGCCTGCTTCGAACCCGAGGACGCCCTCTCGGGATGGCGCTGGGGTGGTTCTCTGGGCTACTACCTCTCTACCCGGGACTCCACCACCGACCTCTTCATCGACCATCTCCCCAAGGGAACCCACGTGGTGGAGTACAAGGTGCGCGCCTTTTTTTCCGGAAGCTTCACCAACGGCCCCACCACGGTTCAATGCATGTACGCCCCGGAGTTCTCCGGCCACACCGCCGGGGAGAGGGTGACGGTTCGGGAGAGACCCTGAGAAGGTTGACAAGAGGGTGTTCCTCTCCTATGATTAAGAGACGGTAAGAGGTGTTTACCGGCTGTTTTCCCTTCATTTGAATAAGGAGAGAAGAAGATGGAAAAAATTCTTGTCGCACTGACCGTGCTTTTCTGCGGAACCTTGGCCCTGACGGCCGCTCCGACGAAATCCACGAACCCTTTCTTTCAAGAGTTCAAGACCCCCTTCGGTGTCCCACCCTTCGAAAAGATCAAGGTGGAACACTATATGCCCGCCTTCAGGGCCGGAATCGATGAGAATCAGAGAGAGGTCAAGGCCATAGCGGAAAGCACCGCTCCCGCGACCTTCGCCAACACCGTTGAGCCTTTGGAGAAGAGCGGCGCGCTTCTGAAGCGCGTCACCAGCGTCTTCTTCGTCCTCTCCGAATCTATGACCGACGAGAAGATGCAGGCCATAGCCACCGAGGTCTCCCCCCTTCTCTCCAAGAACAGCGACGACATCCTGCTGAACGAGAGGCTCTTCGAGAGGATCAAGAGGGTTTACGAGAACCGGGAGAAGGAGAGTCTCACCCCGGAGCAGAAACGGCTCACCGAGATCTACTACAAGAGGTTCCTCAGGAACGGCGCCGCCCTTCCCCAGGAGATGAAGGACCGCCTCCGCAAGATCAACGAAGAGTTGGGCCTGCTGGAGCTCAAGTTCAGCGACAACGTCTTGGCCGAGAACAACGCCTTTCAGATGGTTCTGGACAAGAGGGAGGAGTTGGCCGGTCTGCCGGAGGGAGTGGTCTCCGGAGCCGCCGAAGCCGCTCAGGAGAGGGGCCTGACCGGAAAATGGGTCTTCACCCTCCACAAACCCAGTCTGCTCCCCTTCCTGACCTACTCGGACAGGAGGGACCTCAGGGAGAAGCTTTACCGGGGCTACTTCGAAAAGGGAAACAACAACGATTCCCTCGACAACAAGGCCATCCTCGTGAAGATCACCAACCTGCGGATCGATAAGGCCCACATCCTGGGCTTCCCCTCCTTCGCCGACTACTCCTTGACCGAGAACATGGCCCAAAACCCCGATAAGGTCTACACCTTCCTCGGCCAAATCTGGGAACCCGCTCGCCGCAAGGCTTTGCAGGAAGCCGCCGAATGGGAAGCCCTCGGGAAGAAGGATGACCCGAGCTTCAAGCTCCAGCCCTGGGACTGGTGGTATTACGCCGAGAAGGTCCGCAAGGCCAAGTATGACCTGGATGAAGAGTCCCTCCGTCCTTACTTCAAACTCGAAAACGTTCTCCAGGGAGCCTTTGACGTTGCCGGTAAGCTCTACGGCCTCAAGTTCGTGGAACGAAAAGACATTCCCAAGTACCATAAGGACGTGAGGGTCTTCGAGGTCCTCGAAAAAGACGGACGTCACGTGGGAATCTTCTACACCGACTACTTCCCCCGTGCCTCCAAGAGGGGCGGTGCCTGGATGAACTCCTTCCGGGACGAGTCGATCGTCGGCGGGAAGCGGATCGCTCCGGTGGTCAGCAACAACGGGAACTTCTCCAAGCCCACCGGGGACAAACCCGCCCTCCTCTCCTTCGAAGAGGTCACGACCCTCTTCCACGAATTCGGCCATGCCCTCCACGGCCTTCTCATGAACGTCACCTACTCCACCGTGGGCGGCGCGGGAATGCCCATCGATTTTATCGAACTCCCTTCGCAGATCATGGAAAATTGGGCCTCCGAACCGGAAGTTCTCAAGAGCTACGCCAAACACTACCAGACCGGCGAGGTCATGCCGGATGCCCTGATCGCCAAAATGTCCAACGCCAAGCGTTTCAACCAGGGCTTCGAGACGGTCGAATATCTGGCCGCTTCGATCCTCGACATGGATTGGCACAGGCTCCAGACGCCCTTTGAAGGTTCCCCCTTGGAGTTCGAGAAACGCTCCATGGAGCGGATCGGCCTCATGCCGGAGATTCTTCCCCGGTACAGAAGCACCTACTACCTGCACATCTTCGGAGGAGGTTATTCCGCCGGGTACTACAGCTACATCTGGGCTCAGGTTCTCGACGCCGACGCCTTCCAAGCCTTCAAGGAGACCTCCCTCTTCGATTCCGAGGCGGCCGCCCGTTTCCGCAAGTTCATCCTGGAAAGAAGCGGCACCGACGAAGCGATGAAGCTCTACAAAGAGTTCCGGGGAGCCGAGCCCAAGGTCGACGCCCTCCTGAAGCGGAAAGGCCTCGATTGATTTCCCTCTCTTCTTCGAAGAACTCGGGATGGTTCTGAAAAGGAGAACCTATGAAGAGATTCTGCTGCCTCTCCCTCCTCATCCTCTCGGCCTTCTTCACCGTTTTCGCCCAAGAGAAGGGGTTGGATTACCCACAGGCGAAGAGAGAGAACGTCTCCGACGACTACTATGGAATCCAGATCTCCGACCCCTACCGGTGGATGGAGGAGGATTCCGTCGATTTACGAAGCTGGATCGAAGCCGAGAACCGACTGACCCTCTCCTTCCTCGAGAAGATCCCTTTTCGGGAGGCTTTGCACAAGAAAATTGAGACTCTCTACGACTACCCCAAGTACGATCTCCCCTTCCGGGTGGGAGAGTACGTTCTCTTCTTCAAAGAGGAGGGGCTCCAGAACCAGGGGGTTCTCTACCTGCAAAAGGGGCTGGAGGGCAAGCCCAAGGTCCTCGTCGATGTCAACACCCTCTCCCAGGATGGTTCTGTCACGCTCCAACCCTTGGAGGGTTCCCAGGACGGGCGGTATTTAGCCCTCTCACGCTCCGAGGCCGGATCTGATCAACAGGAGATCCGCGTCTTCGAGCTCTCGTCGGGAAGGGAGCTCCCCGACCGTATCGGGCGGGTCCGATTCTCCGGAGCCGCCTGGTACGAAAAGGGTTTTTTTTACAGCGGCGACCGAGCCCCCGGGGAAACAGCGGAACCCCCTGAGGGGAAAAGCTTCCAGAGAGTCTACTACCACCGGCTGGGAACAGAACAGGGGGAGGACCAGCTCGTCTACGAGGAGCGCGAGAACCCCCAACGTTTTTTTTCCGCGGCGGTCACCGAAGACGGGAAGTACCTCCTGATTTATGTCTCCGAAGGAACCGGCGGCACCAAGGTCCTCTTCCGCCCCGTCAAGGAGTCCCGAGCCCCCTTTAAGACACTCCTGCCGGGCTTCGAGAACACCTCCACGGTTTTAGCCCACCGGAAGGGACGCTTTCTCGTTCTCACCAACGCCGGGGCCCCAAACTTCCGCATCGTCTCCATCGACCCGCTGGCTCCGGATCAGAGAAACTGGAAGGAGGTCATCGCCGAACGGCCCGAAGTGATCGCCCAAGCCTCCGTGGCCGGGGCCGGCCTCTTCGTCGGTTACCTTCGGGACGGAGTGAGCCGTTTCTACCAGTTCACCCCCGAGGGAAAGGAGGTCAGGGAGATCCCCTTCCCCGTCCCCGGAACGGCGGTCGGTTTCACCGGGAAGTGGGAGGACCGACAGCTCTTCTACTACTTCACCTCCTACACTTACCCCTCCGTAAAGTACCTCTACGACACGGCCACAGGCCGTTCCACCCCCTTCTTCCCCTCCCGCACACCCTTCGACCCCACCAAGTACGAAACCAAGCAACTCTTCTACAAGAGCAAGGATGGGACTCAGGTCCCCCTCTTCCTGGTCTACAGGAGGGGTCTTGTCAAGGACGGGAAACGGCCCGTCTACCTCACCGGAGACGGAGGCTTCGCCGTCGCCTCGACCCCGTTCTTCAACCCCTCCAACCTCGTCGTTCCCGACGCAGGCGGAATCTACGCCGTAGCCTGCATCCGGGGCGGTTCCGAGTACGGAGAGGGGTGGCACCGGGGAGGGATGCTCCTGAACAAACCGAAGAGCTTCGAAGACTTCATCGCCGCCGCGGAGTTCTTGATCGAACAAGGGTACACCTCGCCCAAGAACATCGGAATCGCCGGCGCCTCCAACGGAGGCCTCCTGGTCGGCGCGGTCATGACGAAGAGGCCGGACCTCTTCGGAGTCGCCCTTCCCACCACGGGGATCATGGATATGCTCCGGTACCACAAGTTCACCATCGGCTGGGGTTGGGCTCCGGAGTACGGGAGAAGCGACAAGATCGAGCACTTCTCCACCCTCTACTCCTACTCACCGTTGCACAACATCAAGGGAGGGGTTCAATACCCGGCAACCCTGGTGGCGACCTCGGACCGTGACGAACGGGTCGTACCCGCTCACTCTTTCAAATTCACGGCCACTCTCCAAGAGAAACAGAGCGGAAACGCCCCGGTGTTGATCCGGGTCGGTAAGAGTACAGGGCACGGCGGAGAGAAGTCCCTCAACACCATTATCGACGAGACCGCCGACGCCCTCTCCTTCTTTTTCTATAACCTGAACATCGCCCCGGCGCTCTGAGAGAAAGGCGGCCCCTCTCCCGTGGAGAGGGGCCGCTCATCCCCCCCCTGAGAGGCCTTGCCAAACGACGCTTAAACCTTCCCTTGCAGAGGCTGACCGTTGTAGACGACTCCACCGGAATCCCTGTACTCTCTCAGAACCCCGACCGCTTCGGGGCGACAGAGCCCGGGGACGACCTCCACCCCCCGTGTCTCCAGTTCCTCTCTCCACCGAGGAGTCAAGGGCCCCTCGTCGAAGCCCACGATCCCCTTCACGTCCTCCGCCAAGGCTCCGAAGAGAAGACGGCTGACTCCGGCCCAGAGGAGGGCGCCGTAGCACATCACACAGGGTTGGGAGCTGCTGAAGAGGTCGAACCTCCCCCCCTTAGCCCTGAAGGAGAAGGCTCCATGCCTCTTCTCGCCAAGGGTCAAGGCGACGACTTCGGCATGGGCGGCACTGCAGTTTGTCGGGACCACCAGGTTGACACCCACGGCCAGGGGAGTCTTTGCCCCCTCCTCGAAGACCACCGCGCCAAAGGGCCCTCCGGTCCCCTGCCGAACGTTCTGCCTGGAGAGTTCGATGGCAAACTCCATCTTCTCCCTGTCACTGCCCAGGTCACGACCGTACCGCTCGACCCAAGGACCCGTCCAATCCGGAAGCGCAAACTCCCATCGGAGTGTTTCCATGGATCACCCCTTCCTGACGAAATTGGCCATCGTTTCGGGAATCTCCAGGGAGAGTTCGACGAAGCCGGAGTAGACCCCCTCTCTGTACCAAGGGCTCTGGTAGATCAGCTTCTTAATCCCCCCCTTCTCGATGGTGTAGGCGTTTCCCTTCCCGCTCTCGAGCATCCCCTTCAGCTTAGTCCGAGCCGGCTCGGGGTGGCACTCCAACAGGTTTTTCCCGACCAGGGAACACCCCCCCTCCCGGGAGAAGATCTCCCCCGCCCTCCGGTTCATGAAGAGAACCGTTCCCTCTCGGTCACACAGGGTAACGCCTCCCGGAAACTCTTCCAACCAATCGATTCTCTCTGGCATACTCATCTCCTCTCCTGTTTTTGTACCCCACCCTCCCAGAAGTGTCAAGGAGGCAACAAGGTATCCCCGCAAGCGTATAGATAGAGTGCACCCCAACAAAGGAGGCTTCGATGAAACGATCTCTGTTGCTCTTCCTGATTCTCTCGGGAGTCTTCCTCTCCGCGGGAGAGAAGAAAAAGATCCGCTACGAACAGATCTTCGATGGAAAAGGTTTCTTCCGTCTCACCTCCCCCCTTCCCGCCCTCCAAGGCTGGTGGGATGACTCCCACTACATCCTCTCCGAAGAGGGGAAGAGCTGGAAGGTCGATCTCTCCTCAGGGAAGAGAGAGCTTCTCTTCGACCCCAAGGAGGCTTCCTTTATCGAGGAGCAGGGGTTTTCCCTCTCCTTCGCCGAGGATCGACCTGAGCTGACCGCGGCCAGGCCCTCCCATGGCCGCTACCTCTTCCTCAAGGAGGGGGACCTCTACATGGCCGACACGAAGGGGAAGACCCTGGAGGCTCTGACCAAGAGCCCCGGGAAGGAATCGGTTCCCCGCCTCTCCCCGGACGGCTCCCGAGCCGCCTATGTCCTGGACGGCAACCTCTTCGTCTACGACTCCCTCTCCCACAAGACCCTACAAATCACCAAGGACGGGTGTGAAGAGATTCTCAACGGGTACGCCTCCTGGATCTACTACGAGGAGATTCTCGGCCGGGGAAGCCGTTACCGGGCCTACTGGTGGAGCCCCGACAGCAGGAAGATCGCCTTCCTCCGTTTCGACCAGAGCAAGGTTCCCGTCTTTCCCCTCTTCAACGCCGAGGGGGACTACGGCGACCTGGAACGGGAGCGTTACCCCAAGCCCGGCTACCCCAACCCGGAGGTGACCCTGGGAATCGCCGACACCCTCACGGGAGAGGTGACTTGGATCGACGTTCCCGAGAGCAAGGGGAACTTCGTGGCCTTCCCCCTCTGGGAGAAGGGGGGGAAAAGCCTTCTCTTCCAGTGGATGAACCACGGACAGGATCAGCTCAAGGTTTACCGTTACTCCCTGGGAAACCGCCAGTTGAAGAGTGTCTACCAGGAAGAGCAGAAGAGCTGGGTCGAGTTCCTGAGCGACGAGAATCTGATTCCCCTCTCCGACGGAGGCTTCCTCCTGGTCAGCGACAAGAACGGATGGGGGCACATTCTCCATATCGACAAGAACGGCAAGGAGCGTTTCGTCACCTCCGGCGACTGGTCGGTCAGGGGGATTGAGCTCTGGAACGAAAAGAGCAAGACCATCTTCTTCCTGGGTTCCAAGGAAGATTCGACTCAAACCCACCTCTACAGCATCGGTCTCAACGGGAAGAACCTGAAGAGGCTGACCGACGGGGCGGGGTCCCACTTCCCTCTCCTCTCCCCTCAGGGGAGTTACTTCCTCGACTCCTGGTCCTCCGTCTCAACCCCTGCCCGGATCGACCTACGGGACCGCCGGGGCCGTCTCCTCAAGACGTTGGGGGACTCCTCCGTCAACGCCCCCATGAACGACTACTCCCTGGGGAAAGTGGAACTCTTCCGAATCACCACCTCGGACGGGTGGAAGTTGCCCGCCCTCTGGACCCTCCCTCCCGACTTCGACACCACCAAGAAGTACCCTGTGCTGATCAAGATCTACGGAGGGCCTGGCGCCCCCTCGGTGGCCAACGCCTTCCCCCGCAGGGCCAACGACTTCTTCTACGCCCAGGAGGGGATCATCGTCCTCTCCGTTGACCACAGGGGAAGCGGCCACTTCGGGAAGAAGGGCTCCTCCCTCATGCACAGGTGCCTGGGCCAGTGGGAGATGAAAGATTACATCGACACCGTCAAATACCTCCGCACCCTTCCCTTCGTCGATCCGGCGAGGATCGGTATCACCGGCGGTAGTTACGGCGGATACGTCACCGCCATGGCCATGACCTACGGGGCCGACTACTTCTCCTTCGGCATCGCCGACTTCTCGGTCATCGATTGGCGCCTCTACGACTCGGTCTACACCGAACGCTTCATGGACACCCCCCAAGAGAACCCTGAGGGGTACAAGAACGGCTCGGTCCTCTCCTATCTAGACAAGTACAAAGGCGGCTTGAGGATTACCCACGGCTCTATGGACGACAATGTCCACATGCAGAACACGCTCCAGTTCATCAACAAGATGATGGATCTGGGAAAACCTGTGGAAATGATGGTTTACCCCGGAGAGCGTCACGGCTACAGGGGAGTCAAAGGCAACTACCAGGCCAAGAGGGACTGGGAGTTCTGGAAGAAGAACCTCCTGGGCCAGTAACCCCCTCCACAAAGAGGGGCCGCTCCGGCGGCCCCTCTTCTTTTTTCACCCCCTCTTCCGTTGCCTCTCTAAGGGCAACCTCCCCTCCTCCTGGGAACACTTCCTTTGAATTTCTTGAACCGCGAACAACACGAACGACACGAACGAGGAGAAGCAGACCATACAGACTTTTGCGGTGAAAATTACAGCAGACACTTCCTATTACTTTTCCCCCCTCTCCCTCCGGAACCTCTTCGGGACTACAGGGAACACTCTATT
>Ga0208826_1002492_pt1 | contig 13644 bp, 12 predicted proteins | sample AD_UKC115_MetaG_FD_184451 | JGI IMG/M metagenome (GOLD analysis project Ga0208826, IMG submission 184451) | Active sludge microbial communities of municipal wastewater-treating anaerobic digesters from Hong Kong - AD_UKC115_MetaG (SPAdes)... | ecosystem: Engineered > Bioreactor > Anaerobic >...
TTTGCCTTATAGCATCAATAATGCTGGGCACAAGATTACTCAAAAGCTAAAAAATATATGAATGAAATTATTTTTGTGTTAGTATTTTCAATCCTTTTAATGATAATTATCTATTTTATCGGCTTTAAGATAGGAAAGAACTCCAAAATCGATAAGACTAAACTAAAAAATGATAAATTACGTATCTGTCCTCTATGCGGTTCAAGATTGACAAAAGACAACGATTGTGTGGTTGGTGAATATCTTATCGTAAATGGTAAGAAAAAAGTCTATATCTATGGATGCAATTATTGCTATAAGGGAAATAAAACAAGTAAAAGAATAGATTTATAGGTTTTTTATAGAATGACTTCATTCCTTAATATTATTTTTTAGTAAGATTTAACAAAAGCTTTTCGCCCAGATTTTATATTATTAATCTTGATCTGGTAAAAAAAAATTGAAATAAATGAATCTGGAATTTTTTCGAAATTTATTGTAAAAATCATTAATGATGCTATTTAAATATGGTGTTTTAGTTAAATGAGGAGAATTTATGAGTTATAAAGACGATATATTAAAAAAAATAAGCTCAAAAAAAGTCGTTGTTGGTATTTTAGGTCTTGGTTATGTTGGGCTTCCTTTAGCTGTGGCTTTCGCTAAAAATAAGGTCAAAGTTATTGGTTTTGATAAGAGTGAAAATAAGGTTAAATCTGTGAATATATCGCAGAATTATATACAGGATGTCGATTCGGCTGTTTTTAACGAAGTTGTTAAAAACGGACTTCTTACTGCTACAACAGATTTTACAAGGATTAAAGATTGTGATGCTGTTATCATCTGTGTCCCAACACCATTAGATAAATTTCAAGAACCAGACATGTCATATATTGAGTCAGCATGCCTTGATATTGCGAAATATATGAAGGCTGGTACATTCATTTCTCTTGAGAGCACAACCTATCCTACCACTACCGAGGTTTTCATGAAACCTATCATAGAGAAGAATTCTGGCTTAAAAGAAAATATTGACTTCTGGCTTTGTTTTTCTCCAGAAAGGGTCGATCCAGGTAACAAACAGTATAAGACTGAAAATACCCCTAAAGTCATCGGTGGTCTGGGGCAGGATGCTCAGAAAATAGCTTTAGAGTTATACCAGATAGCCATAAAACAGCTTTATCCCGTTAGCTCACCAAGAGCAGCGGAAATGGTCAAGATTCTTGAAAACACTTATAGGCTTATAAACATTTCTCTTATCAATGAGCTTGCTCTGCTTTCTGGCAAGATGGATATTAACATCTGGGAAGTTATAGAAGCTGCTAAAACCAAGCCATATGGTTTCCAGGCTTTCTATCCTGGTCCAGGTATAGGGGGGCACTGTATTCCTCTTGATCCATTTTATCTTGAATATGTTGCCAAAGGGTTCAATTTTGACCTTACTATGATTCATACTGCTGGACAGATCAACAACCTCATGCCTTATCGTATGATGAACAAAATCTCTTATGCTTTGAATAGACAAAAAAAGCCATTAAATGGTTCGACAATTCTCTTCCTGGGTGTTGCGTATAAGCCAGACATCGATGATTCAAGAGAAAGCCCCGCACTTCTTGTAATGGAACAGGTGGCAAAGAAGGGAGCAAAAGTTATCTATCATGATCCGTATATCCCCGACGTCGTTGATGATAATGGTCATCACTACAAAGGTGTTGAACTAACAGATGAACTCATTAGTTCGGTCGATTGCGTTGTTTTTACAACAAATCACTCCTGTTTCGATATAGATAATATAGTTAGTAAGGCAAAACTTGTCGTTGATTTACGTAATGCCGTCAAACAGGTTCATATTGAAAATGATAAGGTTTTTAAGCTTTAAAAACCAATTATATGAGAAGCTCGATCCCATGGGGTGAATTTGTATTTAACTTTTTTGTAATTGCTACCATTGCAATGTATATAAACACTCTAAGTCATGAATGGGCTCATAGTTTTATGGCAAGTATCTTTAAAATCAAATCAAATCCATTTGATATACATTATACTCCATTTCTATTTGGCATCGATGAAAAGGTAGACTATAGCAGGGTTTCGGAACTTAAAAGCTGGAAAGGAGCTTTGATTTCATTAGCTGGACCACTTTCAAATTTTATTTTTGCCTGCTTTTCCATTATTTTAATTTTGAGCCTTCACTGGCGAAGTAATATGTTTAACCGAAGTTTGTTGTTTTTCTTTTATAGTCTTGCATTTTTTGGGATTGGTGGCTGGTCAAATTATACGATTATCAGGGGGATTAAACCACGGGGAGATATAGCAAATTTTTTGCAATATGCTTCTATTCCCGCATGGACTGTTTATATAACCGGGATAATAACTACTGCGATATTGCTTTTCTTATTTTTTGGACCTGTAAGAGTGAAATTTTGTGAGGCCTTTAATCTTATAACATCCACAAACAAAGCACTGCAGTTAATAATAGTCATTTTTTTCTTTTTAATGTATCAGGGAAGTGTTATCTACAACTTTTTGTTTAAATATTGATAGATATTTTCCATATGATTTTATTACAGACGAAGGGAAAAAAAGGTTTGATTTTTACTGTTTATAGCATTATATTTTTAATATATAATAATACATAACAATGATAAAATCTATAGGTGAAAAATTATGCCAGAATTTGCAAATCCTTTTGCAGGCAATACTTCTAAGAAATTAACCGAGCAGGAGCTAATAAGATCTATAAGATTTATGATTGCTGCGGAGTATGAAGCTATTCAACTATATATGCAGTTATCTGAGTCAACCGATAACAAACTTGCGAAAGAAGTTTTAGTTGATATAGCGAATGAAGAAAGGGTTCATGCAGGTGAGTTTTTAAGATTACTAAAACAGCTCGCTCCAGAAGAAGTTGAATATTATAAACAAGGGGCTATTTTTTTTAATTTTTTTCAAAAATTTATTGACAATAATAAAATGACGATTAAATATATAAAAAAACAGAAAACGATATAAAGATATGAAACAATTTTTTAATTTTAGCTATTTTTCAATGATGCGATTTTACCAATTCTGTTATAAAGGATGTGAAAGTTAAATAATTTTTAACTTGATATAACTTTATACAGGGTCGGACTTTTTAGTTCGACCTTTTTTTTATTTTTTAGAAAAGAATTTAGTTAATAGTTATATTTTAAGATTCAGGATTGAATAATGAATAAAAATTTAGATAAAAATTTTATCTTCTGGTTTTTTTCTATGATGATGCATATGCCCGACTTTGCACTTAATGATGCTATATGATTTTATTACACAAATAATGCAGGGTCGGGCTTTTTTAATCCCGACCTTTTTTATTGTCCTGTGTTTTTTGCATCTTGTACAGGTTATAGTTTATTGATAGCTTTATCAAGAATAATTTTAATTGATAGGCTATCACCTTAAAAAGCTGCAAAAAAATACAATTAAAGTTTCGAACAGCCTAAGAAACTAATTTTAAAAGAAAAGGAAATGATATGAAAAAAATTGGAGATATAAATAGAAAAATAAAAAAAGGGAAAGCAAGAATTCTTACAGCAAATCAGTTTGTAAAGCTAACTGAAGAAAAAGGGATAACCTATGCATACAAAAATGTTGATATAGTAACAACTGCAACATTTGCTCCAATGTGTTCTTCCGGTGCAATATTAAACTTTAAACAGCCCGAGCCTCCAATGAGAATGGAAAAGATATATCTTGATGGCGTAAATGCTTATGGAGGACTTGCTGCTGCTGATTGTTACATAGGTGCGACTGAGGAATCGAACTCACAAAAAACATATGGTGGAGCACATGTTATTGAAAAACTTATCAATAATGAAAAGATAAGCCTTGAAGTAAAAAGTAAAGGAACAGATTGTTATCCTTTAAAAGAGCTTTTCAGGCATATTACGCAAGATGATTTAAATGATTTTTTTCTTTTTAATCCAAGAAATTGCTACCAAAACTATGCGGTTGCTACCAATAGTTCAGAAAAAACCCTGTATACATATATGGGGAAGCTTTTGCCTCAATATGGAAATGCAACTTTTTCCACTTCCGGCCAGATGAGCCCCCTTTTGAAAGATCCGGAACTTTTAACCATTAAACCTGGTACAAAAGTTTTTTTAGGTGGTGGAACCGGATTTATCGCATATAGGGGAACTCAATTTTCATCAAAATCACAGGCAAATTCTTATGGTATTCCTGTTTTTCCATCAAGAACCTTAGCCCTGATAGGAAATGCTAAGAAGATGAGTTCATCTTTTATAAAAGCCGCCTATCTAAAAAATTACGGTGTTACCCTTTTTGTTGGGGTTGGGATTCCTATACCAGTATTATCAGAAGAAGCAGCATTTCATGCTTCTCGTTCAAATAAACAGATAACAACTGTGATAAAAGATTATGGAAAAGAAGGTAAACCAGTAATAGGTGAAATAGATTATGAAACTCTTTTCAAAAATCAGTTGATTCTATCTTCAAAAAAAATTCCAGCTTCCTCAATGTCAGGTATTAAGATGGCATCATTAATATGTGAAATACTTGCTGATAGAATAAGAAATGGAAGTTTCTTGCTCTCTTGCTATGAAGATGATTTTGAATATGAAACTAATGGAATTCAGCTTGTTAATGAAAATTGCATGCAAAATTTATCCTGTGTTGAATGTGGCTTATGTATTGGATATTGCAATAAAGGAGCACTTGTCCAGGTTGATAGCTCTATTCGCTTTTACAAAGATAAATGTGATAGTTGTATGCTTTGTGATGATGTTTGTCCTTTTGGTTTATTACCTTATGAAGTTTTTGATAAAGAAAGGGTTTATTATGGCTCAAAGATTTTATAGGAATATTTGCATAAACTATTTTACCTCTTTTGAGTTATCTTATAAATTTTCAAATATCTTTATTGCTGTTGATAAGTATGAAAATGGGATGGAAAAGGCACTTCTTACCTGCCTTAAAGAATCATATGATGTCGTTGAATCATTTTGTGCTTTAAATCCTGAATTTTATTACAGCCTTATACCTGTGAGATTTAAATCTGAGAGTAAAATAATAAACGATATGATTTATTCAAGTAAAATGGCTGATGTTGGACCTATGGCTGCTGTTGCAGGAGCAATAGCCGATGGCATGGCATCATTTCTTGAGAGTAAATTTAAAACTTATCAATATATTATTGAAAATGGTGGAGATATTGCACTAAAAACTTTGAAAAAGGCAACTGTGGGGATCTATGCAGGAGAATCGTTTTTTTCCGGAAAAATTGCCATAGAACTTTCAAAAGGTTACCATGGTGTTTGTACTTCATCTGGTAAAGTTGGGCATTCTCTAAGTTTTGGTAATGCTGATGCTGTAACTATTGTTTCAAGGAATGCTGCTATCGCAGATGCTTTTGCAACATCATATGCAAACAAGGTTAAAACATCCACTGATTGCTTGAAAATTGTTAACGAGAATATACATCATGCTATTAAAACAATATTGATGATTATAGATGATACTCTTGCATATCGGGGGAAAAATAAGGTAATTCAAACAAATGACATTTTCAACTATTCGTAATATCCTTTATTTTAGAGCTTATAGAGATATTGGTGGAGTTTTATTGATTTTAATGATAGATTAGAGAATAAAATTTAAGATTTTTAATTGATATCTTAACAATTTTTGTCACAAAAATTCTTTTAAAATATGGAGGAAAAAATGAATAAATTAATATATGGTTATCCAAAACTTGGTGAAAAAAATGAATTTAAAAAAATAACCGAAGCCTTTTTCGACAAACTGATTGATGAGAAAACATATATTGAAAAGATAAATGAACAGAAATTAAAATATGCAAAAACCATACTCAAATATTCTGATTATTTTGTTTGCAATGACTTTTCTGCCTTTGATTTCATGCTTGATGTTGCAATTATGACAAATATAACAAAATCAAGGTTTGGAGATTATCAAGGTCTTTCAACATATTTTGAAGCAGCTAGAGGTGAAAATTCTTATCCACTTAAAAAATGGTTTAATACAAATTATCATTACTTATGCTGTGAAATTTCTGATAGAGAATTTTCTCTGTCACAAAACATAATTCTTGATGATTTTTTATTCTATAAAAAAAATGGGGTTGAATCAACAGCCTCTGTAGTGGCACCATTTACTTTTCTTACTCTTAGTGATATCAATGAAAAGCTGGTATGTAATAAGATAAAAACAAAAAACGAAAAGGTTATTTTTGAAAATATATCAGACTCTCTTGTCGATGTTTACAATAATATCTTAAAAGAATTGGAAATTAATGGATGTAAATCTATTATATTCTATGATCCAGCTCTGGTATATGAACTTTCATCCTGGCAGTGGGATATTGTTGAAAGGATTTACAATAGAATATCTACAAAACTTGATATTTATCTTTTCACTTTTTATGAAAGTGTTGATTGCTACGATAGATTTATAAAACTTCCAGTTGATGGGTTTGGATTTGATCTGGTTTCAAATGAAAAAAATCTTGAAAATATTTTAAATTTTGGTTTTCCAGGAAATAAAAAATTTTTTGCAGGAATTGTTAATGGAAGAAATATATTCAAGAGCAACATTGAGAAAAAAGCTAATATAGTTGAATTATTATCAAAAAAAGTTAATGATCTTATAATAACAAATAGTTGTCCTCTTTTCCATTTACCGATTACAAAATACAGTGAGAAAAATATGGACAGGAGGATTTTTGATAATATTAGCTTTGCCGAGCAAAGAGCCGAAGAACTTTGTGAAATACAAAAATACTTTAATGAAAAAACAGATTCTATAAGTGCAGCATACGAAGAATTTGATTTTTCAAATACATTTTACAAAAATAAAGAAAATCAAATCCAGAAGCCTTCTAACATAGATCAAAATTATGTAGATGACCTGGCAGGAAAAATAGAAGATAAGAAAGTTGAGGATTTTGATCTTAAAAGAGAAAAAAGGACAGATTATAAGAAAAGAAAAGAGATTCAGGATAAAATTTTTAAACTTCCCCTTTATCCGACTACAACTATAGGTTCATTTCCTCAGACTCAAGAACTTAGAAAATTAAGGTATCAATACAAAAAAGGCATAATAGATAGAACATTTTATAGAATTGAAATATATTTACAGATAAAAAATGCGATAGAGTTGCAGGAGAAACTTGGTCTCGATGTACTTGTCCATGGCGAATTTGAACGATCCGACATGGTCGAATATTTTGCTCAAAAGCTTGGCGGCATAACAACAACAGAAAATGGGTGGATTCTTTCTTATGGAACAAGAGTTTATAGACCTCCAATAATTTTTGGAGATGTCAGAAGAACTCAAGCTCTTACCTTAGAAGAATACTCCTACGCACAGTGTTTAACTGAAAAGCCAGTTAAAGCTATCCTTACAGGACCTATAACAATATCTCACTGGAGCTATGTACTGGATAATATTCCTGAAAAAAAAGTTCTTATGGATCTTGCCGTTGCTTTAAATGAAGAGATAAGGGATCTTGAAAAGGTAGGAGCAAAGATAATCCAGATAGATGAGCCTGCATTTAGAGAGTCAGCTCCAGTAAAAAAATCGAACTGGGATAAACATTTTAACTTTGCCTCTGAGATCTTTAATATTACATCATTCTGTAAAGATGAGACTCAGATCCATACTCATATGTGTTACTCAGATTTTTCGGAAATAATATCGTATATAGATAAGATGGATTTCGATGTAATTTCCATAGAGGCAGCCAGAACACAGGGAAAAGTGGCAGAAGAGTTTAAAAAGATTGGTTTTAACCGGCAGATAGGGATAGGTGCCTTTGATGTTCACACTCCAGAGGTTGCATCTTACGAAAAGATAAAAAATGTTGTAGATAGAGTAACAAAAATATTTCCAGCTGAATCAATCTGGATAAATCCGGATTGTGGTCTAAAAACCAGGAAATGGGATGAAGTTATTCCCTCACTTTCAAATATGGTAGAGGTCGCAAAAAGATTGAGAGAAAATACTGAAAATAGAGGGAATCATGAAAATAACTGAAAAATTAACTCGCGGAAGATCAATTTCAATAGAGATAATCCCCCCGAAAAGGGGGGACGATTGTTCAGCTATCTTTTCAATGCTTGACAGGTTTGTAAAATTTCAACTTCTTTTTGTAAGTGTTACAAAACATCTTAAAAGAGAAATTTTAGTCCCTTATAAAAATAAGTTTTTAACATTAAAAAATACAAATAGACCAGGAACTGTCGGGCTTACGCAGGCTATAATGACAAAATATAATATTGATGTTGTTCCCCATATTGTTATCGGGAATCAATCGATAGAAGATGTTGAAGATATGCTTATAGATCTTGCTTTTTGTGGGATTGAAAATATTTTTATTGTCAGAGGAGATCTTGCTGATTATGAAAAGAAAAGCACAGCAAATCATTCATTTTATTATCATTCATCAGAGGCTGTTCAGAGAGTCAGGATGCTAAATAAAGGGCAATATATTTCTGTTAAAAATGGTAAGCCGATTGATTTTTGTATAGGAGTTGCAGGTTATCCTGAAAAGCATTATGAAGCGCTGAATCAATACGACGATCTTTTAAATCTCAAAAAAAAAGTTGATGCTGGAGCAGATTATATAATCACTCAAATGGTATTTGATCCTGTCATTTTTAAAAAGTTTGTTCTAAAAGCAAGAAAAGTTGGTATAAATGTTCCGATAATTCCTGGCATTAAGCCAATAACAAATACTAAATCTCTTCTTTCAATCCCTAAAAACTTTTTTGTTACAATTCCACATTCTTTTACTGAAAAAATAACAAGTGCAAAGACAAGTGAAAAGCAGAAAAATATTGGGATAGATTACACAATTGAACTTATTGAGAGTCTTTATGATCAAGGAGTTCCAGCAGTTCATCTATTTACAACAAATATGGGAGAAGACATATATCAGATAATGAAAGAGTTGAGTTCTATCGTTTCTGCAAAAATTTAGTTTTTCGAAATTTTCGGTTCTAGAATTTATATTTTTTATGGGTTTCACTTATAATATGGTCGAGTTTATTCACAAACTTTAGACTGTTGCACTTTCGCCTGTAATATAAATTTTTAAGAGGAGTGTATTTTTTCAACCAATTTTACAAGTTCACAAACTACGAATCTAGCGTCATTTTCCTTTAAAGTTGAATATATCGGAAGTGAAATCTCGTTTTTGAATTGCTCAAAAGCAGCTGGATAATCTTCTATTTTATAACCAATGAACTTATAAAAACTAAACATCGGTAGTGGAATAAAGTGAACATTTGTTGCTATCCCTTCCTCTGCCATTTTTGAAATAAGCTGGTTCCTTTGCTCCAGGGAGAATCCTTTTATTCTTAATGGAAAAAGATGAAAGTTTGATTCTGTTCCCTCGTTATCTTCATAAAAAGGAAGTATAGCCCAATCATACTTTGCCAGTGTGTCAATGTATATTTTGTGTATTTTTCTTCTTTTTTCTATCATACTGTCGAATCTTTCAAGTTGAGCTATGCCAAGCGATGCCATGATATCTGTCATATTGCATTTAAATCCATCAGTAATTATATCATACTCCCATGCACCAGGTTTTAGCTTTGCCATTGCATCTTTTGATTGACCATGAAGAGCATAGATTTTCATCTTTTTATGAAATTGATCGTCAATTATCAGGCCAGTTTTCAAGTTTTTTTTGTTAAAAACGGTAGCTCCACCTTCAGCTGTTGTCAGGTTTTTAACAGCATGAAAAGAAAAGCAGTGAAAATCCGCCTGACTTCCTATTGGGCTGTTTTTGTATTTTGAGCCAAAAGAGTGAGCTGAATCAGCCAGGATGACTATATCTTCCCTTCCAAGTTTTTTACAAATCTCTTTTATCTCATCAAATCTCTCTGGAACTCCCCCAAAATCAACTGGCATTATTACCTTTGTTTTTTTATTTATAGCATTTTCAAGCAATTTTAGATCCATCTGAAAGCTATCTTTCTGGACATCTACAAAAACCGGTTTTGCTCTTCTATGACATATAACATTTGCAGTAGCAGTATAAGTATAAGGGCTGGTTATTACCTCATCTCCATCTTTTATATCGAGCATTCGAAGGACAAGTTCCATGGCAGAAGTCGCACTTGAAAAAGCTACAGCATAATCAACATTACAATAATTAGCAAGTTTTTCTTCAAATTTTAAGCTAGCTGGACCTGTAGTTATCCAGCCTGATCGTAGTGTTTTTTTGACATATTTTATCTCTTTTGCCGAGATGTCTGGTGGGGAAAATGGAATTTTCTTTTCTTGCATATTAAATCCTTAAAGCATTGCATTTATTATTATTGATATTGCTTTTTTGCTATTGTTCACTCTTTTCTTATTTTTATGATGTCAGCAATATAGTTTACATCCTGAATATTCTTTTGCCAGGAAATTTTTTTGAAAAACGATTGTGTATGTAAAGAAAAAATATTGAAACTGGTATAACTGCAAAACAAACATATTTTGACCAGCTTAATCGAATAATTTTAATAAGATTAAGAGAGAGAGTTGTATCTATTGTTATACATATTAGACAGGATCCGAGAAGAAAATACGCGGCGATATTTAATCCTTTTAGTTTTGATCTTATTGTTACAATAGTTATAAAAAAACCCACAATTGAAGAAATAATAACTATCGGAATGGCTATTCTTATAGACCAATCGATCTGTAAATCAAGGCTATCAAGTCCTACTAAATAAAGAGAAATGGCGATAGTTGTAAATAGCCCAATTAAAGCTGGTTTTTTAAGAAAGAAGATAACAACTGTTGATATAAGCCAGCACAAAAAGATTGTTATTGAGGGTAATTTTGACCATGAAATTGTATTATCTAAAATAAGATTGATAACAAGAAGAGAAGCAACAACGATAAGTAAAGATACGCTGAGGATCTCAAAAATCACAAGATGTTTTTTGGTTCTTGATAAACTACTGTAATAAGGGTAAGTTGCAGAATTATTTTTATTGTTTTCTTCTATATTATTCTTATCTTGATTTTTAATATTATTTGTATCTATGCATATACTTTGATCACTTTTATTTTTAATCTTTTCACTAAAATCCTCTTTTAAAGTATCCTCTGGAATAATAGTTCCACATAGAGGGCAAACTCTTGCACCATTTTCAAGTTTAACTCCACATTTATAACAATATGGCATCATTTTCTCCAATTTTATAAAGCAATGATTGTAGCAATTATTACATCAATTATAATATAATTTATTTATAATTTATTATAGAACATACTTAATTTTCTCATCTAATTTTTTGCAATTTTTGTTTCTTTATAAAAGTAAACCGCAAAAAAATGATAAAGAACAATTTTTCTTAAATCAAATTCTCTTTAACACTAACTTCAAGCCCAAGTTCGACTAAAGTGCTAAAAAAATTTTTCTCCAGTTCTCTTGAATAGATCCTGGAACCGAAACAGATTGATAAACAGTTTTTATAAGATATCACAGAGCAGTTTGTTTTTGTAGCTTTACCAGGTGCCGGGATAAAGTCAAATTTTTCGATATAATTTGAAAATTCATCAGGAAGATTGATAGATCCAAAGTTGGACAAAAAGCCAGAGAGTAACCCCTCTCCCAGAACATAAAAAGAGATCTTAAGTACAAAGATTTTCAAAAATAGTGGTATCATTCTAACAGCAAAAAGATATTCACTTGCTACATTTCTTTTGAGCATCTTAAGATGTTCCTTCTTTCTCAGATCTCCTTGAAACTGGTGATGAGTAAGTTCAAATATCTCATCCAGAGTTTGAACTCCCATACGGCAGTCAACTCCTGCAAGCATAAACAGGGAAAAATTTCTAAGTGTTCCTGAAGGAAGAAATTTACGAAGATTTATTGGTATCTCGCACTTAATATGAACAGACATTCTCTTTCGTTTTTTTGCTGGAAGATTAAAATAGATTTTCTGTAAACTATAAATATAAATAGAAGATAAAAACTCCGTAAGTGTTAGTTTTTTCTTTCTCGCTAATTCTAAAGTTTTTTCAAGATCTAATGTTCCAACTATCACCCTATATTTGTTTTCTTGTAATTCCCTTGAAGGTATATGGAAGGCTATCGGTAAAGGCTGGGGCTTTGGGATCGAACTTGAAAAATATCTTTTATATGAATCTTCGTATTCTTCATTCAATATAGAAGATGATGATCTATTCAAAAATTTATCAGTATTCAGTGAATCTTTAATAAAACCTTTTAATAAAAAGTATTCATAGAGCAAAGTTTTTAAAAATTCCATTCCACCAAAACCATCTGTAAGACTATGCGAAAATTCCGCATTTATGATGTTTTGAAAGCATCTTATACGAAACAAAGGTTTACCAGGTTTGTTGATATCATAATTTATACAACATGGTTCAATATTATCGTCTATGGAAGGTGGATTATTTAAGGGTTCGAGGTAATACCAGAATAAACCTTTTTTTAACCTGCAATAAAAGTAAGGATACCGTTTTATTGTTTTTTCAAGTGCTACCTGTAGAAGGTTTTTATCGACATCTTCTTTTAATTTTACAGAAAAACAAAATAATGAAGTGTAAATTTTATTTGAAACGGCAGGCATTATAGAACCTGCATTGTCAAGAATATAATATATACCTTTATTATCTTTTTGTTGAGTAGAGAAATTAGATATATTTAAAACTGCCATATAAAGTCCTGAGAAAAACATTAATATATAGTGTAATTTTTAAAAATCTTATTATTCATTGCTTTGCATTATTAATATTTCTAAAATATTTAAACACTTATTCTATTTATAATAGGACTATCCATTTATATTTTCTCTTTTTTTTAACTTTTGTGCTATTAAGGTATTTTAAAAGCTTTTAAAGTACTCATTCATATATATTAGTTAATAATTTGTTACCCCGGTGGACATTGTCTTAATCTATCATATATAATAATGTATATCACTATTTCTAAATATATGACTATTTGCCATCTTTATTATGGTTTAGTATTTGTTTTAGCTGAATTCTTATCCAATAACCCATTTTGATGCCAGATTATAATGAAAGATTATGAGACAAAATAAACTGAAAAACATTTTATTGTTGATAAGAAGTATTAAACATGTATACTCAGAGTACTAAATAAACTATGCTATATGATTATTAATCCATGCAAATTAATAAACCAAAAATTGAAAATTAATAAACTAAAAATTAACAGATATCTCTTCCAGTAAATTTGTACTTCCAGTTATTCGTTTTTTTATGGCCAGGCAATACAAGGGAATAAGTGGGAAAAAAATATATAAATATATATGCCTGCTATTGTTTTCAGAATTTATATATTTTTTAAATAGGCATGCATTTACCAGATGAAAGAAGGTTTAAAATCGAACTTTACTTCTTATTTTGGATTATAATAACAAATTGTGCAACTTTAGTCAGCATGGAAAAACTTTTTCCGATAGATTAATACTACAAATTTATTTCTATGTCAAATTTTCAATTTATTTCATCGCTGCAATTGAGATTGTATTTGTATTTTCTATTTCTGGCTGTTTCTCCATGAAAGCAAGAAGAAAACTTTTAAATAATCTAATAACTTCACATCATTTTTTAGGTTTTAATCAAAGATGTTAATTTTTGCAAGGATGCGGG
>Ga0208826_1002497_pt1 | contig 13622 bp, 10 predicted proteins | sample AD_UKC115_MetaG_FD_184451 | JGI IMG/M metagenome (GOLD analysis project Ga0208826, IMG submission 184451) | Active sludge microbial communities of municipal wastewater-treating anaerobic digesters from Hong Kong - AD_UKC115_MetaG (SPAdes)... | ecosystem: Engineered > Bioreactor > Anaerobic >...
CGTGTAGCCGCTGAGGCGATGCGTCCGCGGCAATCGCGCGGGCAGGCCGGTGGACAGCCGCAGGCCGTAGTCCTCGGCCTGGCCGCGCAGGATTTCGTTGGCCAGCACGTATTCGTAGTCCTCGGTGACGGCGAGGGTGGTCAGTGCGAACAAGGCGCTGAGCAGGAAGCCCAGCACGGTCATGGCCAGCGCCACGCGGCGTCGCAGCGGCAGCGGCGTCGCGCTCACGGCGGCGCGACCAGGCGGTAGCCAACCCCGCGCACCGACTGGATCATCGCGTGCGCGAACGGGCGGTCGACCAGCGCGCGCAGTTCGTACACCTGGGTCTGCAGGGCGGGCAGGTCGCCGCCCTCGTTGCCCCAGCCGGCCCGCAGCAGCGACTGGTGGGTGCTGACGTTCGGATGGTTGCGCAGCAGCGCCGCGAGCAGGGCGCCTTGCAGGCGGGTGAGCGGGATGCGCTGGCCCTCGCGGCTGGCGAGCATCGCCTGCGGGTCGTAATGCAGGCCGGCGACCGCCAGGGCTTGCATCGGCGGCGCGGCATGGCGGGTCAGCGCGCGCAGGCGCGCGTCGAGTTCGCGCATGGCGAAGGGCTTGACCATGTAGTCGTCCGCGCCTTCGGCATAGCCGCGCAGCTTGTCGTCGAGGGTGTCGCGCGCGGTCAGCATCAGCACCGGCACGCCGTGTCCGGCGGCGCGCAGCCGGCGGCACAGGTCGAGCCCGTCCAGCCGCGGCAGGCCGAGATCGAGCACGATCGCGTCGAACGGGTCGCGCAGCGCGCGCGCCAGCCCGCTGGCGCCGTCCGCGCAATGGTCGACCAGGTAGCCGCGGCGTTCCAGGAAATCCCAGATGTTGGCGGCGATGTCGTGCTGGTCTTCGATCACCAGCACGCGCAGGCCGGTTGCGGTGTTGGCGGCATGTGCGTGCATCGGGATCACCTCCTGCGCGCAGCCTGCCACGTCGCGCGGCGTCGGTGTTAACGGGCCGCTGAGAAATGGTTGAGCTTCGTTTACGCCGGATCGCGCACCGTGCGCGGGCGCCGCGCCGGCGCGCAGAGGCCGTGCGGGAGCTCCATTGGATCACCATCCCCTGTATTCGCGGTTCCGACCGCTGCTGTGGCTCGGCATCGTGTTCCTCGCCGTTTCCGCGTTGAGCCGGCTCGCCCTGCTGCTGGCGACCGGCGGCGGCGTGCCGGCCACCTTCGGCAATTGGGCCTACGCCTTCGGCGTGGGCCTGGGCTACGACCTGCTGACCTTCGTCTATTTCGCCTGGCCATTGCTGCTGCTGCTGTGGCTGTTGCCGCGGCGCTGGCTGGCGCGGCGCTGGGGCAGCTTCCTGGTGGGCGCGCTGTGCCTGCTGCTGCTGTTCGTGATGCTGTTCGTCGCGGTCTCGGAATGGACGTTCTGGGAGGAATTCCAGGCGCGCTTCAACTTCATCGCGGTCGATTACCTGGTCTACACCACCGAGGTGATCGGCAACATCCGCGAGTCCTATCCGGTGGGCTGGATCCTGAGCGCGCTGGCGCTGGTCGGCACCGGCCTGTTCGTCGCCACCCGCCGCTGGCGGCTGGTGCGCAACGACAGCGCGCACTTCGGCGCGCGTTCGCTGGTGGCGGCCGCATGGCTGGCGTTGAGCGTGCTCGGCACCTGGCTGGTCACCGGCGACATGAAGGACCGTACCGGCAACACCTACGTCAACGAACTCGCCGGCAACGGCATCTACCAGTTCTTCGCCGCCTATCGCAGCGCCTCGCTGGACTACCCGCGCTACTACCGCACCATCCCCGCCGATGAAGCCTGGGCGCAGGTGCGCGCGCAGGTGGCCACGCCGGATGCGCAATTCGTCGGTCCCGCCGGCATCGCCCGCTGGATCCGCAACCCGGCGCCTGAGCGGCGGCTCAACGTGGTGCTGGTGAGCATCGAGAGCCTCTCGGCCGAATATTCCGGCACCTACGGGCGCAAGGGAACCTCGCTGACGCCGAACCTGGATGCGCTGTCGAAGGACAGCCTGGTGTTCGGCGACCTGTGGGCCACCGGCACGCGCACCGTGCGCGGGCTGGAGGCGCTGTCGCTGTCGGTGCCGCCCACGCCGGGCGAATCCATCGTCAAGCGCGAACACAACGAAGGCCTGTTCACCCTCGGCGAGGTGTTCCGCGGCAAGGGCTACGACGCGCAGTTCCTGTACGGCGGCTACGGCGCGTTCGACAACATGAACTATTTCTTCGGCCACAACGGCTACGAGGTGCACGACCGCACCGAGATCCCGGACAAGGAGATCCACCACGCCAACATCTGGGGCGTGGCCGACGAAGACCTGTACACGATGGCGATGAAGCGCTTCGACGCCGATGCCGCGCGTGGCAAGCCGTTCTTCGCCCACCTGATGACGACCTCCAACCACCGCCCCTACACGTTCCCGGCGGGCCGCGGGCCATGGCCGCAGGGCGAGCGCGAAAGCGCGGTGGCGTACACCGACTGGGCGGTCGGCGATTTCCTGCGTCGCGCCAGCACGCACGCATGGTTCAAGGACACCCTGTTCGTGATCACCGCTGACCATTGCGCGTCCAGCGGCGGGATCGCCTCGTTGCCGGCGTTCCGCTACCGCATCCCGCTGTGGATCTACGCGCCGGGCGGGCAGGTGGCCGCGGGGCGGCATGACCGCATGACCAGCCAGATCGACATCGCGCCGACGATTCTCGGCTTGCTCGGCATGGACTACTACAGCCAGTTCTATGGCGTGGACGTGTTCCAGCAGGCGCCGGGCCATGAGCGCGCCTTCCTCGGCACCTACCAGCTGCTCGGCTACCTGCGCTCCGGCAAGCTGGTCCAGCTGTCGCCGCACCGCAAGGTGGAGACATTGCGCCCGGCTTACGGCTGGGATGAGCCACAACCGCCGTTGCCGGAAGATCCTGCGCTGACCCTGCAGGCGATCAGCTACTACCAGACCGCTGCGGAGGAATTCGCGAGCGGCAAGATGCGGATGCCGGAACGACTGCCGGAACCTCCGGCCGCGCGCAGCACGACCGTACCGATGCAGGCTGCCGGCAAGTGAGCGAAGTCCGGCGCGAATGGGCAAGCAAGGTGCCGCAGGTCACCTTGCTGTTCTGGATCACCAAGATCGCCGCGACCACCCTGGGCGAAACCGGCGGCGACGCGGTCAGCATGTCCTGGCTGGGCGAAACCACGCCGGGCGCGACCGGCCTGGGCTATCTGATCGGCACGGCGATCTTCGCCGTGGTGTTCGCCCTTGCCGTGTGGGCGCAGATCCGGGCGAAGCGCTTCCACCCGGTCCTGTACTGGTTCGCGATCATCGCCAGCACCACGGTCGGCACCACCCTGGCCGATTACGTCACGCGCTCGCTCGGGATCGGCTACACCGGCGGCTCCGGCCTGCTGCTGGCGATGGTGCTGGGGTCGCTGTGGCTGTGGCATCGCACCCTCGGCACCGTGTCGGTGGAGAGCGTGGGCGATCCGAAATCCGAGGCGTTCTACTGGCTGACCATCATGTGCTCGCAGACGCTGGGCACCGCGCTGGGCGATTGGGTGGCCGATACCGCCGGGCTTGGCTATACCGGCGGCATGCTGATCTTCGGCGGATTGCTGGCCGTCGTCGCGGCGCTGTATTTCTGGACGAAGACCTCGCGCACGCCGTTGTTCTGGGCGGCATTCATCCTCACTCGCCCGCTGGGTGCGGTGCTCGGGGATTTCCTCGACAAGCCGGTGGCAAGGGGCGGGCTGGAACTGAGCCGCTACAGCGCATCGTTGGCGCTGCTTGCGTTCATCGCCGCCGGCATCCTGCTGTTCCCGCAACGCGCGGCGGCGCGGGCGCATTGAGCCCGCCGGCGCGCTCAGGCGCCGCCGGCGAAGCCCAGTTGCCGCCAGGCCTCGAACACCATCACGGCGACGGTATTGGAGAGGTTGAGGCTGCGGTTGTTCGGCTGCATCGGCAGGCGCAGGCGTTGCGCTTGCGGGATCGCATCCAGCAGATCCTGCGGCAGGCCGGCGGTTTCGCTGCCGAACAGGAAGGCGTCGCCGGCACGATAGTCGACCTGGTCGAAGCGGGTGGTGCCGCGCGTGGACAACGCGAACACGCGCGGCGATGAGCCGTTGATCGCGGCGATCGCGGCGATCGCGGCAGCGAGCTCGTCGTGCACCTGCATCGCCGCGTACTCGTGGTAGTCCAGCCCGGCGCGGCGCAGCTGCTTGTCGTCGAGGTCGAAGCCGAGCGGCTTCACCAGATGGAGTTGCGCGCCGGTGTTGGCGCACAGGCGGATCACGTTGCCGGTGTTGGGCGGGATCTCGGGGCGGTGCAGGATGACGTGGAACATCAGCGTGCGCTCACCACGGCAACGACTCGCCGCGCCAGTCGAGGAAACGGCCCGACTGTCCGGGCGTGGCCGCGTCGATCACGCGCAGCAGGCCGGCGACGGCATCGGCCGGGGCAACCTGCGCGTTCGCGCCGCCCATCTCGGTCTGCACCCAGCCAGGATGCAGGGCCAGCACCACGATGCCGCGTTCCTCCAGCGCGCGCGCCAGCAACACGCTGGCCATGTTCTGCGCGGCCTTGCTGATGTCGTAGCTGGGCGTGCCGAAGCGGGCGGTGTTGCCGATCGAACCCAGTTGCGAGCTGATGTTGGCGATGCGGCCGCCATCGGCCAGCAGCGGCGCCAATGCCTGCGACAGCAGGAACGGGCCGACCGCATTGGTACGCAGGCTGTCCTCGAGGATCGCCTGTTCGACATGGCCGAAGCGCTCGCCGGAATGCAGCACGCCGGCGTTGTTGACCAGCAGGTCGATGCGGCCCGCGTCGCCCAGCACCAGCGGCAGGTCGTGCACCAGGCTGGCGCGCGACTTCGCCTCGGCCACGTCCAGCGGCAGCACATGCAGGCGGCCGGGGTATTCGCCGGCCAGCGCATTCAGCGAGGTCGCCTTGCCGGGGTGCCGGCAGGCGCCGACCACATGCTCGCCGCGGGCCAGCAACTGGCGGACGAATTCCAGGCCGATCCCGCGGTTGGCGCCTGAAATCAAGACGTTACGAGGCATTGCCGGCTCCCGGATGGCTTCCGGCACAGTGTATCGGCCCCGACGGACGGCTAACATCGGAAGTCTTTGCCGTCCGCTGGAGTCCTGCATGTCCGTGTTCCGTCCCGCCGCGCTCGCCCTTGCCCTCGCCACCGCGCTGTCCGCCGGCGCCTATGCGCCCGCCGTGCAGGCGGCGAACGCGCCCGCCGTCGACATCGCCTACGACAGCTTCGTCCTGCCGAACGGGCTGCGGGTGATCGTGCACACCGACCGCAAGGCGCCGATCGTCGCGGTCAACCTCTGGTACCACGTCGGCAGCAAGGACGAGCCCAGTGGCCGCAGCGGCTTCGCCCACCTGTTCGAGCACCTGATGTTCAACGGTTCGGAGAACTATCCGGGCGAGTTCTTCACCCCGTTCAAGGCGGTCGGCGTCACCGACCAGAACGGCACCACCAACACCGACCGCACCAACTATTTCGAGAACGTGCCGACCACCGCGCTCGACACCGCGCTGTGGATGGAATCCGACCGCATGGGCCACCTGCTCGGCGCGATCGACCAGGCCACGCTGGACGAGCAGCGCGGCGTGGTGCAGAACGAGAAGCGCCAGGGCATGAACCAGCCCTACGGCCAGCTGCGCGAGATCATCTCGCACACCATGTATCCGCAAGGCCATCCCTACCACCACACCACGATCGGTTCGTTGAACGACCTCAACGCGGCCAAGCTCGAGGACGTGAAGACCTGGTTCAAGACCTGGTACGGCCCGAACAACGCGGTGCTGGTGCTGGCCGGCGACATCGACGTCGCCACCGCCAGGGAAAAGGTGGCGAAGTACTTCGGCGACATCCCGGCCAGCCCGACGATGGCCCAGCCGAAGGTCGACGTGGCGGTGCTGAAGGCGAACGGCCGCACCGAGCTGGAGGACAAGGTCCCGCAGGTGATGGTGCGCCGCATGTGGAACGTGCCGCAGGTCGGCAGCCGCGACACCGACATGCTCGACCTGTTCTCCGACGTGCTCGGCGGCAGCGCCAGCTCGCGCCTGGACAAGCGCCTGGTGCACCAGGACAAGCTGGTCGACAGCGTCGGCACCGGCAACTGGGCCTCGCAGCTGGGCGGCAATTTCTTCGTCACCGCGATGGTCAAGCAGGGCGTGGACCCGGCCAGGGTCGAGGCGATCATCGACGAGGAGCTGAACAAGCTGATCGCCGAAGGCCCGACCGCCGAGGAGCTGGCGCGCGCCAAGACCAGCTACGAATCCAATTTCATCCGCGGCATCGAGCGCATCGGCGGTTTCGGCGGCAAGGCCGACGTGCTGGCCTCCTGCGCGATCTACGAGAACAACCCGGGCTGCTTCCGCGAGTCGCTGAAGGCGGTCGCCAGCGCCACCCCGGCGCAGGTGCGCGCGGCGGCGGCGAAGTGGTTGAACAAGCCCAGCCACGTGTTCACCGTGAAGCCGGGTGCGCGCAAGGACCTGCCGGAAGACCCGGCGGGCACCCCGGCGCCGTTCGCGCTGCCCAAGCCGGATGCGAAGTACAAGACCGCGGCCAGCGCGGTCGACCGCAAGGCCGGCGTGCCGATGCCGGCCAGCTTCCCCGACCTGAAGTTCCCCACCCAGCAGCGCGCCACCCTGTCCAACGGCACCACGGTGATCCTGGCCGAGCGCCACGACATCCCGGTGGTGCAGATGGACTACCAGTTCGCCGGCGGCTATTCGGCGGATCCGGCCGGCAAGCCCGGCATCGCCAACTTCACCGCCGGCCTGCTCGATGAAGGCGCGGGCGACCTCGACGCGCTCGGCTTCGCCTCGCGCAAGGAAGAGCTGGGCGCGCAGATCGGCGCCGGCGCCAGCCTGGACAGCAATGGCGCCACCCTGTCGGCGCTGAAGAAGAACCTGGAACCGTCGGTGGCGCTGCTGGCCGACATGCTGCGCAAGCCGCGCTTCGACCAGAGCGAGATCGACCGCGTGAAGGGCCAGTGGATCGCCGGCATCAGGCAGGAGAAGGCGCAGCCCAGCGGCGCGGCCATGCGCGTGCTGCCGTCGCTGATGTTCGGCGCCGGCCATCCGTACGGCAACCCGCTCAGCGGCACCGGCACCGAGGCGGCGATTGCCGCGCTGACCCGCGCCGACCTGGTCGCCTTCCACCAGCGGATGATGCAGCCGAAGGGCGCGACCGTGATCGTGGTCGGCGACACCACCTTGAAGGAAATCGTGCCGGTGCTGGAGAAGCACTTCGGCGACTGGAAGGTCGATGGCGCCGGCGGCGCCCCGGCCATCCCGGCGGTGGCCAATGTCAAGCAGCCGCGCGTGTTCCTGATCGACCAGCCGGGCGCGGTGCAGGCCAACATCTTCGCCGCCGAACTGGTGCCGTCCAGCAAGGACCCGGGCGCGATCGCCTTCGACATGGCCAACATGGTGTTTGGCGGCGATTTCACCGCCCGCCTCAACATGAACCTGCGCGAGGACAAGCACTGGTCGTACGGCGCGCGCAGCGGCGCCGCCGGCGCGGTCGGCCAGCGCATGTGGCGCGCGTCGGCGCCGGTGCAGATCGACAAGGCCGGCGAGTCGGTGGCCGAGATCAAGCGCGAGATGGCCGAGTTCTTCGGCGGTGCGCGCGGCACCACGGCCGAGGAACTGGCGCGCCAGCAGAAGGGCATGACCCTGAGCCTGCCGGGTGCGTACGAGACCGCCGGCGCGGTGATGAACACCATCGGCAGCAACGTGCTGTACGGCCGCCCGGACGACTACGTGTTCCAGCGCAAGGCCGCGATCGAGGCGATCACCCCGGCGCAGGTCGACGCCGCGGCGAAGACCCTCGATCCGAACGGCATCACCTGGGTCGTGGTCGGCGACCTGAAGAAGACCGAGGCGCCGATCCGTGCGCTGAACCTCGGCGAGGTCACCATCCTCGACGCCGACGGCAAGCCGGTGCCCGCCGCGAAGTAATCGCCAGCAAGCCGCGCAGCCCGCCGCCACGGCGGGCTGCGCGTTTCCATCGCAACCCATCCGAGAACGCCATGCCCAAGACCGCCATCCTCAGCCTTGCCCTCGCCGCCGCGCTGTCCGGCGCCCTCTACGCGCCGCAGGTGCAGGCCGCGCAGCCCGCCGCCATCGACATCCCCTACGAGCAGTTCACCCTGCCGAACGGCCTGCGCGTGGTGGTGCACACCGACCGCAAGGCGCCGGTGGTCTCGGTGCATGTCTGGTACCACGTGGGCAGCAAGGACGAGCCGAAGGGCAAGACCGGCTTCGCCCACCTGTTCGAGCACCTGATGTTCAACGGCTCGGAGAACCACCCGGGCGAGTACTTCGACCCGTTCGAGAAGGCCGGCGTCTCCGACATCAACGGCACCACCTGGTTCGACCGCACCAACTACTACGAGACCGTGCCGACCACCGCGCTGGACATGGCGCTGTGGATGGAATCCGACCGCATGGGCCACCTGCTCGGCGCGATCGACCAGAAGACCCTGGACGAGCAGCGCGGCGTGGTCCAGAACGAGAAGCGCCAGGGCGACAACGAGCCCTACGGCCGCAGCGAGTACTACATGCTGGCGGGCACGGTGCCGGCCAACCACCCGTACCACCACAGCACCATCGGTTCGATGGAAGACCTCAACGCGGCGTCGCTTGCGGACGTGAAGAGCTGGTTCCGCGATTACTACGGCGCGGCCAATACCGTGATCGTGCTGGCCGGCGACATCGACGTCGCCACCGCGAAGGAAAAGGTGGCGAAGTATTTCGGCGACATCCCGGCCGGCAAACCGGTGCCGCAGCAGGCCAAGTGGACCGCGCCGCGCGAGGCCTCGACCCGCGCGCAGATCGAGGACCGCGTGGCCCAGGTACGCATCACCCGCACCTGGAACATCCCCGGCCGCGGCGATCGCGACCTGGCCCTGCTCGACCTTGCTTCCGACGTGCTCGGCGGCGGCAAGAGCAGCCGCCTGTACCAGCGCCTGGTCTACCAGGACAAGCTGGTCGACAACGTGTCCGTCTCCGTCCAGCCGTTCGAGCTGGTCAGCAGCTTCAACTGGGAGGCCGACGTGAAGCAGGGCGTCGATCCCGCCAAGGTCGAGGCCGCGGTCAACGAGGAATTGGCGAAGTTCATCGCCACGGGCCCGACCGAGGAAGAACTGGCGCGTTACAAGGCGACCAGCTACGCGGCCAACGTGCGCAGCCTGGAGCGCGTCGGCGGCAAGGCCAGCCGCTTGGCCGAATCGCTGATCTACCTCGGCAGCGCGGATGGCTGGAAGCGCGACTTCGACTGGTACCAGTCCGCCACCGCCGCCGACGTGCAGGCCGCGGCGAAGCGCTGGCTGAGCAAGGGCGACTTCACCCTGACCGTGGTGCCGGCCGCCGGCGAGCCGAAGGACGCGCCGATCGTCAGCCTGCCGGCAGGCAAGCGCCCGGCCGACATCCCCGGCGCGCCGACCGACAAGTTCACCACCACCGCCTCCGCCGTGGATCGCAGCAAGGGCGTGCCGGAGGTCTCCAGCTTCCCCGACCTGAGCTTCCCGGCCGTGCAGCGCGGCAAGCTGAAGAACGGCATCGAAGTGGTGCTGGCCGAACGCCACAGCGTGCCGGTGGTCAATGTGGCCCTGCAGTTCGATGCCGGCTACGCCAGCGATGCCGCCGGCAAGCTCGGCACCGCCAGTTTCGCCGCCAGCATGCTGGACGAAGGCACCGCGACGCTGGACTCGGTGCAGATCGCGCAGACCCGCGAGCGCCTGGGCCTGAACCTGTCCACCGGCTGCGGGCTGGACGCCTGCACCGCCAACGCCAACCTGCTCAAGGCCAACATGGCGCCGTCGCTGGCCCTGCTCGCCGACGTGGTGCGCAACCCGGCGTTCCGCGATGCCGACATCGAGCGCCAGCGCGCGCAATGGCTGGCCGGCATCGCCCAGGAGAAGACTCAGCCGGTCGGCCTGGCCCTGCGCGTGCTGCCGCCGCTGGTCTACGGCGCCGGCCATCCGTACGCGATCCCGTTCTCCGGCACCGGCAACGAGGCCTCGATCAAGGCGCTGGGCGCCGCCGACCTGCGCGCCTGGCAGTCGGCGTGGCTGCGTCCCGACAACGTGCGGATCATCGTCGCCGGCGATACCACCCTGCCGGAAATCACCAGGCAGCTGGATGTCGTGTTCGGCGATTGGCAGGCGCCCGCGGCGAGCAAGGGCGCGAAGTCGATCCCGCAGGTCGCCGCGCAGGCCAAGCCGCGCGTGTTCCTGATCGACAAGCCCGGCGCGCAGCAGTCGCTGATCCTGGCCGGCCTGCTGGCGCCGTCGACCACCGCGCCGAACAACCTCAACATCGAGACCATGAACGATGCGTTCGGCGGCCTGTTCTCCGCGCGCCTCAACATGAACCTGCGCGAGGACAAGCACTGGGCCTACGGCTCCTACAGCTTCATGAGCAATGCCAAGGGCCAGCGTCCGTACATGCTGTACGCGCCGGTGCAGACCGACAAGACCGCCGAATCCGCCGCCGAGCTGCTGAAGGAAGCGCGCGAGGTGATTTCGTCGCGTCCGCTGACCGCGGCCGAGATCGCCAAGGTCAAGGACAGCAGCGTGCGCAGCCTGCCCGGCGGTTACGAGACCATCGGTGCGGTCGCCGGCGCGCTGGCCGACAACGCCCTGTACGGCCGCCCGGACGACTACGTGGCGACCCTCAAGCAGCGCATGGAAGCGCAGCGCGATGCCGACGTGCAGGCCGCGGCGAAGGACATCGTCAAGCCGGATGCGCTGACCTGGGTGATCGTCGGCGACCTGTCCAAGATCGAGGCCGGGGTGCGCGCGCTGAACCTGGGCGAGGTGCAGGTGGTCGATGCCGACGGCAAGCCGGTGGCGAAGAAGTAAGCGAACCGTTCAGCCATGAGCGCACGATGCCGGCGACACTGCCGGCATCGTGCTTTCTGGAGAAGCGGAATGCGTTCGATCCTGCTGCTGGCCGCGCTGCTGGCGACCTCGGGCTGTACCTTCGTGCACATGGCCCCCGGCGCGGCCGAGGTGAAGGTGCTGGCTGCCGCGCCGGGCTGCGAGAAGCGCGGCGAGGTCGAGGTCTCGGTCAAGGACCGGCTTGGGCCCTACGAGCGCAGCGAATCGCAGGTCCGCGACGAGCTGGAGACCCTGGCCCGCAACGAGGCGCCGGGCGTCGGCGCCGACAGCATCAGCCCGATCACCCCGCCCAAGGACGGCGAGCAGCGCTGGGCGATGTGGCGCTGCGCCGGCTGAACCGGGCTTCGATCCCGGTCACGGTTTGCTCGATACGCCAGCGTACTGGGACGAAAACCGCTATCCTGCGCGGTTCCGGTGCGAGCCTCGCGCCTGCGTGAGTGTTCGCCCATGCTGTTCCAACATGTTGCCATCGCCGGCCTGGCCCATATCGACGCGCCGCGCCGGCTGTCCTCGGAAGAGATCAATGCGCGGTTGAAGCCGACCATGGACCGCCTCGGCATCAAGACCGACGTGCTGGGCGAGATCGCCGGCATCCATGCGCGCTACCTGTGGGAAGACAACGTGCAGGCCTCGGACGTGGCCACGCTTGCTGGCGTGAAGGCGCTGGGCGATGCCGGCATCGACCCGGACAAGGTCGGCCTGCTGGTCAATACCTCGGTCAGCCGCGACTACCTGGAGCCGTCCACCGCCTCCATCGTCAGCGGCAACCTGGGCCTGCCGGACACCTGCCAGAACTTCGACGTGGCCAACGCCTGCCTGGCCTTCATCAACGGCATGGACATCGCCAGCCGGATGATCGAGCGCGGCGAGATCGACTACGCGCTGATCGTCGATGGCGAAACCGCCAACCTCGCCTACGAGAAGACCCTCGAGCGCCTGGGCCGCGAGGACGCGACCGAGGAGCAGTTCCGCAACGAGCTGGCCACCCTGACCCTGGGCTCCGGCGCCGCCGCGATGGTGCTGGCCCGCGCCGAACTGGCGCCGGGCGCGCCGCGCTACAAGGGCGGGGTGACCCGCGCCGCGACCGAGTGGAACAAGCTGTGCCGCGGCAACCTGGACGGCATGGTCACCGATACCCGCATGCTGCTGATCGAGGGCATCAAGCTGGCGCAGAAGACCTTCGGCGCGGCCAAGCAGGCGCTGGGCTGGGTCTCCGACGAACTCGACCAGTTCGTGATCCACCAGGTCAGCAAGGTGCACACCGCCGCCTTCACCAAGGCGATCGGCATCGACCCGAAGAAGGTCATGACCATCTTCGGCGAGCACGGCAACATCGGCCCGGCCAGCGTGCCGATCGTGCTGTCCAAGCTGCGCGAACTCGGCCGCCTGAAGAAGGGCGACCGCGTGGCCCTGCTCGGCATCGGTTCGGGCCTGAACTGCTCGATGGCCGAAGTGGTCTGGTAAGGCCGCGGTTTCGATTCCAGGGGCCGGTTCGCCGGCCCTTTTCATTGCAGGATCCGATGCGCGATTTCCCCGACTATCCGTTCCAGCCGCAGCGCTTCGACGTGCGTCCCGGCATCGCCATGTCCTTCCTCGACGAAGGCCCGCGCGACGGCGAAGTGATCGTGATGCTGCACGGCAATCCGTCGTGGAGCTTCTACTGGCGGCACCTGGTCGCGGGTTTGCGCGACAAGTACCGCTGCATCGTGCCGGACCATGTCGGCATGGGCCTGTCGGATCGTCCCGATGACGCGGCTTCGGCGCAGCCGCGCTACGACTACACATTGCAGTCGCGCATCGACGACGTTGATGCCCTGCTCAAGCACCTCGGCATCGACGGCCCGGTGACGCTGGCGGTCCACGACTGGGGCGGGATGATCGGTTTCGGCTGGGCGCTGCGCGATCCGGCGCGGATCAAGCGACTGGTCATCACCAATACCGCCAGCTTCCCGCTGCCGCAGGCCAAGCGCTTCCCGAAACGGTTGGCGATGGGGCGCGATTCGCGCCTGGGCGGCTGGCTGATCCGCAGGTTCAACCTGTTCGCACGCGGCGCGGCCTGGTTCGGCACCGAGCGTGCGCTGTCGAAACCGGTGCGCGAGGCCTACGCCGGCGTGTACGACGGCTGGGACAACGCGATCGGCACGCAGCGCTTCATGCAGGACATTCCGTTGCATGCAGGCGACCGCGCATGGCCGCTGGTGCAGGCCGCCGCCGCCGCGCTGCCCGGCTATTCGGATCGGCCGGTGTTCATCGGCTGGGGCCTGCGCGACTTCGTGTTCGACGTGCACTTCCTCGACGGCTTCCGCAAGGCGCTGCCGCGGGCGATCGTGCGCGACTTCGACGATGCCGGCCATTACGTGCTGGAGGACAAGCACGAGGTGCTGGTGCCGGCGATCCGCCGCTTTCTCGACGCGAATCCGCTGGCTGCGGGCGCTTGATGGATTTCGCCGCGCTCGACCGCAGCTTGCGCGAGACCGCGCTGGACTTCGCGCTCGACGCCGGCGAGAAACAGCAGCTGCGCGAGCTCGGCCAGCAGCTCGATGCCGGGCGCATCCGGTTCCTGCGCAACCGCGCCTTCGACATCGTCCGCGAGGCGATGCTGGCCAAGCCCGGCGAAACCCTGGACGCGCTGCGCTGGCTGGAGCAGGTGGTGAAGACCCTGGACGTGGCGAACGAGACCGCGACGGTGGTGTCGAGCGCCTATTTCTCGCC